>Ga0315904_10013882_pt1 | contig 10061 bp, 8 predicted proteins | sample LakEriMetagenome_6_FD_203529 | JGI IMG/M metagenome (GOLD analysis project Ga0315904, IMG submission 203529) | Freshwater fungal communities from buoy surface, Lake Erie, Ohio, United States - Buoy 12 MA120 | ecosystem: Environmental > Aquatic > Freshwater > Lake | place: USA: Lake Erie, Ohio...
CGAGCCCGCCGGCGGCATGGCGACGGAGGATGCGGAAGCGCCCCTCGACGCCGGGCGTGGCGGCCCCCGGCGTCGGGGCCGTCCCCGTCGGTGCCAGTGACACGGTGGCATCGGAACCGGACCGCGGCAGCACGCTGCCGAGCAGGTCCGCGATGTCGGTGAGCAGGTCGATTCCCGGGCGGGCCGGTTCGCCCCGGGAAGCGGCCGAACGGTCGACCAGCTCCTCGAGGATCTCGGCGTGGGCCGAGTCGAGGACGCCGGCCGCGACGAGGCGATCGGACATCCGCCCCGCGCCCGAACCCTGTAGTTCGCGCTCCACAGGCTCCCGCGACAGCCACCCGAGCGTGATCCCCAGCGCAGCGACGCGGAGGTCGCGGTCGGTGAGGGAAGGCACGGGAAAACCTCCGGCGAGGCCTGGATCGGGGACGCCATCATACCGGGGCCCCGATTCCCGCATGCACGCGAGCGACGGGATCGACCGGCACCGTCCCCGTCGCGGTCCTCGACCTCGTCGACGGGCGCCTGCAGGCCTCGTCGGGAAACGCCGGCGAGCATCCGCCCGCGAGCGACGGCGGAGCAGGCCCCCATGCCGGCCCGCTCCCCCCGCGGGTGCGTCAGTGGGGCTCAGATCCAGCACACCTCGGACAACACGTCGCGGGTGGGGCTCGGCCCGGACTCCAGTCCGCGCCAACGGAGGTAGGCGTCGACCTGCGCCACCGCACACAGTGCCCCGGGCAGCCGGTGGGATTCGACGTAGCCCTCGAGTCCGCCGCGGCCGAGGAGACGGCCGAGCACGGCGATCCCGTTTCGCAGCATCGCATCGTCCACGTGGTGGAGATCCTCCCGGACTCCCAGACGCGCCGCGTAGGAGAAAAGGTGGGCGAAGTCGAGGTCGAGGCATCCCGGCTCGTTCGAGAACAGACCGTCGTCACGCTGGAGTTCGAGCGCCCCTGCGAGCATCGCCTCGGCGCGGGGGTGCCGTACCCCGAGCCGGTCGTAGAGCCAGAGGAAGTGCGCCGCGCCGCCCACGTCGCTGATGTCGGGCCGCCTCGAGAGGATCCGCTTGATCCAAGGCCGCCAGAGTCCGGTGCGTGATTCGAGAGCGTGATTGGCGAGGTCGAAGAAGGCGACGAGTTCGGGGACCTTGTCGACCCGCGGCAGGCGTCCCTCCGGATCCGAGAGTTGACTTCGCATGACGAGCGTCGCCATCACGCCACCGCCGACGTGGGACCCCGACCAGAACCGGTACCACCCCAGGCGGCGGGCCGATCTGCGCACGGATCCGCGCAGGCCCTCCCCGGGGAACCACCTCGGGCACTGCAGTCCCATCCTGCGGAACCAAGCCTCGAACTCGGCCCGGGAAAACGTCGGCGACGCGAAATATCGGAGCGGAGGCGGGACGACGCGGGCTCCGCGGTTGCGCAGCAACACGAGCCCCGTGTACGCGTACGCCGTGGCATGTTCGGGGACGTGGTCGGTCGGGTTCCTTCGGGTCGCCATGCCGTCGGTGTCGAGGCAGGACAGGATCCGCTCAACCCACGCGCCGGTGTCCATCCTGCCGATCGCGGGGTGGCTGGGCTCCAGCGTGACCGCGCAGAGGAGCATGTCCACCAGTCCGTAGAGATCCCAGTCGCATCCGGCGGGGTGGAGGCGGAAGGATCCGTCGCGCCAGGGATCCCGATCCCGAGCGGTCGCCGAAAAGCGCGACGCCCACTCCATGAAGGGCATGGCCGCGACGTCCCGCGAGAGCGATCGGTACTCGTCCAGTGGAGTCATCGTCCCGTGGTCCCTACACTGTCGTTCCAGGGCGAGGCGGGACGTGCAGGATAGCGATTCGCCTCCGCGGATTCCGACGATCGACGATGAATGACGAACGGGCGGACGTGAAGCCGATCGCGCTGCTGATCCCCGTCTGGAACCGTCAGCGCAAGCTCGAACGGGCCCTCCTGTCGCTCGCCTCCGAGGCTTCACTGCTGGAGGTGGTGGTCATCGACGACGGCAGCCGCCCCCCGGTGCGGATCGATCCGACCTCGCCGCTCGACGTCCACCTGATCCGCCTGACGCGGAATCAGGGGATCGCCGCCGCCCTGAACGCGGGCTTGGAGTACGTCTTCGAGCGGGGGCACCCCTACGTCGCGCGGCTCGATTCCGACGACGTCGCGCTGGCGGGCAGGTTCCGCAGGCAGTTCGACCACCTCGAGAGTCACCCCGAGGTGGGTATCTGCGGCGGCGGGTATCGCGAGCGCCGCATCGACGGCGGCGGCAGCACGGACGTCGTCGCCCTTCGTGACGATGCCGCCATCCGCCGGGGAATGCATCTGCGGACGACGCTCTGGCATCCGACGGTGATGATCCGCACGTCGGTCGCCCGTCGCGTCGGATTCTTCGATCCCGGACTGAAGTGCGAGGACGTGGATTTCTTCCTGCGGATCCTCGACATCAGCCGGGCGGCGAACATCCCGGAGCCCCTGATCGAGTACGAGGTCGGGGCGGACGACGCGCTCACCGGCACGCCGGTTCGGCGGCGAGCGCTCGCACGGGATCTGTTGCGTCTGAAGATCCGACGCCCCGCGCCGCTCGATCCCCTGTGGTGGCTCGGTTTCCTGGCCGCCGCCTCCTACTTCGTCGGCATCGATCTCCGTCGGACCGGGCTGCGTGGCCTGGCCGTGCGGTGGCTCGACCGGCGGGACGGATAGTCCATGCGTTTTCACCGACCCCGGGGGTCGGCGGGCCGAGCCGGGGCCGTCGATCCCCCTCTTCCGACCGGCGTGACGTGCCATCCTCTGGAGACGTTCCACCGGAGCCTGGGCCAATTCGCGGTGACCCGTGAGGAGACCCTCTGGTGCGGAGTGGGCCGATTCAGTCTCACCACCTTCCCCAACAATCACCGGGTCGCGGCCACGAAGCGCGACATCCAACGGTTGCTGGTCGATTGCGGACGCTTGGCCGCCGTGTTCTGTCCGCGCGTCGGTTCTGGTCCGATGGTCACCGAATACCGGCTGCGGACGAAGCACTACGGCATCGGCGGACTCCAGGAGCAGTTCCGCAAGCACGTCCGCAAGAACGGCCCTCGCTTCGTGACACGCGACGTGACCTGGGGGGAGATGGCCGAGGCGTGCGTCGCCCTTCATGCCGATCTCGCCGCACGCCGGGGGGGGGCAGCCCGGGCTTACGCCGACCGGGACCGTTGGGCCCGCGCCTGCGGGGTCGCAGCGGCGACACCGGCCCTTTCCGCGTACGGTTGTCTGGTCGACGACGTCCTCGCCGGCTACGTCGTGGATTGGCGGGAGGGAGAGGTCCGTCACGGGGTGGTGATCAACAGGCACACGCGATTCGACCCCCTGCGTGGTTCGAACGTCCTGCTGTACGAGTTCACCCGCGATCGCATCGGCCGCGAGGATACGGCGGAGATCAACCTCGGACGGAGTTGGTATCCGCCGAAGCCGAGCCTGAACAGCTTCAAGCGGCACGCCGGGTACGAAGAGTCGCAGACGGTGCTGGCGGTCGTGCTGCACCCGCGTCTGGAGACGCTCCTGGGATCGTCCTGGGCCCGGCTTTGCCTGGCGCGGATCGGTGCGTTCGCCGGCCGATGGTCGGGGCTGCGGAGTGATCTCGAGGTCTTGGAGGCCGCGCGCGTCACCGACATCCCGTAGGGCATCGTGGGGAGATTGATCCACGGCACGCTCCACGGCCGGCCCGTGGACGATTCAGCGGAGTGGTTTCTCTCTGTCCGGCGAAGGGCCCGCGAGGCGTCGCATGATCAGGTCGGCTCCCCGGCTCCCGATGATCATCGCGGTGGCCGCGGAATGGCCGGCGGGCAGCCTGGGCACGACGGAGTTGTCGCAGATCCAGAGATTACGTGTTCCTCTCACCACGAGGTCGGGGCCCACGACGGCCATGGCGTCGGTCCCCATCCGACACGTCCCCACCGGATGGTAATGAGTCGAGGCGAGCCGTCGGATGTGGAGGCCAATGTCGGTCGATCCCGGCATGATTTCCCCGGTGATGCCGAACTCGCGCAGGGCGGGCCGGGACACGACGTCGCGCACGCGATCGATCCCCTCCCGCAAACGCCGCAGATCGTCGGGCGCGGTCAGGAAGCGGGGGTCGATGATCGGCGTCCCGACGGGGTCCCGGGGATCGATCGTGACGAATCCCCGGCTGTCGGGGTGCATGACGATCGCGGCGATCTCGACGGCACGTGGATGGTGGCGGGTCTGGAAGAGGCCGGCGATCTCCAAGTCGGGCGGGCGCCCGGCGCTGCCGAGGAACGCCCCGCCCTCGCAGCCGTTGGACGCCATGACCCCCGATCGCGACAGGGCGTAACGCAGCGCTGCCGGTATCCACCGTGACTTCCTTCCAGGCGAGGGCGCGCGGCAGCCGAGGATGACCGGCACACCGACGTGGTCCTGGAGATTCTCCCCCACCCCGGGTAGGTGGAGCCAGGGATCGACACCGGCCGCCCGCACGCGCGCGGACGCCCCGATGCCGGAGCGCATGAGGATGCACGGGGTTCCGAAGACTCCCGCGCCGAGCACCACGCCGACGCGGGCGCGGATCGTCACCGGCGCTCGTGGGTCGCCGCACTCCACTGCCGTGGCGCGGTCGTCCGCGAAGAGTACACGGTGCACCGGGGCCCGCGTCGCCACGCGGACCCTCTCCTTCCGCGCCGCGATGGCCAGCGCGTGGGCGGTCGTGTACCGCATGCGGTCTCTCTGGAAGAGGGCGAACCGTCCGCACGTCTGCGACCGCTCCCCGGTGAGGGGTTCCGCGCGCACCAGACCGGACTCCTCGCACGCCGCGACGAGGGCGTGCGTGAAGGGAGCGGTGTGGGAGGGAGCCTCGATCGACGCCGCGGCCTCGTCACGCGGATCGGTGGCCTGGCGCCAGAAGGGGTCGAGATCTCTCCAGCCCCATCCGGTGCAGCCCTCCTCCGCCCACGCGTCGTAGTCGGCGGCGGGACCGTGGGCGGCGATCATCGCGTTGATCGAGGAAGAACCGCCGAGCACACGGCCGGTCGGGAACCGGATCCGTCGTCCTTCCAAAGACTCCTGCGGCACGCTCAGATGCGGCCACGACCACGGCCCACTGAGGCGGTAGCTCGCCAGCGGTACCCCCAGCGCCCATCCGGGGAACCCAGGCCCGGCCTCGAGGACGAGGATCGTCAGATCGGTGCCACGGGCGAGGCGTTCGGCGACGATCGCTCCGGCGGTGCCGCCCCCGACGATGACGACGTCGACGTCGCGGATGCCGCCGCCGTCGGCGGTGCTGGATCGAAAGGGCATGGGACGGTCGCCGGGGACCTCATGGGCTCGTACGATGGAAGGGGTGGACGAAGCGATGCCCCGCGGGATGCGGCGGGAGACGCCCCGGAGAATCGACGCCTTTCACCGGGGCCGAAGCGGGCCGACCGCGTCGGCGGTCGGGTGATGGCGAGGAGGTGGGATGGTTTCTACCACGGACTGGCGGAGGATCCCATCGGTGCGGCCGCGCGCGAGGGGCGACGGGCGGGCGCGTCGGGGCGGGGGCACGCCGAGACGCCCGGAGCGGTCACTGTGTGGCATCTAGCCTTTTGGCGGCCGATTCGAGGGCCCCGCATCTTTCTCATCGGGTTCAACAAGACCGCGACGCGGTCTTTCACGAGGCTCTTCCGCCGAAACGGAATCAGCACCGTCCACTGGGACAGGAATCGGCTCGTGACGCGAATGCTGGAGAATCTGGAACGGGGCGAGCGGATCTTCGCGGGGTACGACCGACGTTACCAGGCGTTCGCTGACCTCACGCTGATGACGCCGCAGCGGCGGGTCGAGGGCAACCGGTACTTTCGCGAGATGGACCGGGACTACCCGGGGTCCTCCTTCATCCTCAACACCCGACCGACGGAGGACTGGATCGCGAGCCGGATGCGGCATGCCGACGGTCGGATGCTCCGTTGGGACATGGCGCTTTCGGGACTCTCCGACGCTGACGCCGTGGCGTCTCTGTGGCGGCGCGAGAAGGAAGACCACGAGCGGAACGTGCGATCCTATTTCGCGGGTCACCCGCGATTCTGCGAGATCTCCATCGATTCCGAGGACGTGCCCGGTCAGGTTTCGAGGCTCTTGGCGAGGCCGATCGACGCCGCCCATTGGTCGATCGTGGGTGCGACCCACGGAAAGCCTTCCCGGTCCGTCGCCAGCCCCCGAACCCCACCCGGGCCATCGACCGGCGTGCCCCCCGTTTCCCGGCCCGACGTCACCTCCTGAACCGGTCGGTCACGGAGGCGATGAGCGCCGCCGCCGTGCGTCGGCCGGGTCCCTCACCGTCCCAGGTCCCGCTGACCCGGGGAGACCGCGTCTGTGCCGCTCTCCCCCGCCTCGTGGTATTCCGCGTCCTGGTTGACCGACCATGGGTCATACACCCTGCGGCCCGCGACGATGTTGCGTGCGACGAGCAGGCCCGTCATCATCGCATGGTCTTGATTGTCGTACTTGTGCATGCCGTTGCGGCCGACCAGATGGAGTCCGGGATAGCCGGTGTCGACAGCCCTCCGGATCGCGGCCACGGCCTCGTCGTAGCCATCGTCGTAGACCGGATAGGCCTTCGGCTGACGGACCACGCGGCCGTCGAGGACCGCCTGCTCCTCGACGAGTCCGAGCGAGGCCAACTCACGGCCCGCCAGCGTCACGAGTTCGGCATCGGACATCTTCCAAATCCCTTCATGCTCGAAGCAGAAGTACTCGAGACCGTAGCAGGCGAGTTCGGGATCGGGGACCATCTCAGGGGACCAACTGGCGAAGTTCTGCACCCGCCCCACCCTCACGCCGGGGTCGTGGATGTAGAACCAGTTGTCGGGAAAGCGCCGCGTCGGCCGCACGACGAGGCCCACGGTGAGGAAATCGCGGTACCGCAGCCGGCCGGCCGCCGCGAGCACCTCGGGCGGCGGCGCGGGGGAGAGCGTCTGCACGAGCTGCCGCAGAGGTGCCGAGGAGATCACTTCCGCCGCGTCGACCGATCCCGCGCCGCCGTCGACGGTGGAGAAGTCGACCTTCCAGCGAAGTGCTTCTCCAGGCACGTGGCGGACACCCGTCACTCGCCGTCCCAGCAGCACCCGGCCGCCGCGGTCGCGGACCCGGCGCGCGGCTGCTTCCCACATCATGCCGGGCCCCAGCCGTGGATAGCGGAAGGTGCCGATGAGGGTCTTCACCTGGGCGCCGCGGTCGGCCGGAACGCGCTTGGGGAGCAACGCGTGGAGAATCGCCGTTCCGAGTGACAATCCCTTGATGCGCTGCGCCGCCCAGTCGGCCGAGATCTCGCTGCACTTCATGCCCCACACCTTCTCCGTGTAGGTCTTGAAGAAGATCTCGAAGAGACGCCGTCCGAACTGGTTGCAGACCCAATCCTCGAACGAGCGCGGCTGGCCGACCGGAAACGCCCGGGCCCAGGCGTAGCTCGAGACGCAGCGGACCGACTCCAGGAGGCCGAGGTTGCGCACCGCCTGCCCGGCGCGGAGGGGATAGTCGTAGAGCTTGCCTCCGTAGCAGATCCGCGAGAGCCGCGGCCGCTCGAGCAGGTCGGCGCCGAGCAGTTCGGACCACATCTCCTCGATCTCGCGGCTCTTCGAGAAGAAACGGTGGCCGCCGATGTCGAACCGGAACACGCCCCCCCCCGCAGCGTCGCAGCGATGTCGGATGGTGCGCGCGATGCCCCCCACCTCCGCCGGATCGGCTTCGAGCACCGTGACGTCGATCCCGGCGCGCGAGAGCTCCAGGGCCGCCGTGAGCCCGGCCGGCCCGGCACCGATGACGCACACCGGGCCGGCGGCGGGCCGCGCCGGCTCGTGGATGTCGGCGGCCACTTCGCTCATGTCGTCCCCCGCCGAGGATCGACGGAACGGCGGTCACGCCGGACGAGCCACCAAGCCGCGAAGGCCCACACCGCCACGGTCGCCCCCGGCCAGAACGGCACCTGGCCCACGAGGCGGGGGTGCACCAGGAGCGTCGCCGCGAGCACCGAGGAGATCGCCACGTCGGCCCGGTCCCCGGTCCGGATCGCGCGTTCGAGCAGGGCGAGCATGGTCGGCCAGAGCATCACGTTGTCGTAGTGCCGGTGGTAGACGGCGAGCATCCCGACCGCGGCCAACGGCGCGGCGAGCCGGAGGGCGTCAGGAGCCACGGTGGAATCCGTGCGGAGGAGCAGCACGCCTGCCACCGACGCCACGAGGCCCATCCCGATCGCCACGAGGGTCCGCTGGCTCAGTCCGGTCCACGCCTGGATCGCGTTTTGGAGGCCTGCATGACCGTTGAACTCGAGGCGGTTCCTCACGAGCCAGCGGTCGAGGAGGGACGACGGGTGAACATCGGTCCAAGCACAGGCCGCGAGCGAAAGAGCCGCCAGCAGCGCGACGCCCGCGACGAGCCCGATCCCGCGACCCTTGGTGAGGAGGAGCGGCGCGAACGCGATGCCGATCTGGGGCTTGAGCATCGCCAGCGCCCAGCAGAAGCCCGCCGCGACCGGGCGGCCGGCTTCCAGGAGCAGCATCTCCGCGGCGACGAACCCCATGCAGATGATCGAGAACTGCCCCAGGGCGAGCGCCGACGCGTTGCCGACGATCGCGGCGGCGACCACCGCGCCGACCAATCCAGGTGCGATCCCGTGGGGTCTCAGGCGGCACCATCCATACCAGCCCATCGTCATCAGGGCGGTGAGCGAGAGGGCTTCGATGACGAGCCTTCCCTGGAGCTTGCCGCCCGGCTCGAAAACACCGTGAACAACGGCAGCGCCCACGGAGGATAGACGGAACGAACCGGCTTCCTCCCCGCCGGCGGTTTCTCCACGGCCGGATCGGGGTAGATACCGTCCCTGAAGAGCCTGTATTCCGATTCCCTTCTCTGCATGTCGCCATCGCGGTCGCGCAACCACGCGTCGGCGATTCCCACCCCGACGATCGTCGCGGCGAACGACACCAACAGTGCGGAAAACAGACGCGGGATCACCTTCTGCCGGTCGGGGAACGCCGCATCGATGGTCGGCCGTGCGGTCAACGTCTCGTTCCGAAGATGCGGGAGAACGACCGGCGCACGGTCGTCGTGGCGACGACCGTGGCGAAGGTGAGCGTCGAATAGAAGTAGAACAGCCCGTGGAGGCCGAATGAGGCCAGCGCGAAGGCCGGCCCGCGACGCCGCCGGCAGAGCCGGTAGAAATCGAGGTTCATCCAGGCCATCACCGAGAGAAGCACCGGCACGCCGGCCAGGATCTCCCATCGACGCCAGATCGCCGCGGCCGGAAACGCCATCACGGCAAGCACCGCGGCGGCGCCGCAGATCCGGTTTCCCCAGTCGAGGTTGAGCGTCGCCGGCACCTCCCCGCTCTCGAGGATCAGCCGCGTCCACGGCAGCGCCCGCTGGAACACGTCGGTGACGACCATCGATCGCAGCGACCACGACTTGTGGTGCTTGCAGCGCAGGAGCGGGTCGAGTTCGATCCTCCCTCCCATCGCCCTCATCCGCATCCCGAGTTCGATGTCCTCGACGCTGGGATGCTCGAACGACTCGTCGAAGCCGCCCGAGCCGGCGAAGGCCGCGGCACGGATCGCCCCGCACCCCGACCAGAAGGTCGCGGCCCGGCCCGGATGGCTGACATGGGTGTGGTGATGGAGGAGATTGCGGAATTGGCTCACGGTGCCTTCGCAGGCGGGGGCGTCGTCGTAGGTGCCGAACAGGGCGATCAGGTGCGGGTCCTGTCCGAACGCGGAGCGGACCCGCTCGATGGCGTCGGGGGCGAGTTCGACATCGGAATCGACGAACAACAACACGTCACCCCGGGCGGCCGCCGCACCGACGTTGCGGGCGCGGGCCGGGCCTCCCTGTTCGCCCGTGGCGAGCAGACGGCATCCGGAGTCGGCGAGGAATGGCGGGGCACCGTCCCCGGACCCGTCGAACACGACGAGGAACTCCGAACGCTCGTCGGCGGGATCGTTCAGGCGGGACAGGGCGACCCTCGAGCAGATTTCGAAACACCCGCCCCACGTCCGGGTCGGCATGATGACCGACACCGCCAGCGTCGCGCTCGGCCCGGACGGA
>Ga0315904_10013891_pt1 | contig 10056 bp, 7 predicted proteins | sample LakEriMetagenome_6_FD_203529 | JGI IMG/M metagenome (GOLD analysis project Ga0315904, IMG submission 203529) | Freshwater fungal communities from buoy surface, Lake Erie, Ohio, United States - Buoy 12 MA120 | ecosystem: Environmental > Aquatic > Freshwater > Lake | place: USA: Lake Erie, Ohio...
CAAAAGCATATGAAAAGGTCTGAGGAATCGGGCCTTTTTTATTGGATTTCGATACATACGTTTTGAGGCTCAGTAAAAAAGCGTAACGCTTCCCACCCTCCCTCGCGGCCAACACCGGAGTGTTTAACTCCCCCAAAAGGTGTACGCAAATCGCGCAACAGCCACGTATTCACCCATACAATGCCGCTTTCCAACTGAGCTGAGAAACGATGCGCGCGCGTCACGTCGCCGGTCCAGAGAGAGGCCGCCAACCCATATTCAGTCGCGTTAGCTAATTGAAGAGCATGTTCCTCGCTATGAAATTTTTGAATAGTCACCACGGGTCCGAAAATTTCCTCACGGTTTGTTCTGCACTCAGGGCCCAATCCGACAATCACCGTAGGCTCAACAAAATATCCTTCGGCACATCGGCCCTCTACGACAACACGTTTTCCTCCGCACAACACAGTTCCACCTTCCTGTTTGGCCAGGTCGATATAAGACAGAATTTTATTCATGTGGCTTTCGCTCACAACGGCTCCTGTTTTCGTTTCAGCGAGTAACGGATCACCAACAGTCATAGTCCGAACTTTGGCGGTGAAATCAGCTACGAAACGATCGTACAAAGATTCCTGAACCAATATACGAGATCCGCACAGGCATATTTGGCCCTGATTTGCGAAAGCCGCCCGGATTGTTGTGCGGAGCATCTTTTCATAATCGCAATCGTCAAATATGACCGTAGGGTTTTTACCGCCCAGCTCGAGCGATAGCTTCTTAAACTTCGGCGCAACTGCCGCAGCAATGCGAGCCCCGGTTGAAGTGCCACCCGTGAAAGATACTGCCTTAACTCTCGGATGATTAACGAGTGCTTCTCCGGCCTCTCCTCCGTTGCCATGCACAACATTCATTACGCCCGCAGGAAGACCCGCTTCGATACAAAGCTTTGAGAATAAAAAGGCTGTCATAGGGGTTATTTCACTTGGTTTTGCAACAACGCAATTGCCAACTGCCAGCGCGGGAGCGATTTTCCAGGTAAATAAATACAGCGGTAAATTCCAAGGAGAGATACAAGCCACAACACCAATCGGTTTACGATTGGTGTAATTGATAGCTCGGTTTTCCATGATATGTGCTTCCGAACTCCAATGCAAAATTGCTGTCGCAAAAAATCGAATGTTGTCTTGCGCTCGTGGAATATCCATTTGTGAGGCCAGGGTCAATGGCTTCCCATTATCAATGCATTCAGCCTCTGCCAGTGCTTGGCTATGCTCGAGAATAAGGTCTGCCAAACGCACTAATATGCGCGAACGTTCCGCTGCTGGAGTTTGAGACCAAGCAGGAAAAGCACGCTCTGCCGCCTCCACAGCCAACAGTACATCGGCCTCTCCTCCTGCAGGAATTTTGCTGTAGCATTGGCCTGTTGAAGGATCAATATTATCGATATAACGGCCATTGACAGGTTCTGCCAAAGTTCCATTGATGTAATGCGCGAGTAATTTCACGATAAAAATTTTGTTCGACAAAGTAAACGTATGTGCTTGTTTATCCGAAAAGGCGTATTAAATTTGCCACCGCTTTGAATAAAAGTGTTCTTGCCCGATAGTATAATGGCAGTACAACTGATTTTGGTTCAGTTTGTCTAGGTTCGAATCCTGGTCGGGCAACAAAAAAAGTCAACCTCACGGTTGACTTTTTTCATTATTGCTTCTTCATAACGACTTTGATACCGGGTTGAAGCGGACTTTCAGGAGTTGCGCCATTCAACTTGCATAGCTGTTTAAGCTTAATTCCCTTAGCGTGGGAAATCGAAAACCAGGTGTCGCCTTCTTGGGCAACGTATTCTGCTTCCTGCGCCTTCATTCTCTTTGGTTGGAGATATACGATATCACCCGGTTTTAAAACCGTATTCGAATTAAAGTCATTGAAGCGGTTTAAAATCAATACGTTCAGGTCGATTTCCTTTGCAATAGACTCACGCGAATCTCCATCACGCACAACAATATACTTGATGTTATTTGTGCTCACTTTCACTTCATGATTCCCAGCGAGCGTTATTTCAGTGCGATCGTCCTGTGATGTCGTAGCAGAGCGTTTCGCAGACTTTCTGTCGGGCGACTGAGGGATACGTGCCTGCGGTGAAGTTTCCTTTCGGTCGGGGACCTCTTTTCGCTGAGCATACTGCACGCCTTGTTCATCGTATTGCTGAAGATTGTTTTCTTCAATGATTCGAATAAGCGATTTAGCATACTCCGGACTTGTAGCATAACCACATTCCTTTAATCCGCGAGCCCAGCCCTTATAGTCAGTCATTTCCAGTTCAAACAACTGCGCATAGCGAGCCTTCTTCAGAAAATCTGAATGATCATCAAATGATTCGCGTGCATTTCGATATTGACGAAAGCACTCGTTTCTCTGGTCATCGTCCTCATAGATTCGCTTACCCTCCCAATCGGAGTGGCACTTTATGCCGAAATGGTTGTTGCCCTCCTTCGCAAGTCGGCTATTGCCATCACGGCTCTCCAAAACACCCTGGGCAAGCGTAACACTCGCCGGTATTCCGTGTATAGCCATCTGGTAAACGGCCTCCTCCTTCCACATCTCAATGTATTCCTGACGGGTCAATTCATTATTGACTGCAGAAGCTGCAGTAGCGCATAAGGCGCACAAGGAAAGAAAAACAATCTTGTACATGACAGTCGAACGATTTACACCTGAAAATATTGGTAAAAACGGAACACGGAAAAGCAGCCATTCGAAGAGTGCAAACAAGGCCCTGTTGAAAGCAGGCGCCTCAATTCTTAGCCGAACCGAAATCTTGCTCGCGCTTCATTGTACCTTCCAGGTTGTATGAATTCCACACGCCAACCTTTTCATCGTTATGATAATAACCTCGTGTATTCAGAGAGCCATTAGCGTAATAGGTGAACCATTCGCCGGTTTTCAAACCATGCTCGAACTGACCTTGGATGTATAGTTGTCCGTTGTCATGCCATGTCTTATATGGACCGTGATTCAATCCATTCTGAAAGGTGTTCAGACTCCAGGTGCTGCCGTTATCATAATAACACCATGACTCACCTTGCAGAGTATCATTAACAAAACGCTTATCAATTTTAGGCCGTCCATTCGGGTGAAACTCTACCTCCGCAATTTTTTGGGAGGAAATTGAATCTATATACCACGCGGTTTTCACTTTACCATCCGGAAACGACTTCACCACTTGTTGTTTGGTGCCCGCAATTCGATAAGGTTCAGAAGCCTTTTCTTCCGGCTTAACCTTATTGGTGTTGCAGGCAAGCAGCAAAAAAAACATACATAAACTGAAAAGCGTAGCTCTCATTTTTTTCTGTTGATGGTATAGTGAACCAACTCTGTCAGCGCATTTTTCGCCGGGCTCTCCGGAAAATTGGCTAATGCGTGAAGCGCCGAATCGCGAAAATAATTCATCTTATTTGCTGCATAGTCAATGCCACCGAGAGCAATAACCCTGTTAACAAGGTGCTTCACCTTTACTCCATCGGTATTGTGCTTCTTAATGATTTTCATTAGCTCCTTTCTCTCCGCAGATGTTGCTTTCTTCATCGCCACAATGAGAGGTAAGGTAAGTTTCCTTTCTTTGATATCAATTCCAATCGGCTTACCTATTTTTTCACCAAACCCATAATCAAGAAGATCATCCTTAATTTGAAAAGCCAGTCCCACATTCAAGCCAAAATCATACATGTGTTTCACATCATCCTCGGAAGCTCCGGCTGCTGATGCTCCACTTTCACAGCACGCCGCTATGAGTGAAGCTGTTTTCTGCCGAATGATGTCGTAATAAACCTCCTCAGTAATATTGAGTAGGCGTGATTTTTCTTGCTGCAATAATTCGCCCTCACTCATTTCCTTAACCGCATTCGATACTATTCTTAGAAGTTGAAACTCTCCTTTGTCAACACTCATAAGCAGTCCACGGGAAAGGAGATAATCACCCACCAAAACAGCGATTTTATTTTTCCAAAGCGCATTGATGGAGAAAAAACCTCTTCGCGTATTGGCCACATCCACCACGTCATCATGCACGAGGGTTGCTGTGTGCAAAAGCTCAATCAGGGATGCAGCGGTGTAGGTTGACGGCGTTACTTCACCGCATACCTTGCTGGAAAGGAAAACGAACATAGGGCGCATTTGCTTGCCCTTTCGCTTGATGATGTAATGGGTTATTTTATCCAACAACATATTCTCACTTCGCATGGCTGCTTTGAAATAATCTTCAAAGGCTTCCATTTCGCGGGCAATAGGCTGCTGTATGTTTTCCAGGGTATTCACAAAAACGTAATCAAAGGTAGTTACTCCCTCAGCTTAACGCGCCATTCTTTCGGGTAGTAATTGTTTACTCTGTTCCCAATCACTTTTATCCAACCCAGTGGACATGATTGAAATGCAACATGATGCCAGCCGCTTGAAGCGTCTACACTAATGGATTCACCGCGCAAATAAGCCAAGGCTTGCGCCTCATCAAGCTCCACGGAATCACCACTTAGCCAAGAAAAATTCGCCAATGCAAGGGCGTGAGCAGGAATAAACTCGCCCCTCACAACTTTTCCTATATGGACCCCAGGGCTAATGAAATAGAGGCTTCCCGCTAAGACATTCAATTCCTGTTTCGAAAAAGTCGACCTATACAACTCGCCATCAGGAGCGAGGACTACCTGATCAGCATCAATTTCATGTTTTTGCAGCGCTCGCTTCTCTTCGTTGCCACATAGGTTGAAAACGTTTCTGGGCTTGCTGCGTTTTCCGGGGGCGTGTGACACCCTTTTCAGTGCTGAAATGAAAAAACCTTCACCCGGTGTTCGGTGCGGTAAAAAGCGCATAGCGAAAACACCACTATCCTCCACAAGTGAAACATTCCATTCGGGAGGAACCGGCCAGCGCAACGCTTCAAATTCACCGGTCGCCAGCAGTGCTTCCATGATACCCTCGTTTTCTTCTTTTGCAAACGTGCAGGTTGAGTAAATAAGAATACCATTTTCACGCAATGCAGGAATTACCTGAGTTAAAATTTCAGATTGTCGCTTGCTGCACATAACAGCAGAACCTGCATTCCATTCGTTGCGAGCTTCCGTATCCTTGCGAAACATACCTTCTCCACTGCAGGGAGCATCGACTATCATCAAATCGAACTGCATACCCGACTCAGCAAAATCAGCCGGTCGATTATTGGTAACAGCGACATTCGTGCATCCCCATTTCACGACAACTTCGTTCAAGATATGTGCACGCGAGCGCACGATTTCATTGGAAATAAGGCGACCTCGATTCTTAAGAAAATCGGCGATAATCAGTGTTTTTCCTCCGGGGGCTGCGCACAAATCAACTGCATCTATGGGACAATCTAAACTGACCGTGTGTTGCAGTACCCACTGCAATGCCATGGAAGAACTTTCCTGCGGATAATAACAACCTGCGTGGAGTTTGGGATCAAGTGTAAACCGCGGACGTGCGCCTAATATCCTTCCGTCTTCATTCCAGGGTACCGGCACAGCATCTACAAATTGCGCTCCCGGTTTTGCCGGATTCAATCGGACGCTGGTCACCGGATTTCTATCCAAGGCAAGCAAAAAAGCATCCGCCTCCTCAGGAAATTGCGATCGTATGCGGTCAGAGAACTCAACGGGAATTGCATGCATATGGCAAACTTAGCTCTCAGACTACTCTTTTTCCTCCAACCACTTCGGAGTTTTCTTTTTCTTTTCGGTAGTCTTATCCAATTCGACTTTCTTCTCTGCTGGTTTAGGGGTAGCCGTTTGCTTATCAAGCTTCTGTTCACCTGTCTCAGCCTCTTCCCACTCCACCGTTATGCTTGAATTGTTTTTGTCCGGTTTAGCATCTTGAAACGACCCAACGGAAGAGTCTTTTTTAAACAAGCCAAACTCATCTTTCAAAAGTGCTTTCACATTTTGTTTTTCAGCCTCCATGGCCTCTTTTCGGACTTCCTTTGCTAACTCCTTGTCTACGGCGTAAACAGGATTATCTACGGTTCCCTTCATCGAGATATACATCGATTTGCCAAGTCCATCATCCTCTTCTGTCCAATCCTTCTCTTTGCGAACGAGAAGATCGCGAAGATTAAAACCCACTGCATAATCTATTTCATGATCAAACGTATGTGTTCCCTTTGCGGCAATGTCCATAGCGCTGCTTCGAACATCCATGAGCGGTATGGTTACTAGTCGATTTCTTATTTCAATTACATTCTGAAGCTTAGAAAACTTGACATTGCGCATGCGTTCAGCGAAGCGATCTTCATCCACAAATGGAGCTACCCACTTGTTATTGCGCAAATATTCAGCAATCTCTTGTAGAGTTTCAAAATTATTCAATTCGCCATTTTCAATAGAAACATCAACAACGCATTCAATTTTATCCGAAGGTAATTCGAGGGCATTTGTCATTACTGCCCTAAACTGTACGTTCGCATTGGCTGTGCCCTTCAGATGACGATCCTGAATAAATGTTTGTCCGAAATTCTCGAACTCTGTAAACACTTTATCAATATGGATACCCTTTAACTCAGCTAAACAATTCATTCGGTAGGCAGTTGAAGTAATGGGAGCCAGCACCAGCTGTGCGCTCAGCTTACCGTTAGCAGTTTCAAATGTTACGGGGTCTACCGTTAATTTACCTTGATTAAGAGTAGCTAAACCTTTAACTCCATTTGCTTCAAATTTTCTGAAAACAAATTTTTCAATAGAACAATCCAAATTGAAATCAAGCAAAGCAGGGAAGAGCAATTCATAATCGCTTTCATTCGCTGTGGAAGATTCCTCTTCTACCAATTGTGTAAAGTCGATCAAACTACTTTTCAGATCGGCATCGAGGAAAATGCGCGCCTGTGGTTCAAAGAGAAACGATACAACATTATTGAGCGTTCCTGTCAGAGAGAAATCGCTGCCATTGACCTTACCTCCAAATTGTAAAATATTCGCACTCTGTTTGTCGAAAGTGAAATTCGCATTCATTTCATTGAACAAGCGATTCGAGTTAATCATTTTCAGCGATGCCTGTGTTACACTAGCTTTACCTGTAGCCAGAACGTCTCGCCAATTGTAGGATGTGTCTGAGGCTACATAGCGAAGCGTACCATTCAAGGCGGCTTCTGCCGTTACACTTCCTTCACATACTTCAATCTGCTTTAAATCGAGAAAATCACGCAATTCTTTTAGTTGAATACCCGCTTTCACCTGCAAGTCAATGAGCGGTGTTTCAAATCCTACTATGCTTCCAGATGCTTCGATTTTACTCTCATCCAAGGAACAACTGAACGATCTCAAATGAATCTTATCCTTCTTACCACCTCTTACATAATGAAAATCGGTAGCAATATCTTCGAGGGAAACGCCTTCATCTTTCAATCGCAATTCGCCATCAGACACTTTCAAATCGACTTCGACCATGACAGGGTCTACTTCCTTCACTCGAGCAATGGAGGCCTTACCGGAAAAGTCGCCGGACAGCTTATAACCCAAAAATGACTTACGTATGGCGGCCGGCAGCACTTCAATAGCGTCTTCCACTATTTGATCGTGAGCCTCAATCATAAACTCAAGGGCACCGTTACCATCCAAACCGCCACCCGCAATAAATTGGAAATCGCCGCACGTAATTTCACCCGGTTCAAACAAGTAGGCTCCCTTAATCAAATCAGCATGCATAATTACTTCTCCTGAGACCGGTTGTTTCTCGAGATAAGCATCTTCTTTACTAATTAATCGTTGCACCACCATATCAAGCGTAAGATCGATGTCCATTTTGTCCGCCGAGAAATTTCCATTTCCCGTGGTTTGTATGGTAAGTGCATCTATCAGAAAACGATTTGGCCTATCGTTGTAAATAACACGTGTATCCGTAAGCGCAATTTCCTCCAGCTCGATTTCAAAATTGGAACTGTCCACTTGTGTTTCCTTCCAGACCTCCCAGTTGTTTTGGCCGTCATCTCTCACTTCGAGAAATAATGAACCTCCGGTCACATCCACTTTATCGACACGATAGGTACCACGCACTACATCCCAGATATTAAACTTAAGGAACAGAGCTCGAGCAAATAGCAATGTGTCATTGGGTTCGCCGAGTTGTTGCACATAAACGTTATTTAACTCGACCGAAGTATTTGGAAACGTTTTCCAAAAAGCAAGACTTACATCGCCAACCTCAAATTGTGTTGTTATTTGTGACTTCAGTTTTTTAACCGCATAGGTGCCGATTTCATCTTCATAAAAACGCAAGACAATGAAAATCGCGGTCGATAGCAATACAACAACCCCCAACAGTACCAATGCTATGCGTTTCACATGTTTCACTTTGCTAGTGCTATGCTTTTAGTGAAAGTAGTAACGCATTGATACCACAATATTTCACAGCCGCCAATATTCTCACATTCATCTGTTAACTGGCTCGCGCTGCCGACATCATAGCATTGCCAGCGAAACGGCGCACCAGGACGCGCACCAGCAGGGTTGAAAAAAGCGTTCCGACAACGACCACAGTCAACAGAATTCCAAATACATCGGGCCACTGCACGCTAATGGGGTAATTCTCTACGGCTCCACCCGTCATCTCAATTAAACCATATTCTCTCTGAGCGAAACAAATAAGTAAACCAATGATTGCGCCTGCAAATGCGCCGATTACATTAATCAAAACACCCTCATACACAAAAATGCGCTGTATACCGAAAGTGTCGAAGCCGATTGAGTTGAGCGTAAAAATGTCGCGCTTCTTTTCTATGATAAGCATCGTTAACGAAGCGATAATGTTGAAGCAAGCTATCAGAAAAATAAAAAGCAAAATGAGAAAAGTAGCCCACTTTTCGCTGGCGTTAGTTTTATAAATAAGCGCATTTTTCTCTTCCCGTGTGCTAACCTTGGCCACATCCTTCAGTTGTGTCTGCAATTGGCGAACAATATCTTCTTGCTTCACATCATCCGACGTAAATATGTCTACACTACTCACAGCATCGGGCATACCAAAGAGCCTACGGGCGAAATAGAGCGGCAACATAATATACTTCGCATCCAGCTCTGCGTTTATGGCAAATACTCCACTTACAGCAACCTGCTCCTGATTAAAGGCTTCTTCTTTAAATTCTGAGATGCGCCTTCCGCGTATGGGAGCAGCAATTTCCATGATAGTCGGTGCGTAATCACGAAGCGGCATATCAAGCTCCATTTGAATACCCGATCCAACCACCGCCAGTGGTAAACTATCGATTTGCAAGAGGTATTGGCCATCTACTATAGCCGTATCAATGGGTGAAAAATCGGCATAGCTCGACTCTACTCCCTTTACGGTAGCAATAGCATATCGCTTTTCATGCGATAAACGGACATCCTCTTCGATAACCTTGCTTAAGCCTACAATACCGGGAACCGATAAGATTGCTTGTTCATTAATCAGTGAATCGGGAAGAAACTTTCCCTCCAACGGCACAATCATGATAGGCGCGTCAACATTCGAGAATATGGCCTTAACCAAATCGTCGATTCCATTAAAGGCGCTCATAACAACAATCATGGCCGCTGTAATAAAAGCAACCACCACCATAGATATACCTGAGATAAAATTGATAATGCCTCTTGATTTTTTGGCAAACAAATGCCTTCGCGCTATGTACAGAGGCACATTCACGGTTAGCCCTTCTTGAGCAAGCGATCAATTTCTTCGAAATAATCGAGCGAATCATCCACAAAAAAGCTAAGCTCCGGAATTTTTCTAAGTTGCTTACCAACTTGGGTGGCCAGCAATTTCCGCAAATGTGCCTTTTTTTCATTGGCCAATTCGATTCCGCGCTCCTTTTTCTCGGTAGGAAAGAAACTGAGATAAGCCCTGGCAACACCCAAATCCGGCGATACACGCACTTGGGTCACCGTAACCATCATGCCCTCGAACAGGGAATGCATATTCTGCTGAAACAGCGTGGCAAGCTCACGCTTAAGCAGGGCTGATACTTTTTCTAGACGAACACTCGACATAGGACAAAAATACCACACAGGCGAACATTCATGAGGTAAACTTCCAAAATCTAGTTTT
>Ga0315904_10013894_pt1 | contig 10055 bp, 6 predicted proteins | sample LakEriMetagenome_6_FD_203529 | JGI IMG/M metagenome (GOLD analysis project Ga0315904, IMG submission 203529) | Freshwater fungal communities from buoy surface, Lake Erie, Ohio, United States - Buoy 12 MA120 | ecosystem: Environmental > Aquatic > Freshwater > Lake | place: USA: Lake Erie, Ohio...
GATAAAAGAACTACAAAAAGATGGTTATGATAAACCATTATTAACAGGATACGTTTCATCTTTTGACCCTGACAATGACCCACAAGGTAGAGTAAGGGAACCATGGAGAATGGTATTTGATAGATTTATACCTGAAGGTGCAGTATTTTTCCTACCTGAAGTAATACCAGGATGGAGAGAAATGACTAAACCTGTTACCGCAAGATTTTATTCGGCTCACTTTTGTTTCACATTAGGTGAATTCTCAAAAGAAGTTCAACATGACCCTGAGTTTTATTTTCATGGTGAAGAGATATCAATTGCTGCAAGAGCTTATACTCATGGATATGATTTATTCCATCCTCATAAAGTTTTAATTTGGCATGAATACACAAGAAAAGGAAGAACCAAACAATGGGATGACGATAAAGAATGGCATTTAAAAAACACCTCATCACATAAGAAAAATAGACAACTATTTGGTATGGATGGTGAAACTCCTATAAATGAAAGTCAATATGGATTTGGTACAGTTAGGACTTTGAGAGATTATGAACGATATGCAGGAATCCTTTTTTCAAAAAGAGGGGTTCAACAACATACGATAGACAAACAATATCCACCAAATCCATATCCATTTGAAACTGAAGAAGAATGGTTAAATTCATTCTCATCAATTTTCAAACACTGTATTGATTTATCATTTGGTCAAGTACCTGAAACTGATTATGACTTTTGGGTAGTGGCATTTCATGGTGAAAATGATGTTACATTGAACCGACAAGATGCGGATATTAATGAGATTAATAGAATGAAAACTGACCCTGACAATTATTGTAAAATTTGGAGACAGTTCCAAACTGTGGATAAACCAAAGTATTGGGTTGTATGGCCTCACTCAAAATCAAAAGGGTGGTGTGATAGAATAACTGGTAATTTATAATCAATCATTAATGAGTAATATATCTTTTTATGGTTCGCATAATTCTTCTGTAGTTGTTGAGAAGGATGGTAAAATATTAACGGTCATTGAACTTGAGCGTTTTTTAAATGTTAAAAATGCAGGATATGGACAATACCTAATATCAACTACAAGATTTTTCTTAATTAGTGAAATTTTAAAATATATTGAAAATGAATATGGTATCAGTGAATTTGAAAACTGTTATTATTCAAATACGGATACCATTGAAGGTCCAAACAAAGTTCATTATGAACAATATATTCCCGCTAAAAATTATGTGAATGTTTTACATCATCTATCACATGCAGCGTCTGCCCTTTACCAGTCAAAATATGATGATGCTTTAATTGTATCATTTGACGGGGGAGGTAGCGATGGTTTCTTTAACATATATCATGCAAAAAATAGAAGTGATATTGAGTTAATACAAAAATACAATATTGATTTAGGTTTTGCCTATATGTCATTTGGTGATTATCTAAATGATATTAGACAGGAACCTGCGTTGAGTATTGGTAATTTAGTATATTCAGGTAAAATAATGGGATTATGTTCTTACGGAAATGTTAATGAAGAATGGTTACCTTATTTTGAGGAATATTATAGGTCAAAACCTGACGGTTTAAATTATTTAGAACTATTAAATATTTTAAGTGGTAAAACGGGACTTGTTTTTAATCGTAATAATAGATTAACAGGACAACTTTCTTGGGATGTTGCAAAAACATCTCAAGTAGCATTTGAAAATGTCTTTATGGAAATAGTATCTCCATTTTTAGAAAGATTTCCAAAACTACCTTTATTATTAACAGGTGGATGTGCTTTGAACATTTTATTAAATACCAAACTTTATTATGAATTGGATAGGGATGTATTTGTTCCACCAAATCCTAATGACTGTGGAATCGCTTCAGGTATGTTATTATTACATATGAAACCAAAAGAAGTTATTGATTTAACATATTCAGGTATACCAATTCTTGATAAGAATACACTGATGACAATTTGTGAAAATAATCATAATGTAAAACCATTACATATTGAAACAGTTGTGAATGATTTAGTCTCAGGTAAAATTATTGGAGTTGTTAGAGGTAATTCAGAACACGGACCAAGAGCTTTAGGTAATAGAAGTATAATTTGTGACCCATCTCATCCTGATATGAAAGATATACTAAATGCAAAAGTTAAAAATAGAGAATGGTACCGACCATTTGCACCTGTTTGTAGATTAGAGGATGTTTCTAAATATTTCAAATTTAGTGGTGAAAGTAGATGGATGAGTTTTTGTCCTGAAGTAAAAGAAGAATGGAGGGAAAAATTAACATCAATAACTCATATTGATGGAACTGCTAGAGTTCAAACAGTGACAAAAGAAGAAAATGAATGGTTGTATAACTTAATAACTGAATTTGAAAAAGTGTCAGGTATTGGGGTTCTTTTAAACACTTCATTTAATATTAATGGAAAGCCAATATTGTCAACGTATAAAGATGCGTTACATGTATTTAAAAATACTCAAATGGATAAATTAATATTAGAAAATTATTATATAACTAACAAATGAAAAATACAAAATTAGTAACGGCGTTTTACACCGAAATACATGGATATCCATTTTATGGTCATGAAGAAAAATCAAGACATGAAAGATATCTACATTCTATGAGAGTTTTAAATAATATGGGGATTAAGATGGTTTGTTATTGTAATAATACCCAATTAGGATTACTAACGGACTATATAAATAAATTCAATCTTAATAATATCACATTAAAAGTTTCTAATTTATCCGATTCTCCATTTGCTGGAAAAATGAAAGAAATTAAAGAAAAAACTAATAATTTTAAATTTTATCATGAGGTTGATTGGAATAAACTTTTTTTATTAGAAAAAGAATATGACGAGTCTTATGATTATATCTACTGGATAGATGTTGGTCTATCTCATCATGGAATTTTCCCTAAAAAATATAATCCAAATTCTCACTTGGCTACAGGTATGTCATATGACTTTAACACATATTCATTTACAAACCTATTCAATGAAGACCTATTCAAAGGGATAAATAATTTTGTTGGGAATAGATTACTTAGTTTAGATAATGAATTAAAGTTTCATAATGTAGATGAATTAAATAGAGTTCTTGAAGGTAATTTTAGATTTAACAATTTATCTGTTGGTGGAATTCTTGGAGGACATATAAGTAAAATTAAATGGTTAATAGATAAGTTTAATTTAATGGGTGAAAAGTCATTAAGTAAAAACGTAATTTTAAACCATGAGGCAATAATTTCATTCATTAAGGAAGAGACCCCGGAGAATTTTGAAAGGTTTGTTTTCCAAACGTGGTATCATGAAGATACCGAAGGTATGAGTGATTTTATAATAAAAGAACAAATACACTTTAGTCATTTTTTTGATATGATTAATGAAAAACACATAACAAATAATTAATATGGATAATTTTTTCGATAAATCATTACATTTTTTAGGTAAGACTAATAATAAGATAACGGCATTAAACATTGGTTCAATGGATGGTGTTATGTTTGATGAAATGTTTGGGTATACTAAAATGTACAATTTTAATGTTCTATATGTTGAACCAATACCTTACCTATTTGATAGATTAAAAACTAATATTGGTGATGGTGGGTTATTTGAAAATAGTGCAATATCTGATTATGATGGTGAGATTGAAATGATGACAATTGATAAAGAAGTTATTGATAGTGGTTTAGTTCATAGTTGTTTTTATGGTATGAGTGCAGTTTATCCACCTAAAAATGGTTTAGGTAGTGAATTTGATAGGCCTACCGTTGAGAAATATGGTAAGTTGGTTAAGGTTCCATGTATCACATTTGAGACACTGATGGATAAACACAAACTGAATAATTTTGATATTGTTAAGATTGACGCTGAAGGACATGACTATAAGATTTTTAAACAAATTGATTTTAAAAAATACACTCCAAAGGTTGTAAGATTAGAATGGATTAATTTATCTGAACAAGAACAAAATGAAATAATTGAAATTTTTAAATCTAACAATTTTATATATGAAATATCAGGTCAAGATATTGTTGGATTACCAAAATATTTTTATGATGAGTTAGTTTTATTAAATGAACCACAAAATGTGACTCAAAACATAATTGTTAAAAACACAGGTTTTACTTTAGTTACAGGTTTATGGGATATTGGTAGAGGTAATTTATCTGAAGGATGGTCACGCTCATTTCAACACTACTTAAATAAATTTGAAGAACTTCTTCGTGTTGAAGAAAATTTAATAATTTTCGGAGATAAGGAATTGGAGGAATTTGTTTGGGGTAGAAGAAAACAAGATAACACTCAATTTATTTTAAGAGACTTATCTTGGTTTAAAAATAATGAGTATTATTCAAAAATACAATCTATAAGAACTAACCCCGAATGGTTTAATCAAACAGGTTGGTTAAAAGATTCAACACAATCTAAATTGGAGATGTACAATCCTTTGGTTATGTCCAAAGTATTTCTTTTACACGACGCAAAAATATTAGATAAATTTAATTCATCTCATTTATTTTGGATTGATGCTGGGTTAACAAATACTGTAAATGTTGGTTATTTTACCAAAGATAAAGTTTTAGAAAAATTAGAACAACAAATAAATAAATTTACATTTGTTGTTTTTCCATATCAAACAAACTCAGAAATTCACGGATTTAAATTTAATGAAATTTGTGATTATGCTGGTGATAATGTGGATATTGTAGGTAGAGGTGGATTCTTTGGTGGACCAAAAGAATCTATAACAAACATTAACAATTTATATTATTCATTGTTAATTGAAACTCTTAACAAAAAATTGATGGGTACTGAAGAAAGTTTATTCAGTATTATGATTTACAAATATCCTAATTTAATTGATTACTTTGAAATTGAGGGTAATGGATTATTATTTAAATTTTTTGAAGATTTAAAAAATAATAGTACCGTTAAAAAAACAAAAATGAAACAAACCAATAATTTAGATACTAATAAAGTTGGTTTATATGTTTTAACGTTTAATAGTCCAAATCAGTTTGAAAAACTGATAATGTCAATGGAAAATTATGATAACCGTTTTTTAACTCAACCCAAAAAATTCTTATTAAATAATTCAAGTGATTTATCTACAACAAAAAAATATGAAGAAATTTGTGAAAAACATGGATTTGAACATATTAAAATGGATAATTTAGGGATATGTGGTGGAAGACAATGGATTGCTGAACATTTTGATTCTCAAGATTTAGATTATATGTTGTTTTTTGAAGATGATATGTTCTTCTATGGTGGTAATGATGAAACATGTAAAAATGGATTTAATAGAAGAGTTAAAAATTTATATGATAAAAGTTTACATATAATAAGTTCAGAAAATTTAGATTTTATTAAACTTAATTTCACAGAATTTTATGGTGATAACTCAACTCAATGGTCGTGGTATAATGTCCCACAAAATGTGAGAGAACAATATTGGCCAAACAAAACTAAATTACCACAAATGGGTTTAGACCCTGATGCTCCAAGAACGGAATTTAATGTTATAAAATCTTATGGCGGTGTTCCATACGCTTTAGGAGAGGTTTTTTATTGTAATTGGCCTCAAGTTGTATCAAAGATAGGTAATAAAAAAATGTTCCTAACTACAAAGTGGGATAGACCTTTTGAACAGACTTGGATGAGTTATATGTACCAAGAAACAAAGAAAAAAAATATAAAATCAGGGTTACTTTTACTAACACCGACAGAGCATGACCGATTTGAACATTACGATGGTAATTTAAGAAAAGAAAGTTAATTAATCTATTTCATAAATTCCAATATTTATTAATTAAAATAGATTAATGGAATTTTTTATTAAGAAAAACGCCACACTTCCTCTTTTAAAAATGCAAGTAGTGAAAGATGGAAGAAGTGACTACAATCATTTCATGGATATGATTGAAGTTTCTTCTTTGTTTTTTTCTATGACAAATATTGAGACAGGTATTCCAAAGATATTAACGAGACCTGCAGGATTTGTAGAGAAAATATTGGTTAACCCTGATGCGGGACCTGAATATTATATTTATTACCAATTCACAAATTTAGATACAAACATGATTGGCCGATATGAAGGTCAATTTATGTTAAAAAATAATGATGGTGTATTAATTTTACCAATCAGAGAAAAATTATTTATTAATATTTCTGAAAGTTTTATTGCTGATGATTTACCATATGACTCATGTTATGTTATTGAGTTCCCATGTTGTGTAAATCCATTACCAAGCCCAACAGTTCCAGCACCTAGTCCTACACCAACACCAATCCAAGAGATTTTGGATGCGATTATAACCGAAGAGGAAAATGTTTATATTGAGGATAATGAAAATGAATACTTAATGTATGTTGACCCTGAAATTGTATACACTATTGATATTTCAATAACCAGTGGTTCTGTTGTTAGTACATTTATTGTTACTTCTAACTTTGCAATTAATGAAACGGTGACAATACCTGTTAACGCTATTTTAGATTTGATTGGTGGTGGAAGTATAACTGTAAGTGCGAATGTTATAATTTTGGCAAATGAAGTAATTGGTCAGTCTATTGTTGAAAATCCATTATTAAATTACTTTTCATTAAGTAGGACTGGTAATATAACTGTTGGACAAATTACTCCGGATACTTTTCCAGTTTTATTTTTAGCAGAACCATTACAATTTCAACAAGAGCCAACTCCTACCCCTACACCTACAATAACACCTACAATAACACCTACCGAAACTCCGATTCAGACTCCTACTGAAACTCCAACTCAAACTCCTACACCTACTGAAACTCCAACTCAAACTCCGACTCCAACTCTTACAGCAACCAATACTCCTACGTTAACTTCAACACCTACAATAACACCAACGACTTATATTACTTTTCATCTATTAGCACAAGATGGGTCAACAATTAGTATTCAAAATGGTGATAACATAACAGTATATAATCCTCTTATAACACCAACCCCTACTAAAACTCCTACTCAAACCCCTACACCTACAATAACTCCTACGTTAACTTCTACACCTACAATAACCCCTACTGAAACACCTACTCAAACTCCTACTGAAACACCTACACAAACGCCAACTCCAACATCATTACCTGCATTTATTAGTATTTGGTCCGCTAATACAACTGTGGAATTACCTTATTCACCAACGGGTACATATAGTGGAACAATTGATTGGGGTGATAGTACCACATCGGTAAATTCATATGCAAATAGAGCTCATACATACTTATCTCCTGGTGATTATACAATAAAAATTACGGGAACTATTGAAGGTTGGGATTTCTTAAATTATGCAACCTCTTATCGTAATTCAATTAAAGAAATATTACAATGGGGTCAATTAAAAGGTGAAAATGGTTTAAATAATAATATGTTTTTCCTGTGTACGAACCTTGTGTTAACTGGTGTTAATGATATACCAAATTTAAACGGTATTACATCATTAAATAATATGTTTAGAAACTGTGATTCTTTAACTACGGTTAATAATATGAATAGTTGGAATGTTAGTAGTGTTACTAATATGAGTTATATGTTCGCCGATTCATCATTATTTAATCAAAATATTGGTAATTGGAATGTTAGTGGTGTTACTAATATGTCTTATATGTTCTACAATACAACATCGTTTAATCAAGATATTGGTAATTGGGATGTTAGTAAGGTTACTGATATGAGTTCTATATTTAACGGTGCCGCTATATTCAACAACGGAGGTAGTCCATCTATTAGTGGATGGAATGTTAGTGGTGTTACTGATATGTCATATATGTTCTTTACAACATCGTTTAACCAAGATATCAGTTCTTGGAATGTTAGTGGTGCTACCAAGATGAATCGAATGTTTTCTAATACATCATTTAACCAACCTATCGGTTCTTGGGATGTTAGTAATGTAACAAATATTTCACAGATGTTTTATGATAATACATCATTTAATCAAGATATCAGCGGATGGAATGTTAGTAATGTAACAAATATTTCACAGATGTTCTATAATGCAACATCATTTAATCAAGATATCGGCGGATGGAATGTTAGTGGTGTTACAAATATGGATGCTACATTCAATCTCGCAACATCGTTTAATCAAGATATTGGTAATTGGGATGTTAGTAAGGTTACCAGTATGGGTCAAATGTTCCTAAGTGCAACATCTTTTAACCAAGATATTAGTTCTTGGAATGTTAGTGGTGTTACTGAGATGGTTCAAATGTTCCGAAGTGCAATATCATTCAATCAAGATTTATCTTCTTGGTGTGTTACATTAATACCATCAGCACCATTCTTCTTTGACTTTAATACAACTTCTTGGGTATTATCAAGACCTTGTTGGGGACAATGTGGATGTCCAACACCAACTCCGACTCCAACAATAACAGCGACACCTACAATAACTCCAACCGTAACACCAACTATAACTCTTACACCAACAGAGACACAAACTGTTTCATTAACACCAACTGCAACTTCAACTGTAACCCCAACTGTGACTCCAACACCAGTTACTAATCGTATTTTGGCACAAGATGGGTCAATAATAACCGCACAAAATGGTGATTATATTAATAAACAATCTTAATACGATATATTTATAAATAAAAAATTATGGCAGATATTTTAATTTCCAATTTACCCCTTTTCACAGGACAAACAAATGGTTCATATTTAGTTATGAATGACAGTGGTGAAACTACTACATATAAAGTTACAAGAGAAACTTTTATGGATACCGGTGTCGCATCATATTCGTGGACAATAAACTACGCTAACTTAACAAATGGTGCGGAAAATTATCCGAGATGGGATACCGAAGTATTTAACTCCAGTCCAAATATTTTTGAGTTAGTTAATTCGACAGTTGCCGGTAATACAGGAGCAAGAATTTATTTAAAGGAATCGGGTTATTATGAGTTAACAAGTCAGGTTCATCTTTACGATGCGTTTGGTAATGTTGACGTTTTGGTAAAATATAACACAGCGACAACCTCAGGGGGTGCAATGACACCAGGTACATTACTTTCTGATGAAAAATATGCTGAATTAACTCAAGATAGATTACTTAACGGTACTATTTGTTTTTTCATATCAACACCAACATATATTACTCTTTCAATTAACCCAAGTGCAAATTCACCATTTCCTTCTAACGCAAACTCAACACCGACTAGAATTTTTATTAAAAAAATACTATAAATAAAAACAAATATTTATAAAATAAAATGACATTAACAGGAAAAACAATTGGAGAATTAGCTCAATTATCGTCAGTAACAGAAGACACTTTATTTGCGGTTGAGTATAGTGGTAAAACATTTAATTTACCGTATTCAGCATTCTCACCAACATATAAAGTATACACTGCTCTATTAACACAGAGTGGAGGTGATGATTTACAAAGTCAACAAAGTGGATTATTAACAGTTGGGGTTACTTATTATATAGATGACAATGCAAGTAACCCTGATTTTACAAATGTAGGAGCACCTAATAATAACGTAGGGACTTACTTTGTGGCTACAGGTACTACACCTAATAGTTGGGGAGAAGCAACATTAAACTACAACACAGGTGCTCCAGTAGTAACAGTACTAGAGAATACTATTGGTAATGTTTGGTTTACTTACAATGGCGTAGGAAATTATCGAGGGGTATCTGATTCATTATTTACCCTAAATAAGACTATTATTTATTCATCAATTGACCAATTTCAAACAATTTCTGCTGATTTAAGTTTAACTGGTACACTTAACGATAGTCAAATAGGATATCAAACCTTTATTTCAGGTACTCTTACTAATGATTCCGTTGGATTTATAGAAATCAGAGTATATAATTAATAGAATTAAAGATTTGACTTATAAAGTTTGATTGGTTAAACTTACCACATAAGGTAAATTCCGACCTTAATTTCGGAAGCTAATGTACCAATTTAAATTTTATGATATCAAACGAAGAAATTGAACAGTTCCTTCAAGGGAACGATGACGAAAAATATATCGTCAGTGTAGAATACGATTATGT
>Ga0315904_10013896_pt1 | contig 10055 bp, 6 predicted proteins | sample LakEriMetagenome_6_FD_203529 | JGI IMG/M metagenome (GOLD analysis project Ga0315904, IMG submission 203529) | Freshwater fungal communities from buoy surface, Lake Erie, Ohio, United States - Buoy 12 MA120 | ecosystem: Environmental > Aquatic > Freshwater > Lake | place: USA: Lake Erie, Ohio...
GAACCGAAGCCACAACAAAATCAAATGAAGCCAATACATCAGGTGAATAATCAAGTGAACCATCCGAAAGAATATCAGATTCGATACCTTTAAAAATTCTGAAAGCGGTGTAGGTGCGGTTAAGCTGGTCCACTTCAGCCTGCTGCCGTTTAACGCGCTCTTCATCCAGTCCGTTCGCATAAAACGCGCTTTTGCTGTGATCACAGATCCCAAAATATTCCAGTCCCATGTTCCTGCAGGCTGTTGCCATTTCCTCAATAGTATGCTGGCCGTCGCTGTAAGTGGAGTGATTGTGCAGACAACCTTTCAGATCCTCCAGCCGGATGAGTTCAGGAATCATATGTTTCCTGGCCAGATCCGATTCACCAAATCCTTCCCTTAACTCGGGCTCAATAAACTGCATGCCATTGGATGAATAAAAGTCATGCTCACTGCGGTAATTCTGATTGAGTATGGCGATGTGGTCAATTCCTACTTCCTGAAGATGTTTATCATTACCGGTTGTAATCAGCAGCAGACTGCAAAAACGGTTCGCGTCAGTAACATGAATTTCAACCGGAACTCCGGAGTTCGTTCTTAAAAAAATGGTTTGGTTATCAACTTTCAGTTCTTGATCATTGAAAAGGGGGTCCAGTCTTAACTTCTCTGCAACAACAACGGCACTTACACTTGCAGCCAATACGAACTCAAGTTTACCTGTAACTTCTATTTTTCTTCTGAATTCTCCGGTAATTGAAGCTTCGGAAACAAAATCAAACCGGGTTAATGAATCATGAATGGATGCTTCCAATTCCTCCAAAGCAGCATAATGATAAAGCCCCTGATTTGCCAAGGTGAACTCCAGTGCACTTTTAATCTGGTCCTGTGTTTTCTTTCCAAATCCCTTTAGTTCTACAAGCCGGTTTTCGTTGCAGGAATAAAGCAATTCTCCGATGGATTCAATGCCCAGTTCTTTCCAGATGACAGCGGTTTTTTTGGGTCCAATGCCTTTGATTTGCATGATCTGAAGCACTCCCGGTGGCGTGTTCTGCATCAGTTTTTCAGATTCAGAAACGCTTCCTGTTTGAATGATTTCAAGAATTTTTTCAGCAATACTTTTACCGATACCTTTCTGTTCTTCAAGATCGCTTCTAGATATAGAAACTACAGGAGTTTCCAGTCGGGATATTTGAAACGCGGCATTTTTGATGGATTTAACTTTGAAGTCGTTGACTCCATGAAGTTCCATGATACGACAAGCATCTGAAAGAATATCAGATATTTGTTTGTTATCCATCAATTATGATCAATCATGTGCATCATTCTCGCCTGGATGCCTTGGTATTTGGTCAGATAATTCAGGTCTTTGACCACACCGTAATACTCTCCAAGGCGATAACGCATCCATCTGGCTTCTGCTCCTTCAGAAAACTCTTTGACGAACTGTTCAAACGGGTCCTTTTTCTCAGGCAGTTCGCTGATACGGTAGTTTTTCAGTTTAGCTTTTTCGGCCGCCATTGCTATTGCATCCTCAAGCCCGCCGAGTGTGTCGACCAATCCAAGGTTCAAGGCATCAACACCCGACCAGACACGGCCCTGTCCGAGAGAATCCACCATGGCTACTGACATTTTTCGACCTTCAGCTACTTTTCCGGTAAAAGTGGAATATACGCGCTCTACAGAATTCTGCATGATGGCCCTCTCTGCTTCGTTAAGGGGTCGGGACATGTTACCCAAATCAGCAAATGTTCCGGTTTTGTAACCGTCGAATGTAACACCGACTTTGTTTTTCATCATTTCTCCGATATTGAACATCAATCCAAAGACTCCGATCGAACCGGTAATAGTATTGGGCTGAGCAATGATGGCATCAGCTCCGCAGCTGATGTAGTAACCACCGGAGGCAGCTACATCACCCATTGAAACAATAACAGGTTTTTCCTTTTTCGTCAAAACAACCTCACGCCAGATGACATCGGAAGCCAAAGCATCACCTCCGGGAGAGTTGACGCGCAAAACCACCGCTTTTACGTTTTTATCCTTCCGTGCTTTACGAATGGTTTCAGACAAGGACTCTGACCCGATCTGGTCTGAAGAACCTTTTCCTCCAACAATATCTCCGGCGGCATAAATTACTGCAATTTTATCACGGGTAAACTCTTTTTCCGGTCCCTGATCAGGAGCCTTGGTGTACTTATTCATGGAAATAAACTTAATTTCCTGGCCCTCCTTCCTCTCGGTTCGTTCTCTGAGCACCTCCAGGAATTCATCTTTGAACCCCACTTTATCAACCATTTTTAACTTAAGCGCGTCATCAGCTGTCTGCACTTTCATTGAATCCGCTATGTATTTCAGGTCCTCAGAAGCAATTTTTCTTGAAAAAGAAACTTCCTCAATCATATGATTCCAGAATGAATCAATGAACTTTGCGGTTTGTTCACGGTTTTCATCACTCATTTTATCAAGAATGAATGGTTCAATGGCACTTTTAAATTTCCCGTGCCTGATGACCTGCGGTTCAATTTCCAGTTTCTCAAACGTTCCTTTGAGAAAGGGAATTTGAGTTGATAACCCTCTGAAATCTACCACACCTTCAGGGTTGACCCACACTTCATCAGCAACGCTGGCCACATAATAGTTTCCTTGTGTGTAATAATCAGCGTAGGCAAGAATAAATTTCTTGCTTTTCTTGAACTCCAGTAAACCGTTCCGGAACTCTTCCACAGCAGCCATTCCACCCAAACTGCCAGACAAATCAAGATAAATTCCTTTAATATGGGGGTCAGAGGCTGCTTTTTTCAGGTTGTCAAGAATATCATTGAGACCGATTTGAGATTTTGATTCCATTGAAATAATATCGAAATTCTCAAACGGGTTGTCATTGGTTCTGTCGGTTAACTCATCTTTAAAATCAATGTGAAGAACAGAGCCTTCGTCTACTTTAATATTTTTGTCGGATCCTGAAGAAACCATAACGCTGATGATTCCAATGAACAGAAATAACATGACAATGAAACTCAGAATTACACCGAGCATGGAAGCAAATACGAACTTGAAGAATGTTTTCATAAATGAAAGTAAATTGGAATTGATATGAACATGCAATTTTAACAAATTAAGGCCATGATCGCCTTTTGAAACCACTAATTTTGCCATCCCATGATAATGTTGTCCCCTTTGGTCATTATGTTAGGCGGTAATCAGGAAAACACTGCATCTGTTATGCAGGTTGCTGTCCTCGAGTTATCTCAAAAAGTGGGAAAATTGGTCTATGAATCAAAGCTTTATCTTTCTGAACCTTGGGGTTTCCACGATCAGCCGCCTTTCCTTAACAAAGCTATTGTACTTGAAAGTTTGATGGCTCCGGAAGCCGTGCTTGAAGTTTGCAAATCATTGGAGGCGTCAATGGGAAGAACTGAAAGTATCCTGAACGGCCCCCGGCTCATAGATATCGACATCATGTTTTATGGTAATCTGGTGATGGACTCTTCCCTACTTACTATTCCGCATCCACGAATGCATTTGCGGAAATTCAATCTGGTTCCATTGTCAGAAATAATACCTGAATGGGTTCACCCTGTTTTGGGCAAAACCATTTCTGAACTGTTGGATTTTTGTCCTGATGAATTGGAAATCAAAATTTTATATAAATAAAGGAAACCATTTGTGAACCTACCCTATATCGTAATAGAAGGCAACATCGGTGCAGGTAAAACATCCTTGGCAACTAAACTGGCCACAGATTGGAACGGACATCTGATTCCAGAGGAATTTGCCGATAACTCATTTCTTAAAAATTTCTACAAAGAACCTGAACGTTACGCATTCGCTCTGGAAATGTCATTTCTTGCCACCCGCTACAAACAGTTGTCGGATGAATTCAACAAAATGTATGATAAAAACTTGATAATCAGCGATTATCATATTGAGAAATCGCTGCTTTTTGCATCTGTAAACCTTCCAAAGGATGAATTGAAACTTTATAAGTCCTTATTCAGTATTATCAAACCGATGCTAAAAAAGCCCGACCTATTGGTTTATCTCGACAACTCCCCAGCTCATTCCATGAGTAACATTCGAGCCCGAAACCGTGATTTTGAACAAGAAATCAGTGCAGACTATCTGCAATCCTTACATGAATCCTATCACAATAAAGTCACTTTTTTCAGTTATAATAAATTATTGACTATCAATACTTCAAGACTTGACTTCGTTAACAAAATCGATGATTATGAGAGAGTTAAGGCATCGATCATGAATGAGTTATGAATAAGTAACTGTTAATTAATTTTTTCCAAGCTATTTTTCAGTACAAAAACTAATGATTATACTTGCACCCTGAGACAAAAACAAACTCTAAATTTATCCATCATGAAAAGAAAATTATTCTTAGTAACTTGCTTACTTTTCCTGGCAGTTCAAGCTGCTATCTCTCAAAGCACGAGCAAGTACGGATTACCATCTTCTAAAGACTATGATAAGTGGTCAATTGGATTGTCTTTTGGTCAAACTTTCTTTTTCGGAGATGTTTTAAAGGATCCTGACAACAATAACAACGCTTTTAAGGATTTCGAATTCGCACCAGGATTTGGCTTGCAATTGACTCGCCAACTATCTCATTCTGTTGGCCTTAGAGCAAGCGGTACTTATGGTACTCTTGTAGCAGGTCCTAATAAGGAAAGAATTAGTAAGGATCTTCGTATAACAAATGCAAAGCTTGAAGGCAGATCAATTGAAGGCGCACTGGAAGGTGTTTACACTTTTGGAAATATTTCTCATTTGAAGAGAAACAAGAAGTTTCACTTCTATGCAAGCCTTGGTTTAGGTTTTTTTAATTTCGATACTGAACTTGCTGGAAAAACAGATAACCCAGGTCAACCTGTTTTTGACACAGTTGTAAGCACAGGATCCATAACTGAACTAATGTTACCATTCAGTCTGGGTTTTAAATATCAGTTAGGTAAAATCGATGTTGGATTGAGTTACGATTATCGTACAACATTTACAGATAAAGTTGATTTATCTGTAAATAGTTTATCAGAATATGACAATTACGCGTTTTTACGTCTTCAAGTCAACTACACTTTAGGCAAAAAGAATAAAATTATGGAGTGGATCAACCCGATGGAGGTTGTATACAATGACATCGCTGATCTGAAAGATCGTGTTGATCTGCTTTCAGGAGACAAAGACAAAGACGGTGTATCTGATATGTTTGACAAGGATAACTCAACTGAAGAAGGTACCAAAGTATATGGTGATGGTACTGCGATTGACACAGACGGCGACGGAATTCCTGATCACAAAGATGCCGATCCATACAGCCTTCGTGGAGCTAAAGTAGATGCCAACGGAGCAGAAATTGATACTGATGGCGACGGTGTCCCCGACAGCCGCGACCTGGAGCCCAATACTCCTAAAGGTGACCTCGTTAACTTCCAAGGTACCACCATCAAATCTAAAGATGGAAAAGACGGTTCCGATGGTGCAGTATTCTTCCCATCCGTATTCTTCGACACCAATTCATCTCAGATTAAGCAGAGTCAGAAAGACAGAATCTTGATCGTGGTTCGTGCACTTAAGCAGAATCCCAACATGAAGATTACCATTACTGGTAATACTGACCGCGTAGGAAGTGAATCCACCAATGATAAACTGGGACAGCGTCGTGCAGAAGTCATCCGTGACCATATGGTTAAAGTTTATGGTGTGGATGCCGGTCGTTTGACTACTGAAACAAAAGGAAAGCGTGAGCCAATGGCTGATAACAACAACAAAGCCATGGATCGCAGAGTTGACTTCAGCGTCACGAAGTAATCAATTAGATACAACAAAAAAGGCTGCCGATAACCGGCAGCCTTTTTTTATTGATTTAACTGAAGTTTTTCGTAGAACTTCCAAAGCACAACTCCGGCACAAACAGCAACATTCAGGGAGTGCTTGGTGCCCGATTGGGGAATTTCAATACATCCATCGATCAAAGGAATCAGTGCATCATCCACTCCTTTGACTTCATGTCCGAAGATGATGGCATATTTCTGATTAGCCTCTAGGCTCAACTCTGACAGCATCATTGCTCCTTCTGCCTGCTCCACGGCATAGATAATATATCCTTCGTTTTTCAGTTCCAGAACAGCATCTCTTGTGTTCTGATAGTGTTTCCAGACAACTGTTTCTGTAGCTCCCAGAGCAGATTTCAGAACTTCTTTGTCGGGCGGAGAGGCAGTAATACCGCAAAGGAAAATACGTTCGGCCATGAAACTGTCGGCACTCCGAAAGACAGATCCCGTATTGAGCCCGCTTCTGACATTGTCGAGAACCACCACCACCGGCATTTTCTCCTGATTACGAAAGGTATCAGCATCAGGCCGGTTGAGCTCTGCATTTTTCTTGAATCGGGTAATCATAAGGTCTATGAAAATTATATCAAAAGTAGGGTAATCGTGTCTTAAAATCAGACAAATCCGGAAAATGAACCTATCTTAGCGTTTCGTTTTTCTCCACTTTTTCAAAATGAGTACTACCACCAAAAAGGCACCGGTTACAGCCGATGCTGAAACACCATTGATGAAGCAGTATAATGCGATCAAGGCTAAATACCCTGATGCCTTGCTGCTTTTCAGAGTTGGTGATTTTTATGAGACCTTTAATCAGGATGCTGTCAATGCCTCAAGAGTACTGGGTATTGTACTTACCAAAAGAGCCAACGGAGCAGCAGCCACCATGGATCTTGCAGGATTTCCGCATCATGCCCTAGATACCTACTTACCCAAGCTTGTAAGAGCCGGCATGCGGGTGGCCATCTGTGATCAGCTGGAAGATCCGAAAACCGCCAAAACAATCGTTAAGCGAGGTGTTACAGAACTGGTCAGCCCGGGAGTGGCTTTCTCAGATAAGATTCTCGATTACCGGTCGAATAATTTCCTGGCAGTCCTCCATTACGGCCAACATTCAGTTGGGGTAGCATTTCTGGATGTATCCACCGGTGAGTTTTTGTGCGCTGAAGGTAATGATGAATACATCGACAAAACGCTGTCCAATTTTAATCCCAGCGAAGTGGTGGTTGCCAGGTCTGTCATGAAATCGTTTGAAACCAGATTCGGCGACCGTTACCATCATTATCATCTTGACGATTGGGTTTTCACCAAAGAGTATGGAGAAGAGTCGCTGCTGAAACATTTCGGAACTACTTCACTCAAAGGATTCGGAATTCATGAGCTTCCGAATGCGATTACCGCAGCCGGAGCAGCCATCAGCTATCTGAAGCAGAATCATCAGGACCGGATTGCGCATATTACCTCTATATCCAGAATTGATGAAGATCGTTATGTCTGGCTCGACAAGTTCACCATCCGAAATCTTGAACTTGTAAGCTCCCCCCACGAGAATGCTAAAACCCTGGTGAGTGTGCTTGACAATACTCTCACGCCAATGGGGGCACGTTTGATGCGCAGATGGATCCTGATGCCATTGAAGGAGCGTGAACCACTACTTGAACGGCTTGATGTAGTGGAGCGCTTTAAAGATGATCGCGACATTTCTGGAAAGATCGCAGATCTGATTCGTCAGACGGGCGATCTTGAGCGACTTATTTCCCGGGTAGCCATCCGGAAAATTGGTCCGCGAGAATTGCTGCAGCTCAAACGAAGCATGATGGCTGTGGATCCGCTTATCAGGCTTTGTAAAAACTCCGGCAATAAAAACCTGGAGTTGATAGGAGATCAGATGAACTCCTGCCCTGCCCTTGTGGAGATGCTCGAGAAAACCATCAGTGATGATCCTCCTGCCCTGGTAAACAAAGGCGGAGTGATCAGAGAAGGTGTATCTCCTGAGCTGGATGAGTTGCGCAAGATTGCCTTTTCAGGGAAGGATTATCTGCTTCAGGTGCAAACCCGTGAAATAGAAAGAACCGGTATCCCTTCATTGAAGATCTCATTCAACAATGTTTTCGGATATTATATTGAAGTCACCAACGCCCATAAAAATAAGGTTCCGTCCGAGTGGACCCGGAAGCAAACACTGGTGAATGCCGAGAGATATATTACAGAGGAGCTTAAAGTTTACGAAGAGAAAATCCTCGGTGCAGAAGAAAAAATCCTCGCACTGGAAGAACAGCTTTATCAGGATTTGGTGATCAGGATTTCGGAATACATTTCTCCCGTTCAGGTCAACGCTTTCGGAATAGCGCGAATTGATTGTCTGCTTTCGTTTGCAAATACTGCCATCGAAAACAATTATACCCGCCCGCTGATAGATGAGTCCATCACGCTGGATATAAAAGACGGACGGCATCCCGTTCTGGAACAGCAGCTGCCACCGGGCGACTCCTACGTAGCCAACGATGTTTTTCTTGATCCCGAAACACAGCAGATCATCATCATCACCGGTCCGAATATGTCGGGTAAATCGGCTTTACTGCGACAAACGGCTTTGATCACTCTCATGGCCCAGATCGGCAGTTTTGTGCCCGCAAAAGAAGCCAGAATCGGTCTGGTGGATAAAATCTTCACTCGTGTGGGCGCCAGTGACAATATTTCATCAGGAGAATCCACTTTCATGGTGGAGATGAACGAAACAGCCAGTATTCTGAACAACCTTTCAGCTCGTAGTCTCGTGATACTGGATGAAATTGGCAGAGGAACATCCACTTACGACGGAATATCAATTGCCTGGGCCATTGCCGACTACCTGCACAATCACCCTTCGGCCCCTGCCCGTACGTTGTTTGCTACGCATTATCACGAACTTAATGAAATGGCAGCCACCTTTCCCAGAATCAGGAATTACCATGTGGCAGTCAAGGAAACAGGACAAAAGATCCTTTTTCTGCGCAAACTGGTTCCCGGTGGCAGTGAACACAGCTTTGGTATCCACGTAGCCCAGATGGCAGGGATGCCGGCAAGTATTGTCACCAAAGCTTCACAAATGCTGACGGTACTCGAAAAAGCCAAGAGCAGTCAGGAAATGAACAACCATTTGTCGTTGAAACCCGAAAAGGACGCCTTCCAACTCAGCTTTTTCCAATTAGATGACCCTCTGTTGGAACAAATACGCGAAGAAATTCTCAAAACAGATGTTAACACCCTGACACCGGTAGAGGCGTTAATCAAGTTAAATGAGATTAAAAAGCTGATAATCAAGAAGTAATATTTTGCAGAGTTTATCAATCAAAGAGTTTGCATATTTAAAAATTGCCCTTAAATTTGCATCCCGCCTGAGAAAAGAGATGCGACGGCATCCCAAGGCACACGGAGAGTAACCCCGTTATTGAAATTAAAAATTGCGAAAATAGCTCATCCCGATAGCTATCGGGAGGTAGAGCGTGATCCGCCAGCAGCGGATCGAGGTCGCAGGTTCATTGACATAATAGTACAATTTGCGAAAGTAGCTCAGTTGGTAGAGCGCGACCTTGCCAAGGTCGAGGTCGCGGGTTCGAACCCCGTCTTTCGCTCAAAGCCCTTTCATGGAAAGGGCTTTTGTGTTTCCGCAAGGAACGTACAAAAAGCCACCCTTCAAATTAACGTTAATGCGTTAATACTCCGGCGCGCAGCAGGGAAGGGTGTGCGTTAGCACTCTCCTTCCCTGCCTGGGTGGTGCCTGCCTGCCGGTTGAAAAGCAGAATATTGTTGAAAACTAATGTATTCATGATAACGCGTAAATTTCATTTGAATACAGCAGCAGGCAGGGAATTGGTAGACCTGCCTGCCGTTTATCTAACATTCATCTATTGTGGTAAAATTTACATTTGGAGTCTTTAATTTAATTTTGTCCGGCAGTCAGGCAGGCACGCAGGAAATAAACCTGAATGCAGGATTTTAAGTCCTGCGTGTTTCGTTACTTTGAAGAGTTGAATAAATTATAATGTTTACCGCCTGGGTGGTGGAATTGGTAGACACGCAGGACTTAAAATCCTGTGGCCCTAAAAGGCCGTACGGGTTCGACCCCCGTCCCGGGTACTGAGAACAGAGCGAGAAACAGAAGCAGAATGAGAGCGGAATATTTTTCACTCTGTTTCTGTTTCCGTTTCCATCCTCCCTTCCACTCTGTTTCTGTTTCTGTTTCTGTTCCTGTTTCTG
>Ga0315904_10013898_pt1 | contig 10054 bp, 8 predicted proteins | sample LakEriMetagenome_6_FD_203529 | JGI IMG/M metagenome (GOLD analysis project Ga0315904, IMG submission 203529) | Freshwater fungal communities from buoy surface, Lake Erie, Ohio, United States - Buoy 12 MA120 | ecosystem: Environmental > Aquatic > Freshwater > Lake | place: USA: Lake Erie, Ohio...
ACCGCTCAATTCAACCGCAGCGAGGGTCAGTTCGGTCTGGACCTCGGTCGAGCCCTGGGCCTGGCGGGCGCCGTGCGCCTGGGCCTGGTGCACCACGCGCAACGCACCAGCCCGCGCATCCTGGGATCCCTGGCCCAGGAGCGCAATCGGGTGGAGGTGTGGCACGAGACCGCGCTGCACCTGCGCGTCTCGGCAGACCGCCTGGACTATGCGATCTTTCCGCAGCAAGGCTGGCGCGCGGAGGCCGGACTGATGGCCGGCCAGCGCACGGGGCAAGGCCTCACCGAAGGCATGTACCGGTTGCAGATGAGCGGCACCTGGGTGCGCACCTTCGGCCGCCACAGCCTGAACCTGCACGCCCAGGCGGCCCTTTCCGATGAGGGCGGCACCCCCATGGTCGGCCGCTTCACGCTGGGGGGCTTCCACAACCTGTCAGGCTATGCCAGCGGTCAGCTCAACGGCAACCACCTCGTGCTGGCCCGCGCCACCTGGTATCGACGCCTGCAGCAATCGGTGGCGCTAACCCGGGGCTTCTTCGTCGGCGCCACGCTGGAAGCGGGCAATGTGTGGCTGGACCACCGGCGGGTTTCCCTGGGAGATCTGCGCTGGGGCGGCAGCGTGTTCCTGGGCGCCGATACCGGGCTGGGCCCGATGTACCTCGCCATCACCTCGGCGCCGCGCGGCTCCACCGGGCTGGTCTTCTTCATCGGCAGGCCCTGATCAGCAGGGCGACAGGCAGCGTCGGATCTCGTCCACCACCCGTTGCGGCTGCTCGTGCACGATCCAGTGGCTGGCATCGGGCACTCGGGTGAGTCGAAGGTCCGGCACCCAGTGCTCCAAGCCTTGCAGCAGCACCGGCAGGAGTGCGTGATCTGCATCGCCCCAGAGGACGGCCGTGGGCACGCGCGAGGTAGTGAGGGTGTCAGGCAGCTGAAGCTCCTGCAAGGCCTGCCCAACGCGTGGATCGGTGGGCGAAGGCGGACGCAGCGGTGAGGCTCGGTAGAGGTTCAAGCCCCCCGTCAGCCCCATGGACCACAACTCGCGGTATCGCGCCCGGTGAACCTCATCCAGCCAGGCCAGGCCGCCCATGCGCTCGAAGAAGGGCCAGAGCCGGGCGAAGTCGTTCTGCGCCAGCAACGCTTCGGCATCGGGTCGGCACAGGAAGTTCATGTAGGCGCTGGCCGCCTGCTGCGCCGGGTTGGTGCGCAGTTCGCGCAGAAAGGTGGCCGGGTGGGGTGAGTTGATGATGAGCAGCCGCTTCATCAGCTCGGGGCGCATGGCGGCCAGGTTCCAGGCCACGGCGCCACCCCAGTCATGGGCCACCAGCAGATCCACAGGGCCACCGGACTGCAGGATCAAGGCTTCGATGTCCTGCATCAGGTGCCGTGGCCGATAGGCCTCCACCTCGGCAGGCGCCGATGAGCGCTCAAAACCGCGCAGGTTCGGGGCGATGCAGCGAACCTCCGCCGCCAAGGCGAGCATGACAGCGTCCCAGGCAAAAGCCCCTTCCGGAAAGCCATGCAGCAGCATCACCCGCGGCGCCAGCCGAGGCCCGCAGGCGCGGCAGGACAGCGTGATCCCGTGCGGCAGCTCGGCCGGAAAGCTTTCGATCACGCCACCCACTCCTTCAGGGTCTGGGCCACGTCGCCCACGCCCTGGCGCGACAGCGCAGAAAACAGCGCCACCCCCACATCGGCGGGCTCCTGCGCCATCTCGCCCAGCACCTCCTGGGCCGCCTGCAAGGCGCGCTGGGCTTCGCTTCGGTTGAGCTTGTCCGCCTTGGTCAACAGCGCCAGCAACCGCACCTCGCCGGTGGCCACTCGCGGGGCGATGAAGCCCAGCAACTGGCGGTCCAGGTCGGTGAAGCCCAGGCGCGAGTCCACCATCAGCACCACGCCCGAGAGGCTGCGGCGCAGCTCCAGGTAGCGCGCCATCACCTCTTGCCAGCGCAACTTGGCAGCGCGCTCCACGGCCGCGTAGCCATAACCAGGCAGGTCAGCGAACAAGGCGTTCGGAGCGTCCTTCGGGCCCACCTCGAACAGATTGATGTGCTGGGTGCGGCCGGGCGTGCGCGAGGCGAAGGCCAGGCGCTTCTGCTGCGCGAGCATGTTGATGGCCGTGGACTTGCCCGCGTTGGAGCGCCCCACGAAGGCGATTTCCGGCAGTTCGGTGGCAGGCAGTTGGTCCAGTTGGCTGGCCGTGGTGAGAAAGCGCGCCGTGTGGGTCCAGGCCAGCGCCCCCTTGTGCAGCGCTGCCTGAGAGACTTCCAGTAAGGGTTCGTTCATGGTCCATTGTAAAATCCGCAGGTTTTGGATAAGCGTGCGGCCGCATGTCATCGAGCAATCTCCACGTTGGTGGGTGGTGTTCGGTCAAGGCGACCCGGACTGTCCCACCCTCCAAGCACACGCCCCCATCCGCAAGAAGGCGCAACCCGCGCGAGGCCCTTTCACATGAAGTCCGTCCAAGCCCTGATCCTCTCGGCCCTGCTCTCCGCCGCCGCTTTCGGCTCGGCTCAGGCCGCCGAGACCAAGCCCGCCTTCAAGGCTGACCCCGCCAAGGGCCAGGCCCTGGCCCAGGTGTGCGCTGCCTGCCACACGGCAGATGGCAGCCGCGGGTCACCGGCCAATCCCATCCTGCAAGGCCAGCACCCCGAGTACCTGGCCAAGCAGCTCCAGGAGTTCAAGTCGGGCAAGCGCAACAACGCGATCATGAAAGGCTTTGCGTCCACCCTCAGCGAGGAGGACATGAAGCACATTGCCGCGTTCTATGCCTCCAAGACCGCCAAGCCAGGCGCCGCCAAGAACAAGGACACCGTTCGCCTGGGCGAAAAGATCTATCGCGGCGGCATCACGGCCAAGGGCGTGCCGGCCTGTGCGGGCTGCCACGGGCCCACGGGCGCCGGCATCCCTGCCCAGTATCCGCGCCTGGGTGGTCAGCACGCCGACTACACCGAGAGCCAGATGAACGGCTTCCGCGCCGGCACCCGTGCCAACAACGCGCAGATGATGACGATCGCCGGCAAGCTCAACGACGCCGAGATCAAGGCCGTGTCGGACTACATCGCCGGCCTGCGCTGAGCGCTGAGCCCAGACCCCAGCGCCCGTCTGCAGGCGCTTCGAAAAGAGCCGGTCCCTGACCGGCTCTTTGTTTTTTATCGTCCTGATCAGTGGGCTTTCCGGAGCCCGCGGCGCGGACATAGCCCGGGCGCACCCGCTGGAGCGCCAGATCGCTTAATGTCGTGCCCTGAGCAGTCGCTGCAGGGGCAGCGCGAGCATCCAGGAGGCACTCTTCCATGCACTACCAACCCGATCGCGGCTTCCAGCACCCGGTGGCCTCTGACATCACGCCACGGGCGGTCTATGAGGCAAGACGTGACTGTCTGCGGGCACTGGCACTCGGCGCGGCAGGTACCGCCCTGGGTGCCTGGGCTGGACGTGACGCACTGGCGTCCACCGCAGCGCCGGGCAAGCTCGCACCGCTGCCCGGGGGCCGCAGCAGCGTGTCCGGGGCGACGACGATGGAAAAGCCGACGCCCTACAAGGACGCCTCCACGTACAACAACTTCTACGAGTTCGGCACCGACAAGAGCGACCCGGCCCGCTACGCCAACACCTTGAAGACGAAGCCCTGGACAGTGGCCATCGAAGGCGAGGTCCGCAAGCCCGGCACCTTCGACATCGATTCGCTGCTGAAGCTGGCGCCGATGGAAGAGCGCATCTACCGCCTGCGCTGCGTGGAGGGCTGGTCCATGGTGATCCCGTGGGTGGGCTGGTCGCTGTCGGAGTTGATCAAGCGCGTGGAGCCCACGGGCAACGCCAAGTTCATCCAGTTCGTCACCCTGGCCGATACCTCTCAGATGCCAGGCCTGCGCTCCTCGGTGCTGGAGTGGCCCTATGTGGAAGGCCTGCGCATGGACGAGGCAATGCACCCGTTGACCCTGATGGCCTTCGGCATGTACGGCGAGGTATTGCCCAACCAGAACGGCGCGCCGCTGCGCCTGGTGGTGCCATGGAAGTACGGCTTCAAGTCGAGCAAGTCCATCGTCAAGATCCGCTTCCTGGAGAAGCAACCACGCACCAGTTGGGAAGTGGCCATCCCCAGCGAGTACGGCTTCTACTCCAACGTCAACCCGAAGGTGGACCACCCGCGCTGGAGCCAAGCCACCGAGCGGCGCATCGGGGAAGACGGCCTGCTGACCAAGAAGCGCCCCACCCTGATGTTCAACGGCTACGAGTCGCAGGTGGGGCAGCTCTATGCGGGGATGGACCTGCGCAAGTTCTATTGAACACCCCAAAGGTCAGTGGGGACCAGGGTCTTCTCGAGCTCGTCAACCATCTTCAGCGCCTTGAACCGCCTGCTGCTGCACCCTGCCGCGAAGCCTTCAGTCTTTCTGTTTGCGCTGACGCCGTTCCTCTGGTTGGCCTATGCAGCGCTGACGGACCCGTCTGCACTGCTGGGCGCCAACCCCGCCGAGACGCTGATCCGCAACACGGGCGAACTGGCGCTTCGCTTTCTCTGCGCCACGCTGGCCATCACCCCACTGCGGACCTGGACGGGCTGGCAGGCGTTGGCCAGGCTGCGACGCATGCTGGGGCTGTTCGCCTTCTTCTACGCCACACTGCACTTCCTGTGCTTTGCCTGGCTGGACATGGGACTGGACCTGGAGGCCATCCTGGCCGACATCGTCAAGCGGCCCTTCATCCTGGTGGGCACGGCCGCGCTGCTGGGCATGCTGCCCTTGGCGGCCACGTCGTTCAACCGAGCCATCAAGACCCTGGGGGCCCGACGCTGGCAGGCCCTGCACCGGGCCGTCTACGGCGTGGCCGGGCTGGCCCTGCTGCACTTCTTCTGGATGCGCTCAGGCAAGAACGACTTCGGCGACGTTGCGGTCTACGGGGCCATCTTGGCCGTGCTGCTGGGCTGGCGGCTGTGGAAGTGGCTACAGACCTTGCGCAAGCACCCGGACACGAAATAGCCCTGGCATGCGGGGGGAACTGCTTCAGGGTAAGTGAGAAGTCCAGGCCTCTCGGGCAGCGGCTACCATCGCGCCTCCGGGCGCAAGCCACTATTGCAGCGCCGCCCACCCCCTATTTCTTTCGAGGATGCCATGCTGAAGTTCAAGACCCTCACCGCCGTCGCCGCGCTGGGCCTGTCGACCGCCGCCTCTGCCCAGGTGGTACTGGCCACGTCCACCTGGGTGCCGCCCACGCACCTGCTGTCGATGTCCCAAGCCAGCTGGTGCGCCGATGTGGCCAAGGCCACGCAGGATCGAGTGAAGTGCAACATCCTGCCCAAGCCCGTGTCGCCGCCCGCAGGCACCTTCGACGCCATCCGTGACGGTCAGGCCGACCTGTCCTTCAGCGTGCACGGCTACACCCCGGGCCGCTACGTGATGACCGGGCTGGCCGAGTTTCCCTTCCTGGGCGACTCCGCCGTGGCCACCAGCGTGGCCTACGAGCGGATGTACCGCAAGCACCTGGCGCAGTTCAACGAGCACAAGGGTCTGAAGGTGCTGACCGTGTTCACGCACGGCCCAGGCATCATCTTCAACAACAAGAAGCCCGTGAAGTCGCTGGCCGACATGGAAGGCATCAAGTTCCGCGTGGGCGGCGGCATCGTCAACGAGATCGGCAAGGCCATCGGCGCCAACATGACGCTGCGCCCCGCCAGCCAGGCCTACGAGATGCTGTCCTCGGGCGTGATGGACGGCAACTGGTTCCCCGACGAATCGGTCGTGTCCTTCAAACTGGAAAAGCTGACCAAGCACCGCACCGCCCTGCCCGGCGGCGCCTACAACACCAGCTTCGCCTTCGTGATGAACGAGGCCACCTGGAACAAGATCTCCAAGAACGACCAGGACGCGATCGAGAAGCTGTCAGGCGAGGCCGCAGCCCGCCGCTTCGGCATGGCATGGGACGACGTGGACGCCAAGAGCCGCGAGGTGCAGAGACAGAACGGCGTGTCCTTCGACAACGCTGACGCCAAGTTCGTCGCCGACTACAAGGCCAAGACCGCTCCTCTGGAAGCCGACTGGATCAAGAAGGCCGAGGAAAAGGGCTTGAAGAGTGCGGCAGCGGTGCTGTCCGAGTTCCGCGCCGAGATCGCCAAGGTCAAGTAAGGCGGTCTGACCCCCAGGCCCGCGTGGGCGACCGCCACTGTGCGGCGCTCACGCCTGGGCCATCCTGAGGCCCTGGACCACGACCTCAAGGACTCTCAACCATGAAACGCATCGTCTCTGCGGTCAATACCGTCGCGGCCGTCGCACTCTTCGCGATGATGCTGCTGACCTTTGCCGACGTCGTCGGCCGCAAACTGGTGGGGAACTCCATCGTCGGCGCGGTGGAGCTGACCGAGTTGTCCATGCTGGTCATGATCTTCCTGGCCCTGCCGCTGGCATCCCTGGCCGGGGAGCACATCGTCTTCGATCTGACCGACCGTTACCTGCCGCCGCGCTTGCTGCACCTGCAGATGGCGCTGGCACACCTGGTGTCTGCGGGAGTGTTCGGCGGCGCGGCATGGCTGGTGTGGGTGAAGTCAGGGCGTACCTACTCCATGGGGGATATGACGGCACGGTTGGAGATTGGCCTGGGCCCCTTCCACCGCCTGGTGGCAGTGATGCTGCTGCTGACGGCGCTGGTCCACCTGGCGTTGATCGTGCGCGAATGGCGCCACCGAAGCGACCCTGCTCAACTGAGCTTTGGCGGCCATGCCGCACCGAAGGACGAGACATGACGGAAGGTCTGCTCGGCTTTGCCGCCATGTTCGTGCTGATGGCACTGCGGGTGCCGATTGCCATCGCCATGGGGCTGGTGGGGCTGATCGGCTTCGCGATGATGCGTTCATGGCCGGCGGCGTTTTCGTCGGCGGCCAGTGAGTTCACGGACATTGGTGCCTACACGCTGTCCGTGGTGCCGTTGTTTGTGCTGATGGGCAACTTCGTCACCCGGGCGGGCATGTCGCGCGACCTGTACCAGGCGGCGTATGCCTTCTTTGGCCACCGCAGGGGTGGCCTCTCGCTGTCGACCATCGCTGCGTGCGCGGGGTTTGGCGCCATCTGCGGTTCGTCGCTGGCCACCACCGCCACGATGGCGAGGGTGGCTATGCCCGAGATGCAGCGCTTCAACTACTCGACCTCCTTTGCCGCAGGGTCGATCTGCGCCGGAGCCACGCTGGGCATTCTGATCCCGCCGTCCGTGATCATGGTCATCTACGGGATCATGACCGAACAGAGCATCGGTGCGCTGTTCGCGGCCGGCGTCATCCCCGGCATCGTGGCCACGGTGTTCTACATGATTGCCGCCGCGTGGGTCACCAAGCGCAATCCGTCCCTGGGCCCACCGGGAGAGAAGGCCACCTGGGCGCAACGTCTCGCGGCCATGCGGGGCATCTGGGGCGTGGCTCTGCTGTTTGCCTTGGTGATGGGCGGCATGTATGGCGGGCTGTTCACACCCACCGAGGCGGCAGGCGTGGGAGCGATGGGCGGGTTTGTGTTCGCCTGGGCGCGCGGCGCTTTGACGCTGAAAGTGCTGCAGGAGGTGCTGGTGGAGTCGGCGCGCACCTCGGCCATGCTCTTCACCATCGTGATCGGTGCGTCACTGTTCGCGAACTTTCTGAACTTCACCGAACTGCCCACGGCCCTGAAGGACTTTGTCACGCAGTTCCAGGTCAACCCCGTCATCGTCATCATCGCCATCTGCGCCATCTACGTCGTGTTGGGCACCGCGATGGAGAGCCTGTCGATGATGTTGCTGACGGTGCCCATCTTCTTCCCGCTGGTCACGTCACTCGGCTACGACCCGGTGTGGTTCGGCATCATCGTGGTGTGCGTGATCGAGATCAGTCTGATCACGCCACCGGTGGGCATGAACATCTTTGTGCTGTCCAGCGTGATGCCCAACGTGCCCACTACCACCATCTGGAAGGGCGTGGTGCCCTTCATCTACGCCGATATCGTGCGAATGGGCGTGTTGATCGCTTTCCCATCGATCAGCCTGTTCCTGCCCAATTGGCTGGGCTTGTGAATGCCCAAGGGCCGGGCGGGGCTTGAAACCCTGCCGGCCCCAGGGGCCTCACCGCGCCAGCACCGGCGCCAGGGCCTGGCCCGTGTGGGTACCGGCCGCCACCAGGGCCTCGGGCGGGCCCACACACACCACGCGCCCGCCGTCGGTGCCGCCCTCGGGTCCCAGGTCCACCACCCAGTCGGCCTCGGCGATGACGTCCAGGTCGTGCTCGATGACCACCACGCTGTGGCCGCCGTCCACCAGGCGGTGCAGCACGCGGATGAGCTTCTCCACATCCGCCATGTGCAGGCCGACTGTCGGCTCGTCCAGCACGTAAAGCGTGTGCGGTGCCTTCTGGCCACGCCGGGTCACGTCATCGCGTACCTTGGTCAGCTCGGTCACCAGCTTGATGCGCTGCGCCTCGCCGCCTGACAAGGTGGGGCTGGGCTGGCCCAGCGTGAGGTAACCCAGGCCCACGTCCTTCAGCAGCTGCAGCGGGTGGGCGATGGAGGGCATGGAGGCGAAGAAATCCACCGCCTCGTCCACCTCCATGTTCAGCACGTCGCCAATGCTCTTGCCGCGCCAGGTGACGGCCAGGGTCTCGGCGTTGAAGCGCTGGCCGTGGCACACGTCGCAAGGCACCTTCACATCCGGCAGGAAGCTCATCTCGATGGTGCGCAGGCCTTGCCCTTCGCAGGCATGGCAGCGGCCGTCACCCGTATTGAACGAGAAGCGCGCGGCCGCGTACCCCCGAGCCTTGGCCTCCAGCGTCTCGGTGAAGAGCTTGCGGATGGTGTCCCAGAAGCCGATGTAGGTGGCCGGGCAGGAGCGCGGCGTCTTGCCGATCGGGGTCTGGTCCACCTCCAGCACGCGGTCGATGGTCTCGTAGCCTGTCAGGCCCTGGCAGCCCGCCCAGACCGGGTGTTCGCCGCGGGCCAGCGCCTCACGCCCGGCCTTGGTGGCCAGCATCGCCACGGCAGCCTGCACATTGGTCAGCAGCACGTCGCGCGCCAGGGTGCTCTTGCCGGAACCGGACACCCCCGTCACCGCCACCAAGCGCCTCAGCGGAACAGCCACGTCCACCTGGCGCAGGTTGTGCAGGTGAGCACCGGTGACGTGCAGCGCCGGCGCGGGCATGTTGCCCGGCAAGTTTGCGGTCGCACCGGCCAGGCCCTGGCCGGGCACCACCGCCCGCCGCGCCTGCAGCGGGTGCTTCAGCGGCTGCGCCAGCAGCCGCCCGGTGAGCGACTCGGCCGAGGCCGCCAGATCGGCCGCCGTGCCCTGCGCCACCAGCCGCCCGCCGCGCTTGCCAGCGCCGGGGCCGATGTCGATCAGGTGGTCAGCCCGGCGGATGGTGTCCTCGTCATGCTCCACCACCACCAGGGTGTTGCCCTTGTCGCCCAACTGGTGCAAGGCGTTCAGCAGGATGCCGTTGTCGCGCGGGTGCAGGCCGATGGTGGGCTCGTCCAGCACGTAGCACACGCCCTGCAAGTTGCTGCCCAGCTGCGCCGCCAGGCGGATGCGCTGCGCCTCGCCACCGGAGAGCGTAGGCGCGGCGCGGTCCAGCGTGAGGTAGCCCAGGCCCACCTGCTGCAGGAACTGCAGGCGGCTGCGGATCTCGGCGATCACATCGCGGGCGATGCCCATCTCGCGCCCACTCAAGCGCCCTTCGGTCAGCCAATCCAGCACCCAGCCATGGGCCTCGCGCACGCTCATGTGCGCCACCTCGCTGATGGGCTTGCCCAGGAAGGTGACGGCCCGTGAGGCGGGGTTCAGCCGTGCGCCGGCACAGGCCGGGCAAGGCTCGTCCACCAGGCCTTCGACCTCGGGCTCCTCGGACGGGAAGCTCTGCTCCCGGCCCTTGGCATCGTCGTCGCGCACCGAGTCGTCGTAGGCCTTGCGCTGCTCGCGGCTGAGCTTCAGGCCGGTGCCCACGCACTCCGTGCACCAGCCGTGCTTGCTGTTGTAGCTGAACATGCGCGGGTCCAGCTCCGGGTGGCTGGTGCCGCAGGTGGGGCAGGCGCGCTTGGTGGAGAAGACCTGCACCTGGCCGA
>Ga0315904_10013899_pt1 | contig 10054 bp, 8 predicted proteins | sample LakEriMetagenome_6_FD_203529 | JGI IMG/M metagenome (GOLD analysis project Ga0315904, IMG submission 203529) | Freshwater fungal communities from buoy surface, Lake Erie, Ohio, United States - Buoy 12 MA120 | ecosystem: Environmental > Aquatic > Freshwater > Lake | place: USA: Lake Erie, Ohio...
CGGGACGCCACTAATGCCGTGGACTATCCCATCGGAGTTGCTGCCGGGCCACGGCTCAAGCGGCGGCGGGATCGCGGGAATATCCTCGACCTCGGTCCAGATATCGCGGGGGTCGACCGGGCGGCGCTCGATCGCGGCGCCCACCGCCGGGTCGGCCGAGATCACCCGGCCAATATAGATCGGCAGCTCGCTCATCCCCTATAGTAACACAAAAAAGAGCGGGGTCGCACACGCTCACAGCACTCACAGCAGCTCGATGGAGACCGTCGTGTAGATCTCTGGTGTTCCTCCCAGGGAAACTCCCAGGCCAAACCCATTTGGAACTGTGTCCAAGCCACCAGTTCGTTGGTGAAGAATTTGGATGCCGGTGGTGGCGTCGGGCAAAGATAATATACTCTCAACTGACGCAAAAGAAGTGGTGTACATAGTAATTGAGTTTGTCCCGGGGATAACTGCAGCGCCCACCGCAAGAGTTGCCGGAGTTTGCGCGGTCGTTGCAATAATAATACGGTGGTTTCCAATGTATTCAGGTTCGCCGCTATACGAAGGAGAAGTCGCGACTATTTTATATGACCCCGAAGAAAAGGTTAGCACATTATTGCTGAGGGTAACTTTACTTTGCTGGGGGCCGGTGCCCACAATGGTTGTCAGCTGCCGCCGCACTCCATTGCCTGCATCAGTCGAGGGGAAATCTGCTCCCTCATGAGAAGCAACGCCGGTGTTCCTTTGTTCATATGCGAACCAGCGGGTAGGGGCAGGAGCGGGCAATCCAAATAGGCCGGTGTACACCCAGCAGTCGATCGTGAAGGGCGGGGTGTGGCCCAGCTCCGCGGGGGTTCTGTGCCGGAACTCGATGAAGTTTTGCACCCCATCTGCGATCCAGATTGCGGGGTCGTATGGCACCACTGTCCCGGTTGCGCTGCGCAGCGTGGGACGGTAGGCGACAAAGCCCCGTGGCATGATGTTCAGAATCGATGCGGTGTCGGCGCCGGCGGCGAACCGGTAAGGGTTTCCGCCGACCGCCGTCAGCGCGAGGCCCGTCCGGCGGAGGACAACGGTGCCGACGCCGTCCACGGGCGGCGTCTCGGGGATCTCGTCGAGCTGCGCCCACACCTCGCGGTGGTCGACCGGGATGCGCTCTTTTGCGGCGCCGCCGACGGTGCCGACCCGAACCTCCTCACCGCGGACGAGCGAGTCGACGTAGATCGGGATCTCACTATGCGGAGCGCGAGCCATGGCACCAATATGTGCTCCGAGCAAAGCCCGGCCCGCCACAATAAATTTGGGGGAGGCTGCCGGGCTGCTGCGGCTGGGGGCTGCTGCGGCTGGGGCTGCTGCGGCTGGGGGTGGCGGGCTGCCGCGGCTGCCGCAGTCGCTAGACCGGCACGCGCTGCGCCGGGTACAGCCCCTCGTGGGCGACGAAATATTCCAGGAGCCGGCGGCAGCGGCGCGCCTTGATGCTGTCGACGATGATGTAGCTCGCGTGGCTTTTGGTGGGCGTCGCGACCACGACCGCCATCGGGAACATGCAGTCCGGAATGCCGGGGGCGGCCACAATTGGGCCGCCCGCTTCGCCGAAGCCGTGGCGGGTCAGCCGGCCGTCGTGCCACAGGCGGTAGTGGGGGGTGGCGGCAAGGTGGGGCGAGTGCGCGGCGGCGAGCTCGTCCCCGACCCCCCGGCAGACGCCGGGGGTCCGGGCTGCGATCGCAGCCTCGGCGGCGTCCATATGCGCGGCGCGGGGTCCTATAAATAACTGTCGTCCCGCCCCGGCTCCAATTGCGCACAAATAGAGCCCGTCGCCGGTGCCAATACGGATGGAGGCCCACGCATTGTACCTCGCAGTGATCGCGGCGCTGGTCGTCGTCATCGTGTACGCGTCGGCGAAGGCCGTGCGGGCCCACCGCGTCCTCGCCGCCATCGAGGAGCGGTTCGGGCTCGCGGCCCGCGGCTCGTCGGTCCCCCGCGGGGACGGGGCGCCCCTCCGCCGGCTCGCGCCGGCGGACCTGCTGCGGCCGCGGACGCTCGACGAGTACCGGCGGGAGGTCGACGACCTCATCGCGCGGGCGGGCGCCGCCGGGGAGTTCGGGGCGGACACGCGCCTCGCGGGCGCGTGCGGCGCGGCCCTCGCCGGGGGGAAGCGCCTGCGGGCGATCATCCTCCTCGAGGTCGCCCGGGCGACGTCGGTGCGGCTCGCGGACAGCGCCGCCGCGGAAGACACAGCGGCAATCGCCGCGACGCCGGTCGACGCCGCGGAGGCCGCCCTGTTCGTCGAGTACATCCACACGGCGTCCCTCGTCATCGACGACACGCCCGCGTTCGACAACGACGACCGCCGGCGGGGGCGCCCCGCCCTCCACGCGGCGGAGGGGACCGCCGTCGCGACGCTCGCGGCCGTCGCGCTCCTCGCGGCGGCGTTCCAGAACATGTGCCGGCAGCTCGACTGGATCCGCGACAACTGCCCCGAGGTGAAGAACGTCGACCGGATCGGCACCCGCATCTGCAGCGACGTGAGTCGCGCGCTCGGGGCGGCGGGGGCCGCGGGCGGGCAGTGCATGGACGTCGCGACCGGGGCCGAGCTCGCGGAGCACGGCCCCGACGCCGTCGCGGACCTCGTGTACCGCAAGACGGCGACCTTCTTCGAGACCGCCGTCGTCGCCGGCTGGCTCGTCGCCGGGGGGGCGCCCGCGGAGACGGACGCGATGCGCGACATCGGCCGGGGCGTCGGCACCGCCTTCCAAATCGCCGACGACATCACCGACATGGCGGCCGACGCCGCCCGGGCCGCGTCGGGCCGGTCCGGCTGGAACTTCGCGAACACGTACGGGCGGGACGTCGCCGCCGCCGAGGTCGAGCGCTGCCTGCGGGGGGCGCGCCTCGCGCTGCGGCGCGCTCACCTCTGGACGGCGCTGTGGGAGGACGAGCTCTTCCCGGCGATCCGCGCGATGGCGGCCGCGCCCGCCCCGGCGCTGCGGCCGCTGACCGGCGCCGCGGCTGCGGCTGCGGCGGCCGCGCCCGGCGCGGCACCGGCGCCCACCGCCGCCTAATTGCGTCCGTTGGAGACTTCGGCCGCTTCTGATAGCGATGTCGAAGCTGCCGACGCTGCTCACGCCGGGGAGCATCCGCGCCAGCGGCGCGCGGGCCGACGAGACTCCCCTTGCCTTTATTAAGACCTGGCTGCGGTCGCGCATGCCAGAGTACGGAGGGCGGGGCGCGACGATGGCGAACCGGATCCTGGTCGTCCGGGCCGAGACGGGCTCCGGCAAGTCGACGGTCCTGCCCGTCGGCGTGTTCCGCATCCTGCGCGACGAGAAGACGCCGGCGGCCCTCGGCTACCGGGGGCCCGGCGTCATCTGCACCCAGCCCCGGGTCCTGACGGCGATCGCCCTTGCGACGGACGTGTCCGCGGAGCGGACGTTCGGCGCGTCCCGGCGGCGGCTCAACCCCGACATGGTCCTCGGCGCGACCGTCGGCTACCAGACGGGCCCGGTGAGCAACCAGGCCCCTGCCGGCCTCACCTACGCGACGGCGGGCGTCCTCGCGGCGCAGCTGCTGAACCAGGAGGACGCCGAGATCATGGGGCGCTACCGCTTTATCCTCGTCGACGAGGCGCACGAGCGGTCCCTCGACAGCGACATGACGCTGATGCTGCTGCGGAACTTCTACCAGCGGAACGCCGGCAACGAGCGCCTCCCCTTCCTCCTGCTGACGAGCGCGACCTTCGACACCCGCCGCTACGCCGACTACTTCGGGGTCGGCCCCGAGAACATCGTCGAGGTCGTCGGCCGGAGCTACGGGATCGATACCCGCTGGCCGGAGGCCGATGCAACGGATTACCCCGCTGAGGCCGCGGCCGTCGCCGCGCGCATCCACGAGGAGAATCCGGACGACCCCCCCGCCCGGGCCGACATCCTCATCTTCATGCCGGGCGGGCCCGAGTCGACCGCCGTCACGCGGGGCCTCACGAAGGCCCTCGACCGGATCACCTCGGCCGGGGGGTCGCCGTTCCTCCTGCTGACGATCAACCGCGAGGTCGTCAACTCCCAGGCGGGCGACTACCCGCTCGTGTTCGAGCGCCCCGAAAACCTGCCGCGGGTCAAGGGCGCCGCGCCCACCCGGCGGATCATCGTGTCGACCGTCGTCGCCGAGACGGGCCTCACGGTCGACACGCTGCGCTACGTCATCGACTGCGGCTGGAGCCGCACCCAGGAGGTGTACCAGCCCTGGGGCGTGGAGGGGCTCATCACCCGGCCCGCCCCCCGGACCCGGATCGAGCAGCGCAAGGGGCGGGCCGGGCGCCTCTTCCCCGGCGTCTTCTACCCGCTGTACACGGAGCGCGTCCACGCCGCGCTCGACGCGGCGCAGCTGCCCGACATCATCACCGGCGGGCCCGCCGACGTCTTCCTCGCGGCCGTCCGCGAGCAGGCGCGGCAGAAGTTCCGCACCGGCGCGCCCCCCGAGTTCCGCGTCGAGGACATGGCGCTGCTCGACCCGCCGCCGCCCGAGGCGTTCCTCGCCGCGAACGCGACCGCGGTCGCGCTCGGCTTCGTGTCGCCCCGGGCCCCCCTCCCCCGCGCCTGGCCCCCCGTCGAGCTGACGGGCGCCGTGGACGGCACCGCCGAGGCCGGGCCGCTCGCCCTCACGCGGGGCTACGGCCTCACGCCGCTCGGCCACCTCGCGGCCCTGTTCCGCGCCCCGATGGAGGGTGTGCGGATCCTCCTCGCGGGCTACGTGTGGGGCGCCGCCGCCGCCGACCTCATCACGGCCGTCGCGGCTTTTGGGCGGCCGGTCGCCGACCTCCTCGTGGGGCGGGGGCGGAAAAAAGACGGCGGGCCGGAGGGCCTCCCCCCCGGAGCCGCCGCCCTCCGCGCCGCCACGCCGGCGTTCCTCATCGGGCGCGGCGGCGGCGGCGGCGGCCACACCGGCGGCGGGGCGCTCCCCCCGTCGGAGAGCGAGGCGTTCTTCTTCCGGACCCGGCTCATCCTCGCCGACGACTTCGCCGAGGTCATCCTCATGTTCGACGCGTTCGCCCGGCAGCTCGACGCCGCCGCGGGCGACCCCGCCCCGGCCGCGGCCTGGTGTGCCGAGGTCGGCCTCGACTTCGACGCGATGATCGACCTCGCCCGCGCCCGCGACGCGCTCGCCGACGAGATGGTCATCGCCGGGCTCAATCCGTTCCGCGCCGACCGCCGGCGCCTCGCCGCGCTCCCCGTCGACGAGTTCACCGAGGGCGTCCGCGCCATCAAGCGGTGTCTCTATGACGGCCTCCGCTGTCGTGTCCTTCGCGCGGCGCCCGACGGCGCCGCGTACATCTCGGCCCAGGGGCTGCGGGTGCGGGTGCCCGAGCTCTTCTCGGACGCGATGGTGTCCCGGATCCGCGCCCTCCACATCACGCCGGGCGATATGTCGATGCCCCGCCCCCAGTGGATCCTGACCGACCGGATCCGGCTCGTGCCCGCGCAGAAGCGCGAAGAGGACGCGGGCCCCCCTCTCCTGTACACGGCGGAGGCGTGCCTCGTCTCGGTCCTCGACGGGTACGTCGACCCCGACCCGGAATTCGGCGCGGCGCGGACCTTTACCTCAGTGTAGGATATGAGGTGCGATGCTGCGACACCTGTTCGGAAACTTGTTTCGCCATGACTTTGAGCTTTTGATCTTCGCCGCGCTGCTCGTCCTCGGCGCCATGTGCCTTACGATCGCGCCCATTATTTCGGGAAGCGATAGCGGCTCCGGCGACGGCGGCTCTGGCGGCGGCGGCGCTGGCTCCGCCCCGTTCTAGCCTTGCTTGCGCGATCCCGGCTTGCGCGATCCCGGCTTGCGCGATCCCGGCTTGCGCGATCCCGGCTTGCGCGATCCCGGCCCGATTCTGCACGCCGGACATAAGGGCGATGTCGACACTGGCGTCAAAATACGGGCCGGCGGTGGTCGACCCGCCCGAAACCGCCACGGATCGGATCAGAGCATACATTCGGGCCACCACGGCGGCGCTGACCCCTCCCCTCCGCCCCCCCGTGCTCGCCCTCTCCGACGAGCAGCTCACGGGCCTCTTCTCGCCGCGGCAGCAGGAGGTCCTCATCCGCGGGCCGCTCGGGCGACCGGGCTAAACATAATCGCAGACGGCGGCGGTCGTTCCGTCGAACCGGAACGGCTTGCCGCAGCCGTAGATGAGACCCGCCGCGACGAGCCGGTCGCACTCCGCCTTGGGGGCGTGGGGCGAGATGCCCACCGACGGAGTCGCCTTGTACGCCCCATGGCGGAAGATCTGGCAGTTTACCCCATTTCGGGGCACAAGGATCTGTAGCTTGCAGTGGGGGCAGGCAAAGATAAAATCATCCGGGCCAGACATGGGGCGAGTATGTTCCGCGGAGAAAGAGCGCGCCGCTATCGACGCGGGGGGCGTCCCGCCGCGGCGCGCGCCGCGGCGTCCCGCGCGGCCGCGACTGCGGCATCGATCTCGCGGCGGTACTCGTTGGGCGATTCGAAAATGGCCCGCGCCGCGGCCTCGACCGCGGGCCCGCTGTCCCGCAGCCAGCAGCTGCAATGGGTGCCCAGCCTTTTTTTGAGGGTGTCGAAGAACCATCCGGCTCTGTGTATCATCCCGGCCCCGCGCGCGGCATAGCGTGTGATTTTTGTCTCCTCGTGCGCCGCGCGCTGTACCGCGCTCATACACGCCACGGGGCACGCGGCCGCGGGCCGGCACACGAAGTCAAAGCAGCCGCTGCAGGCGGGCCGGAAGACCCCGCAGCGCCCCTTGCAGTTAACGCGCGCGCACCGCCCGCAGAACCGGGTCCCGGGCGTAAGAAGATAAATAACACTGCCCTCGATGTGGGCGCCACCGATATTGATGTCAAAATACGCCACGAGGGTGGCCCTCGGGTCGTGCAAGAGCGCGGGCATCCCGACGTGCCGGAGCATGGCGGGGTCGATGCCGTCGAAGACCGCGCGCGCGTCGATTAAAATGGGTGTCGGGCGCTGCCCCGCGTCGTTGTAGCCGCGCCGGGCGAGCCGGCGGCGCCAGTCGTCGTCGTAGTCGATCCGGTAGGCCAGCCAGTCGAGCGGCCCGCGCCGGGCGTAGCCCCGCGCCTCGCCCGCCACCGCGCGAACCAGATCGAGCACGGTCCTCCACGTGTCGCGCCCGACAGCGCGGTCCGCGACAAACTCGCGCCTGTACACTGTGCGCGCGAGCGCAATCGCTTCTTCCGGAGTTGTCTCCGGCGCAAGCACTGCTGTGGCCATGGCCCGTATCTCTTAGCCGGTATATGTTTGGCTGGTCCGTATCTCATTCTATGATGTCAAGATCGCCCATGTCCGGGTCCGCGTCCGCGTCCGAGCCCGGGTCCGCATCTGCCCGATACAGATCGTCGAGGGTTCCGGCCCGGGGCGGGGGCGCCGGCGCCGGCGCCGCCAAGAGCTCGGCGATGAAGCTGTCGGCGGCCGACGCCGCGTCGGCCGCGACCGCTGCAGCCGCCGCCGCCGCCGCGGCGGCCGCCGTGTCCGCGGCGCGCTTTACGCCCGCGGCAACAATTGCGGCATCGTCCGCGAGCATGTCCGCGAGCGCCATGTCGGCGTCCCCCACGGGCACGGCGGCGCCCGCGCCGCCCGGCACGCCCCCGGGCGGCCCGCACCACCAGAAGCGCTCGTCCGCCCCGGACACCGGCCCGGTGCCGACCGCCGCCGCCGGGAGGGCCGCCCCGCCCCCCCGGCACTCGACGTCGGCGAGCATCTCCTCGCCGGGCCGGAGCCCCATCTCGTCCAGGGTGAGGACGCGGCACCCCCGGAGGACGAGGGTGCGGTTGGGGGCGGGCCGGAGGTGCTTGCCGAGGGCGGAGGACTCGATCTCCTTGATGACGTCGCTGGCGACGTGGCGCTTGCGCTCGACGTTCGTGCAGTACCATTCGGTGTAGAGCCCCCCGAGGGTCCCGAGGGGGTACTCGATGCCGGCGTCCGGCGACAGGACGATGGACTGGCTGATCCAGCGGTGGAGGGAGTCCTGGCCGACGCGGAAGGCCTCGGTCTCCCGCTCGATCGTCGGGGAGCGGACGCGCTTGAGCTCGCCGCGGTACTCGACCTGGAGGCGTTCGTAGTAGTGGACGAGGACGCTGAGGAAGGCCGACTGGAACCGGGGATCGTCGGGGTACTCGCGGTTGAGGCGAGCGTCGTCCTTCTTCTCGAGCGGGTTCGCGGGGTCGGGGTTCGGGCGGAAGCGGGTCTTCGCCGTGTAGTGGCGGAGGCGGCGCCACGTCCCGTGGTCGGTCGTGTTGACGATGAAGCTGTACTGGGACGCGGCGACGATGTTCGCCTTCATGGTGAACGTCTCCTGGCGCGTGTTGAGCTCGCGCCCCGACACCTCGCCGGCGTTCACCATCTCCTTCATCCGGGCGACGTTGAGCGACTGCGCCTTGTTCGACTCCTCGCTGTACGCGTAGTTGAGGTGCTTGAACCGCATCATGGCGCTGTTCGGGCGGTCGGCGTCCTCCCGCTCGCAGCACATGAGCTGGATGTTGAACTTGTCGGCGTACGGCCCGAGGGCTTTCGCGACGCCGCGGAGGAACGTGGTCTTGCCGTTCTGGCCGCCGCCGTCGATGAGGAGGGCGAGGCCCTCCTTCACCTCGCCGCTGATCCCCTGGGCGGCGTGGAACAGGATCCAGTCGCGGGCGTCGGCCTCGACGAAGATGGCCGCGATCGTGTCGAGGACGAGGCGCTGCCAGAAGTCGGGGCGGGCGGGGTCGAGCCGGTGGAAGGCGACGGGGCTGTAGCGGCTGATGGGGTACTCGTGGTAGTGGTCGATGAGCTCGCACCGCGGGCCGATCCGGAGGACGCCGTTGAGGGTCCCGAACAGGTAGGGGAGCCGGTCGAGCTGCTCGGCGAAGCCGCGCCGCCGGAACAGGTAGTTCGCCTGGCGGATGACGCCGTTCTTGAACGTGTCGTTGTACAGGTTGAGCTTCGACATCGCGAAGGTCTTGCCGATCCCCTTGTAGTACTTGCCCGCCGCCTCGTCGGCGGCGCCGACCCGCTTCTCCTCGATGTGCTCCCCGATCTGGTCGAGGACCCGGGCGAGCTTCTCGCTCATGTAGATGTGGACGTCGTCGGGCTCGACCTCCCGCCGCCACTTCCACACCTCGCCGGGCCGCTGCGCCTGGCCGGGGAGGACGAACTCGTACCAGCAGTAGGACTGCCCGCCCCGGGGGCCCGCGTCGATGTCGACGCAGAACTTCCCGCCGAGCATCGCCTCGAGGATCTTCGCGATCATGTAGTGCTGCAGCTTCCCCCCGTGCTCGTACACGTAGCCGGTGAGCATCGTGAAGTACGACCGCTCCATCACCTCCGCGTACCGCGCCGGGTCCTGCGCCCGCGCCCAGTACGCGATCGAGCGCAGCGTCAGGGGGCGCCCCGCCCCCCGGCGGGCGACGGCGTCCTCCCACAGCGCGTCGAGGGCTTCCTCCCCCCCGTCCATCCACTTGTGGGGGCAGCGCTGGCTGAACCACACCGCGAGCGGCTTGTACTGGTCGCTCGTGTTCGCGAGGGCGAACACGACGTCGCGCCACTTCGCCCGGTCCGACGAGTACTCGGGGCCCAGCAGGTCGAGCAGCGCGTGGAGGTGGCGGGCCTCGGCGTTGTGGAGGGTGAGCGTCGACAGGGTGTGCTCCGCGAGCAGGACCGCCGCGGCGGGGACGCCGCCGTCCGCGGACCGGTCCGCGGCCGCCCAGCCCGAGGCCTTCGCCGCGACCTCGGGGCGGGGCTCGAACTCCGCCTGCCGCACGAGCGGCGCCCGGCCGTCGCCGTCGCTGTAGTCCGCCTCGGTCGTGAGGCTGAGCTCCGCGACGAGGTTGTACCCGGCGAGGTCGGCCGGGGTGAGCTTCCGCACGACGGGGGGCGGGGCCCAGTCGCCGGCGACGCCGAGGTCCAGCGTGAACTCGAGCGCCGCCCCGAGGACGTACGGGGTGCCGCCCCGCTTGCAGCTGCCGAAGTACAGGACGGGCACGGACGCGCTGTTGAGGTCGAGGAACCCGGCGGGGTCGCCGACCGCGCCGAGCTCCGTGAGCGTCGCGAGGACGGA
>Ga0315904_10013901_pt1 | contig 10053 bp, 8 predicted proteins | sample LakEriMetagenome_6_FD_203529 | JGI IMG/M metagenome (GOLD analysis project Ga0315904, IMG submission 203529) | Freshwater fungal communities from buoy surface, Lake Erie, Ohio, United States - Buoy 12 MA120 | ecosystem: Environmental > Aquatic > Freshwater > Lake | place: USA: Lake Erie, Ohio...
GGGACTGAACCAGGATCCCGTCGACCGTTGGATCGGCATTCAACCCGTCGATCAATGCCTCTAGCTCCCCTTGGGAAATGGTGGCCGGCGGGAGGATGATCCGGCTCTCCACCCCGATCTCGGCGGCGGTCTTTTCCTTTTTTCGAACGTAGGAAACCGATGCGGGATCGTCGCCAACGCGCACCAAGGCGAGGCACGGCTTGCGCCCCGGCAGGCTGGCGACGTGAGCCTTGAGCTCAGCGATGATGGTTTCTGCGACTTGGTTGCCGTCGATCAAAGCCATGGTGAAAACACGCGTGCTGAATCAGCGGAGCTGAAGGCTCTCGACGATGATGACGAAGTCCTTCGTGCCGGGCAGGGCGCGGGCTGCGCCGAGCACGGCGACCGTGCGTCCGGCGTAGTTTTCGATCGGTTCCGTCTGCAAAAGGCGCGAGACATCAAGATAGGCGAAGCGTGAACCACTTTCGTCGGCCAGCGCCCAGTCGTAGGGGCGGCGCGGACGGAACGGGCTTCGGGTCGACACGAACCGGCCTTGGAAGATCCGCGGTACGGCATCGCCTCCGGAATCTGTGAGACTGACCGCGGTGGACGCTTCTCCGGCCGTGGCACCTTGGGCGGCTGCGCGCACGGGAGGCGGAGCAAAGGGGGCGGGCGCGCCTGCGGGCTCGGTGAGAGCTGGGCGTGGGCTGGAAGCGAGGGGCAGGGAAGCCGAAGCGACCTTGATGTAGCCGACCAGTGGGCGGGCCAGCTTCAGCTGGGTCCAGCGACCGTGGAGGCCGGTGATGTCGAGGGTCTCCCCGGCATTGGCGAGCGTGAGGATAGGAGCGTCTGCCTTGGGGGCCTGCCGTAGTTCGGCGCCGGGACGGACATCCAGCGACTTCGTGATGTCCTTATTTTGGACGTAAACCTCGTGCGGTCCGGCGAGTTCTACCGCAGCCCAGCCGAAGGGGAGGCTGGCCGGCTGGGGCGAGACCAACGCGGCATCGCTCCCTGCTTTCAGCACGGTGAAAGCGGCGGCGGACGACTCCGGTTTCACATGGACCGGGGTGGGCTCGCTCAGCGGAAGCGCCGAGAGAATCGATGAAACGGCGAGTGTGACGGAAACGATGCGAAGTGAAGTCCAGCGGATCATGGTGAACGGGGGGAGAGGGAGCGCGGAGTACGACGAGCGCGCGGCGGTTTTACCTCGTCGGGGGTGCTGCGCGGAAGCGAAAAGAGCAGTTCAATCTCGCGAGGGTTGAGTGCCTTGCCGCCGCGCAGGGGGATGCCCTTGATGGGAAAGGCGCCGATCTGATACCGGCGTAGCCGCTTGACCGGGAATCCGAGGGCGAGGAACAGCAGGCGGATTTCCCGCTTTTTGCCGTGGTGCATCCAGACATCAAGATCGATGGACGAACCATCACGCTGAGGATTCAGGAGTGCGGCGTACTCCACCTTGTGGCGCTCTCCTTCGATCATCACGCCACGTCGTAGCGTCGCCAGCCTTGCGGCCGGAAACGGATCCTCCAGACGCACCTGGTAACGCTTCACGATTGTGTTACGTGGGTGCATCAGTCGATTCGCGAGGTCGCCATCCGTGGTGAGAATCACCAACCCCTCGCTGTCCTTGTCGAGCCGACCGGCACAGAAGAATCGGAGCCGCTGGAGTTCCTTCGGCAGAAGGTCGAAAACGGTATCCGGGTTGCGTGGGTCGTCGTTGGAGCAAACCAAGCCTCGTGGCTTATTCACTGCCAGCGTCATTCGGGTTTGCTGCACGTTCCGGACCTCGCGTCCTTGGGCAACCACGCGATCCTTCGCGGGATTGATCCTCTGGCCCAAGGTGGCAGGCGCACCATTGACCCGCACCTCTCCGGCCGTGATCAGACTCTCCGCCGCGCGCCGCGAGCACAAGCCAGCGTCGGCGAGGAATTTCTGTACTCGGACGGTTGGGTCTTCTTGCATGAGGCAGCGGAGTTTCGGGGTGGAACGGGCGGGAAGCAAGCACGCGCCGGGGGCACGGAGAACTTGAGCCGTAGGGCATCGGGCGTTTTGCTCCTCGGGTAATGCAGCTCGAAATTCCTTCGGGACACTTTGCCGCGACGATCTTTGATCTGGATGGAACGCTGGTCGATTCCATGCCGGTTCACTATCAGGCTTGGGATGCCGCGATGCGGGCCAATGGCTTAGGGGAGCCCCTCGACGAAGAGTATTTCTATGCCTTGGGTGGCGTCCCGACCCGTCGGGTCGCGGAGTTGTTCGCCGAGCGTTACGGGCTCCGGATCGATCCGGATGCGGTGATGGACCTGAAGGAGGAACTTTATTTGGAGCGGCTCTCGGCGGTCTCAGTCATCGAGCCGGTGGCGGCGGAGGCGCGTCGCGCAGCCGCCCGGCATCCTGTCGCGATTGCAACGGGCGGTTTGCCCGAGGTGGCCATTCCGGCGCTGGAGGCAGCGGGCTTGCGTTCCCTGTTTCCCATTGTGATCACGCCGCGGGACGTCCCTCCGGGTCGGGGCAAGCCGGAGCCAGACATGTTCCTGCTCGCCGCCGAGAGGATGCGCGTCCGTCCAGAACACTGCCTTGTGTTCGAGGACGCTGAGCCAGGGCTGGCTGCGGCTCGGGCGGCGGGCATGGCCACGGTGCGGGTGCCGAGCCGTCGGCGCTGATCCGCCGGCCTAGCTTGGGCGGCGGAGTCGGAGGGCTTCCGCGATCCTCTGGCTTAGGCTATCGCGCGTGAAAGGCTTCTCGAGAAAAAGCGCGCCCAGCCGCCGACTTGCTTCCATTACACTCGGGTCGCCGGCGTAGCCGGACATGAGGATGAGAGCGATGCCGGGCTGAGCGCGGCGCACGCGTTCAGCCACATCGTAGCCGCTCATTCCGGGCATGCTGATATCGCTCAGCAGAACGTCGTAAGGAGAACTTTCGTTGTTCTCGCAGCGTGCCAACGCTTCCTCTCCGGTGCCCGCAACGTCCGCCGCGTAGCCGAGCGTTTCGAGGAGTGCCGTGGCTACGGCGCGGATGGCAGGATCATCGTCCGCGATCAAGATCCGCTGGCCGTCGCCGCGAGGAAGGGCTCCCGGGGCCGGCCGCGCGCCCTCCATCGACGTCAAGGCAAGCGGCAGGAAGATGCTAAAGGCGGCGCCCCCATTGGTCCGCGGCTGGTGGATGAGTTCTCCCCCGAGGCGGCGGACGATCATCATCGCCGTGGCGAGACCAAGACCCAGACCGCGGCCCCTCGGTTTGGTGCTCACGAAGGGCGAGAAGAGGTGCGACTGAAGATGGGCTGGGACGCCCGATCCCGAGTCAGAGACGCGAAACTCGACGTAGTCCCCGGCCGGGAGCTGCGTCTGGTTGCGGGCAGGGAGCGCTAACCTCGTCGCGCTAATCTCAAGGCTCCCTCCATGCGGCATGGCCTCGTGGGCGTTGGTGACAAGATTCGTCAGAACCTGCTCGAGTTGATTTCGATCCGCTTCGACCCAGAGCGGCTCGCGCGGTGCGTCGAGTGTGAAAGTCGTCTGCTCACTCAGGATCGATCGCATGACCCCCCCCAGCGCCGGGAGCCACTCTTGGATGTCGATGCGCTCAGCGTGCGGCGTAGCTCGGCCGCTGAAGGTCAGCAACTGACGACTCATCAGCGCGGCGCGCTGGGTGGCGAGGAGGATCTCCGAGGTGCGATCGCGGAGACTGGGTGCCGCCTCGGACAGCTCATCGTGCAGAATCTCGCTGTAGCAGCGGATTGCCGTGAGCAGATTGTTGAAGTCGTGGGCGATTCCGCCCGCGAGGACGGTCAATGCCTCCACGCGTGCGGCCGCTTCGGGCCCACCGCCGGAGCAGCCCAGGGCGCTGAGCAATCGGGGTCGTAGCCACGCGTGCGATGCGAGGAGAGGTCCCGACTCGACGTGAAAGGGAGCGATCCAGACGGGCGAGGAAGACTGGAGCGCCTGACAGCGCTCAATGACCTCAGGCAGCAGCGGTGATCTGGGCGGAAGGACGATGGCAATGAGGCTGGGGGCAGCCGCAAGAAGCGCAGCCTCCAGTTCGCCGATTGAGCTGACCCATTGGACTTGCGATTCAGCCTCAGGGTGGCGCGCCACCAGGTAGTCCGCGAAGATCAGGATTGAGTCTTTGGTCATAGGACGCGGATACAGCGTCCAGTCCAACTCAAGTAGCGCGGGAATCAAAGGGTTTCTCTGAAATTGGGCTCGAAGCGTGAAAATAGACGCGTGCAGCCGCTGCCGTGGTTGGGAAAGTGGATGCAGTATCTATCTTTGGACGACGCAGGCTTTGGTTCAGCATCAGGGTCTCGACTTCGCTCTGTTGCTGGAGCACTGCGAGCGTGGCGTCCCGGGCGGCCGAGACGAGCCGTGAACATTCCGCCTCTAGGTTTGGATCGGCCTGCACCATCGGAGCCTCGGAACGGCGGAGTCGTTCCAGGCTGCTTTGGAGCTCAACCAAGAGTAACCTGCGCTGCTCGGTGAGGGTGGCGGTGTCCGAACGCACGTCGGCGTTGCCTTCCCAGTGAGACCGTTCTTCCGAGAGCAGCAGCTGCACCCTCTCGCAAAGGTCCAGATGCGCGCGGAGGGCGATGATACGCTCGTTCACGATGCGGGGGCGGTGACGGCGGCACCGGAGATTTCCTTTGCGGAGGTCGACTCGATCTCGGGCTGAATGAGTTGTTGCCACTCGCGGGTGGTCCGCACCTGCCAATCGAGGTGCCGGATTCTCCATGCGGCCATGCGAGCGAGGTCCGCAAGCGGTCCGGCCGGAGACGTGGTCGACCCTCCGGCCGCGACCACCTCTCGATAGGCGATGACCGCAGACTCCAACGCGGCGAGCCGCTCAAAACAGAGACCGATCTGGTAGACGAGGGGCAGTCTCCATTCCGGACGTGGATCCAACGCGGCGAGGGTCTGATAAATCTTCAGCGCCGCCCCGGCATCGCCTCGTTCGTAGAACTCATTGGCTAGCTGATTCCCGGTGCGACGCTGCCATTCCTGCCAGCGTTCCGGCTGATCGAGTCGGCGCTCGTGCTCCGAGGCCAAAAGGCGTTGCGCGAGGGCCAGCGCTTCCTCCGTGCGGTCCAACTGCAGCAGAAGCGTGGATTGGAGATACAGAGCCTCGGGCGAGGCTGGAATTCCTGCTTCGGGCGCGAGAGAGGGTGCGAGAATCCCCACCGCAGCGGTGGTTCTGCCGGCGGCGGCGTGCGCTCGTGCTCCCTGCAGCCGGGCGAGATTTCGATCCTCCGGTACGAGATCCAGGGTCACCAGGCGTTCGAAGAGCTTGGATGCTTCATCGTAGTGCCCGGCGATCAGGTGCGTCTCGGCGAGCTCGAACTGCGCCGTCCGCGCAAGTTGTCGGTAGTCGGAGGGATCCACCGAGGGAAGATTGAGGGTCGCGTTGATGACGCTGTAGAAGCGACCGATGGCGAGGTCGTAGGCGCCCAAGCTGCGGAGGGTACGGGCGAGTTCCAGATAGATCGCCGGATTAGACGGGTGCTGAGGCGAATCGCGCAGCAGTTTCTCATAGATGGCTGCCGCTCGGGCGCCTTCTTTGCGCAAGCGATGCAGACGGGCCAGGCTTAGGAGGGTGCGATGATCGCGCCCGGGATTGGGCGGAGCGGCCAGCAACTGCCGAAGGGCAATCTCGGCCGTGGCGTAGTCACCTGCCGCGATCTTGGTCTCCGCAATGCGCATCAGGCTCTCCTCATCCTCGCCGGACGCTGGCAGGGGCGCGTGCGGATGAGGCGAGCTTGTTTCGGCTGGTGCCACGGGTGAGGTGGACTCTGGCCCTGACTCGGCTCGTGCCGTTGGCAGGGCGCAGCCGATGAGAAGAAGGGCGAACAGTCGACGTCTCATCGCTGGCGGTAGGTGGCTGAGCTAGGGGGCACGCCTGGATCGGAGGAACCTGGAAACACGAAGTAGGGAAGGAAATCGACCGCTCGCAGCTCCAGCGGAGTGGGATCCCGTAGAATCCTGACGGGCGCGGGCATGCGCTCGGGATCAGCCACGGGCACTTCGTCTGCTGGAGTCGGTCTTGAGGCGGCGGAGTCCGTTGCGCTGGCGGCGGCCGGCTCGTCCGGTTGAGGGGGGGCGGCCAGATCCGGTGTCGCTGCTCGCACGATTGGCTCCAATGAGGGAAGGCGTGGGAGATCTGCCGGAGCGGATGCCGCCGGTGCGAACCGAAGCGGCGGCGCGAGGATCACGGCCAGATACGGTCGCGAGGGCCTCGCGTAGCCCGAACGTCCTCCACCTAGCCCGGAGTCGGCGAAGGATTGACCCATGGCGCCAGCAGCGGTGATGGGAAAGAGGCCGATCCAGAGGACGCTTGCTGACCAGTTACGTTGGCCAAAAAGCGAGTGGGTGCTTAAAGACATGAGACGCGTGTTCCCTTCGGTGATACGGAGGGACGACGGTGCAACCGGAGGGTGTATCGGCTCACGCGCGGGGTTCTGGAGTGCAGACCGCATGGGATGGAGAACCGGGGGCGACTCTTGCGCAGTCGCGCACGCCTTCGCCATGGTTAAACCCTTGATCAACAAAGCCCGCCTTCCGAGGGCGTCGGTGCCGTCTCTCCTCCGTGCGATTCCGCTCTCCGCGCGTCCCGGCAAGGCTTATCTGAGTCTGAGCTAGGTTGACCCGCTTGGTGCCGGGGTGGCGGAGTAGGCCGCTGGCGCGGCTGCGGAGGGATCGGTGCGCATCAGCCAGTGGCGCAGCGTACGATCGAGATCGGAGCGAGAGAATGGCTTCGCTAGAATCCCCAGAGCGTGTGCGCGCGCTGCGGGAGAGACCGCACCTTGGCCCAAGGAAGGAGCGAGGAGTACGATGGGAATCGATCTCGTGCTCTCCTGCTCCCGGAAGATGCGAAGAGCGTCGGTGACCTCCAGTCCGCGCAAGGTCGTGTCCAGGAGGATCAAGTCCACCGGCACGCGCTCCGCTGACTTTAGACCCTGCGGGACGTCGACGGCCTCCAGAAGGTGCCAACCTTGAGCGAGACAGGCCTGCCGGGCGAGCGTGCGCACGGTGCGGGAGTCGTCGACAATGAGCAGGGTAGGAACCATGGGACCGGCGAGAAAAGGCTCTTCGCCGGCTGAAGCGCCTTATCGGTCGCCTTTCGTTACGCTGAGGCGCAATCGATCAAAGCAGGGGAAAGACCCCGGGTGAAAAACGAAACGGGCCCCGTCCGGCAAGCGGACGGGGCCCGTGAAGAAACGAGGTGCTGACTCGCTTAGGCCTTCTTCAGGCCTTCAGCGACTGCGGCCTGTGCCGCGGCCAAGCGGGCGACGGGGACGCGGAATGGCGAGCAGGAGACGTAGGTGAGGCCGAGCTTGTGGCAGAACTTCACCGAATCCGGATCGCCACCGTGTTCTCCGCAGATCCCGAGCTTGATGTCGGGGCGGGACTGGCGGCCCTTCTCGATCGCGATGCGCATCAGCTGGCCAACGCCCGTCTGGTCGATCGAGGCGAACGGGTTCTTCTTGAAGATCTCGGCTTCCTGATAGGCACCGAGGAACGAACCGGAGTCATCGCGCGACATGCCGAGGCAGGTTTGCGTGAGGTCGTTCGTGCCGAAGCTGAAGAACTCGGCGGTGTGGGCGATCTCGTCGGCGGTCAGCGCGCCGCGCGGGACCTCGATCATGGTGCCGACCGAGTAAGAGAGCTTCACCTTGCGCTCGGCCTGGACCGCTTTGGCGGTGGCATGGACGAGTTCGACCTGCAGATCCAGTTCCTTTCGGAAACCGACGAGCGGGATCATGATCTCGGGCTTCGCCTTCACGCCGGCCTTCTGGGCCTCGGCGGCGGCCTCGAACACGGCGCGCGCCTGCATTTCGGTGATTTCCGGATACTTGATTCCGAGGCGGCAGCCGCGGAAACCGAGCATCGGGTTGAACTCATGCAACTCGTGCACGCGGTGCATGATCTTGTCGACGGAGATGCCCAGTTTGCGAGCGAGGTCCATCTGCTGCTCCTTCGTGTGGGGCAGGAACTCGTGCAGCGGGGGATCGAGGAAACGGATGGTGGCCGGGAATCCCTTGAGTTCCTTGAAGATCCCGAGGAAGTCGCTGCGCTGGTAAGGCAGCAGCTTGGCGAGGGCGACCTTGCGGGCCTCAAGGGAGTCCGCGAGGATCATTTCGCGCATCGCGTCGATACGATCGCCCTCGAAGAACATGTGCTCGGTGCGGGTGAGGCCGATGCCGGTGGCGCCGAAGGCGATCGCGTTGCGCGTCTGCTCCGGGTTGTCCGCATTGGTGCGCACGTGGAGGCGGGTGGCCTGCGAGCACCACTTCATCAGCTGGGCGTACTGCTTGAACTTCTCCGTGTTCCGCGCGGCTTGGTCGCCGTTGAGCAGACCAGCGATGATCTCGGACGGAGCGGTCTTAATCTGGCCCGCGTAGACGGTGCCGGACGTACCGTCGATGGAGAGGAAGTCGCCCTCGGAAAACGTCTTTCCGGCGATGGTGGCAGTCTTGCGCTCGTAATCGATGACGACGGCAGCGGCGCCGCACACGCAGACCTTGCCCATCTGACGGGCGACGAGCGCAGCGTGGGAGGAGACGCCGCCGCGCGCGGTGAGGATACCCTCGGCGGCAATCATGCCGCGAAGATCCTCCGGCGACGTTTCAACGCGGACCAGCAGCACCTTCTCGCCACGTTCGGCGGCGGCGACGGCGCGGTCAGCGTTGAAATAGATCTTGCCGGTTGCGGCGCCCGGACCTGCGGGCAGGCCGGTCGCGATGGCGGTGGCCTTGCGGACCTCGTTGAGATCGAAGATCGGTGCGAGGAGCTGCTCTAGCTGGTCGGCCGGATTGCGCAGGATCGCGGTTTTCCAGTCGATGAGCTTCTCCTTCACCATGTCGATGGAGAACTTGAGCGCGGCAGCGGCGGTGCGCTTGCCGTTGCGCGTCTGGAGCATGAACAGCTTGCCGTCTTGGATCGTGAACTCCACGTCCTGAACGTCCTTGAAATGCTTCTCGAGGATCGCGCGGACCTTGAGCAGCTCCGCGTAGGACTTCGGCATGACCGACTTCAGGTTGATGACGGGTTCTGGCGTGCGCACGCCAGCGACGACATCTTCGCCTTGGGCGTTGACGAGGAACTCGCCGTAGAACTCGTTCGTGCCGTTGGCCGGATTACGGGTGAAGGCCACACCGGAACCGGAGGTTTCACCGGTGTTGCCGAAGACCATGGCCTGGACATTGACGGCGGTACCCCACTCGGAGGGAATGTTGTACTTGCGACGATACACGATCGCGCGGTCGTTCATCCACGAACCGAACACGGCGCCGGCAGCGCCGCGTAGCTGGTCCCAGGGATTGTTCGGGAAAACCTTGCCCGTGCGCTCGCGGACGAGGGCCTTGAAGCGCTTGACCAGTTCCTTCTGATCGTCGGCGGTGAGCTTGGAGTCCTCGATGTCGGCATGGTAGCGCTCATGCTTGAAGGCTTCGATCACGGTCTCGAATGGCTCGTGGTCCTCGCCTTCACGCTTCTGCACACCGAGCACCACGTCGCCGTACATCTGGATGAAGCGGCGGTAGCAGTCCCAGGCAAAGCGCGGGTTGTTGGTGCTCTTTTCCAGCGCGAGCACGGACTCGTCGTTGAGACCGAGGTTGAGGATCGTGTCCATCATGCCCGGCATGGAATCGCGCGCTCCGGAACGGACGGCGAGGAGGAGCGGCGTCCCGCTGGTGGCACCGAACTTCGTGCCCATGATGCGCTCCATGTTGGCGACGCCCGCCTCCATCTGCGCCTGCAGCGCGGCTGGGTAGGTGCGCTTGTTGGCGTAGTAGTAGGTGCACACTTCGGTCGTGACCGTGAAACCCGGAGGAACCGGCAGACCGATTCGCGTCATCTCCGCGAGATTGGCGCCCTTGCCGCCGAGCAGATTTTTCATGGTGCCGTCACCGTCGGCCTTGCCGGCGCCCCACGTATAAACGTAACGGGGGGCCTTGGCGGCGGAACGCGCGGACTTGGCAGTGGCTTTTTTGCCCTTCGGGGCGGTGGGTTTCGCTTTGGATTTGGCGGCCATAAAGAGAGGAGGATCCGGGTTGCAGTGGACAGCGGAGTGCTGACGCGAAGGCAG
>Ga0315904_10013902_pt1 | contig 10052 bp, 16 predicted proteins | sample LakEriMetagenome_6_FD_203529 | JGI IMG/M metagenome (GOLD analysis project Ga0315904, IMG submission 203529) | Freshwater fungal communities from buoy surface, Lake Erie, Ohio, United States - Buoy 12 MA120 | ecosystem: Environmental > Aquatic > Freshwater > Lake | place: USA: Lake Erie, Ohio...
GGCCCGATAAGGCTCGTACCGTGGCAATACGAAACCCTATCGGTTATATACGCGGAGCCAGAGCCGCCGCTAGAGCGCTAATCATAGTCTTAAATCCTGCGTCGATCTGCGCCGGCGTCGTGCCGGGTGCGATCTCGACGTGTAGCCATCGTCCGCCAATAGAGCCGGCGTTATTCGTCGCGGTGTAGATCCGGACGCCTTTAGTCGGTCCTCCGCCGCGGGAGCACCGGTAGCCCCGGCCGTAGGCACGGTCCGCGGCCGGAGCCTTGTAAGAATAATCGTGTAGTTCTTCTAAGTGGAGTTCGTCCGCGAAGTCGACCATTAGGTCGAACCACGACGCGAGTTCTTTAGGCGAGTTCTTCTTCGGGTCGAACGCTCGTCCGGTCGCGTGTACGGAGAGATACTTCCGAACGCGCGGATCAGTAGGCGGAAGTTTCTTCGCCCATTCCGGCGCGGTCCGCATTACGCGCACGTTCAGACCACCAGACGCGGCGAAACCGTAAAACCGCATATAGTCCTGAAACCGGCGGACGGCCGGCGTTACGGATTTAGCGGGAGCGTCGCGGTTCCCGGTGTAGGGACGACGCGTATTCGTCACTCTGCGCCGAAACCGTAAGCGGAGTCGTACGGGTTCGCGGCTCGAGCGAGCGGACCGACGAGCGCCGCCGCCGCGCCGATAACGAGATCGCGCAGATTCAGATTCCCGGACCCGACGAGGGTAAGGACCGCCACGAGGACGGCCCGAAGATAACTAGCGAGCATCGCGCGAGTCTTATCGTTCATGTCTAAACATCTCCTTTAGCGTGGTCCCGGATATGGCCGTCGAGTTTCGATTCGATGCGGTCGTGTCCGTGGCGTAGGTTCTTCACGGATTCTAATACGCGGTCGAGTTTCGCCGCGTTCGTATCGTGGTCGCGTTTATTGGCCTTCGCGAGAAGTCCGATAGCGGCGATAACGACGCCGAAACCGCCAGTAATAACCGCAGTAATCGCGCTATCAGTCATAGAACGCGATTCTAGTTAACGCGGTTCGGTTTCTGGCGTCTCTGCGTCGCCGGCGATCTCGAGATACCGCGCGTACTCGTCGTCGGTCATAGGACGAATCTCGTCGTCGATCTGTATTAGCGGCCGGTCTGCCATCTCTACGCCTTCCTATATCCGTAAACGGTGATCGTGCCGCCGGTGAGAGTTCCGGACGGTGCGGTAATGGTAAACGACGTGTACGACGTGCTCGCGCCATGTATCCCGCCGAAGTGTCGCGCTTGCGCGGTCGTGTTCGAGTCGAAGTTACGGAAAAGAGTCGGCCGCGCGAGAAATGGGTTTACGAGTTCGACGGTAAACGCGAACGCGGGTCCGGTTCCTCCGCCAATAGTCCACGATGCGACGTTATTTCCGGCGAGACCGCCGGTCGTACCGTCGGAATAGTTAACGAGCGCGAGCGACCAATAGTACGAAGTCGTCGACGCTCCGAGAGTCATCGCCGGCGAGATAGCGGCGCTCGACGTGCCGCCGGCGACGACGATCCGATACGCGTCGTAGGTATCGGAGAACGCGTCAGAGACGGAGACCGCGGTTACTGCGGTTCCTATCGTCTGCGACTTTACGTATACGAGACCGGAGTTAGCGGCGTACGTGTTCGCGTCGACGTTCGTCAGTAGTTCGCCGGTGCTCCACGTTTTAACCGCCATCGTTCACGCCTTGCGATGGCCGTAAACGATGATCGTTCCGCCGGTAAGAGTTCCGGTCGACGGAGTAAGGGTAAACGCGGTATACGCGGTACTTACGTTGTGATATCCGCCGTACTGTCGATAGGTGACGGTCGTCGCGTCAAACGAGCGGACGGACGTCGGTCGCGCCAGATTCGGATTCTCGAGTTCGATAATGAGAGACGGGTTTCCGGCTCGAGCGCCTCCAAGATCCCAATACGCGCCATTATTGACCGCGCCGCCGGCGACCGCACCGGTCGAATACGTAACTTGTATATATCCGGAGTAGTACGACGCGGCAGACGCTCCGAGAGTCATCCGGATATTTGGCGAGCCGGAGGACGTACCGCCGGCCAGTACGACGACGTACGCGTCGTAGGTGCTCGAGAACGCGGCGGTTACTTCGACGCTCGAGACCGCGGTTCCGATCGTCTGCGACTTCACGTAGTCGAGACCGGGATTCGCCATATACGTATTTACGTCGGTTGCGGAAACGAGTTCTCCGACCGCGAACGTCTTAACCGGCACGGGTTACCGTCCTTCGAGCATCGCGACGCGGCCGGCGAGATCGCGGACGACCGCCAGTAGCGCGACCGCGAGCCGGTCATATGCGACGCCTACGATCTGGCCGGTTTCGTCTCTCTGTACGAGCATCTCGATACCGGCGGCGGCGACGTCCTCCGCGACGAGTCCGAGTTCTACGGGTGCGGTCTCTGCGAGCCGGCGATAGGTGACCGGCTCGAGTTGGAGCACGTCGTCGAGTACCGCGGCCGGCGAGATATCGCGTTTAGTGTCGCGGGTGGAGCGCGTAATAAACGCGTCCGCGGTTACGTTCGTGTCCGCAAAGATATTCGTACTAAAGAGTCCGCCGCTAGAAGTACGGAGAGCGATCGTACTATTCGAGTATCCGCTATCGGGTTCGTAGCCGTCGAGTTGGCCGGCGCTACCGGTAATCGAAATCGAGTACGTGCCGGCGGCGACCTTCGACGTCGTGACCGCACCGGACGCGAGTTCCGAGTTTCCGACCGCGCTTGTCGCGATCTTCGCGGACGTAACCGCGTCGTCTGCGATCGTGGCGGTCGCGACCGGGAACACTTGTACCCATCCGGAAACCGCGCCGGTCGTGTTTACGGTAAGGACGTTCGTATCCTTCAGATATGCGAGCATTCCTTCGCGGACGGTTCCGGTCGGGAGACTCGTATCCCGGTCCGCGGCCGACGCGAACCGCATTACCGCCTGCGATGACGTGTAGTCGTTCAGATCCGCGGCGTCGAGTCGAGCACCATCCGCCCACGCTTTAAAACCTTCCGCCATCTCGAGATTCTCCTAGAAACCGTATCGGTTCGAGTCTAATAGGCTCTGCGGTTGGAGTTCGGGAGCGACGGCCGCGTCTCCGAAAATCATCGCGCTATTTGCGAACGCGTCGATTAGGTCGAACGTGACGCTATGCGTTCCGAGTCCGATTCGATGCGCCACGCCAGAGACGAGCATATATTTATCGACGAGTTCTCCGCCCTGCGGCGTGAACTTCACGCGAACCGCGTCGTCGATATCGACGGAGAGAATCGTTATCTGATCGTCCGAGTCGAGCGACGCGAGATTTATCGTTAGTGCGACGGGACGATATGCCGGGAGCGAGTATCCGTTCGCGTAATACTGCGCAAGTCCAAGAGCGGTCGTATCGGTCGACATAAAGAGACCGGTTTCCGAGTAATCCCATATACCGAACTCGTCGATACTGGCGGTGTTCTGCGCGGTCTGTACCGCGCCGCCGGTGCGCGTAATCGAGACGCGGTTATAGAGGAGTTCGGTCCCGTACTCGACGACGAGATCGGTAAACGGGATACCTACGCTCCGGTCGTCGCTAATGACGACCGCGCCGGCGAGATCCTCCGCGTAGCGGCGACTCCTAAAAGTGAGATTTCCGGCACGGTTGATAAAGAGAGCGCCGGGTTCGGACGATTCGATTAACTGTAGAAACGAGAGCGCGTTCGTGCCGGCGGTTACCGTCTGCGCGGCCATCGTCGTACGACCGGTTTCGATATCTCGCGCGTCTGCGGGATAGAGCACGTCCGCGGAGTCGAGTACCGCGTTAATCATCGTCGACGAGAGTCCGGTCGCGAACGTCTGCGCGGAGAGTTCCCGGTTCGCTAGTTCCGTAAAACCGTCTGCGGCGGAGATCGTGGCGGTCGGGACGCCGCCGAGCGGAATATCGTAATCCCAGTCCTGAACGATTCCGACGAACTGAAACTCCGCGCCGATACTGATACGGACCGGCGTTCGCGGTTTAATCTGGCCGGCGTACGGGTGTTGCGTCGACGGAGTGGAGATCGTCGGGTCGAATCTGGCGGTCCGGTTATCGAGCGTTACCGTCGCGGTACCGGCGTTATATCGTCCTAGCGCGGTGTTCTTCCCGCGTCGGATCGACGACGAGAGCACGTAATCCGTAACGTCTGTCCACGCCGCGCCGCCGAGCGTATACGTCGAGTTATTAAGAAGTCCTTTAGTCGGGTCGTTAAGCGTAAACGTGTTTACGCCGGACGCGTCCGTTAGCCGGAGTTCGACTACTGCGGGAGGGACGGAAAGAGTCACGACGCGCGAGCGTAGACCGGTCCGGCGGTGCGCTCGTACTGCGAAATCGAGTCGACGACGACGCGGCCGATCTCTCGCGGGTCACCTACGCCGGCGTTAACCGTGATATTAAACACGTTTCCGCCGCCGGCGAAGTTGGAGAGCCGGTCGAGCGGGATAATCGCCTCCGGACCGGCCTCTCCGCCCATAATGCCGGGAGCGAGCATCGTTCGACGGGTGATAATGCCTCCGTCTGCCATCCTGCGGACGCCACCGGGACCGGACGCGGCGCTCTGCGGTCCGCCGGTAGTGCCTCCGTACGGAGTGAAGTCGTATCCGACGTAATCGAAATAGCCGGCTCTAGGAATCTTGGGGATATCTGCGAACGGGTTAAGGATATTGAGACCGCGAATCGCAAGATTCGCCAAGTCGATTAGCATATTTCCGAGAAAGATAACTCCGTTCGCGAGTCCGATTACCGCGTTCATCGCGAGCGCGGCCGTGTTCCGGATATACCGGAAGATATCGCTACGGAAAATCGGATCTTTAAGCGCTCCGACGAGGGTAAAGACGTTTAGAGCGATGAGACCGAACGCGGTCGCGATAAATCCGGTAGTGACGCCGGCGAGAGCCGGGAAAACGGACCCGAGGGTCGTTATGCCGGTAGCGAGAGCACCGAACGCGGTCGCAACCGCGTTTATCAGTAAGAGTCCCTTAATCGCAGTACCGAGCGCGAGAACGGTAATCGTAAGATCGACTATTACGCCGGTCCATCCTTCGGACTCTTGTACGAACTTCCCGAAATCCTCGATAACGGTACGGATAGCGCCGGAGATACCGTCCTCTTTGAATGCGTCCGCGAGTTTCTGCGCGTAGGGAATAATCTTCGTACGGACGAACGTCGCGAGTCGGTCCATAACCGGCAGTAGAGCGGTGCCTATCTGCTCTTTAATCTCGCTAAATGCGACTTGTACGCGTTTCCATTCGCCGGCGGACGTGTTCGCCGCGGTCTCTGCCGCGCCGCCGAACGTTTCCTCGAGTGTCGCGATGACTTCCTCGAGCGACGCGCCTTCTTTAATCATCGCGGCCATTTCCGGAGTCAGAGACCGGAGACCGCGGTAGTTACCCTGATATGCCTTCGCGAGCGCGTCCGCGACTTCGACCGCGTTCTTACCGGTGGCGGCGGATACGTCGAGTACGAGACCCATTCGTCGTTGCGCGGTCGTAACGTCCTTCGTGCCGCGGACGAGCGCCGCGAGCGCCGGCCGGAGATCATCGTCTGCGACGCCGGTCGCGAGACTCGTTTTCTCGATAAACGCTTCGACGCTTGCGACTTGGGCGTCGGTGGCCTTCGTGGTGGCGCGAAGTTGTCGCGCGAGTTCCGCGGCGGCCTGTTGATCTTCCATCGCGGCTTGCGCCATCTGAAAACCGGCGAACGCGACGCCTCCGAGCGCCGCCGCCGCCGGCAGAGCGAACCGCCGGACAGACGCGCCGAACGCTCCGAGATTCGATTCGGCTTGTCCGAGAGCCTTCCGGAGCGGTGCCGCATTACCGGAAACGACGACGTTAATAGCCTTAGCCATAGAGCGATTCTACTTCCCTAGAAATACACGGTGGAGGTTCCGTACACGCCGCCGATTATCTGGCCGTCGCGGTCACGGAGTAACGCGTCCGGCATATTTCCGGTCTCGCCGAGCGACCCGCCAGACTTCCGCGGAGCCTTCGCGATCGTGCCGGTCAGATCGAGACCGCGGTTTATAGCGTCGATGCGGCTCTCGTAGAGAGCACGAACCGCGTTCGTACGCTCGTCGAGCGCGTCATAGATAAACGGGTTCGGACGTATGTTCATTCGCGGCCATCCGAAATGGACCGGACCGGCGTACGGGACCGCCGCCGAACCTACGCGTACGCGGCCCTGCCGGAGCGTAGGCACACTCTTAAGAGATCCGAGAAGTCGACCGGTAATAACCGGGACGTAGCGAATCGCCGCACCTATGACGAGTTCGCCGGCCTTACGATGCGTCTCTTTCATCTCGTCGCGAGACGCCTTCGACGCCTTCCGTAGCGTCCTCTGCGCGTCGCGGAGTCCCTCGATCTCGAGAGCGCCACGTCCGCCGGACGCCTCCGCCATATACGCGGATCGCGCGGCTCTCTGATACCGGTTCATCGCCATTAGCGCGGCATCCTTCCGCGGGTGCGGTTCTCCGCCTCGTTACGCTCGACGATGCGCTCCGCCATATAGAGCACGATTTCCGGATTCGTTTTCATTATTTCGCGCGGTGCGATCCCGGTCTCGACCGCGATCTCCGCGACTAACCGACGGACGTAGCCTCGCGGCCGGTCTCGCCATCCGCCGGGACCGGAGGGTTTGCGAGTTCGAGCGCCGGGATCGAACGGAGCGAAACCGTATAGTCGCGTTTCCACGCGGCAACCGCGACGCCGGCCTCGCGCTCCGCGAGAAACGCGAGATAGTTCAGATACCGGTTATGGACCGATTCGAGTTCCGAGAACGTCCGCATAAACGGTAACTTAAACATTTCCTCCCATTCGTCGATGACGAACGGAGTTACTTCGTAGAGTCCTTCGGTTCCGTCGATATGTGCGACGCGGACGGAGAATACCGGGAGCATCTTAGGAACTGGCCTCCGTAAGTACTCCGCCGGTGATCGTTACGGAAGTAGTCGCGATCGACCCGAGAGCGCCGTCGATCGGACTAAACGACTCGACATATCCGCCGGTAAGCGTATAGCGCTTATTCGTCGACGAGACCGCGGCGGCGGTCGGAACGAGAATAACGGTCGTCGTAGTACCGACGAGCGACGAGAGAGTCGCGGTCGTCGAGCCTGCGGCGCCGTCGAGTTGGAGTTCGAGCGTAACCGTATTCGACTCGAGACCGCCGGCGTACTTGCGAGCGGTGTCCGCCTGCGTCGTGACGTCCTGCGATTCCTTCGATCTGGCGAGAACGCACGAAACGACACGATCCGAAATGTTTACGCTATTAACCGTAACCTGCGTCATCGGGATATAAACGGCCATTTTTAAGACTCCTTTTCCGGGTCTGTTTTCTTAGTTGCGGGTGCGCTCCGGTCCGATTCTAGGTGACCAGAGAGCATGAGAGCGGGAACGTTCACGCCGGCGGCGGCGAGTTCTTCGTCGGTGACGATCTCGCCGGGTGCTCCAAGTGTGGTCCCGATAACGATTCGATATTTACCCATAGAACGTGACCTCGTATCTGTATCCGAAATATGCGACTCCGCCGTATTCTATCGTTATCGGTTCGGCGCGTGGAATACGAACCGCGGAGACGGTCCCGTTAAGGCTCTGATCCGCCTCGAGAATCGTTTTAACGGACCCGACGCCGGTCGTATTGAGCCATTTATCTAGTGTTTCTTGCGCGGAGCGTTCCGCCATGCGCGAAACGATTAGGAGCACGTCGCACGTACCCTGATCGAGTCCGCGATTCTGCGCGTCGTCGAAGTTAATCGTTACGTTCCCGACGACCGCGGCCGGCACCGGCACCGAATCCGGCACGTATGAGAACACGCGAACGCCGGTCAGAGCCTCGAGTTTCGCGGCCATCGCATCGCGAACGCTTGCGATATTCACGCGAAGAACTCTTTACGGTAGGCGCGAACGATTTTCGCCACGTCGCGCCCGAGCGGAGACATACGGATAGCGCCCATCTCCGAGAGTCCGAGAACCCCGCCTACGGAGTCCTTCCGTTTATAGAGATCCGCGGAGAGTATTAGCGTCGCCTGCGTGATCGCGTCCGGGATAGCCGGCCATCCGAATCGGCCGGTGATCTTCACGGCCGGACGTGCGGTCGCGATCTGCGAGAATCCCCACGACCGCGACCCGACGATACGGACGAACGTATACGGCCGTCCTTCCGGTGCGGCGTTAAGCGGCTCGAGAAGATAATCGACGTCGAGCGTAAGAGTCGTCGTATAGGTGCCGGTCGAATCCGGGTCGGTCTGAACGACGAGACCGGTCGTATTCGCGAGATCGTCGATCGGGAGCGTATACACGTTCCGAGGGTAGTAATAACGAACGCTCGTCGCGGCCGGCACGGTAAAAGAACGATTAGCGAGATCGTCGACCATACGGGACGCGGACTCGATGATCTGCTCGAGTAGCGCATCCTCTACGGAGTCGTCGATTTTAAGATACGACTTAAGTTCCGCGAGAGTCGCGTATCCGTTCGTTATAGCCATTAGGGGCGCGGTTTCTTACTCTTGGCGGGTCTAGGTGCCGGAGCCGGTTTCGACGCCTTAGGCGGCGTCTCCGCGTCTCTGGCGGCATCTTCCGCGATGGTGCTCGCCGGCCCGGAGCGCACATTCTCGCGCGGCGTGACACCGGTCGAGACTCCGAGCCGGCGGAGCGATTCTTCGACTAGTGCGGCGCGGTCGTGAAGTCCGCGCCGGCGGTAACCGGCGAGTTCTTCCCTATATGCGCGAATAAGGGTCTCGAGTTCCATAGTCGTTAGTCTCTATGGCCGGTCTCGTGCGAGAGACCGGCCGTCGAGATTAGGCCCAGTTAGCCGCGATGAGACCGGTTCCGGTGATCGCCGCGAACGCGGTCGGATACTTCCCGGCCGTGTATGCGGAGAAACCGAACACGGAGGTACGGATCGCGACGTTCCCGTCCGGCTGTTCGAATCGGACGTAGAGCGGCGATGCGCCGGCCTCCTCCCAGATATACGACTCGCGGAAGTCGCCAACGATAACCGCGGTCTCGTCGGTGCCGGTTCCGAGGTTCGTCGGGACGTTCGCGTCGACGACGACCGGGATTCCGAGGATCTGAAGTCCTCCGCCCATATAGTCGGGACGGTCGTAGGTGGCGGCCGCGTTCATCGGGTTACCGGCGGTAGGTCCGAAGATCGGACGGTTCGTCGTGTCGAGAGCGCGGAGCCAACATCCGACGAGGGTCGGGTGCGCGACGATATGCGTAGCGGCTCCGTAGAAGTTCGACGAGATCGCGGAGACCGCGGCGACCAACTTCGGGAAAAACTCCGCCCACGTGGGGGACGCGTCGGTATAGGTAACCGACCCGATTCCGGACGTGTTGAGAATGCCGCGATGCTCGCCGCTAGAGCCGGAACCGGCGATAGCGAGAGAGTCGAGTTTCGCGTGGTACGAACGAACCGCATCTCCAAGCAACTGCGTTTCGACGCCGGTTCCGCGCATAACGGCCTGCTTAGAAACGTCGAACATCGAGAACACGGTTCCGACCGGGATCGTAAGGAGGGTGTCGTCGGGGGACGATTCGGTAGCGGCCGTGTTCTCCGACGCCTGAACGTACGAAGTAACGCCGGTCGTCATACGACCGATATTCACGGACATACCGGACGCCGGCAGAGTCGGACGGCTCGAGATATCGAGCACGGGTCGACCGGCGCGGCGGAGCGGAGCGAACTCGTTAACGAGATACTGCGGGATAACGAGACCGGCGAAGTTAGAAGAACCGGAGTCTCTCTTTTCGACGCGAACCTCGTTCTGATAGCGAGCGATGCGCTCGCGAGCCTCGTACGACCCGCCGAACTCTGCCGCGATCGCATCCGCGAGAAAGTCGTTCTCGCCGCGCTCGTGGTAGGTGGCCTCCTCCGAGATCACTCGAGCGGGTGCGGCGTCGCGGGTCTCGACCTTCGACCCGTCGACGAGAGCGGCAAGTTCCGCGGCCTTAGCCTTGCGAACTTCGATCTCCGAAATCTGCTCGATGCGCTCGTCGAGACGCTCGATTTCCAACTTCAGAGCCTGAACGTTGGCGAGTTCGATTT
>Ga0315904_10013903_pt1 | contig 10051 bp, 23 predicted proteins | sample LakEriMetagenome_6_FD_203529 | JGI IMG/M metagenome (GOLD analysis project Ga0315904, IMG submission 203529) | Freshwater fungal communities from buoy surface, Lake Erie, Ohio, United States - Buoy 12 MA120 | ecosystem: Environmental > Aquatic > Freshwater > Lake | place: USA: Lake Erie, Ohio...
AAAGACAAGAGGAGTTTAAAAAGAAGGTGTACTGGGCTGCTGCTATTATAGGTGTCCTGGTGGTGGGAGCTGAATATCTGACAAAGATATTTGCCAATCTAACTAATTGATATGCAATTCGTTACAAAGAATCTACTAACATTAATGGTAGGAGCCCTACTATTGATTGTTATTTTACAGCAGTGTAAGTCTACACCAGAAATAGAAGCCCCTACAGTGGTGAGGGACACTGTTTTAGTTGTCAAGGAATCCTTGACAGTTACCAAACCCCAGCTGGTAGAAACTATAGAATCACATGATAGTATCATCATGAAGGAATATGTTCCTGATACTAACTACGCAAAGCTGGTAGCTCAATACCAAGAGGTTGTAAATCAACTACTTGCGAAGAACATTATGCAAGATAGTGTGGCTGTAGACAGTGTGGGATATGTTAAAATCATTGACACTGTACAGAAGAACCTGATTATAGGCAGAAGTGTAAAGACTAAGATTTCCTACCCAATTATTAGGGAAACTGTCACCATTCCTCAAAAAAAGGTGACACAGCTGTATGTAGGGGGGGCTATCCTAGGCACTTCTGCTCCAAACACAATTATGGGTTCTGCTCTTCTGAAAACCAGGAATGATTTTCTGTTTGGAGGGTCACTAAGTATAAACACTTATGGCGATATGCAATACGGAATCCACTCACTTTGGAAGATAAAATTTAAGAAATGAATATTGACAAACTAAAAGGACACATCCCAGACAGCGTAATTTCTCAGATTCCTGACACTATGCAGAAATTTGAGATCAATACACCCTTAAGACTAGCTCACTTTTTAGCTCAAACAGGGCACGAGAGTGGTGGATTTAAGGCCACTACAGAAAACCTGAACTACGGAGCTAAAGGCCTTCTAGGTATATTCAAGAAATACTTCCCTACAGAAGCAAAGGCTAAGGAATACGAGCGTAAGCCTGAAAAGATAGCTAATCTAGTGTATGGAGGACGCATGGGTAATGGTCCTGAAGCCTCTGGTGAAGGATTTAAGTTTCGTGGAAGAGGCTACATCCAGCTTACAGGCAAGGATAACTACAAAGCATTTGATGCTGTGGTTCCTGAGGACATCCTGGCCACCCCTGATCTGGTGGCTACAAAATATCCCCTCCTTTCTGCAGCATGGTTCTTCCACAAGAACGGATTACATAAGATAGCTGACAAGGGTGCTACAGACGCTGTAGTCACTGAGGTGACTAAGCGTGTAAACGGTGGTACAATTGGTCTGGCTGATCGCATCAAACATTTTAAAGAATACCACAATCTATTAGCATGAAAAAGTTCCTACGTGATCTATTTAATGATGACAACAGCATTAATGAAAAGTCTGTTGTTGGATTTATTGCCTTCCTTATGATGGTGGTGACACTTGCGACAGATGTTGTCACTGGTGTACTGGGAAGGGAAATGCCTATACAAGAGTTTGTCTTTGATGGCTTTATGGTGATTGTACTGGGTGCATTTGGTATTGCATCTGTAGACAAATGGATTAACAAAACAAAAGGAAATAACAATGTCCCCGAAGAAGGAAGTGAAGGTTAGTACTAACCCTCTACCAATCAGTTTTAAGGAGTTTGCCAAAGAGCCTGTAAAAGGCCTAATGTTCATCTGCTTGGTGGCTGTGGGCTACCTCTATGTGGATGGCAAGGTGAACTATAGTAATCAAATTGAAGCACAGGGTAAAAAGATTGAGCTTTTGGAATCAAAGGTGGATTTGCTTACCAACCAGCTTCGTAAATCTGACAGTGCTCTTAGCTCTGCCATGTCTAAAATTACCACGCTACAAGAGCTTGGTAAAATTAAATAGATGTATATGAGACCCTGGCTATTATTATTAATTCTTCTGGTGGGATGTTCTTCCCCAGAAATAAATGTACAAAACAATGAAACTCAGTCAATTGATTCAATTCTTGAAGAAAGCAAAAGACACTTTGTCTCAGCTGATAGCGTTGGAAGAGAAAGTGACCAGTTCATCAACTCCAAAGTCACCAAAACAGTCCAACAAATTACCACGCTCCAAAAAGAAGTGAACATCCTCAAAGCAGAAAACAATGAACTTAAGGTTAAACTTGATAGTGTTGATGATGTTGGCAAGCCTTTCAAGCTATTGCCAGTATCCCCTGGTAAAGACAATAGGTAAGGACACTGTGGTGATAATGACCGTGAAGCAGGGAGAAGACATTAATAAACAGTTCAATGCCCTGGGTGATAGCATTAGTGTGTCAAAAGCCCAGAATATAGCTCTGGAAAAACAGCTTGTAGAACAGCAAGTGTTGTTTAACTCCAACCTATCTAAGCTTAAACAAACTCTAGACGAGACAGAGAAGCATAATGCTTTTCTAAAGGCTGAAACAGAAAGGCTCAAAGGCTTAATATGGACTGAAGCTAAGGTGGCTAGAAGACACTCCATCTTCATGATAGGTGGAATTATAGCCTTTACAGCAATGTCATCTATAATCTTTAAATAAACCAAAATGGCAAAATCAAAAGCACTGGGTGATTCCCGTAAAATCACCTTTGGAAAACGCAAAGGCGGAAAAGCTGCTAAGAGCAAAGGTCCCAAGGTAAGAAAGACTTCTAAATATAGAGGTCAAGGACGTTAACCAAACCCCCATATATGGACGGTGATGAACATGTACAACAGATTGAAAAAGAAGCAATTACGAAGCTTAAGAGATGGCTGTCTAATGCTGGCAATGTTCTTTTTGCCATTTGGGTACGACTTTCTTTTCAGGCTTATCATGCAGGCAACTGGCTCGTATTGGGTGGCAGATCTCATTTTCTATGGGGTCTCAGGCTGCTTCTTTCTTTTGTATATCTTGTTATCCAGGCACTTAAACAAATTTAGTTAAAACGTCTTTAACTAATTTGATTAGTGTAATTTATTGATACTCATTGTTTTTCGTTAAATTCACCGTAGATTTGTGAACTTATGCCAATACCCAGTAGACAAATAGGCTGGAGCACACAGGACAACCTGCTGTGGCAGATTGCCAAACAGATGGAGCAAGCTGAGTGTCAACTCTGTGATCTCAACGAAAATATTCAAAATATTTCTGGAGGAAGCGGTACATCTGGGACATCAGGTGTATCTGGGACATCAGGTTCTTCTGGAACATCTGCAGCACTTCCAGCAACAGTGAGCTATGGACTCTTTGCTCAGACAGCAAACAGCATTCCAGTTACTGGCACCACTACAGAAACCACTCTTATTAATGGTGGTGTGGGTACACTTAGTGTTCCTGCTAATGGATTTACTGTAGGAGATAGCTTTGTGGCAGTGATGGCTGGTATTCTAAATGCTGCTAACAACCAAACTATAAGAATCAGGGTGAAGACAGGATCTGTTGTTCTACTTGATAGTGGATTACAGAATATTACAAACATCACAAACAATGTGTTTTCTCTAAACATCAACTTCACAATTAGACAATTAGGAGCTGCCACTGTAGCATCAATTGTGTCTTTAGGCACCTTCCACTATGTTAAAACAGTGAATGGTGTAATTGAGGGATTTTCTTTTAATGTGGTGAACAACACCACCTTTGATACAACAATCAGTAACACGTTAGACATCACTGTTCAATGGGGCAGTAATAATGTAGGAAACAGCATCTACAGTGATATTTTCATATTGAATAAAATATATTAAAATGGGAATACCAGCTAAACAAATAGGATGGGGTACAACAGAGAATCTGTTATGGCAGATTGCAAAGCAACTGGAGGGCATCTCTTGCCAGCTTTGTGAGCTTAATAACAACTTCACCACCACTACCACCACTACCACAACAGGTGGATAATAAACTTACAAACCAACCAACTACATATGAAGGATTTGAAATTTATCTGTGCTCAGCCAGATGACACTTATTACACATGGCAGGTGCATTTGTGGCTGGAAAGTCTAAGAAATATTGGACATTCAGACAAAGCCATTGTTTTAGTGTTTATTCCTAAGTTTAGGGAGCGAAATGAGAAGTGGGATAAAATCATCACTCTCTACCCAGAAACAGAGTTTTCATTTTACAAAGATGAAGACAGCATCAGTGACCTGTTAGGAATATACATACCAATTCTGAGGCCTTATGTTCTTTGGAGGTATTTCAAAGAGTGCCCTGAGATGGTGAATAAGGCAGTGTTCTACTGTGATTCAGACGTAGTGTTTACAGAAAAGTTTGACATTCAACAGTTTATAGATGATGACATCAATTACCTCTCTGATACGAACAGCTATATTAACGCTAAGTATTTTGATTCTAAAGCTAAGGACGTTCTTCCAGCAAAGTTGGAAGAATATAAAACAAGAGATGTCCTGTCTGAAATAATCAGTGTTGTAGGCTCTAGTAGGGAGGTGGCTGAGCAACATAACGAACATTCTGGGGGTGCACAATACTTGCTAAAAAACATCGATGCAACCTTTTGGAAGAAGATGATGACAGATTGCATCATGATAAGAAGCTACTTACAGAATGTAAATAAACAATTCTTTGAAAGTGAAAACAAAGGCTTTCAAAGCTGGTGTGCAGATATGTGGGCACTTCTTTGGAACTTATGGGTGAGAGAGGCTGAAACTAGGGTGGTGCCTGAAATGGGCTTCTCCTGGGCTCCAGATCCCATCACTAAACTAGAAACCCATCCCATCCTTCATAACGCTGGTATAACAGGGCCTGTAATGGATGGAATAAACTACTTCTACAAAGGCAAATACCACAAAGGATCTAATCCAATGATTGATCCCCATCTAGACGTTATACTGGCTGATGAAAAAGCCAAAGAAAAATGCACTTGGTATTACACAAACAAGCTTATTGATCTCAAAAACAAATATAATTTAAACTATTAATCATGGCCACAATTGACAATCGCCCTCTCAAAGCCTTCGTACGCTTTGATGGTACTGGGAGAATCGTTCCCAGCAGCCTGATACTCAGGAGAAAGAAGCCCAAGGTAGGTAACTGGGTGGAAATTCCAGCGTATGAGTGTTGTAATCCTACTACTACAACAACCAGTAGCACTAGTAGCACAACTACTACCACTACTACCGCACCTCCAACAACCACCACAACCACCACCATCATCTAAATTGTAACAAATGGCAACCAATAATAAATTAAAAGCATACGTTCGTTACGATGGTACAGGACGTGTAATCGCTGGTAGCTTAATCCTTCAGCGTTTTAAACCCAAGGTGGGTAATTGGCAAGAGATTGATGCTAATGAGTGTTGTAATCCTACAACCACCACTAGCACATCTTCTACCACCACCACCACTACAACAGCAGCTCCAGTAACTACTACCACCACTACAACAATTATCTAATCATGGCAAAATCATTATTCCCTTCAGAGATGCTGAAGAGTGGAAGTGGTGAGATGACGCTTGAGAATATAGCTGGAAAGCTCACGTATTTTCACGAGCAATTACATCTATTGCATTGGACTACAACTAGTTATGCAGAACACCAAGCTCTTGGTGGACTGTATGACTATGTACATGATTTTAAGGATGGGGTGATTGAAAAACTCATGGGCTATATGGGCAAGCGTCCCAAAGCACCTAAGATGGAACCTCTATCAGATACAGCAAGTGCTACTATCGTGGTGAGTGAGCTTATGAGTTTCGCCTCCAGCCTTAAGAGTTTTGCAGAAGGCAGTGGTTACCATGACATTGCAAACCTAGCTGATGCCTTGAGTGGCGAAGCTGCAAAGACCAAGTATCTCCTAACTCTATCGTAATGACCGTAAGTAAGAGGTTCTTTCCTGAGGTGATGCCTGATAACGAACTAGCTTATTTTGCACACCTGGAAGGAGTGATAAGCTCAGTGGACGAACTATCCACCTTGGAAGTCACCAAAAACCCTCACTCATATCATTTCAGACTAGTGGCTAGCGTTCCAAAATACAACGAAATGCTGCTACAGGAGATACTCAAACTACATAACATCTTTCAAATCAAGCTCAAGTTGTCTAAGTCTATAAAAAGCTCAGCCACGATAGTGTTTGAAATAGATTTGGAAAATTGATATCTCTTACATATATTCGCGTCTAAACCAAAAATTTATATAAAATGGCTACTTACGATCCTAACAAGAAGTACACTTGGACTCCTAATGATCAATTCACTATTAACGGTAGTGAGTTTGGACTCATCCTCAACTCTCTTCGTGCTACCATTAGCACTACTGAAGCAGCACGCATCCTCTTAGCCAATGAAGCAAATCAGGCTGTAGAAGGTATATTAGCAAGAGCTGTAGAAGCTGAAATTGTAAAAGAAGTGACTGATCAACCTGAACAAGCAAATCTATAAGAAATGAAAATTAAAAAGTATCAACCTGGAGGTTCCATTAAAGGCAATGTTCCAAAAGGTGTAAAGGTGGACACATCTAAAGGGATGAGAAAAACGGTAACTCCTATTAAGAAGAAAAAAGATGTTGACCTTAGCGCTCCTGGTAAGGGAATGATTAAAGAACTTGAAAAGAAAGGTTCTATGCCTGCTTCTAAAAAGAATGTAGGACGCAAAGGAATTAAGATAAAGGCTAAAGGTGGTAAAGAAATGATCAAGCGTGCTGATGGTAGCTACTCACAACGTGGTTTGTGGGATAACATCCGTGCTAATCGTGGATCTGGAAAGAAGCCTACAGCACAGATGCTTAAACAAGAACGCAAGATCAAAGCTAAATCTAAGAAATAATGGGAAAGATGAAGAAAGCCCAAGCTGGCTTAAAGGCTTCTAATAAACGTGTAGGACCTGTTGATCCTCAGGGAGCATGGACAAAGGTGCAGATGATGAACCTGCCTCCTCGTAATGTTAAAACCAAGGTGAGTCTTACAAAAGACAAGCAACAGGGTGCTACATCTATGGCCAAGGGTGGCAAATGGATTCAAAAGGCTATTAAAAAGCCTGGAGCTCTGCGTGCTCAGCTTGGTGCTAAACCTGGTAAACCTATTCCTGCTGCTAAGCTAGCCAAGGCTGCTAAGTCAAAAGGAAAGCTTGGTCAGCGTGCACGTCTTGCACAGACATTAAAGAAGATGCGTAAGAAATAATGGCCTCTATAAAGAAACTCCTCAAGAGCGCTCCTAGAATGCGCAACACATTGCCCCAGAACATCACTAGGGGCAATGGTGTTAAGAACCCACAGAAAGCTTCTGCTTATGTTGGTAGGGGGGTACTTAAAGATGGAGACACAATTACAGCCATTAAAGGATCTATAACACCTGTTCCCAACGGACCACTAATTAAGAAGAAAGGACCCTTCAAAGGATCTACACTCAAGGCTGGTGGAAAACTAAAGGTGATGGCTGGTGGTGAAAAGCATGTTATTTACGCCAGTAAGAAGAACACCTCTAAGGCTAAAAAGGGTGATATAATGGTGAACCACCCCACAAAAGACAAAGGGAAATGGGACACCATCAACCTCACCAGAATAGGTAGAGCCAAAACTGTTAAACAGGGTGTGGCTGCCACAAAGAAATGGCACAGAGACAATCCTAATTATAAGTACAAAGGCAAAAAGAAATAGTCATGCGTAGAATTAAAAAAGCTCAAACTGGCACTAGAGCATCTTCTGATAACACTAGAGTTAAAAAAAGTGCAACTCCTCCACCAGCTGATTCTCCAAAGTATAAGTATATAGAGAGATACAAACCACTTGGTAAGTATCCTAACGCTGAAGATAGTGCTCAGTATAAAAGAGGATATTCACGAGGTATTAGAGGAAAAGGTTATGATATGTGGAGCGGTAGTCTTTCAAATCTTGCAGGTTGGCAAGAAGGAGAAGAAAACTTCAAAAAGCCAAATTTTAAAAAGCAACGCTCTGGTGGTAAGATAAAACCTAAGGCTTCTAACGTTTCTAAAAAACTAGGCTCTGCTAAGAAGAGCATTGGTAACATGCGTTTCACTAAGAAAAAGAAATAGCCATGGCTAGAATGAGTAAAGCCCAGATGGGCATGCGTGTTGGTAGATCTAGTGGCAGATCTTGTGGTCTTGAAAAACAGATACGCAAGGATGAACGTCAAGCTGCTAGAGAAAACCGTCAGGCTGATAGACAAGCTAGACGTGAGGAGCGTAGAGCTCCTAAAATGCGTTCTGGTGGTAGCACACCAGCTTGGCAAAGAAAAGAAGGTAAGAATCCTTCTGGAGGACTTAATGCAAAGGGTGTAGCAAGCTACAGACGTGCTAATCCTGGAAGCAAGCTTAAGACAGCTGTTACCACTAAGCCCTCTAAACTGAAGCCTGGAAGTAAGGCTGCTAACAGACGTAAATCATTTTGTGCTAGAATGTCTGGCATGAAGAAGCGTCTCACATCAGCTAAAACTGCTAACGATCCAAATAGCAGAATCAATAAGAGTCTTCGTAAATGGAATTGCTAACAATTAAAAACCGTTAAATAAAATGGCAAAAATATCAAAAATGCAAAAGGGTGGAGCCCTTGGTATGAAATCTGTAGAAGATGGATTTGATAAGAATCCTGGTGTTACACGTGCTGATATCATCGTAGCTGCTAAGAAAGAAGCTAAAGATGGTAAGAAAGTAAAGAAAGCACAGTTTGGTGGACTCTTTGGTAGAAAACAAGAAAAAGTTGGAAGCAGAGAAGCTCGCAAAGAAATGAGAAAAACTCAAAAAATGGGACGTGCTAAATCTAAAGTGACAGGATGTGGTCCTATGGGAGGTGCTAAATATAAAAGTGGTGGCACGTTGAAAAAAGCTCGTAATGGTAGTACACTCACTCCTTCTAAAACTAGCACATCTAACCGTCTGGCTAGTTATGGTAGGCCCCTTGGTAAGAATCTAAAGAAAGCTCAAATGGGAACTACCACCCCATCTCAAATGAGATCAAGAACTGCTGCTTCTATAGGTAGACAAGCTTCTGCAATGAGAAAAGCTCGTACAGCAGCACGTCCTATGATGAAAATGGGTGGTAAATGCAGAGGAGGTTGCTACTAATATGAAATCAGGTAGACCAAAAAAGGCACCCAAGGTGCCCAACCCAAGGCCTAATGCCAATTATATGAAAGAGGCTGACACAAAGCTGCGTCTTAAGAGTAAGATGTGGCCTCTTAAAAGCAAACGACTGTCCAAATAAACTTCACAACGTGTGTGTTTAATAAGAAAAGCCCCTTTATAGGGGCTTTTTTATTCCATAGAAGTAGAGATCTTGTGGCCATATCTCCCTAGCCTGGAACTCATACTCAGAAAACTGGGACATATCAATCTTATCTGTAACGTCCTTTTCTGTGAGGTTCATATAATAATCGTTCCCAGTGTTGGAGGTGAATGGGCTGTCTTGAGGATACACCCTGCTTGTACCATGTTCAGGTCTACCTGTCGTGGCACAGCTAAACAAGAATAGTCCTCCAGGCTTTAGCATATCTATACAGTTTTGGATGGTGAGGTTCCAGTACTGATCATGCTCAAAGCATTCAGAAGATATTACAATGTCAAAAAGTTTATCGTCTTTATACTCATGACCCTTACACACCACATCTACATTCTTCCCAGGGCCTATATCCACTCCTACATAAGTGTAATTGGTAAATAGGTATCTATTGTTACCGTTTAGATCTAGAGACCCAACGTCTAACACTCTGCAGCCTTTAAACCTCTCTGGAAACATTTTCTTTACAGAGAGCATGAATTGTTGTTGTTCAGGATGTGCCATGATTTGATTTTATAAAGGTGTCTAACATTTTCTCGTAATTATATCTCCAATGTGGTTTTAGCACCACTTCTCCTGTAGGTATTTTACCCTGTTGTCTTAGGTTTTCTACATGCGCACTGTGCCTTTGTATAGCGTTAGGTTTTCCAGGCTGATCGTGCCCTTGACCAGACATGTGATAGCTACGTCCTCCCCACATGTAAAACCAGCTAGCCTCTTCTTTAGGAGGCTCAGCAAATAGTCTTCCACCGTGTTTATGTAAGCGTTCTATAAAGGTCATGTCATATCCAGCATTTTCATCAGGATGACCACCAATAGCTTCCCAGGCAGACTTCCTAAACACAATACCAGA
>Ga0315904_10013904_pt1 | contig 10051 bp, 17 predicted proteins | sample LakEriMetagenome_6_FD_203529 | JGI IMG/M metagenome (GOLD analysis project Ga0315904, IMG submission 203529) | Freshwater fungal communities from buoy surface, Lake Erie, Ohio, United States - Buoy 12 MA120 | ecosystem: Environmental > Aquatic > Freshwater > Lake | place: USA: Lake Erie, Ohio...
ACATGGTCCCAAACCACGGATGATACCATTTCACCACACCGAGATTATTTGGCTCCCCTTCGTGGATTCGAACCACGCTTCACGGATTAACAGTCCGCCGCCTACACCTAGCTTGCTCAAGGGGAATAGAATTATATATGGCGGTCCCAAGGGGTAACGATCCCCTTCTTTTGGCGTGACAAGCCAACGTGCGTCCATGAACACTTTGAGACCAAATCTTAGGCACGAATATCTATATTCGTTCCTTTATTATCTTGTGAAACTTCTTTTCCTTTTTCACTATACAGTTGTTCATATTCTTGACTATGAACTGTTACAACTGTTACATCATTACCTTTATCATATTTAAAAATTTCTCTGACTACTGTCTTTCTAACATCACCCACCCAACTGGTGAAATTTGATATTTCTGAAATTAACATAATAGTCTCCTTTTAAACTGGTGGAGGTGATAGGGATCGAACCTATTAGGACCTAAGTCCGGGGGATTTACAGTCCCTTGCCATACCATTACGGCGGCACCTCCAAAATCTGGTACGGGTGGAGAATTTCGAAATCTCGACTCTCTGGTTAAAAGCCAGATACTCTGCCTCTGAGTTACACCCGCATACTACCATTTGTTTAGTGTTATCGTGCAAATTTAGAATTGAGGTGCTTCCTCTTCAAAGCCGATGCAGTTATATCAGGACCCGTTCCCGGCCGGTTGGGCCCGAATAGTGTATGCGTCCATACACGATACCTTGATAACACTAAACAAATGGTACACCATAGGGGAATCGAACCCCTCTTTACGCCGTGAAAGGGCGTTGTCCTAAACCGATAGACGAATGGTGCATTGGTGCGAGTGGCCGGAATCGAACCGGCACGCCGATTAAAGCGAGAGATTTTAAGTCTCTTGTGTCTACCTATTTCACCACACTCGCGTAAATTTTTAAAGAACAAGTGTGTATTATACATAAACTGGCAACTTTGTCAACCAGTGTTGCACAAATACAACACAACTTGGAGTGGGTGACAGGAATCGAACCTGCATAAAACGGATTTGCAATCCGTTCCCTAGCCTTTCGGGTCACACCCACATAAATTGGTACCTCTGGCGAGAATCGAACTCACATCAGCCGCTTATCTGGCGCTACGGGGTATAAATCCGCTGTTTTACCATTAAACTACAGAGGCAACAAAACTTGGCGGAGACTGTGGGAGTCGAACCCACTGACCGTTATTAAGCGGTCTACGGATTAGCAATCCGCTGCATTACCATCCTGCCCAATCTCCTAACTGGTGGAAACGGTGAGATTCGAACTCACGGACCTATTTCTAGATCGACAGTTTTCAAGACTGTTGCAATAAACCGGGCTCTGCCACGCTTCCATTAAAACCATATAGAAACACACTCATCACGCACCGTATAGTGGGCGATCAACTCCACTACCTTATAGGCATCAAAATGCATTTCTATATGGCAGCCCTTCAAGGATTCGAACCTCGGAATGCCGGAATCAAAATCCGGTGCCTTAGACCAACTTGGCGAAAGGGCTAAAAATAACTCTATAAATTTTTAAAGAACAAAGTGTATTGTATGACAGATTCAATGACCTGTCAACTAGTGTGTTGTTTTATCGCAACACCAAACAAAAAACCCAGACTTTTTAGGGTCTGGGTCTTGTGTTTGAAGTCGGTTTTAATACGTTGGTACTATACTCCTACACAAGACCCGGTTGGCCATGAGCCATCGCAATTAGATGTTGTTCTAATTGTGCGATACTCTGGCTGCGAACTAAAGGGTTTATGTATGAGAGACACGATTCTTCCTAAAAATTTAACAATGTTTGTATTATATAGGCGTTTTGTTTGTTTGTCAAGCGGTTTTTAAAAATTATTTTCTTCTATGTTTGTTTACAAAATCCAGTATAGAATCATAATTTGGTTCCGAACATAACATATCATGCATTTCAGCAATTTCGTTTTCGTTAAGATCCCACCATTTTAATTCTAATAACAAATCTATGATACGACCTTCGAATCTGTGCTTGATGTATTTTGCTGGGTTCCCACCAACAACTGTATAGGGTTCAACGTTCTTAACTACATGTGAATTGGCAGCAATAACTGCACCATCACCTATCGTTACACCAGACATTATGGTGACACCATGGCTTAACCACACATCGTTGCCTATATTGATATCACCTTTTGTGCCAGTTTGTGATCTGTGTGGAAAGGTGCTTGTCCAATTTACTTTATGGTCACCACCTAAAAAGACTTTTACCCTGTCTGCTATCGAACAATATTTTCCTATCGTACAAATGGCACCTTCATTCCATTGAAACACTTCGATTTTATCTGCACCATAAGTTTTATGACCCCAATTCACATGAGCCATTATCTTTTCCAGGCAATTGGCTTTTCTACTATTGGTGCGGAAGGATCAACAAAGTCGTCAAATATTTCCCATAGAAGTTCTGATATTGCAAACTTGGTTAATAAACCTGTTTCTCTACCATATGCATCTATTTCCCAAGGCTGTACCCAATAATCTATTTTATCAGGATCTAATTTTTTATTGCGCCATTTGGTTAATGTATCATTGGTTTCACCAAAAATGTATTGTTTCACGTGTACCATTTCATGTGCAAGTGTTTCCAGTATTCTTCTGGAACCAATGAGTGGATTGATTTCAATAATAAAATGTCTAGGTTGTTTTCTGCTATTGTAATCTTCTACACTTGCAAAACCATAATCATCTAATTTAGTATCGAAATGTATTTCCGTTAGACAATTATTTCGTATTCTGGTATTTGGTATAAGTTCTTTGGCGTAAAAAAGGGCTGCTCTCTCAACGAAAGGTCTGAAGTCTTTATCTGGACAGTTAAGTATACGTACCTGCATCAAAGAATCTCCATTTTTGAGACACTATTACCCACATATATTTATCAACTAAATCTTCTCTACTTTAACTCCAGCTTTTTCCAAGAATTGGATACCACTTTCACTACGATAACTGTTGCGATAATACACAGAATTGATGCCACTTTGATAAACCAGTTTGGCACAATCCAAACAAGGAGCATGAGTAACAAACAATACGGCACCATCAGAAGAAGCGCCATTTTTAGCCAACTTTGCAATTGCATTTGTTTCAGCATGAAGTACCTCGGGTTTGGTTGTCAACTTATATCTTTTCCAAACATTAGAATCTTTTGGAAGTTGCTGTTCTAGGTTTGGCCACAAGTGTTCAATTTCCTCTGGGCTGAGCCAACCACCAGCTCCTTGATCCATATACTCTTTATCTTCACAGTTGTTATCCCAACCAGCAGGCATACCATTGTAACCAATAGAAATGATGCGATCATCTTTTACAACAATCGCACCAACATGAAGTCTACGAGCCGAGGATAGTCCTGCGAATACCTCGGCTGTTTTCATAAAAGCATCACGAAATTTTTGTTTCATTTAGATTGTTCTGCCAGAATTTTATAACCTTTACCTGTAGGATGAATTCCGTCAGTACTCATATGATCTTTCGGTCTAGGCAAAACAAAATCACCATATTCTTTTGCAATTTTTTCGATTGCAGTTTGGGGTACAGGCTTACGTTCCATGCCTGGACTAATCCAAAAAACTCTATCCGCCTTAATGTTTTGACGCATTTTACGGAGCTCTTGTTCAGATTTTACACCTGCATGGTCATTAGCACCCAAACTAATAATCACCGTCTTATAAGATTTACTTGAAGCCATAGAAAGATAGTCTCTATTCCACTGCCAAGTATTCCAACCACCACGTGAATAACTAACACATTCTGGTCGGTACATTGCTGTACCAACCGCAATGCTATCACCAATGACCATACAGTCCATAAATTACTCCATCAAAACATAATCTTGTTTACTAACACCACACTCTGGGCAATTAACTTCATCAGGAAGACTTAACCAATCCGCTTCTGATAGGGTATGACCACAAACTATACAAACATATACACGTTCTGACATTATAGACCTCCTAGTACTTTTGAATAAGCTTCTGCGTGACGTTTTTCAACTTTTGCTAGAGCAGCAAAACGCTTCTCAGCAAGTTCTAAAACTTTCTTAAATTGATCAGCATGTTCTTTGGATTCGGCAGCCTGAAGTTTGGCTTCCAACATTGCATCATCATTGCCTTCTTTTTCGGCTTCTTCTTCAAACTTTGGATACATCTCTGTATACTCATAAGTTTCACCTGCGATTGCTTTTTCCAGACATTCTTTAGTAGAAGGTTTACCAATCAACAATTCTAGGTGACCCCATGCATGTTTGATTTCTTGATTTGCAGTTTCTTCAAAATGTTTTGCAACATCTTCAAAGCCTTCTTCACGTGCAATCTTGGCAAAATATCGATATTTGATATGTGCCATTGACTCACCTGCCAATGCACTCTCTAAGTTTTTTAATGTGATAGACATGTTTTCCCTTTTTTTAAAATGGTGCGCCCGAAGGGACTTGAACCCCTAACCAACGGATTATGAGTCCGCTGCTCTAACCATTGAGCTACAGGCGCAAATATTATTTGATATATTCTACGCTATCTTTACGCAACCAATGGATTAGTTGTGTTTGATTACCTGCTGGAAGTCGTTTATTCACGGCAATAAATTCCACACCATCGATTTCTTTCGACGGCCAATCAGAGAACGTATAGAATTCCTCATGAGAAATTTTTACACGGACTTTTTTCAGAATAGATTTTTTTTGCGTTTTCATAATAAAATTATACAATAAAGTAGAGGGCCTGTCAAGCCCTCTATTTGGTTTTGGTATCAACTACCTTTTATACCGGGACCCGATTTGTATTTTTTAATGTTTCGGATTGCTTCCAAAAATGCTTCGAATAACTTTCTAAACATTTTATTCTTTACTCTTTACGGCAATTTTCTTGACCATGTCTTGTGTTTTGACTAGGTTTTCCAACCAAATCTTTAACATACCATTGGTAAGTTCCGCATTTTCAATTTCGATTTTATCCGCAAGTTTGAATTCGCGGGTGAAATTGCGAGTAGCAATGCCTTTGTGTAGGAATGTACCTTCTTCAGGCTCATTGTCCTGTGTTGCGCCTTTGACAACCAGTTTATTGCCTTCTAGAGTTACCTCAATATCAGATTTTGCAAAACCTGCAACTGCCAGTTCGATAACCCATTTGTTATCTTTGACTTGGCGAATGTTATATGGGGGATAAGAAGGAATAGCCTTGGTCACATTCTTTGCCATTTCTTGCAGGTCATCGAACATCTTGTCGTAACCAACAGCGAAAGGGTCAAATTTGTGGAAGTCGAAAAGGTCTTTACCGAACACATCTTTTACGTATGTCATATAGTTCTCCTATTAAGCGAGTACAAAAAATTGCAACCCCGAAGGCGTTGCGGTTAATCCAGCTTACCTTATACTGGTCTGAACTTTCGTGTCAGAGGTGTAATTACACGGACGCCTTTTACCGTAGCGACAAACAGGCCCTAAGGTGGGCAAACCATTCGCACACTGCTTGATCACCTAGCAAGTAGGGAGCGCAATTGCAGTAGACTTCAATTGGCACCTGTGGTTCTTTTACTACCCTTCACAGGTATGGTAGTTTCCCATCCCGATGGGACTAGGATTATACAATTATTTATATTGAATGTCAAGAATTATTTGAACGTTTACCAATATTGTATTTCGGTACCAGTTGCCACTCATTCTTTTCTTTATGTGAAATGATCTTCACCTGAGAAAGAAAGATGGGTTCTGGTGTTTTTGTTTGCTCTTTGTTGACAATTTTTAAAAGACCCCAATCTTCCAACAAGTTGACAATCGCATTTCTACGAGACAAATCGTTGTCGGTAATATCGGTTTCTTTTCCGTCTAGAGCAAATAATTCTTTGAAATGTACCACATAGTACTGCCCACGTTTGTGCAGAATGTGGCAAGATTGAAAAAGAGTTTTGTCTTTTTTAGATGCTACACCGATACGGGTAAGTGTCTCACGCACCTTCAGGAAATCATCTTTTTCTTTTAAAGTTACTTCTACCAGATTCTTAACGTCATTCATTTCACCCACCCTTATCTGTTTTTATTCTTATTTCAGAGATTTGTTCATCGGTGAGAATACGCAAAGCCTCTTTGGCTTTTTGATTCGAATAACCAAAATAGGTCTTTACGCAATCAATATTCTCATCTTTTTTAGACTTTTGCCATGGAGCAAACTTACGCTTCATGGGTCTGATATTATTTAGAAAATACTGGTATTGCATATCTTTGTCGATACCTGGCCAAAGATTCATCTCGCTTGCATAAAGTACGCAATCTAGGTGGTACGACAAAGACCGATTAACAATAAAGGGTGCGTAATCCTTGAAATCCAGTTCATCTTCTGCCTTCTTCTTTTGAAGAATCAGATCCACATAATCGAACGGGCTCATTTGAACTGACACTCAACCATGATTTCGGTCAGACATGCGATCAGGTTAATCTCATGGTCTGCAACAAAAGCGGCTTGATATTGGTATTTCGCCAGAATAACAACCATCTGAGGTACAGAGTTTGCTTCTAGAACACCATACAAACCATCATAGATGTTTCTGAAAATTCGTGTCGGATCATTGTCCAGGTTGTTTGTAACCCACTTACGGCACGATGCAAAGTCTTTGTCTTTGAGTGCAGTGGTGAGCTCAGTCATGCGGATTTCAGAGACTGATGCCAGAATACCTTTATCGATAGTACCACCAGCAGCATATCTCTGAAGTTCGTTTAGAATCCTACGATTGTCTGGAAAGTGTTTGGTGATAACGGATGCAACAACTTCTTTTTCGTAAGTGATATCTTCAATCTGAAGGATGTTTTCAACACGTTTAAAGAACTGTGCAGCCATCTTGGCTTTGCTGCCATTGGCTTTAAAGTCAATTACTGTACAACGAGAATGAATAGGATCGATAATCCGATTCTTGTAATTGCAAGTAAAGATAAACGAGCAGTTGGAAGCAAACTCTTCGATTGCACCACGCAGCGCAGGTTGCGTTGAATTTGGATTTAGATAGTCCGCTTCGTCTAGAATAACAACTTTGCGTCCACCAGATAAGGACATTGAGGACGCATAGTTCTTAATTTTGTTCCGCAGAACATCGATACCGGACTCATCAGAACCGTTGATGATGATGTAATCACATCCAATCTCTTCACAGAGAGCTCTTGCAACAGTAGTTTTACCGACACCTGCGGTGCCAGACAAAAGAAGGTTGGGAATCTTCTTCTGATTTACAAAGTCCTGAAATGTCTTTTTGAGTGCATCAGGAAGAATACATTCCTCGATAGTCTTAGGACGATACTTCTCCACCCACAACATGTGTTCGTTCATTCAAATTCTCCATAATATAAAATAACATTGTATCAGATTTTACGCCAGGTGTCATTCTCTTTGACGTAAAGTTTACCATCAGGACCAGGCACAATATTCACCGAAACACGTTTCTCTGTTCCAGGTTTATAATTTGGTCCCGTACCAACAAAAAAATAGTTTCCATAACTACTCTGTTGTGGTGGTAATTCTTCACCATATGTTGCTTGAAGTTTCAACACAGGTTTACCTTCAAGTTGTTTTTCCAAATCAGCCGTAGGAAGTTCATCTTGTTTATAAACAATGCGTTCTTTGACTTCTTTGTAACCAGCAACACCAGCCAAAAAAAGGCCTGTTAATCCCAGGCCCTTTGCAAAATTTCTTCTGCTTGCCGGATTCATTTTACATCCAGCATCGATTCAAAAAGGGCTTCAAACTCTTTAGATTCGGCAACCTCTGTGTGGAAAGATTGTTTGAACTGGGTTTTTGCCATGCGTTTAACAATCTTTTTAGGAACTTTTAGTTCTTCATTTGCAGCATCAACAATATCTTTGATTGCTTCGGAGTTAGCTTGATTTCGATTCATATGAAGAACCATCTCATCAACATAACCCTTCAACTTTTTGAGTTGTTCTTCATCATAAGAACCAAATAGTGTATTCACTTTAGTCATTTGTGGAGCTCTCCATTAATCATTCCAACAACATTCAACAGTTTTTCTTCCAGAGCAACAGTGCCAGTAATCAAGTTGACAACAGTATTTCCTGGAACTTCTTCGTTGTTCGGAGATTCCAACACAGCAATAACGTGTTCAGGATTAATTGCAATGGATTTTTTAGACATTGCATCAGTAAAATAAATCAACATGTTATTCTCCGAATTTAGATTCTTTGGCTTCAATAGCAATCCAGTATTGCAGATCACCTTTTTCATTCTTGAACGAAGCAAGCCCTTGTGACGAGACTTCAACAGTGTAGGTGCCAGGAATCATCTTGAAGTTTTCTGTCAGAAAGACTGCCTTGAAAACTTTTCCGTTGGTGATCTCACCGATTTCGATTGTGTTTGTGTGTGCAGAATCATCCTTGGCATCGAATGTCGAAACAACAACTTTAGAACCATCAGATTGGAATGCAATGTGTGACGATCCAAGAACGGCAGCATTCTTCAATGCCTGAGCCAAGTCTTCATCTTTCAGTACAAACTCACCATCGACTGTTGGTAGTTTCAGTTCTTTATCTGGAGGAGAAACGATCATCGTCTTTACAGTAGTACGATATTTGGTTTTGCTGCGACCAGATTTAAAGATGACATGTTGCGTATCGAAATCCAATTCAGTATCTTTGTTCAGAGAGAACACCGATAGGAACTGATTCAGATCATAGATACAGAAGTCTTGTGGAAATTCATCAGGCAAGGTTGCTTTTGCAAGAACCGTTTTAGTTGATGAAATGGTTGCAATCTTATTGCCTGTTTTAAATTCAATGCCAGAATTGATGCCAGCAAAGTTTTTCAACACTGTTAGTGTTTCACTCGATAATTTCATAATATACTCCTTATTACATTTCTTCAATTGTACTAGAACCGTAGGAAAGTTCAAGTTTTTTGGTGACTTTTTTCTTCAAGTCTTCCAGTGTACCATCATTCTCAATGATGTAATCAATATGACCACCGATCCAACGCCACTCAGATTCATGTATACCAGATCGTAACATGAAGCTTTCTGCCGCACGATCACCGCGGTTTGCCTTTCTTGCAATGTCATACCAATGTGGTTTAACACCTCTTTGTATTTCAATTAAAATGCCACCTTGATCATGTACAAATTGTATTTCATTTTCAAAACGAACATCAGTGATAACAAAATTTTGTTCCGGGTTTGACATGATGTATCTCTTCATTTTAATAACCCAAAAATCTTTGTGAAATACATCTCTACCAACTTCTGTACCTAACAACTGTAATGCGAGTCTTGGTGTAAATTCTTTTCCAAATTCTTTAGACCAAAATTCGTCAGGTTGTTCTCGCCACTTGCGGGAGGCATCAGTGTCACCTTCTAGAAGGTGTCTAGGCCAGTCAAACATTTCAGCGGCAACATCCTTAACACCTTTGGCAAAACTCAAAGGAGTAAAGCCCATGTCTCTAAGGATGTCACCTGCTGTGCCTTTACCTGAACCAATGAATCCAAGTAGGCCTACAATCATCACATTTCTCCAACAAAATTTGCAACAGCAGGCATGTCGCCTTTGAAGTGATATGTACCGATGTGATCAGTACGCATCCAAGGGCAGAGCCAAATTTGTCCACCTAGTTTACGCCAGAGTTGACAGAACATATAATCTTCAGACAGATAACGATCTGTGCCGCCACCAGTTGCAGAATCTTCAGTATCAATGATAGTATCAAAGAAAGCGTGAATGTAACGCGAACCATCAAAGTGTGCCTGGCCAACGTGATCGGGTTTATAACGCAACTGTGGGTACGCTTCTTCCATCTTGGGGAATACTTCACGCTTAATCATCATAAAGCCTGTACCAATTTCCAGAACTTCAAGGGGTTCAGACACAGAAAACTTTTCAGTACCACGAACGGGATTGAAAACATAATCACCAGTTACTTTTTCCAAAGATTGAGCATCAATTTCTGGATTTCTCTCCATGGCTTTCTTAACAGAACGCCACTTGATTGCCTTCTTAGGATAAGGACCACCGAT
>Ga0315904_10013905_pt1 | contig 10051 bp, 6 predicted proteins | sample LakEriMetagenome_6_FD_203529 | JGI IMG/M metagenome (GOLD analysis project Ga0315904, IMG submission 203529) | Freshwater fungal communities from buoy surface, Lake Erie, Ohio, United States - Buoy 12 MA120 | ecosystem: Environmental > Aquatic > Freshwater > Lake | place: USA: Lake Erie, Ohio...
CTGATCGAAGCCGGCCTGCCGACCTTCGGCATCTGTCTGGGCCACCAGATCATGGCCCTGGCCTCAGGTGCCAGGACATTCAAGATGAAGTTTGGGCACCACGGCGCCAACCATCCGGTGAAGGACCTTGATTCCGGTCGCGTGAGCATCACGAGCCAGAACCACGGCTTTGCGGTGGACGAGTCCAGCCTGCCCGCCAATCTGCGTGCGACCCACCGCAGCCTGTTCGACGGAACGCTGCAGGGCCTGGCTCGCACCGACCGCCCGGCCTTCTGTTTCCAGGGCCACCCCGAGGCTTCACCCGGCCCCCATGACATCGCCTACCTGTTCGACCGCTTCACGTCGCTGATGGCACAACACGCCCAGGAGCGTTCCCATGCCTAAGCGCACTGACCTCAAGAGCATCCTCATCATCGGCGCAGGCCCCATCGTCATCGGTCAGGCATGCGAGTTCGACTACTCCGGCGCCCAGGCCTGCAAGGCGCTGCGTGAGGAGGGGTACCGCGTCATCCTCGTCAACAGTAACCCGGCGACGATCATGACCGACCCGGGCATGGCCGACGCCACCTACATCGAGCCCATCACCTGGCAGGTGGTGGAGACCATCATCGCCAAGGAGCGCCCCGACGCCGTGCTGCCCACCATGGGCGGACAGACGGCGCTGAACTGCGCGCTGGACCTGCACCGGCATGGCGTGCTGGCCAAGTACGGCGTGGAGATGATTGGCGCCAACGAGCACGCCATCGAGAAGGCCGAGGACCGGCTGAAGTTCAAAGACGCAATGACGTCGATCGGACTCGACTCTGCCAAGAGTGGGATAGCGCACTCGCTTGAGGAGGCTTGGGCGGTCCAGCGCCGTATCCAGGCCGACATTGGCGGTCCCGGCTTCCCCATGGTCATCAGACCCAGCTTCACCCTTGGCGGCACGGGCGGTGGCATTGCCTACAACCCGCAGGAGTTCGAGGAGATCTGCAAGCGCGGCCTGGACCTGTCTCCCACCAACGAGCTGCTCATCGAGGAGAGCTTGATCGGCTGGAAGGAATTCGAGATGGAGGTGGTCCGCGACCGTGCGGACAACTGCATCATCGTGTGTGCCATCGAGAACCTGGATCCGATGGGCATCCACACCGGCGACTCCATCACGGTGGCCCCGGCGCAGACGCTGACCGACAAGGAATACCAGCTGCTGCGCAACGCGTCTATCGCCATCTTGCGCGAGATCGGTGTGGACACCGGCGGCTCAAACGTGCAGTTCTCCATCAATCCCGCCAACGGCCGGATGACCGTGATCGAGATGAACCCCCGGGTGTCGCGCTCCTCCGCGCTGGCCTCCAAGGCCACGGGCTTCCCGATTGCCAAGGTGGCGGCCAAGCTGGCGGTGGGCTACACGCTGGACGAACTCAAGAACGACATCACGGGGGGCGCCACGCCTGCCAGCTTCGAGCCGAGCATTGACTACGTCGTCACCAAGATCCCGCGCTTCGCATTCGAGAAGTTCCCGGCTGCGGATCCGCACCTGACCACTCAGATGAAATCGGTGGGCGAGGTCATGGCCATCGGGCGCACCTTCCAGGAGAGCTTCCAGAAGGCGCTGCGCGGCCTGGAGACGGGCATCGACGGCCTGACCGAGCGCAGCAGCGACCGGGACGAAATCGTCGAGGAGATCGGCGAACCAGGGCCGGAGCGCATTCTGTTCGTGGGCGATGCGTTTCGCATCGGCATGACGCTCGATGAAGTGCATGCCGAAACGGCGATCGACCCCTGGTTCCTGGCCCAGATCGAGCGCATCGTCGCCACGGAAGCACAGGTGCGGACCCGCGCCATCGAGAGTCTGAGTGCAGCCGAGATGCGTCACCTCAAGCGCATGGGGTTTTCTGATCGGCGGCTGGCGGTGATCACGGGTACCCACCAGCACGCGGTGCGCGCGCACCGTCACGCAATGGGTGTGCGACCCGTCTACAAGCGGGTGGACACCTGCGCCGCGGAGTTCGCCACGCAGACGGCTTACATGTACTCGACCTACGAGGAAGAGTGCGAGGCCGAACCCAGCCAGCGCAAGAAGATCATGGTGCTCGGTGGCGGACCCAACCGCATCGGGCAAGGTATCGAGTTTGACTACTGCTGTGTACACGCAGCGCTCGCCATGCGCGAGGATGGCTACGAGACCATCATGGTCAACTGCAACCCGGAGACGGTGTCCACCGATTACGACACCAGCGACCGCCTGTACTTCGAGCCCGTCACGCTGGAAGACGTGCTGGAGATCGTGGCGGTTGAGAAGCCCGTCGGTGTGATCGTCCAGTATGGTGGGCAGACGCCGCTGAAGCTGGCGCTGGACCTGGAGCGTGCCGGGGTGCCCATCATCGGCACCACGCCTGACAGCATTGACATCGCGGAAGACCGCGAACGCTTCCAGAAACTGCTGCACGAACTGGGACTGAAGCAGCCCCCTAACCGAACGGCCCGCACCGAGGAGCAGGCGCTTGCGCTCGCCCGCGAGATTGGGTACCCGCTCGTGGTACGTCCGAGCTATGTGCTCGGCGGACGCGCCATGGAGATCGTTCACGGCGACAAGGACCTGGAGCGCTACATGCGCGAGGCGGTGCGTGTCAGCGAGAAGTCGCCCGTGCTGCTGGATCGCTTCCTCAACGACGCCATCGAGGTTGACGTTGATTGCATTGGCGATGGCACCGAGGTGATGATCGGCGGGATCATGGAGCACGTGGAAGCCGCCGGCATCCACAGCGGCGATTCGGCCTGTTCCTTGCCGCCCTACACGTTGAGCGGGGCACTGCAGGATGAAATGCGCCGCCAGACCGCCCTCATGGCGCGGGCGCTCAAGGTGGTGGGCCTGATGAATGTGCAGTTCGCCATCCAGGGCGAGGGTTCCGATGCGGTGGTCTATGTGCTGGAGGTGAATCCGCGCGCTTCTCGCACGGTGCCATTCGTCAGCAAGGCCACTGGCCAACCGCTGGCCAAGATCGCCGCGCGCTGCATGGCGGGGCAGAAGCTGGCGGATCAGCAAGGGGTCAAGGGCGAGGTCGTGCCACCGTACTTCAGCATCAAGGAGGCGGTGTTTCCTTTCAACAAGTTCCCGGGTGTGGACCCGGTGCTTGGGCCCGAGATGCGTTCGACTGGTGAGGTGATGGGCGTGGGCCAAAGCTTCGGCGAGGCGATGTTGAAGAGCCAGTTGGGAGCTGGATCACGTCTGCCTCAGAAGGGCGCCGTGTTGCTGACTGTCAAGGATTCCGACAAGGCGCGCGCCGTGCAGGTGGCTCGAGATCTGAACGCCCTGGGCTTCCAGATCGTGGCCACTCGGGGCACGGCCGCAGCCATTGCGCAGGCGGGCGTGCCTGTCAGGTCCGTGAACAAGGTCAAGGACGGACGCCCGCACATCGGCGACATGATCAAGGCGGGAGAGATCCAACTTGTCTTCACCACCGTGGATGAGACGCGTACGGCGATCGCAGATTCACGCCACATTCGCACAGCCGCACTGGCCAACCGTGTGACTTACTACACCACGATGGCGGGTTCAGAAGCTGCCACTGAAGCTCTGAAGCATCGCGCCGATCTGGCCGTGAAGTCTTTGCAGGAACTGCACCACAGCCTGCACTGACGCTGATCTACACTTCGCTTTGGTGATGCCGCCGCAGCGGACCGCAAGGTTCCCTGCGGCGGTTTTCCTTTCCATGAACACAGACCGATCCATGAGCACCATTCCCCTGACCCGCCGCGGCGCAGACAAGCTGAAAGAGGAACTGCATCGCCTCAAGACCGTAGAGCGTCACGCTGTCATTCAGGCCATCGCTGAGGCGCGGGCCCAAGGCGACCTTTCAGAAAACGCGGAGTATGACGCCGCCAAGGACAAGCAGGGCTTCATCGAGGGTCGGATCCTGGAGATCGAGGGCAAGCTCGCCGCGGCCCAGATCATCGACCCCGCGTCGCTGGATGCAGGTGGGCGGGTGGTGTTCGGCGCGACCGTGGACCTCGAGGAAGAAGCCACCGGCGCCCGCGTCACCTACCAGATCGTCGGCGATGACGAGGCTGACCTGAAGCTCGGGTTGATCTCGATATCCAGCCCCATCGCGCGCTCCTTGATCGGCAAGTCTGAGGGCGACGTGGCCGAGGTGCGGGCCCCCGGCGGACTCAAGAGCTACGAAATCATGGCGGTCCGCTACCAGTAAGGACTGCCGGTTCGATCAATCGGCCGAGCGTTTCTTCACGCTCACCTGACGCACTTCCTTGCGCTTGATCGACCCGCCGGGCGTCACGCGTTCGTTGCCCAGCACCTTGACCTTCTTTACGGTTGCGCGGTGGTTGCCGCTCTTGGAGAAGGAGACCAGCTTGACGATGCGAGGCCCAGGCTGGCGGTCATCTCGGGCTTCCTTGGCCTTTTCAGGTACCGGCCGCCAGAGCACGAGCAGCTTGCCGATGTGCTGCACGGCGGCGGCACCGAGGCCCTCTGACAGGTCCGCCAGGATTTGCTCCCGTGTGTCCCTCTCGTCGGAGAACACGCGCAACTTGATGAGCCCGTGGGCTGACAGTGCAGCGTCCGTCTCTCGCTTGACGGCGTCTGTCAGGCCCTCGCCACCGATCAGCACGACCGGATTGAGGTGATGGGCATCGGCGCGCAGGCGGCGACGTTCGGTGGGGGACAACAGGAGTGCAGGCATCGCCGTATTATCCCCGCCACATGAAGAGCAAGAAACTGAACAAGGCGTGGCTTCACGACCACCTGAATGACCCCTACGTGAAGATGGCGCAGCGCGAGGGTTACCGCGCGCGCGCCGCCTACAAGCTCAAGGAGATTGACGAGAGCCACTCCCTGCTGCGGCCTGGTCAGGTGGTGGTCGATCTGGGCGCGTGCCCTGGCGCGTGGAGCCAGTACGTGCGGCGCAGGTTTGCCCCGGCTGGCGCCGCCGTCGGCGAGTTGGAAGGCGCGATCATTGCGCTGGACGTGCTGGACTTCGAACCCATCGAAGGGGTCACGTTTCTTCAGGGTGACTTCCGCGAAGAGTCCGTCATGCAGGCCCTGGAGGCATCGCTGGCCGGGCGGTCGGTCGACGTGGTGCTGTCGGACATGGCGCCGAACCTGTCTGGCATTGAGTCTTCCGATGCCGCCAGGGTGGGGCATCTGGTGGAACTGGCGGTTGACTTCTCTATGCGTCACCTGAAGAGACCCCACGGCGCTCTGGTGTGCAAGGCCTTCCACGGCAGTGGCTACAGCCAGCTGGTCAAGCTGTTCAAGGACAGCTTTCGGGTGGTCAAGCCCGTCAAACCCAAGGCCTCTCGGGACCGGTCTGCTGAAACCTTCTTGCTGGGCATCGGGCCCAAGTTGTCGTCACTCGGGTCGTGAGGCTGAGAGCGATCCCCTGCTTGCACGGATGGTGCTCTTGTCTGGACTAAACTCATCCCCACATACAGAGGCATCGTGAGAGCAGGGCATCAGCCCGGCATCACGTGTCTTTCACAAAGGAGCTGTGGTGAACAATCAATGGTTCTCCAAGGTCGCTGTCTGGCTGGTGATCGCCCTGGTGCTTTTCACTGTCTTCAAGCAGTTTGACCGGGGGGCGGTGCAGGGCAATCAGATCGGCTACTCCGACTTCCTCGAGGAAGTCCGCGCCAAGCGCATCAAGTCGGTCACCCTGCAGGAAAACCCAGGCGGTGGTACCGAGATCATCGCCGTCACCAGCGACGACAAGCGCCTGCGCTCCACAGCCACCTACCTGGACCGTGGCTTGGTAGGCGACCTCATCAGCAGCGGCGTCAAGTTCGACGTCAAGCCCCGCGAGGAGCCGTCACTGCTCATGAGCATTCTGGTCAGCTGGGGGCCGATGCTGCTGTTGATTGGCGTGTGGATCTATTTCATGCGGCAGATGCAGGGCGGTGGCAAGGGCGGCGCCTTCAGCTTTGGCAAGAGCAAGGCCCGCATGCTGGACGAGGCCAACAACTCCACCACCTTCGCGGATGTGGCAGGCTGCGACGAGGCCAAGGAAGAAGTCAAGGAGTTGGTCGACTTCCTGAAGGACCCTCAGAAGTTCCAGAAGCTCGGCGGCCGTATCCCGCGCGGTGTGCTGCTCGTCGGTCCTCCCGGCACGGGCAAGACCCTGCTGGCCAAGGCGATCGCCGGTGAGGCCAAGGTGCCGTTCTTCAGCATCTCGGGCTCGGACTTCGTCGAGATGTTCGTGGGCGTCGGCGCAGCGCGGGTGCGCGACATGTTCGAGCAGGCGAAGAAGAGCGCGCCTTGCATCATCTTCGTCGATGAAATCGACGCTGTGGGACGCCATCGCGGGGCCGGTCTGGGTGGTGGCAACGATGAACGCGAGCAGACGCTCAACCAGATGCTGGTCGAGATGGATGGTTTCGAGACCAACCTGGGCGTCATCGTCATGGCGGCCACCAACCGCCCCGATATCCTGGATCCGGCGCTGCTGCGTCCCGGCCGCTTTGACCGTCAGGTGTATGTGACGCTGCCTGACGTGCGGGGTCGTGAGCAGATCCTCAACGTGCACATGCGCAAGGTGCCGGTGGGTCAGGACATCCGAGCCGACATCCTGGCTCGCGGCACACCGGGCTTTTCTGGGGCAGACCTTGCCAACCTCGTCAACGAGGCGGCGCTCTTCGCCGCGCGCCGCAGTGCTCGCGTGGTGGAGATGGTCGACTTCGAGAAGGCCAAGGACAAGATCATGATGGGCCCGGAGCGCAAGTCCATGGTCATGCCCGAGGAGGAGCGGCGCAACACCGCTTACCACGAGGCCGGCCACGCGTTGGTGGCGCGCTTGATGCCGAAGACGGATCCTGTGCACAAGGTGACGGTCATCCCCCGCGGTCGTGCGCTGGGTGTGACCATGCAGCTGCCCGAGGGTGACCGCTACAGCATGGACAAGGAGCGCATGTTGTCGACCATTTCGGTGCTCTTTGGCGGGCGCATTGCGGAGGAGGTCTTCATGAACCAGATGACCACCGGCGCGAGCAACGACTTCGAGCGGGCCACGCAGATCGCCCGTGACATGGTCACGCGGTACGGCATGACGGACGAGCTCGGTCCGATGGTGTACGCCGAGAACGAGGGCGAGGTCTTTCTGGGTCGGTCCGTCACCAAGCAGGTCAACGTATCAGAGCAGACCATGCAAAAGGTGGACTTGCAGATCCGCAAGATCATTGATGAGCAGTACGGCATTGCTCGTGGCTTGATCGAAAGCCACAAGGACAAGATGCACGCCATGGCCAAGGCCCTGCTCGAATGGGAAACCATAGACAGCGACCAGATCGACGACATCATGGCCGGCAAGGCGCCGCGTCCTCCCAAGGACTGGACCACGCAGCCACCCAAGGCCGGTGGAGGTGGGGGCGGTGAGCCTGCTGTGGCCGCCGACAGTGCTCCTGCTGCGGCCTGAGGATGCGCCTGGCACGTCGAGCAGGCTCGACTGACGGGAGATGAAGACATAGGCGGGGCCCCTTGGCCCCGCTTTCCATTCCGCGCTCAGGGCAGATATCAAGATCGCAGCTACAAAGCCATGGCGCTGCAGCAACAAGCAGCACAAGAGGGAGAGTTCAAGGATGGGAAGACGCTACTTCGGTACAGACGGAATTCGCGGTCATGTGGGCCATCAGCCGATCACGGCCGACTTCATGTTGAGACTCGGTCATGCCGTGGGACGTGTACTGCGGCGCCAGGCGAGCACCGCCACGGTGTTGATTGGCAAGGACACCCGAGTGTCGGGGTACATGATCGAGTCGGCGCTGGAGGCAGGTTTCTCCTCGGCGGGCGTGAACGTGGTGCTCAGCGGGCCGCTGCCTACCCCTGGTGTGGCCTACCTCACGCGGGCTCTCCGCCTGGATCTGGGCGTGGTCATCAGCGCTTCCCACAACCCATTTGATGACAACGGGATCAAGTTCTTCTCGGCCCGTGGCGAGAAACTGCCGGATGCCTGGGAGTTGGAGGTCGAGCAGGCGTTGGATGAAGCACCCCAGTGGGTGGACGCTGCCAGCTTGGGCAAGGCGAGGCGACTGGATGACGCCAGCGGCCGCTACGTGGAGTTCTGCAAGGCCACATTTGCTGCCGAGTTGTCACTCAAAGGCAAAAAGGTGGTTGTTGATGCGGCGCATGGCGCTGCTTACCAAGTGGCCCCAGCTGTCTTCCATGAGTTGGGTGCGCAGGTCGTGCGCATCGGTTGCTCCCCTGATGGATTCAACATCAACCAGGGCTTCGGCGCCACCGCTCCGCAAGCGTTGGTGGAGGCGGTGTTGGCCCAGCAGGCTGACTACGGCATAGCCCTGGATGGCGATGCCGACCGCCTCTTGCTCGTGGACCGCGCGGGTCAGGTGTTCGATGGCGACCAACTGCTCTACGTGATGGCGCTCGACCGGGTGCGTCAGGGTAAGGCGACTCAGGGCGTGGTCGGCACCTTGATGACCAACCTGGGGGTGGAGCAAGCACTGGCCCGTCAAGGCATCGAACTTGTGCGTGCAAAGGTCGGGGACCGCTACGTGCTGGAAGAGCTGGGCCGACGGGGTTGGCTCCTGGGCGGGGAGGGTTCGGGCCACTTGCTGGCCTTGGACTGCCACAGCACAGGCGACGGCTTGGTCAGCGCACTGCAGGTGCTGCAGGCTGTGATGCGTCATGGTCAATCGTTGGAGCAATTGCTTGCGGACGTGACCTTGTTCCCGCAGATTCTGTTGAATGTACGCATGTCGCCGGGCACAGATTGGGCCAACAGTCCGCGACTGGCCGCCGCTCGGTCCGAAGTCGACCGCCAACTCGCGGATCGCGGGCGGGTGCTATTGCGCGCGTCCGGTACCGAGCCTGTGGTCCGCGTGATGGTTGAAGCCGTGGAGCGCCCGTTGGCGCAGGCCTGCGCTGAACAGCTTGCCAACGCGATCGCAGCGACTTGATCTCAGCGGCTTGAGAGGGCTGTTGGGTTGCAGCAGGGGTGCAGCCCGATGAGGTTCGCGATCAGAAGCATCACAGAGCCGCCTCAGCGTGCCCCTGGCTGCTGCCTGTAGACGCCTACCTGTTCGTCCCGGTCCGTCGGGCGCACCACGCGGGCCTTCAGCTCCCAGCCCCCTGGCAGGGTGTCGGGCAGGCCCGTTCCTTCTCCTTTGACGACATGAATCCAGGAGGTACAACCGCCCTGATCTGCCGCCTTTGGCCTGGCGTCATATCGTCGAGGCGCCAGAACCTCAAGCGAAGCCAGCAGGGACGCGCCCGCGCCGGTCACGGCCACGCAGCCGTTGGGCGCTCCCAGGTGAGGCAGGAGCTTTGTCACCACAGGCCGGTAGCTGCGTGCGTAGTCCAGCAAGGGCAGCCACAGCGTCATCAGTAGCAGCCAGCACAACACCACGCCGCCCGCGGGGAGCACCAGGCTTTTCCACAAGGGGTGTACGCGGCGCGCCGTGCGCCAACGCACCAGTGCCACCCACGCAGCCGTCCCCGCCATTCCCAGCGCCAGGGCCACCACGCTGAACTGGGGCTCGAAACCGGGGGCAAGCTTCACCACATTGGCCGCCGGCTTGGCTGGCCAGCCGGTCTGCATGGCCCCATACATGAACCATACGAACAGAGCGCTGGCGCTGAAGAAGAAAATCGAGAACCAATCGATGGCGGCTGAGGCCTGCCGCCTGAAGGTTGGCAGTGCAAAAGCGGCCAAGATCGCCAGGCCGGGAACGGCCAGCATGAGCGTGCGGTCGTCGCCGCCCAGCAGCACGCTGGAGGCGATGGCGCACAGCGCGACTGCCTGCGGAAGGGCTACGTGGCGACTGGACCAGTGCGCACGCCAGCGCCAGACGGTCCACAACGCCAGGGGCCATGCCGGCCAGAGAAACCAGCTCCACTGGCGCAGTATCAGCCCCAGCTCGCGCCAGGACAGCTGGAGCGCGTAGGGCCAGCTCCACGCTGACAGTGCTGAGGTGACGGCCGCCGCAGCCCCCAAGGAGCAGAACACCCAGGGCACCAGATTGCGGGCACCAGGGTAGCTGGAGCGGGAGCAGATGAGGGCACCTACCAATCCCACCGAAACCGCCAGCCACGGCGCGCCACTGGCAGCCA
>Ga0315904_10013908_pt1 | contig 10049 bp, 8 predicted proteins | sample LakEriMetagenome_6_FD_203529 | JGI IMG/M metagenome (GOLD analysis project Ga0315904, IMG submission 203529) | Freshwater fungal communities from buoy surface, Lake Erie, Ohio, United States - Buoy 12 MA120 | ecosystem: Environmental > Aquatic > Freshwater > Lake | place: USA: Lake Erie, Ohio...
GGCCGTGAAGCAGCACGCGGGCGACCGGATCGTGATCGGCTCCGGCGATCTCTTCTCGGCCGAGGCCTGCGTGGCGATGCTCGACCAGACTGGCGTCGACGGCGTGAGCGTGGCCCGCGGGGCGATCGGCAACCCCTGGATCTTCCGGCAGACGCTCGCCCTGCTCGCGGGCGAGCCTCCGCTGCCGCCCCCCACGATCCACGAACAGCGGGACGTGCTCCGCGAGCACTGGGCGCTCTCGATGGAGCTTCACGGCGAGCAGGTAGCCGGCCGCAGCATGCGCAAGTTCGCGATCAAGTATGCCCGCGTGCACCCCGAGCCCCTCGCCGTCCGCGACGCCTTCATCGGCGTGAAGGTGAACGCCGACTGGCAGGCCGTGCTCGACCGGTTCTACGCGGTCGACGGCCCGGGCCGCGATCCGGCCGCCGACGTGGACGAAGTCTCGTCGTGCGACGAGACCTGACCGCCGAGCACCGCGCGGCACTCGTCCACCATCACGCCCGCCTCGATCCAGCGGCCGAGGGCCCACGTGGCGGCCTCGCGAATCACCGGATCATCGTCGCGGGCCGCGGCGGCGAGCGCCGGGAAGCTCCCCGGGTCGGGACGGTTGCCCAGGGCCGTCGCGGCGGACCGGAGCAGGCCGGTGCGTTTTGCACGCCTCACCGCCGAGCCGCGGAACCGCCGGCGAAAGCCCGCCTCGTCCAACGCGAGCAGTTCCGCGAGCGGGAGCGTCGCGGCGCCGTCGCGCGGCTGCATCGCGGGCTCGCTCGAGCCGGGCGCATGCCGATTCCACGGACACACTTCCTGGCAGACGTCGCATCCGAAGACCCATTCGCCCATGGCGGCGCGGAGCTCGGCGGGGATCGGTGACCGGCTCTCCACGGTCAGCGCGCTGATGCAGCGGGCGGCGTCGAGCACGCCCGGCTCCGGAAAGGCGTCGGTCGGACAGGCGTCGAGGCAGGCGGTGCAGGTGCCGCAGTGGTCGGTCTCGAGCGGGGCATCGGCCGGCAGCGGCACGTCGGTGACGAAAGCCGTCAGCAGGAACCAGCTCCCGGCCGTCGGGCTGATCAGCATCGCATTCCTGCCGATCCAGCCGAGGCCGGCAGCCTGCGCGAAGTCGCGCTCGGCGATCGGAGCCGAGTCGACCACGCCCCGGGTCCTGCAGCCGGGGACGCGGGCCTCCAGCCATGCGGAGAGCGCGTTGACCCGCGACCGGAGCAGATCGTGGTAGTCGTCGCTCCAGGCGTATCGGGCCACCCTTCCCTGCCCTGGCGGACACGACGCCGTGTCGGGCAGCGTGGCATGGTCGGTCGCCAGCATGACCACGCTGGCCGCTCCCTCGAGGATTGTCGCCACCGACCGCCGTAGCGGCTCGTGACGCTCGAGCCAGTCCTGCATCGGCCCCGCGAGCCCACGGGCAAGCCAACCTTGAAACGCACCGTGGTGCGGCGGCTTCAGGAGCGGCGTGACCCCGAGCCTGGAGAACCCAAGCCGGAGGGCTTCGGCCCGCAGTTCGGCTGCGATTCCCTGCGAATCGACCATGGACGAGGCTGACTGCATGGACCGGCCAAACTGGGCAAGACGCGGCCGTCGGCCGCACGGAACTGCTCTGGACCCGTGGCCCAGACTCGCTACTCTCCCGCCCTCCCATTGTCCCACGCGGCGGCGGGATTCCAACTCATTCCCACGTGGAGTGCCTGACGTGTCGACATCCCCACGCCTCCGACACCCGGCCCGCGGCTCGTCGCTCGTGGCGCTCACCGGCCTCATGCTGGCAGCGACCGTGGGCTGCCAGACGCCGCAGACGGCGACGGTCGCGCCGCCCCCGACCGGCATGATCGGCCAGCCCGCCGCCTACGGCAGTTGGGCCACGCCACCCCAGGGCGCGGCCTATCCGCCCACCATCAGCGCTCCGGCGCTGCCGACGGCCTCGACCATGCCCCCGCCGATGCCCGGCCCGGCCACGCAGTGGCAGGCAGCCGCACCGACCGCACCCGCGGCGCCGGCCGGGAACTCCTGGTCGTGGTCGCAGCCGTCGACGGGGGCGCCGCCCTCGATCCAGCAGTATGGAAACCAGTTGCAGGCCCAGGCCGGGCAGGCGCAGCAGGGCATGACGGCCCAGGCTCAGCAGTACGCCAACCAGATGCAGGGCCAGGCCCAGCAGTATGCGAACCAGGCGCAGCAATACGCCAACCAGCAGATGCAGCAGGCCGGAGCCCAGGCCCAGGGGACGATCAACCAGTATGGGCAGCAGATGCAGCAGGCGCTGCCCCAGGCGCAGCAGCAGGTCACCGCCCAGATGCCGACCACCCAGCCGGCGACGGCGGCGTCGTGGAATCCATTCACCGTGCCGGCCCAATCACTGCCGCCGGCCAGGGCGACTCCCACGACAGCGGTTCCACGCTACTAGGCGTCGAGCCGGCGCGCCCTCCATGGCCCCGCGGATGGCCCCGCGGCCGCGCAGGTCCGCCAGACCGGCCGCCGGGTTAGGATGGAGGCTCCCTCGTGGTGCTCCATCCATGTTTCGCTGGCTCGGTGGAATCGCCCCCGGTCGCCCTCCCGCCATCACCGCCGCCACGTGGCGGCAGGTGCGGGCGATCGACGCGCTCGCTCCGGAGATGGAGGCCCTCGACGATGTCGCCCTCAAGCGGCTCGGGCGGTCGCTCTCCTACCGCGCCAAGGCTGGCGAGCCCCTCGAGTCGCTGCTCGTGGAGTCGTTCGCGGCCACCCGTGAGGCGGGACGGCGGCGGCTCTCGATGCGGCATTACGACGTCCAACTCCTCGCCGGCTCCGCGCTCGTCAAGGGCGCCATCGCCGAGATGCAGACGGGCGAGGGCAAGACCCTCGTCGCCACGCTGCCGCTCGTGCTCTACGCGCTGGCCGGCAAGGGGGCGCACCTCGCCACCGTCAACGACTACCTCGCCCGCCGTGACGCCGAATGGATGAAACCGATCTACGAGGCCCTGGGGCTCAAGGTCGGGATCGTTGAGTCGCAGATGGATTTCGATGAGCGGCGCAAGGCCTACGCCTGCGACGTGACCTATGGCACGGCCAAGGAGTTCGGCTTCGACTTCCTCAAGGACCGGCTCATCAAGCGGCAGCTCGACGAAGGCAGCGGCGACCTCGGCGCCCAGCTTACCGGCGGGTCGGCCGTGGGCTCGGCGAAGCTCCTGCAGAGGCCCTTTTGGTTCGCACTCGTCGACGAGGCCGACAACGTGCTGATCGACGAGGCCCGCACACCGCTGATCATCGCCTCGCCCCCCGGCGAGGCGCAGGCGGCCGAGCAGGCGCTGTTTCGCTTCGCGGCGCAGGTGGCGGCCACCCTCGAGCCCGTGGAAGACTTCGAACACGACGTGCAGAAGCAGACCTGCGAGCTGCTCGGCCGCGGCCGCAGCCGCGTGCGGGCCTTTCCGCGGCCCCTGGAACTCGAGTCGACAAGCCTGCTCGACATCTACGACGCCGTGGAGCGAGCCCTGCGGGCGCGTCGCTTCTTCAGCCGCGACCGGCAGTACGTGGTTCGGGACGGCAAGATCGTGATCATCGACGAGTTCACCGGCCGCGCCGCCGAGGGCCGCACCTGGAAGGACGGCCTGCACCAGGCGGTCGAGGCCCAGGAGGAAATCGAGGTCACGGTGCCCTCGGGGCACGCGGCTCGGATCACGATCCAGGACCTGTTCGCCCGCTGGCCGCATCTCGCGGGCATGACGGGCACGATCGCAACGAGCGCCGGTGAGCTGTCGCGGACCTACGACGTGGCGGTGGCCGTCGTCCCCACGAACCGGCCGGCCATCCGGGAGCGGCTGCCCGCCGCGGTCTGCCGCGACCAGGCCGACAAGTTCGCCAGGATCGTCGCGGAGGTTGCCGAGATGCACGCGGTCGGCAGGCCGGTGCTCATCGGCACACGGTCGATCGACAAGTCGGAGACCCTCTCGCAGATGCTCACCGACGCCGGGCTCGTGCACGTCGTGCTCAACGCCCGCCACATCGAGCGCGAGGCCGAGATCGTGTCGCAGGCGGGGCAGCGCGGTCAGATCACCGTTTCGACGAACATGGCGGGGCGCGGCACCGACATCAAGCTGGGCGAGGGTGTGCAGGAACTCGGCGGGCTGCACGTGATCTGCACCGAACTCCACGATTCGGCGCGGATCGACCGCCAGCTCGTGGGCCGCTGCGGCCGCCAGGGCGACCCCGGGACATGGCGGCAGTACGTGGCGCTCGACGACGACATCCTCGTGCAGGGCTACGGGCCGAAGCGGTCCGGGCGTGTGAACGCGGGCCTGCGACCCCGGCTCGGCGGCAACCCTGAATCGCTGCTCCGCACGTTCAAGCGGGCGCAGCAGAAGGTGGAGGCCAGGCACCGCCGCCAGCGGCGGATCCTCGAGTACGTCGAGCGCCAGCGGGCCGAAGCCCATATCCAGATGAGCCAAGACCCCTATCTCGACTCCCCGTCGTAGTCCGGGCCGGGTTGCCGTTGACTCGCGGGCGGCGGGTTTGTGAGCCTGTCGGCATGAAGCTGCTGGCGTTATCCGTCGCGCTCGCGGGGCTCGCCCCGAGCATCGTCCACGGCGGCGACGTGCCCGCGGCCGCCGATCCCGCGGCAAGCGTCTCCGCCACGCTCTTGGCCGAGCTTCTCGAACCGCTCGCGGGCCGGCCCGGAGCGCCGCAGCTCGCGACGATCGACGCCGATCTCTACGTGCGTCCGCTGCAACTGCTCGAGGCGATCCAGCGGCCCGGGGACGCCTCGCGCCGCCTCTGGATCGCGCAGGCCTACTGGAAGGTGTCGGCGGCCTACGCCGAGGTCCGCTGCTGCACCGAGGCGATCGAACGGCTCGAACTGATCGCTCCCGGGGGCGACCCGCACGACCGCGCCACGCTCGACGTGGCGGTGGCGGCGGCCCGCGCCGACCTCGCCGAAGCCCGCGCGCTGCTCGGTGTCGCGCAGCAGGAACTGGTCGATCTCGCGCGGCTGCCGCTGACCGAACCGCTGCCGTGGCCCGTCGATCGGCCGCTGGCGGGCGCCTACGAGACCCACTTCGACGCCATCTTCGCCGCGCGGCCCACCACCGGCCGCGTGCGGGCGATCGCCCGCACCATCCCCTCCAGACACGACGCGCTCGAGTCGCGGGCGGCGGCCGTGCGGGCGGCCGCCACGGCGATGGCGATGGCCGAGGCCGACCACGCGAAGGGCCAGCGACCGATCGAGGCCGTGATCGCCGCCCACGAAGCCCTCGTGGGCCAGCAGCGGGAGTTTCTCCTCGCGACCAAGGCCTACAACCTCGACATCGCGGAATACGCCATGGCGGTCGCCGACGCATCGGTGGCCGACGATACATTCGTGTCGATGCTCATCGGCACGCCGATCCAGTGGCGGCAGCCGCAGCCCGCGGGGCAGCCTGCCGCCGCCGCGACGAGTGGTACGATGGGGCGATGATTCTCCCGCAGCAGCCCAGCCCGCTCTCGATCGGCCCCGTGGTGGTCGATCCGCCGATCCTCCAGGCCCCGATGGCGGGCTACACGAACTATGCCTACCGGCAGGTGGTGCGGGAGTTCGGCGGCGCGGGACTGCTGGCCACCGAGATGATCGCCGCGCGGAGCGCGATCTGGCTGGAGAGCCACCGCAGCGAGAATCCCGACCGGCTCTGGGGCGTCCGTGACGAGCCGCGGCCGCTCGCCGTGCAGATGTGGGACAACGATCCCGAGAACCTCGCCCAGGTGGGCCGTCGGCTCGCACGCGACTTCCGGGTGAGCGTCGTGGATCTCAACTTCGGCTGCCCCGTGCGACAGGTCACCGAAAAGGCCCACAGCGGATCCTGGCTGCTCCGCGATCCTGATCGCGTGGGGACGATCGTTCGCCGGGTGGTCGACGCCTGCGCCGGGGTGCCAGTGACCGCGAAGATCCGCCTCGGCTGCTCCGACTCCTGCCGGACCGGCATCGAGGTGGCGCAGCGGATCGAGGAGGCCGGGGCGTCGTGCCTCACCGTGCATGGCCGCGTGGCGGCGCAGTTCTTCAAGGGCGAGGCCGACTGGGACGCGATCGCCGCGGTGAAGCGGAGCGTGTCGCGGATGCCGGTGGTGGGCAACGGCGACATCGATTCGGCCGAGACGGCCGTGCGTCGGCTCCGCGAGAGCGGCTGCGACGGCGTGATGATCGCCCGCGAGGCGCTCTCCAAGCCGTGGATCTTCGCCCAGGCGGCCGCCCTGCTCCGCGGCGCGGAGCCGCAGCCTGATCCCACGCTCGACGAGCAGCGGGAACTCGTATTCCACCACTACGACCTGGTCTGCCGACGCTTCGGCGTGGAGCGGGGCACGCTGCTGATGCGGAAGTTCGCCTGCTCCTACGCCCAGGGCCTGCCCGGCGCTCGCGACTTCCGCGGCAAGGTGTCGCGGGTGGCGACCCGCGACGAGTTTCTGGAGGTGATGCGAACCACGTTCCCCCGGCAGGCGCCGGAGACGAGCGGCATTTCCGGCGGCTGAGTCGAGTCAAACTTGTTGCTCGCGCTGCCATTGGTGAAAGCCCAACGCCGTGAGGCGTGGGGCGAATCGCTCCACGACGCCGTGTCCAGCGTGGTCCGCCCGCGGCCTCACGGCCGGTCGGCTTTCACGCTCCCCGCACTCGAACGCGAGGATCACGTGTGATCCGTCTGAGTCCCTGCCTCACAGGTTGAGAACCTGTGCGACTCTGGAAAAGGCTCGGGGCTGCCCATGCCCCGAGAGCCGGCGTATGCCGCCAAGCGAAGCCACGATGGCGGAGCGCAGGCGGCATCCGAGTGAGCGGCGGGCACGATGCCCGCCGCGAACGTCCGGCGACGGGGCATGGGCAGCCCCGAGCCGGCGCGCGACCGGATCCTTACTCAACCGTCGCACCCGCTCAGCAGAGGCCCGGCCAGCGGGCCCGGACCTCGCGGCCCGCGTAGAGCGCACCGTCGCCGAGCGACTCCTGGATGCGGAGCAACTGGTTGTACTTCGCGATCCGGTCGCTGCGGGAGGCCGAGCCGGTCTTGATCTGGCCGGTCGAGAGGCCGACGGCGAGGTCGGCGATCGTGGCGTCTTCGGTCTCGCCGCTGCGATGGCTGGAGATCGAGGTGTAGCCGGCCCGATGGGCCATCTGCACCGCCGCGATCGTCTCGGTGAGCGTGCCGATCTGGTTGACCTTCACGAGGATGCTGTTGGCGATGCCCTCGCCGATGCCGCGGGAGAGCCGCACCGAGTTGGTGACGAACAGGTCGTCGCCCACGAGCTGCACCTTCTCGCCAAGCTTGTCGCTGATCAGCTTCCAGCCCTTCCAGTCGTCCTCGGAGCAGCCGTCTTCGATCGACATGATCGGATACTTGCCGGCGAGGTCGGCCAGGAAGTTGACCATGCCGGCCGAGTCGAGCTGCTTGCCCTCGATCGTGTACGTGCCGGCCTTGGCGTCGTACATTTCGGTGGCGGCGCAGTCGAGGGCGATGGCGATCTGTTCGCCCGGCTTGTAGCCCGCGTTGGAGATCGCGGCCAGGATCACCTCCAGCGCCTCGGCGCAGGTGCCGATGTGCGGGGCGAAGCCCCCCTCGTCGCCGACAGCCGTCGAGAGCTTCTTGTCCTTGAGCACCTTCTTGAGGGCGTGGAACGTCTCGACGCCCGCCCGCAGGGCCTCGTCAAAGGTGTCGAAGCCCAGGGGCATCACCATGAACTCCTGCACGTCGAGCGGGTTGTCGGCGTGGGCACCGCCGTTGATGATGTTCATCATCGGAGCCGGCAGCAGGCGGGCGGTGGCGCCACCGAGGTAGCGGTAGAGCGGCAGGCCGCAATGCTCGGCGGCGGCATGGGCCACGGCGAGCGACACCCCGAGGATCGCGTTGGCGCCGAGTTCCTTCTTGTTGGGCGTCCCGTCGAGCTCGAGCATCAGCTCGTCCACGGTCGTCTGGTCGAGGGCGTCACAGCCCTCGAGCTCGTCCGCGATCCGCGTGTTCACGTTCTCGACCGCCTCGAGCACGCCCTTACCGAGGTACACGCCCTTGTCGCCGTCGCGCTTCTCCCAGGCCTCGTGGGCTCCGGTGCTCGCCCCCGACGGCACCGCCGCCCGGCCGCTCGCCCCGTCGGCCAGCGCCACGTCGACCTCGATCGTGGGATTGCCGCGGCTGTCGAGGATCTGGCGGGCGTGGACGTCGATGATCGTGGACATGCGAGGATCCCTGGGTGAGGTGAGAAGGGGAGTGTTCGGTGCTGCCGCCAGGCGGACGCCGCCGCATTGTGCCAGCCGCGCCCCGGGAAGCAAGGCCAGACCCCGCGGCGCGGCGGCCCGCTGTCACCCGGGCCCCACCGCGGGTATCCTCGCTGCGTTGCCCTCTGTTCCCTCCGTCGTCGCGGCGCCCGCATGTTCACCGGCCTCGTCGAATCGCTCGGCCGCGTCATCGAGGCCATGCCCGAGCCGCCTGGCCTCCGGCTCGTCGTGGACGCCGGCCCAGTCGCCGTCGATGCCGCCCTCGGCGACAGCATCTGCACGAGCGGCTGCTGCCTGTCGGTGGTGGCGATCGACGGCCCGCGGCTTGCCTTCGAACTCGGCCCCGAGACGCTCTCGCGAACCACACTCGGCGGCCTCACACGCGGGTCGGCCGTGAACCTGGAGCGCTCCCTCCGGCTCTCGGACCGGCTCGGTGGCCACCTCGTCACCGGTCACGTCGACGGCATGGGGCGGCTCGCCTCGAAGGTGCAGGAGGGGGAGTGGGTCACGTGCCGCTTCTCGGCCCCGCCGCACCTGCTCGGCCAGCTGGCGGGCAAGGGCTCGGTGGCGGTCGATGGCGTGAGCCTGACGGTCGTCGACGTGACACCGACCGACTTCAGCGTGGCGCTGATCCCGCACACGCTGGAGCACACCACGCTCGGCTCGCTCGCCGAGGGAGACGGCGTGAACCTCGAAACGGATCTCATCTTCAAGTACGTCGATCGCTGGCTGGCGGCGCGGCAGGCCCCATGATGCGAGCGGCCGAATCTCCCGACGAGCCGCCGCAGCCTCGGCAGACGACGGCCTACCTGAAGGAGCTCTTCAAGCAGGTCGGGTTCACCATCGACGCCCGCCGGGGCCAGAACTTCCTGGTGGACCTGAATCTGGTCGACCTGCTGGTGAAGTCGGCCGCAATCGGGCCCGACGACGTGGTGCTGGAGGTGGGCACCGGCACCGGCGTGGTGACCGAGCGGACGAGCGGCCTGGCGGCGCACGTGGTCGCCGCGGAGATCGACCCGCGGCTCGCGCAGCTCGCCCGCGAACGTCTCGTCGACCGCACGAACGTCACGCTCGTGGAGGGCGACGCGCTCGCCGGCAAGCATCGGTTCGCGGCCGAGCTGCTGGCTGCCGTGGACGCCGCGCTGGCGGCTTCACCGCGCGGTCGCCTCCTGCTCGTTGCCAACCTTCCCTACTGCGTGGCGACTCCCGTGATCTCCAATCTGCTCACCCTCCCGCGGCCCTTTGACGCGGCGGTGGTGACGGTGCAGCGGGAGATGGCCGAGCGGATGACCGCCTCGGCCGGCACCCACTCCTACAACGCGCTCTCCGTGTGGGTCGGCGCCCAATGCCGGGGCGAGATCGTGCGGGTGCTGCCGCCGAGCGTGTTCTGGCCGCGGCCGAAGGTCGACTCCGCGATCGTGAGGCTCGACCTCGAGCCGGAGCGGCGGGCCGCCATAGGCGATCTCGACGGGTTTCACCGCTTCGTCCGCGACGTGTTCTGCCACCGTCGCAAGGTTCTCCGCGGAGCCCTTCTCCGCCTCGCGGGCGGCAAGCAGACTGACGCCGCCCGCGATCGGGTCGAACGGCTGTACGCCGCCCTCGGACTCCCATCCGACGTCCGGGCGGAGGACATCCCGCCGGACGACTTCGTCGGGCTCGTGAAAGCCTTCCACGCCGAGGCGTGAGCGGCGACGGGGCGCGGGCAGCCCAGAGCCCGCCGAATACCGTCACCGGGCCGCAGACCTTGCCCATTCCCCCAGCGGATTCGGGCACAACCGGCGAAATCCCGGCTGAAACCGCCTTTCGTCCGCCCTGTCCGTTAATTCTGGTTGGTCTGGCGGGACGGCTA
>Ga0315904_10013909_pt1 | contig 10049 bp, 8 predicted proteins | sample LakEriMetagenome_6_FD_203529 | JGI IMG/M metagenome (GOLD analysis project Ga0315904, IMG submission 203529) | Freshwater fungal communities from buoy surface, Lake Erie, Ohio, United States - Buoy 12 MA120 | ecosystem: Environmental > Aquatic > Freshwater > Lake | place: USA: Lake Erie, Ohio...
GCCGCTTCCGGTGCTCACGCCCGAGAAACCGGAATCGTTCTGTCTTGATGCGTTGGCGCGTGATCCGCTGGTTCAGCCTCACTCACCCACGCGCTGGAGCGGCTCTCTGTTACTCGTGACGCGAGCGACTCCGTGGATGCAAGCGGCACCAATCCGAACTCCGTCTACAACCCCAACATGGGCAGCAACGCCCGTGGCGGGATCAGTTTCACAAACCTTGCCGTGGCCTCCCGCGCGGAGGCGAGGTCGTGGGTCGAGATCAGTGGGAATCGGTCGAGATAGGGCTTGGCGGCGCGCGGCATGAGCCGATTGTGGCCACGGCTTCGCCCGCTGGCGAGGGGCTCTCAGCCGCGTTTGGGCCGCCCGCGCGGCTGGGGCGAATCGCGCCGGGGCTGGGGCGAATCGCTCCACCCCCCTCAGCCCCCCTGGGGCGAATCGCTCCAGCATCTCGCCCCCCGGAAAAACGTCGTTTCCTGAGGTTCGTCGGTGAAAGCGGCCGCCGCACCTTGGGTGCGTGACGTTTTTCGCATATCGGCATGACATCTGCACATTTTTTGGCGTGCGGGCCGTAACGACCCGCCGCCCGAGCACCCTCCCTGCTTTCAAAACCGTCATGAAACTCCCCGACCGGTTCGCCAGCCGCCCCTGCCGCTTTGCCGCCCTCCTCGCGGCGGTCGCCATGCTCGCCCTCCCCGGGGCGGCCCGCGGCCAGATCACCGTGGGAAGTGACGGCAGCAACACCGTGGACAACACCCAGTACACGGGCAACCAGACGCTCACGAAGGTCGGCACGAAAATTCACCTCAACGTGGTGCTACGCCGTCGAGTGGCAGATCGAGGCCGCGGACGGCTCTCCCGTCCGGGGCGTGCTGCACGGTACCATGCACTGATCCATGTCCGTCGACCGAGGGCCATCCCGTGAGCGTCACGCTCCGCGAGTTTTCCTGGCAGAGGATGATCGAAGCCGTGCAAGCCGTTCGTGACCGGGCGCTGCGGGCCACCGCCGCCCTCGAGAAAGCCGGAGTCCCCTACGCCATGGCCGGGGGCAACGCCGTGGCCGCCTGGGTGTCGCGGGTCGATCGGGCCGCCGTGCGGAACACGCAGGACGTCGACATCCTGGTCCGCCGCAGCGATCTGCCGGCCGTGACGGCGGCGCTCGAAGCGGCCGGCTTCGTGCCGGCCACCGTGATGGACGTCGTCTGCTTTCTCGACGGCCCCACCGGCAGTCCGCGCGACGCGATCCACCTGCTCTTCGCCGGCGAGAAGGTCCGCGAGACGTATCCGCTGCCCACGGCCGACGTCACCGAACGGGTGGCGGCCGACGACTACGCCATCGTATCGCTCGAGGCGCTCGTGCGGATGAAGCTCAACTCGTTCCGCCGCAAGGATCAGGTGCACCTTCTCGACCTGCTCGCCCTCGGCCTGATCGATGCCTCGTGGCTGCCACGGCTCGTGCCCGAGCACGCCGCGCGGCTCAAGCAGCTCATCGACGATCCCGACGGCTGACGCCTGGCCGCCTCAGCGGTGCCGGTGTTTCGCTTCGCGGGGTCTCTCGCAGCGCTGCATCAGTCACCAGTCCGCACGGGATCGCGCAGGCCTCGCCAGATGTGTTCCACGAGCAGCCCCGGCAGGATAGAAATAGTGTCATCCTGATGGCAATCCAGCGAGTCCGCGCGTGAATGCGTTCCTGTACCGGGCGGCGGTGCTGCTCTTCCTGGCATTGCCGCCGGCCCTGCTTGGGATCCGCTTCGTGCGGCCACGATGGCTGTCGTGGCTGCTGCTGCCACCCCTGGTGGTGCTCGGCACCTGGGGCGCGGTCAACTTGCACCGCGCGGTCGCCGGCGGCTGCCTGCTGTGGCTGGCGATCCTCTCGGGAGCCGGAGCCCAGACCGATCCCGACCCCACGCTGCCGGCCGTGACTACCGGCACCACGACGCTACCGACCGCCGCGCAGGACCACGCCCCACCGGCGAGTGTCTCCCGGCCCCGGGGCCGCCGGCCCGGGAAGTCGGAATACGACTGGAACCCGGGCACCTGGGGTGTCGGCCCTTACATCTGGGCTGCGAAGACAGCCGACAAGCAGACCTGCCGGCTCTGGCGGGCGTTCGACGTCCCCCACGGCGCCACCGTCACGAAGGCGAGTCTCCGCGTGCTCGCCGACAACGGCTTCGTGGTCTCCCTCGACGGCCGCGAACTCGGGATGGGGAGCGACTACTACTATATGACCGACTACGACATCGGCGAGGTGCTCGCTCCCGGCCGGCACGTGGTGGCGATCCGCGCCTTCAACGAGTCGCACCAGGCGGGCGTCGTGGCCGGCATCCGGGTTGAACTGGAGACCGGCGACCCGATCGTGATCCTCTCCGACACGTCGTGGCGGGTGGTGCCCGACAACGACCGCGGCTGGGAGCGACGGACCGAGCCGCTGCCCACCTGGGAGCCGGCTGCGGTCGTGGCGCCGTTCGGTGCCACGCCCTGGATCGACCCGCCGCTCCGGCTCAACAGCGTGCTCGTCCACCCTCCCGAGGAGCCGGCATTCTGGAATCAAGGCTGGTTCCAGTCGCTCGTGGCCGCGGTCGGTGGCGGGGCCGCGGTCGTGAGCCTGCTGCTCGCGGCGCGGCTCGTCGCGGAGTCGAAGGCCCGCGTCTTGCTCGACCGCGAGCGGAGCCGCATCGCCCGCGACATTCATGACGAACTTGGCGCCGGCCTCACGCAGCTGGTGCTCGAGGGGGAGGTGGCCCGCACGGAGCTGCCGGAGGGATCGGCCGCCCGCGACCGTCTGGAATCGCTCTGCGATCGGGCACGGACGCTGGCGAGCGCGATGGACGAAGTCGTCTGGGCCGTCAACTCCCGCCGCGACACGCTCCGCGACTTCGTCGCCTACGCCAGCAAATACGTCCGCCGATTCCTCGAGCCCACGCCGATCCGCTGCCGGCTCGACGTCGCGGGCGACCTGCCCGACGTGGCGTGCGACCTGCCCGTCCGCCGCAACCTCCTGCTGGCGGTCAAGGAGGCGGTCAACAACGCCGTGAAGTATTCCGGGGCGCACCAGCTCTGCTTCCGCGTGGAGCGGCGGCCCCCCATGCTCGTCGTCGCCGTCGAAGACGACGGCCGCGGCTTCGACCTCGAGAAGGCAAAGGCCTCGGGCAACGGGCTGGCGAATCTCGTCGAGCGGATGCGCGACATCGGCGGAGCCTGCCGGATCGTCACGGCGCCCGGCTCGGGCTGCCGCGTGGAGCTCGAACTGCCGCTCGCCCGCTTCGTGCGGCGGGCCGCCCCCGCCGAGGCCCGCATCGAGCTGCTCGCCGAAGACCGACGCCCCGTCCCGTCCGTCCATTCCCCGCCCGAGGAAGCCCGAGCGTCATGAACCCCACCCCTGCCGCGGCCGTCGCGGCCACCGCGAAGCCGCCGTACCGCGTCGCCCTCGTCGAGGATCAGCCGGCCACCCGCGAGAGTTGGGAGCGGCTCGTGTCGGCGCTGCCCGACTTCCGCTGCGTCTGCACCTGCGCCTCGGGCGAGGAGGCGCTGCGGATGATCCCGATCGCCAAGCCCGACGTCGTGCTGATGGACGTCTTTCTGCCCCGCATGTCGGGCGTGGAGTGCACGGCCCGGCTGAAAGCGGCTCACCCGAAGCTCCTGATCGTGATGCTCACCGCCTGCGACGAAGACGAGATCCTGTTCCTGGCGCTCGAGTCCGGGGCCGATGGCTACCTGCTCAAACGCACCTCTCCCGACGACCTCCGCGCGGCCCTGATCGACGTGCTCGCCGGCGGCGCGCCAATGACGGGCGAGATCGCCCGCCACGTGATCGAGTCGTTTCGCCGCCGCCGGTCGACCGATCCGTCGCTCGGGCTCACGCCCCGCGAGGAGGAAACGCTCGTGTTGCTCACCAAGGGCTACGCCAACAAAGAGATCGCCCATCACCTGAGCGTGAGCATCGAAACGGTCCGCAGCCACCTCAAGCACATCTACGAGAAGATGCACGTCCGCTCGCGGGCGGAGGCGGTGGCCCGCTACATGTCCGGGGCCGGCCGCCCGGGCGGCCCGGCCGCGGGCAAGGCGTAGGGCTGTCGATCCGCGGCACTGCCTCGGAAGGGGCGGCGGATGCGTGTCCTCGGCTCACCCACACCGGAGCGATTCGCCCCGAAAACGACGGCCGCGCTGGGGCGAATCGCCCCAGGCGTGCACGTCACCGTGGGGCGATTCGCTCCAGCGATTCACCCGGTCGGGTGACGCCTGATCACCCGGGGCAGTGGCGTCACCAGGGGGTCGATTCCATGGCAGGACCACCGCAGGGCGCGTTTCACCCGGCAATCCGACGGAATTCCTGGTCGCTCGGTGAAGGGCCAAGAATCCTCGGCACGAAGTTTGCATCTCAATCTTAGGGAACTGTGTCCCGTCCGGCACGTCGGACTCTGTCATCTGTAGGGGGGTGTTGTGAACCGTCATCGTCGAATTGTCGCCGTGGTCACCGTGCTGGCGATCTTTGCCGCAGCGCCCGCCCGGGCGGCCACCTTGTTCTGGTCGGGCAATGGATCGACCCAGGGCGGCAGCGGCACGTGGGACACGACGAACGCCCGCTTCGGTGCGTTGAGCGGTGGACCATACACGACCGTCTGGAACAACACGACGAACGCCGCCGACACCGTCCTCTTCGGCGGATCGGCCGGCACCGCCACGCTCGGCGACAACATCACAGTGCGAAACCTGACTTTCAACAACGCATCGACCGTGGCCGGAAGCGGGTTCAGCCTGACCACCGGGGTGGTGAACAACCTCTTCGTTCAGTTAGGTGGTTCGGCCCGCGGCACGGGCGCCACCATCAGCGCGCCGATCGTCGGCTCCAACGGCCTGTCCTTGATCGGCACGGCGGGGCCTCTGGTGCTGAGCGGCAGCAGCACGTACGCCGGTGAGACCGTGGTCTCCAACAATGCCGGGGCCCAGAACGGCGTGCGGCTCAATCTCGGCAACGGTGGGACCGGCGGTTCGATCGGGTCCTCGAGCGGAATCTCGATCCAGGCCACCAACATTTTCTCCACCAATCGCTCGAACACCGCCACCCAGGGCATTCACTTCCCCACGATCAGCGGCGCCGGCTCCTTCATCAAGGCCGGAACGGGCACGACGATCTTCACCGCCGTGAACACCTACTCGGGCTCCACCTCCGTCTCCTCCGGCACGCTGCTGGTCGACGGCACGATCGGCTCGGGGCCGACGACGGTGGTCGCCGCGGCCGCGCTCGGCGGCTCGGGCAGGGTCAGCGGCACCGCCACGATCAGCGGCACACTGAGCCCCGGAAACACCACGGGCGTGCTGTCTCTCGGATCGCTCGCGCTCGCTGCCACGAGCCGTACGCTCATCGACCTACCCGCCGCCGGCGCTCGGGGCACCGACTACGACGGCCTCACGGTGCTTAACGCCTCGGGCCTGAGCTACGACGGCGCGATGGAACTGGCCTTCGGCGGCAGCATTCTCGCCGACAACACGACCTTCGACGTCTTCAGCTTCACGGGAACCCCGTCCGGCTCGTTCGACACGTTGTCGTCCACCGGCTACTACGCCGGAACCTGGACGAACAACGGCGACGGCAGCTTCTCGCTCGCCAAAGACGCCCAGACACTCACGTTCACGCAGAGCACGGGCGAGGTGATCGTCGTGCCGGAGCCGGCGTCGCTCTCGGTGGCGGCGGTCGGGCTCGTCGCCACTATCGCGCTCCTGCGGCGGAGGAATCGCCCTGCCACCCGGCCGGGTGAAGCCCGGTGACCCGCTCGGGCGATGACGCGGGAAGCCGCGGCCGTCACCATGACACGACGGGAGAGAGGGCCGGGGGACGGTCGGGCCGCGAACGAGTGGAGCAGCTGCATCGATGAATACCTTCACGGCTCGTCACCATCGACCTCTTCGGGTCACGCAGGCATCGGCCCCCACGTGTCGAGGGGCAGGCTTCACGTTGGTCGAACTCTTGGTGGTGATCGCGATCATCGCCACCCTGATCGGCCTGCTGCTCCCTGCCGTTCAATCGGCCCGAGAGAGCGCCCGACGCATGGCCTGCTCCAACAACCTCAAGCAGATGGCGCTGGGGATGAGCCTCTACGAGCAGGCGCAGAAGTGCTTCCCCGCGGGCCGTGAAGGGAGCGATATGGCCTGTCCAAAGGCGGCCGCCCTCGGGGAGGGCACGAGCGCATTCGTCCATATCCTGACCTTCATCGAGCAGGCGTCGCTCCACGACCAGTACACGCAGGCGGCCTCCGGAGCGGCGACGCCCGCAGAAGTCCCGAGCGCGTTCGCCGCGACTGTGTTCGCCCAGACGCCGAGCACGTTTGGCTGCCCGTCGTCACCCAAGACACTCACGAACTCGGGCACGAGTCTCGGCTGTTATGCGATGAGCCAGGGCCACAAGGGTCCCACATACGGCATCGCCTGCCCCACGAAAAACCTGAACACCGGCATGGCGCTCTACGTCGTCAGGGTGAAGCGAAAACAGATCTCCGACGGGACGTCGAAGACGTTGCTCATCGGTGAGGTTGAGGATTGCACGATGCCGAACAACCGCTGGTGGTCCGGGCTCCGACATCAGGACTCCATGCGGAGCACCGACAACCCGATCAACACGCCTCCCGGCCAGGGCGTGACCTATCCGAGCGGAGGCGGCGTCAACGGGGCCTTCGGCAGCCAGCATCCGGGCGGGGCGATGTTCGCGCTCGTGGACGGCGCGGTGCGGTTCGTCGAGGAATCGATCGATCTGTCGCTCTATCGGGCGCTCGGTCAGCGGGCCTCTGGCCAACCGAAGGCGGTGCCATGAACCTTCGCCAACTGCTCGCTCCCCTTTCCCGGCCGTCGGGGCTTCGCGTCGGCTGGCCCGTTGCCGTGGCGGGCTTGCTGCTCATGGGCTGCGGTGACGGTCGCCCGCGGATCGTGCCCGTCTCGGGGCATGTGCTGATCAACGGCCAACCCCTGACGGGCCACGTCGGCTTCGTCCGCGTGGTGCCGGCCGGCAGCCGCGCCGCCACCGGCAGGATCGATCCCGCCACAGGGCGGTTCTCGCTCACCACCTTTGAGACCAACGACGGCTGCGTCCAAGGCACTCACCCTGTCGCGGTCATCGTCAACGCGATGGTCGGCAATCAGCTCGTCTGGATCACGCCCGAGCACTACGGAGACGACCAGACGTCCGGCCTCACGGTGGACATCACGCAGCCGACGGCCGAACTCGAGATCGGCCTGCAGGGCACGCTGACGCCGGCCCCGAAGGCATCCGAAGCCGACCGAATCTTGCAGGACGCGGGTTGACGTGAGGACGAGGATGGTGGCGGCCAGTACCCCGGTATTAGGAGCGACGCGATGGCACTGACAGGATTCCCCTCGTGGCAGCCACTCACGACAGCACTCGTGCTGATCGGCATGACGGTTTCCGTCGCCCCGGCCCATGCCGCCACGTTCTACTGGTCGGGCGACGGCACGACCCAGGGGGGTAGCGGCCCGTGGGACACCACGATCGCCAGCTTCGGCACGGCGGCGGCCGGCCCCTACACCACCATCTGGGACAACAACGTGAATGCCGGCGACACGGCGATCTTCGGCGGCGCCTCGGGAACGGTGACGCTCGATGCGGAGATCGCCGTGCGGCAACTCACGCTCAACACGGGCATGACGATCACGGGGGCGTCGCCGCTGAACGGCGGCACGGCGGCCCTGGCGGTGAGCATCGGCGGATCGACCGATCGGGCCGTCGGCGGCACGATCACCACGAGCATCGTGGGCTCCGGCGGAATGCTCGTGACCGGCTCCCGAGGGCCGCTCGTGCTCGGGGCGGCCAACGCGTTCTCTGGCTGGGCGACGTTCGGGGGCGGCAGCGGCGCGGGCATCGTCGTCGTCCAGTTCGACAATGCCGCCGCGGTTCCCACCACCGCCAACCTCAACCTCCGAAACGGCCTGGTGATGCTCACGGCGGCGAGCGGCAACTTCTCGCGGACCCTTGGCACCGCGGCCAACCAGGTGCAGTTCGAAAGCGGTGGTGGTGGGTTCGCCGCCTTGGGGGGCGATCGCACGGTGACGCTGGGCGCCAGCACGATCTCCTGGAATGGCACCAGCCCGTTCGTGAAGACGAGCGCGTTCGTCATGGGAAACGCGGCCGCCGATTCCACGATCACGCTCACCAACGGCCTCAATCTCTCAGGGGGCAGCCGCACCATCCAGGTGCCCAACGGTGCGGCCGCGGTCGATGCGGTGATCAGCGGGCCCATCGGCGTGTCTGGTGGCACGAACGGCAATCTCACCAAGTCGGGGCTCGGCACCCTCGCCCTCACCGCCAGCAACCTGCTCTCGGGAAGCGTGAGCGTGACTGCTGGCGTGCTCCAACTGGGCAACGCGGGTTCGACGGGTAGCTTCGCAAACGCCCGTGCGATCAGCGTGGGCGGCAACGGGACCTTCGCGACCAACCGCACCAACGCGATCACCCAGGGAACCCACTTCCCGGTCATCAGCGGAGCGGGCGGATTCACCCATGCCGGCTCCGGGACCACGTTCCTCACGGCGACCAACACCTACACCGGACCCACGTCGGCCACGGCCGGCACCCTGGCGCTCGCGGCGGGGGGCTCGATCGATGACTCGGCCCGCGTCACGGTCGCAGCGAATGCCGTGTTCGACGTGGCCGCCGTCGGCACCTACGTGGTTCCCACGGGGCAGACGCTCGCCGGCTCGGGCACGATCGTCGGCACGGTGGCGACGGGCAGCGGCGCGACCCTCTCGCCCGGCGCAAGCCCGGGCACCCTCAGCTTCGCCGGCGACCTGACGTGGAACGGGGCCGGCAACTACAACTGGCAGATGCTCTCGGGCACCGGTGTCGCGGGCGCCACTGACGCATGGGATCTCGTGAACGTCGCCGGCGCGCTCGCCATCGACGCCACGACCGCCGATCCGTTCCGGATCAACCTCTGGACGCTCTCCGCCTCCTCCCCCGACGTGAGCGGAACGGCCGCGAACTTCGATCCCTCCCAGAACCACACCTGGCGGATCGCCACCGCCGCCGGCGGCATCAGCGGGTTCGCCGCCGACAAGTTCACGATCGCCACGTCGGCCACCAACGGAACGGGGGGCTTCGCGAACTCGTTCGGGTCGGGCACCTTCGGCGTCGCCCTCGACGGCACCAACCTGAATCTCGTCTACACCGCGGGAGCACCGCCGGCAGTTGTCACGATCGACGTGACCAGCGGCACGCAGACACAGACCGCCGCCGGATATCCGCTCCTGTCCGGCACCACCCCCGTGGTCAAGACCGGCGGCGGCACGCTCGTGATCGACCAGGCCAATGCGCTGACGGGCTCCACGACGGTGCAGGCCGGGCGACTGCAACTCGCCAACGGCTCGGCCCTGGGGGCGAGCCGCGTCGTGCCGCTCGCCGGCGGCACGATCACGCTCTCCCCAGCTCTGCAGACCACCGTGGGCGGCCTTGCGGCCAATGCCGGAGGGCTCACCGACGTCGGCAACGGGTTCATGACGGTGGCTGCGGGACTCACCACCGCCGAGATGCTCACCGCGCTGGTCGCCGGTCGCGGCGACGGCACCTGGAACGGCACGAGCGGAATCACCTCGAGCCAGGCCGCAGCCGATCTCGCCGCCAGCATCCCGCGGACGGTCGGCTGGCTCGACAACGGCGACGGGAGCGTCAGCTTCGCCTTCGCCGCCGCCGGCGACACCAACCTCGACTGGAACGTCGATATTCTCGACGCTGCCAACTTCCTCGCCGCGGGAAAGTTCGACAGCGGCTTGCCCGCCTCGTGGAACGAGGGTGACTTTGGCTACGACGGCATGGTCGACATCCTCGACGCGGCCGACTTCCTGTCCACCGGGCTGTTCGATGCCGGCTCCTACAACAGTTCCGGGCAGCTGTCCGTCGCCGCCGTTCCGGAGCCCTCGGGAATGGCGGCGACGGCCGTCGTCGCTGCCATCGTCTTCCTCCGGCGACGCCGCTAGGGAGGCGAGGGGCTGCCCGTGCCCGTCGCCGGACGTGAGCGGATGCCATCGTGGCATCCGCTCACTGCATGTCC
>Ga0315904_10013910_pt1 | contig 10048 bp, 10 predicted proteins | sample LakEriMetagenome_6_FD_203529 | JGI IMG/M metagenome (GOLD analysis project Ga0315904, IMG submission 203529) | Freshwater fungal communities from buoy surface, Lake Erie, Ohio, United States - Buoy 12 MA120 | ecosystem: Environmental > Aquatic > Freshwater > Lake | place: USA: Lake Erie, Ohio...
AGCGAAGGTTTCGGAAACTGCACCAATCACTACGAGTGCGAGGCCGCTTGCCCCAAAGAAATCTCCGTGGATCACATTGCCCGCATGAACCGCGACTACGGCAAAGGCGTCATCGCCGAGCAGTTTGCCTAAATCTTCAAACCGAAACTCATCTTCATCTGACGCGGAATAAATTCCGCACTCAACCATCCCATGTGACATGAAAACCAAGCTCACTCTCATTCTTGCGGCGATCACTCTCGTTTTCAGCGCCGCTTGCGCCGAAGAAAAGAACAAAGAAAAAGCCATGGAAACTGCCAAAGAAGCTCCTCAAGAACCCACCGAAAAAATCGTGAAAACCGATGAGGAGTGGAAAAAAATCCTCACTCCCGAGCAATACCGCATCCTCCGCCAAGCCGGCACAGAAAGGCCAAACGGCGACGTTTACCACGAATTCAAAAAACAAGGCGAGGGCGCTTATCACTGTGCCGGCTGCGGCGCCTTGCTTTTCAGCTCAAAAGAAAAATTCGACTCCGGCTGTGGTTGGCCTTCCTTTTACGATCCAGCAAAAGCTCAGAACGTCACCACCAAAGTCGATACCTCCGGCGGCTACACTCGCACCGAAGTCAATTGCGCCAAATGCAACGGTCACCTCGGCCACGTCTTCGAAGGCGAAGGCTACAACACCCCCACCGACAAACGCTACTGCATCAACGGAGTAGGTTTGAAGTTCGTGCCTGCGGAGGACTAGGTTTTCAGGTTTTTTTGATCACATGAATCTTGGCTAATGCGCTCTCGTATTCGTAACGCAAGGCTTTGAATTTAATCTGCATCTCTTTAACCGTGGGTGCATTTGGCAATAGGGTAGAGAAGCCCTCATCACCCTCGCTGAGTTGTCCCTCGCACATCCTTTTCAATGCAATTTCAAACTGCATCGGCGTCAGTCCTGCTAGATCAAACGCCTTCTTCCAATCCGCCATTCCGAATTGGTAGTCCCGTTCCAAAAGGTAGAGATCTAACCAATCTCGGCTTTTGGATCGGCTGGCGGTGACCGTTGCTTTGAGCTGACACAGCTCTTGGAATGAGGCGATCTTGAATAAGGGTTCCGTTTCTATCCCAGCTTGCGACTGATTCAGCAGTTTTGCATGCTGCGGCTCGGCGGAGAAAAAAGTAAACTCAAAATATGCTAGGCATTCTTTTTCGAGTTGCAGGATTTGCGCGCTAATCGCCGGTTGCTGGATGCCGTAGGGGATTTGCTGGGCTGACGCCTTTACAGCGGGTGACGTGATAAAAAAGTTCCAAGTGGTGAATGTTCATGGGCAACGCGTTGCGGTTTCGATCATTGAATCAGTCGATGGATGCATTGAAAGATTCAATTAGGGCAAGACCGAGAATTTTGCTAAAACCCATGCCATCAAGCATTCTGCAATCTACCCAATGAAAACCGAAAAACCGCACGCTGGCACAAACCGCGTATCCATCTGGCTTAAACTCGCTTGCACGGGTTTTCTTGCCGTCAACCCTCTTTTTCCCTTCCTTAGACCGACCTCTCAGGGTGTTCTCCGCCCTGAGTGAAAAAGCAAATTCCTAGCATTAGAAACAACCATGAAACAACACCCCATCACACGCAGAGCTTTTGCTCTATCACTCATCACAGCGCTCGCGCTAGCGTCTATTAACACCGTCTCGGCGGCGGAAACGCCAATCCCGAAGCCGCACGCGAATGCGCAGGAGGTGCAGCACCGCGCCAGGGCGGAGGAATTCCTGAAGGTCTTGAAAATGGAGGAGTCCATCGACCAGGAATTTGCGCTGGCGAGCCAGATGCTCCCGGCGCAGATGGCTACGATGGGCAAGTGTGTGCCGGGCGACATTAAACAGCTTGAACAAATAATGAATCAACTTAAAAAAGAAATGAGCTGGGACAATATAAAGGGCGAATACATCAAACTGTACACAGAAACCTTCTCCGAGCACGAGTTGAAGGAGCTTGTCGCCTTCTACAAGTCGCCGACCGGCCAGGCATACATAAAGAAGCAGGAGCAAGCGCAGATGCAGTTGGCAGAGATCGTAAATAAGATATCTGATAAACCCGCTCCGCAGCCATCAGGTTCTGCACCCAAGGCGGTGAACCCTCAGGAGGCGCAGCGCCGCGCCATGGTCGAAGAACTCCTGAAGGATATGAAAGTGCAGGAGCAAATGGACCAGTTAGGCAAGACGAAGGATTGGGACAACATGAAGGGCGAAATCATCAAGCTGTACACGGAAACGTTTACCGAGCAGGAGTTGAAGGATATTCTCGCCTTCCACAAGTCGCCGACCGGCAAGGTATTCATAAAGAAGGAGCCGGAATTGGCGATGCGCTCTGCGGAGCTACTCGATAAAATCCTGATGCAGGCTGCTGAAAAACTTCAGCCCAAGACGGACGAACCGGCAAAGGCGGAGTTGTTGAAGAAATAAAAAAGCCTCTTCCGCCAAATCTGTGTCGGTTCGCTGCCCGGTGCTAGCCCCAAGCTCGCACCGCGCCTGCTCGGCGAGATCGGCAGTGACCGGGCGCTTTAAAAAGACCCACAAGGTTTCCAGTGCATGGCCGGGACAGCACCGGTCAACTATCAATCCGGAAAAATCCACAAGGTCCACATTCGTCGCGGATGCACATGTATGCCGACAAGAGTCGCGCCCAGTGCGCATGGGCTGCGGTTTACTACTCCGCGCTGCGTGAGCGAGGCGTGATCCACGCCCAGGTCCTGCGTTGTCATGGCCAGCGTTGGATGAAAAAGCAAATTCCTATCATTCATCCATTCGGCAGGTTCCCAGCCGCACTCCCGCTTGGAAAAAACCGATGAGGGCGAGGGTTTGGATGACGTGAAACAAATCGTTATGATTAAAGGCGGCGCTCAGGCACACACCTGACTGTTGGACCCAAGCCGCCACTCCGGAAAGAACCACCGCCGATGCCATGTAAAGGCTCCAGCCACGGCGCACGATTAGCGCCGCAATCAGCCACATCACCATGGCGGAACCGTAGTCGAGAATCGCGACCACGAAATCTGGCCAAAGCATCACCGCTACAACGGTAACGAGGCATTTTCCGCAGACCACCCGCCGCCAGCACTCCGGCAATCCAAGTTCGTGGGTGAGACTCAACCCCATCGTCAGGCCAATCAGACAGAGGTTTACCAATACCAACCGCCACCAGACGCCATCGACCCACGGCGGAAAATTCGGTGCGAAGCCGTGATAAAGTCCGCCGAGACAGGCACCCAGTGCCATCGCCATCAAGGCACGACACCACCAAAGGGTAGCTGGGTGATTCAAGCCAACCCGTCGCCGCATCACCCCGGCTAGTGCTAAGCCGAGGACGGCGAGAAGTCCGTCGGTGATCAAGGTGGCTGGTTCGTGAATGCTCATGCTTGGAGGAAGAGATTGCGGTGATGGCGCCACCATTCGCTCTGAAAGCGGCCATCCGGATCGAGCGCATCCTTGTGTGCGAGAAATTGACGGAACTGCGGATACGCCCGCTCAAGCTGATCGCGTCTTGCCCAGCGATGATAGGTGAGGAAATAGGAACCTCCGAGACTCAGCGCCACATCGATGAGGCGCCGAAACGCCTCCGCCGATTTCCCAATTCCCTCCGGGCTGTGCTCGGTGTGGAGGTTGAGGACGACACACGCAAAGTCCTGCGAGGCCCACGGCAGGAAGCTCTCGTCGTCTTTTTGAATCAGCCGAACGGTTCCATAGATTACCACCACACCCAATTCCCTCAATAGCTGCGCCGCCTCCGTCAGGAACGCTTCCAGATTGGATCGCAAGACATACAGCTCACTGATCATCTCGCTGGCCGGCACAGTGGCTCCGCAATCGTGGTCCAGCTTGTCATGATAGTCGTTGAGATAAACGCTCAACTGATGGGTATCCGACCAATACAGACATCCATGCGTGCTTTGATAAAAAGAGACGTAACGATCATACACCTGCGCGCGATCGCTGTGCGCCAATCCGATCAGTTCACTCCAATCGTCCGCATTCAATTCATTGTGCGACTCCGGCATCGGTCGCGTCTCCTCGACTGGCAGGTAACAGGAAAATACGCCGCGTTTCAGAAAATCCGGCGACCGCTCATCGATGGAAAACTGGAAGTCGCCATACAAGGCACCCGCAGCGATCCGTTGTTCAATCAAAGGCAGGAAGCGATCGACCGTGATGATCTCCACCTGGCGTTCCAATTTCATCCGACGCGAAAGTCGCAAACAGACCGAGGTGATCACGCCAAAGCAACCGTAGCCCCCGATCGCGAGGCGGAACCACTCCGGATTCTCGACTCGGCTGCACCGCAGAATCTTACCCTCGGCATTGACCATGGTGAAGGCCTCAACGTCATCAATAATCGGCTTCATTAGCAGCCCCCGACCATGGATGTTCGCCGCAAGCGCGCCCCCCAAGGTCAGATCATCCGCACCGGTTTGCTTCTGCCGGATGCTCCAGCTCAGGCCATCGCCGCCTTGTCGGGCATGCAGCGCCTCGATCAGTTCCGGCCATTTCACCCCCGCGCCGGCCTCGACCCTGCCATTCACCCGATCGACTTCACCGACTTTATCAAATGCTGTGAGATCCAGCAGCAAAGTGCCTTCTCCAAATTGCTGTCCGCCCATGGCATGACGTCCGCCACAAATGGAGATCGCAAGACCCACACGCGCCGACTCGCGGATCGCCGCCGCCACTTCCTCCTCGCTAACGGGTTGCAGCACCCGCAGCACATGCGTGGAATTGAGTTTGGAATGGATGTCGTTGCAGAGGATGAAGTTCATAAAGGGAAACAGGTGCAGATGCATTCGCCTTCAGCCAGCGGGATCGCTGGCAGACCGCGCGGCGTGAGGGTGGTTGCGCGGAGTATCCCGTGATCAATGAGGGTCACTTCGCCCAGTCCGCAGCTAGCTAAAAAGGGCTTTACGGACGCCCGGGAAATCCCCCAGATAAAAGGTTCAGCACACAGACGCAGCCACCAGCGGACCGCGCGATTCTGAGCGCGAAAATCAATCGAACCCGCACCATCCATTTCCATGTAGGTCAAGATCACGCGGCCTCGAGCTCCGGCCAATTGGGCGCAATCGGTCAATAGAGCCGCGACTTTCTCCGCAGTGAGATACATCGTCACGCCCTCCACAACCACTACAGTCGGTACCACTGGAGCGCCCGGCGCATCGAGCAATTGGCAAATCGGGCGAGTGGCCATGAGATCTAGGCTGACATAAGTGAGGTTCGCTGCAGCACCCAGCGCCCGCGCCTTTACTTCCTGGGTCGCATGGTGATCGATTTCCACCCAGCGAACTTCCGGAAACTCGTGGTGAAGCCGCCACACCAGAGTATCGAAGCCCGCGCCAAACACAACGACCCGGCCAGCCCCTGCACTCAGCGCCGACCTCAGTTCCGCCTCGATACACAGCTTCCGCGCGAGGTAGTGGGCGATGACTCCAGGTAACGCCAGTCGTTCCAATGCTAACATCAGCCGCCTCATGAAATGCCATTTCACAGCGGCTCCGAACCATCCTGCCGTCACCTCGGGGATTTTCGCCAGCGTCTCAGCAGACCGAGGGGCCAGCAGTCGACATAGCGGCTCGTCCTTTGAAGCCAGAACGATACTTCGAGCGACAAGTTGGGCGGTATGACTGGCAGTGTGGGGGCGCATGACTGAGATTCAGCATTGCGCAATCTTATACTTGTCGGCTAATGGAAAATGTCGATGCTTCCATTGTACCAACCCATTGCGCCGCAGACGGCCCACCATCTTCCACCACCTTGAACATCCATCATCTCGAACTTTTCTATCATGTGGTCCGATTCGGCGGCATCACTGCCGCAGCGCGCCAGATGCCCTACGGAATCCAGCAGTCGACGATCAGCTCCCAGATCCTGCTGCTTGAAGACACCCTCGGCAAACAGCTGTTCCGCCGCCGACCCTTCGAGCTCACGGCGGAGGGTCGCGTTTTGTTCAGCTATATCGAACCGTTTTTCAGCGGGCTCGATACCCTCGGCAATCAGTTGCGCGGAGGTGCCGATATGCATCTCAGGATCGCTTGCCCGGAAATCGTGCAGCACCAATTACCTGATTTGCTCGCCGTCATCCGCGCGCGTGTTCCGGGATTCCATTTCAGCCTCGTTTCCGCCCGGATCAACGAGATCGCGCAGATGCTTCGCACCGATCAGATCGACATCGGGCTAGCAACCGCTACGGATAAAGAAGCCGAGAACCACGTGTGCCGGGTAATGCTGCGTATGGAGTTGTTCCTACTGGTGCCCGCTCACTCAGCCTACCAGCACGCGGACGAAATCCTGGGCCTCGACCGAATCGATCTGCCGCTGGTGACTCTGCCACGGCACGAACCGGCATGTCGGATTTTCCAGGACGAACTCAGGGCGCGCGGAGTCGACTGGTATCCCTCGTTGGAACTCGCGAGCCTCGAGTTGATCACGCGCTACGTCAGTTCGGGCTTCGGCATCGGCCTCGCCCTCGAAGTGCCTGGCAAGCAGTGGCCCGACAGCGTCAGAACTCTACGCCTGCCCGACTTTCCAAAAGTAATCTTCGGAGCCTTCACCAAAGGCCCACCCGACGGCCTTGCCGAGTTGTTTCTTGAGGAAGTCCAACGCGTGACCAATCTCATGTCGACCGCGGTTAGTTGATAGAAACTATTCATCTGGAAACTATTTACCTGGCACTAGTGTTGGTAGGCGATGACAGATTGTCTGTCCCTCTATGCGAGGAGGATCGGTGTGGAAAACTCTTTGAAGAAATCACACGCTAGCGGGGTCGTTAGATGCGCTCAGCTAATCTGTAAGAACGCAATTCTTCTTGAGCAGGTCGAACATGAAATTATTGTCCCGTGCGGAAATAAACACCCCACAACGCAAATAAAGCTTGCTTACATTTCTGTTAGGTCAAAAAAATTTTTATGGCCTCACAGCAACAATTAAATACCGAACTCGCCCACGTGTTCTTCGCCGATATTGTCAATCTCTACTCCCAGTCCCAACGACAATATGACTGCACCGGAATCTCCGATATCCACTATTGCCAACTCGGTGCATTGCGCTGTTTGAGCAGTTCGATCACGGGTCAGGAATTCCTCCAATATCATGCTGACCAGAATGTCGCCGACATCGAACCAGGACATTTCTTCAAGGCTCTCAAAAGCGAACGCCGTCTTGAGAACATCACCTCGCTCAATGACCTGCTCACCATTCCCATGAATAAAAATATTGCCGATCCATTTGCCCAATGCCGTGAACTCGATGACTGGGACATTTACGCCGTGGACGGGCACTATCATAAAGCCGCCTGTTTCGATCCGAAACACGTGGCCTCCGATGGCACACTCCGCGCCATGGGAACGGGACATTTTTTCCGCATGAACATGCGCACCCACCATCTCAGTTGCCTCGCCATGGCCGAGCCAAAAGACGGAAAGAAAAAGGAACACGACATGGCTGCCATCAAACGAAGCACCGCCCAAGCCCTGCGCTACGGTGCTAAGGTCGGACGTAAAGTCATGCTAATTTGGGATAAGGCATGCATCGATTACCACCACTGGTCTAAGCTCAAACACAATTATGGAATCTACTTTACGACTTGCGAAAAATCCAACAGTGCAGCTGAAATCTGTTCTATCAACCTATTAGATCATGCTGATCCTCGCAACGCGGGTGTGGAGTCCGATCACATGGTGGGCACATCCAATGGCGTGCAACTCCGGCGCATCGTTTACATCAATCCCGAAGACGGGGTAACCTACACCTATCTGACCAACGACTTCACCCTACCAGCCCATCAGATCGTGCTGCTCTACAAACACCGCTGGGACATCGAGAAAATCTTCCACGAACTCAAAAGCAAGATGAACGAGCGCAAATCATGGGCGAGCTCAAAAGAGGCCAAGAAAAGCCATGCGATTTTTGAATGCCTCACCCACAACCTGCTGCTATTATTCGAAAAGCATATTGAAAATACCGAAGGACTGCGTGACGAAGTGGAAGAGAAAAAGCAAATTGGGAGAATCAAGGCCGCACCGAGAATCATCATCAAGGACGTGAGGAACTTTATCAACTCAGCGCTCACAAGAGCCACGCAGCGGACGCAACGATTTATCCACTGGGTTCGAGTGCGACTCTATCTCAACGTCCCCTGGAGCGAATCTATAGCCCGCCTGCGAGAACTATGGACTCTAACAGTTCCATAGTTTTCCACACCGATCGCGAGGAGTGGAAAAAAATCCTCACTCCCGAGCAATACCGCATCCTCCGCCAAGCCGGCACAGAAAGGCCAAACGGCGACGTTTACCACGAATTCAAAAAACAAGGCGAGGGCGCTTATCACTGTGCCGGCTGCGGCGCCTTGCTTTTCAGCTCAAAAGAAAAATTCGACTCCGGCTGTGGTTGGCCTTCCTTTTACGATCCAGCAAAAGCTCAGAACGTCACCACCAAAGTCGATACCTCCGGCGGCTACACTCGCACCGAAGTCAATTGCGCCAAATGCAACGGTCACCTCGGCCACGTCTTCGAAGGCGAAGGCTACAACACCCCCACCGACAAACGCTACTGCATCAACGGAGTAGGTTTGAAGTTCGTGCCTGCGGAGGACTAGGTTTTCAGGTTTTTTTGATCACATGAATCTTGGCTAATGCGCTCTCGTATTCGTAACGCAAGGCTTTGAATTTAATCTGCATCTCTTTAACCGTGGGTGCATTTGGCAATAGGGTAGAGAAGCCCTCATCACCCTCGCTGAGTTGTCCCTCGCACATCCTTTTCAATGCAATTTCAAACTGCATCGGCGTCAGTCCTGCTAGATCAAACGCCTTCTTCCAATCCGCCATTCCGAATTGGTAGTCCCGTTCCAAAAGGTAGAGATCTAACCAATCTCGGCTTTTGGATCGGCTGGCGGTGACCGTTGCTTTGAGCTGACACAGCTCTTGGAATGAGGCGATCTTGAATAAGGGTTCCGTTTCTATCCCAGCTTGCGACTGATTCAGCAGTTTTGCATGCTGCGGCTCGGCGGAGAAAAAAGTAAGCTTCACGGCGCCATCTACCATCCAGTCTTGCTGGCTGTCGGCTAACTCCAATCCAGCGGTTTGAAAATCATCGTAGGCATCCAGATTCACCTGATGGGTAATGATGTGCCCGCTCCTTTCAAGAAGCCTTTCCAGTTCCTTCAATGCGGCTCTTGGAAGCTTGGGCAGAAGGGTAATGAAATCGAGATCCTCACTGAGCCGGTGCCCGATATGTAGCGAAAGTGCAGTTCCGCCGATTAACGTAAAGGAGCCCAGCAAAGGCGAATCGCGGATTTCCTGAAACAGCCGCGCAGTGTTAGCTGGCATCACCTCCTCGGCTGCTTTCAGTTCTGGGTTTCCAGACATGCCGCCTCCTCCATCGTTGCCAGACACCGTTCGACGATAGGCTTGGCTCGTTTCAATTGATGTATTTCCTCGGGGTATTTCCGTTTCTCAATCCCGTTCATCAGGTTTTTCCAGTTCTCCTGCAGTCGTTCGAGTCCGAAATAGGCTGCAATATCGAGAAGGAGATGAAAGTTCGGTTGGCGGAGTAGGGCAACCGATATCAGCACATCGTCAGAGGCATTCGGGTTTGACCAGACAAGGCTGACCCGTCCGTGTGCGTCCCAGAAATCTCTGTTTGAATTTGGCATGCTGACACACTCAATTTCATCTGATTACCGATTTTCAGCAAGGCGTATTTTGCGATCGAACCCGCTCATCCTGCTTTGCGCCTTCTTGCCCCTCGTAGCCTTCTTGACCACCATAGCTTTCTTGGCCTTCGTAGCTTTAGCGAAGTAGGCAGCGACGGTGGTGGCTACGAGGGGCGAGGTGAAACTCTTCAAACCTCAGTGAATTTTTTAACGTTTAGAACTTGCTCATCTCGGCAGCCCAAACAATGCTTTCCCAGCAACGGCGGTTTGGCGGAATTGGTAGACGCGCTCGACTCAAAATCGAGTTCCTTGTGAGTGTGGGTTCGATTCCCACAGCCGCTACTTCCCTTTTTCCCGAGTCAAACCAACGCAGCATGTCTA
>Ga0315904_10013912_pt1 | contig 10048 bp, 14 predicted proteins | sample LakEriMetagenome_6_FD_203529 | JGI IMG/M metagenome (GOLD analysis project Ga0315904, IMG submission 203529) | Freshwater fungal communities from buoy surface, Lake Erie, Ohio, United States - Buoy 12 MA120 | ecosystem: Environmental > Aquatic > Freshwater > Lake | place: USA: Lake Erie, Ohio...
ATAAAAGATGAAAAATGTACCAAAAGCCAGAAAAACATATACTCAACAAAATCCATTAGATACATCTAATATATTTAAAATTAATTCTAATAATAAAGTAGAATTAATAAGCAATATTGTTGTTCCCTCTGGTACAACAACCGGAAGCGTTGTAAATAAAGGGCAATTAGATAGTGCGCTTGCTACGGAAGCTCTTTTGCGTCAAACCACAGATGCAGAATTAAGCGCAAGAATTGATGCGTTAGACGGAAATTTTGCAACAAAAGAATATGTAGACGAAAAGGTAGCAGATGTTGTCGATAGTGCTCCTGCTATTTTAGATACATTAAAAGAATTAGCAGATGCAATCGGCAATGATCCCAGCTTTTATCTTAATATTGCTACGACTTTTGCATCTCTCACCTCCCAAATAAATTTATTACAAAACAAATTAGATAGTCTTACCACATCTATTGTTGCACAAAAAGAAACTTTCTTGGTAAATTCTTCGGTATTGACCTCTAATTACATAGACTTAGCTCAAATGGTAGCCGAAGAATCTCTCATGGTTTTCATCGATAGAGTACCGATACACATTAACGAGGATTATACATTAAGTACGGTAAATGATAAAACTCGCATTACCTTCATTAATAGTAGCGATGCTACTTTTTATTCTGAAAACGATAAAATTTACGCTCAATATTTCTCTGCCGATTTTGATTATGACATTGAATTTATTAAAGATAAATATGTTCTTACCGAACAAAACATGACAGCAGGATATGTTGATTTGTCTGATGAAGCATCCGATGAATCCCTCACTGCATTCTTGGGACGCATTGCGTTACATCAAGGAGAAGACTATTTATTGTCCTATGTAAACGGCGTTACTCGTTTTACTTTCATTAATAATAACGATAATAACTTCTTTGCCGAAGGCGAATCTCTTTATATTCAGTATTACTCCAAGACACAATAAATTTAATACTTAAGTGTTCAAATTTTAACAACTATTATAAACCCTTAATAGTGAGAAAATTGTGTCCATATTAGTAAATAAACCAACATCAGTATCGGCAGATAGCACCACCAGTCTTGAGTTAAATAAAACCGACTTGCAAGCTAAACTTGTTGCATTGGGAGCCGGTGCATATTGGGAAAATCAAGCTACTTGGAAGGGTGTTGCTTTTCTTTTTGAAAACGCATCTAAGCAAAAAGCTATCGCCGTTTTTAATGTTGCCTCTGGAGTCACGACCAATTTATCAGTGAGTGAGTATTTTGTAGATGGGGCGTTTGAATGCAAGCGCATTGATGTTTTGGGGTTTGCTAACGACTTTTATACTATTTATCGTTCCGACTTTGGCACCGCTTCCGAATTTGATATCACCATTACCGATGGATATGCTTCTGGCGGAGGCGGGGGTGGCGGAGTTACTCCCGTAACGCTTGTTGATATTCAATCTTTAACTTCTGGAGTAAGCGATCAAAGCGGAAGCGGATCCGACATAAGAGGCATGTCAAATACTATAATAGAACAAGACATTACATATCGTTATGAACCCCTATCGTTTAACAATGTTTTAACTCTTCCTGCTGGAATAAATACAATATCGAGTATTACTGTTCTGTTAGAATTAGACAATAGATCTTCTTGGGTTCCGGTTAACAGCGCTAAAATAGTAGCAGAAATTTATGAATTAAACCCAAGAAATGTTGGGATAACAGGCATAATCGCTCCTACCGATGGAGCTTTGCCGGTTTTTACTTCAGAAATTGCCATTACTGAATTAAACACAAGCAATGAAGAAAATGAAATATTCACATTTAATGCAAATTTAGATCCTAATAAAAGATATGGCATTAATTTTGCGGCAAAAATTCCACAAACCGATTATACTTCGTTAAACGCACAAAGTGGATCTGTTCTTATTAGATTATATTTTGTAGATGCTAATTTTTATAAAAATACAATACCTCAATTGCTTAATTATGTGCAAAAAAATACTAATAATGGAATATATACCGTATCTAGATCTACATCAACCACATACAATTGGAATGTTCAAGGTCCTGCCCAATATGCCGTTCCTCTTCCAAATATTAAAGTGATGGGTACCACCATTTAACAAAGAGGTAAAAATGGCTCCAGCTCGTAGCAAATCCCAGTATCGCCTGATGAAAGCAATTGAGCACGACCCGGCTCTTGCTAAACGCATTGGCATGTCCCAAGAGCAAGCTAAGGAATACACCAAATCTAATGTTGGTAAAAAAAGATTTGCCAAACTTAAAGAAAAAGTAGGAAAAAAATAATATGGATATTGTTGTACATCGTTTAAATAAAAAATTACTCAACGGGGTTAGTGCTGCCTCCAATCAAATGTCAGACGCTTTGGACATTCAGGGCTTTTCTCTGTATTGTGTGCAATATCATTGGTCTGGCTTTTCTGCTGTAAATCCTCTCATTAAAATTTACGCATCCAATAGCTTAAGCGAACCATTCATTGAGATTGACAGTTATGTTCCGGCTGGAACTACCGGTGGGCGCATTGTTAATGTTGAAAAAGCAGGATACGCTTTCATTAAGATTGGATATTCGTGTTCATCTGGTGCAGGTACTATTACTGCATCTGTTAACGGTAAGGTGCTGTAATGGATAGTTTTCGCAATATTCCAGAATCGGGTAGTGGAGCTTGGAAAGACAATGTTGCGACAACATCTGATCTTCCTCTCGTTAACAATATCATTGGTGACAAACGCCAAGCATTAGATACAAAGACCATTTACAGTTGGGATGGGGCAGGTTGGGTTGCTATTGCTTCTCCTGCTGCCGCTATTGCCATTACGGGACTCCTCGGTGATGTTACTGCCACTGGTCCGGGCGCTGTTCCTGCTACGCTTAAAACTGTTAACTTGAATGTTGGATCTTTTGGTACAGCATCTAGTGTTCCGGCTATTACAGTAAACGGAAAAGGTCTTACTACCGGAGTGGTTAGCACCCCAATACAAATCGCACAATCTCAAGTAGACAATCTTGTCTCCGATCTCGCCGGAAAGCAACCGTCACTTGGATTTACTCCCGAGAATGTTGCAAACAAAGCAACAAGTTTGGCTTCTCCCGACAATACAAAATATCCCACCACTCAGGCAGTATCTACCGCTATCTCTGGTAAGCAAGATACTATTACCGGTGGTGCATCTTCTATCACCACAGCAAACTTAACTGCAAATCGTGCGTTAGTTTCTGATGCGTCGGGAAAAGTGGCAACAAATGCTGTTACCTCTACCGAGCTTGGCTACCTTTCTGGTGTAACTTCCGCCATTCAAACTCAATTTTCCGGAAAGTTTAATAATCCTACCGGAACTGCCGCTGATTACATTGCCGGTGATGGTACTATTATTCCATTTCCATCTGTTGGCGCTGCGGATAGGTTAGTTACCACCGGATACAACGCCACCGGTGCGCCTATTCCAAAAATGTCCGTGGTTTATTTAGATGGACCTCAAGGCAATCTTCCAAAAATGATTTTGGCTCAAGCGGATTCTGAAACAAACTCAGCCTTAACTTACGGCATCACTCAAAGTGCTATTGGCAACATGAGCAGCGGCATTATTGTTGAAGCCGGTCGCCTTGAAAACCTCGATACAAACATTGTTGGATGGAACGAAGGCGATATTCTTTATCTCAGCCCTACCGTTCCGGGAGGCATCACCGCCACTAAACCATCTGCCCCAGATCATATGGTATTTGTCGGTATTCTTGTCAGAAAGCATCCCACTCAAGGTGTTATTCAAGTAAAAGTACAAAATGGATATGAGCTTGGTGAACTTCACAATGTCCAAATTTTAACTACTCCGGCTGATGGATCTGCGCTTGTTTACGACGCAGCTACCGATCTTTGGAAACCATCTACCACAAAACTCACCAAAGGCACTAAAACCATTTTCTGTATTGATAATGGAGATTTTGCAACAGGACAAGCCGCCGTTGACGCTGCTTCTGGCGGCGATACCATTTTGTTTGGTGTTAAACAAGGCGGATGGGGGAATCTTGTAATTCCTGCAAATAAAACTCTATCACTTGTTGGATTAAACAATCCCCGTTATCCGGGAACCACCATTCAAATGGGATCAATAACTTTTAGTCCTACCACGGGATTGAATCCAAACTTAAATCAGTTACATCTTTGCAATTTGTATATTTTGCCTCCAGCTGGATCTTCCGCTATTACATTTGGCGGGTCTGCTCCTGCTCGCCTGAGAGTTGATGGTTGTTACATTTATAGCAATACTGTCACAGGAATTGTTATAAATAACACAGATGCCACCTTTTCTTCCGCCAGCTTCCAAGATTGCGAAATACAAAGTAGCACCACAACAAATACTCACATTTCTTCAGCATCTCGCTTTGTCACATTCAACCAATGTGCTTTTGGAAACGGCAATAAGGCCGCAGACATTATTGCTGGGGTATTTGAGTTTAATTTATCTCGCCTTGAAATAAATAATGCAGGAGCTATTGTCACTGTTGGAAGTGCCATTGCTCCCACTTATGTGTCTATGGGAAGTTGCCTTGTATATAATACCACTGCAAACAGTAGCGGTGTTGCATTAACAAAAGGCGCACAATCCTTAACATTTGTTAATATATCCAATGTTTTCAACATTCCAGCTGGAACCGGATATTGTGTCTCTGGTACAGGAACTCACGCATATGCGTATGGAACATTCTTAGCCAACACCAAATATCAGAACACATTAATTAACGCACCACTTACCGTTACACCCACTTTATCTCCGTAATGAGGATTTATGAAAGAGCTGTTATACTTAATTAGAGCAATGAACATTTACTCACAAAGCGCCCATCACCTTGTCAAAGGCACTCCATTCCATTCGGACCATGCTTTCTTTGGTGATGTCTATGACGCATTAATCGACGCATACGACAGTGTGGCAGAGCGTATTGTCGGCTTGTACGGCGAAGAACCACTCAAGTTGGATGTTGTGATGTCCATGGCAATGAGTAAAATTGCTGACGCTCCAAGCGTTGGAGTAATGGACAATAAAGTGTTTTATGAGTATCAAGAGCGCCTTGAGTCTAGGCTTCGTGATCTTGTTGCAAAAATTATCGCTACCGGAGTTAGTCCGGGCGTTGAACAATTGATTGGTGAAATCGCAAACCAATCGGAGATTAGATCATATCTTATAAAAAGAAGACTTGGTTAATATGAAAAAATGGTCACAAGAAAATAACGATATTTTATTAAATAAACATCAAAATGGAGAAGATGTTAAAAGTATTGCTATTTTTTTTAATACGACCGAAATTGCTATAAAGACTCAAATTAGACGACTTGGGATTGTAAAGTTTAAGCGCTTTAATGAAAAGGAATTAGAGTTATTAAAACAATTATACCCAATAAAAACATATGAAGAATTATCTTTAATTTTTAATAGAACAATACCCGCCATAAATTATCAAGTAAAACAAATGGAAAATTATGGCAAACGAATTGTTAAGTTAAAACCTGAATATTTTTCAGATATAAAAAATAGATTAGTAAATGGAGAAAGAATTGTTGATATATCTAAAATATATAAAGTTTCTCAATCTACTTTAAAACAATTTTGCATTAAAAACGGATTAAATCCAACTGCCGATTTATATACATACGAAATGAAAAATAGGCATAAATTAAAATCTAATGTGGGATTTTATCGGCTATTAAAATCATATAAAAGAAATGCAAAAGTAAATAATATAAAATTTGAGTTAACAGAAAAAGAATTTGAAAATTTAACAAAAGGAAATTGTTTTTATTGTAACTCGGTTCCTAAAAAAATTTCAAAATCAATAAGTGGAAAGTCGGATTATATTTATAATGGAATTGATAAAAAAACGCCAGAGCTTGGATACATAATTAAAAATTGCGTTTCATGTTGTTGGGAATGTAATCAATTAAAAACCAACTATACATTTGAAGAATTTTTCAATATCATTAAAACTATATATAATAATTTAACAAAATCAAACAGCGAATGAAATAACATGGCTTTTGAGAAAATTAAAAAAACTGTAAGCAAGAGCAAAAGCGGTAGTAAAAATAAACCTACCAATGCAAAACTTTATGCTCAAGTAAAGGCGGAGGCTAAAAAGAAATTTGATAGATGGCCTAGTGCATACGGATCTGCATGGCTTGTAAAAGAGCACAAACGCAGAGGCGGGGGTTATCGCTAGTGTCATCAACCGGGTTAAAGCGCTGGTTTGCCGAAAAATGGACAAACCAAAAGGGCGATCCTTGTGGCTCTGGTACAACGAAAGGCGTACCAAAGTGCCGACCTTCTGTAAAAGTTAGTGAAAAAAGTCCCAAGTCTTGGGGCGAATTAACTGAATCGCAAAAGAAAAGAGCGATTAGTGATAAACAGAAGGTTGGACATAGAACGAGTAAAGTAAGATTTGGTCGTTTGAAAAAGAAGTTAAAAGGATCGTGAGGCACCTTGCTTGTGGCTCTTCGGACCCGCTGCTCCGTCCCGATGGTAATCGTTGACGATGAAAAGTGTGATTAAATTCACCGCCTCACAAAAAGAATTGGAGAAATAGAATGGATAGCGAGGGATTTCGTAAATTTATTCAAGATGCGGTAAAAAGATCCGATGAAATAGACGATCTTGCCGAGCCATCCATTATGGACGATTGGATAAAAGAAAACGATCCCGAACAATGGCAAAAAATTAGAGAAGCTCGCAATATAAAAGATGCTATTAGTATGGGCATGTCTACTGGCGGAGTAATGAAATTTCCCGGTAAGGGGTTAATGGGTCGTTTTGCCCCAATAAGAAAAGACATTAAAGATACCAATCTTCAATTACCTAAAGACATATACAATAAAGCCTTTGGGCATTTGGAAAAAGAAAATCCTAATTATGGTAAAGTAACCGCCACTGAAGGTGCCGCTCAAAATATCGGTAAGGTTATACAAAAAGAAGCTACTCCCGAAAATATAGGAAAAGTTACAAACATTAGTCCGGAACAAGAAAAAACATTGTTAGAGCAAGTAAACGCCATGCTTAAGAGATTAGACGAAGATCCAGTATTCGTTCGTCTTAACAAGCTTTTAGAAGAAAAAAAGAAACAAAAAGGAGAGTAATATGGGTCAAAAAATTAGTTTTTTAAGACAATTTGAACCTAAAGAAATTACTAAGCCTATTAAAACTAAAATAAAAGCCCCGAAGCTTATAGATGAAGATAAATTATTAAAGGCATCAAAGAAATCCTTTAAGAAAATCAATAAGTTATTTAGTAAATAATATGTCAAATACTGCCAATACTTTTACTTCAGTACAAGGGATGCTTCATGAAGCCTATTCCGATGGCGTAGGTAGTCATAATCATCCAAAGAAAAAGTCTTTTAAGAAAATAAAAGACAAAGTTAAAACAAAAAAATGCAAATGTTCAGATAAATGTGGTTGTAAAAAATAGAAATTTTAACAACTAGAAATGTAGGTCAATTCTACTAATGAAATATCCCATCCGAATGACCGGACGGATTATCTAATACTTACCCCCAATAGGATAGTAAAGGAGACAATGAATGTCTGAAATGAACACTGGCGCAGCAGTCGCCACGGATGCATTAAATGTGGGCAGTGCGGTGGCCGAAGATACCGCAAATACTGAAGTAACAGCTGAAGAAGGCGCACAGGTAGCAGAAGCTGCCCAAAAAGCCGAAGCAAAGCGTATTCGTGAACTTAAGCTTAAAGTACACGGAGAAGAAATTACTGAAGAACTTCCTTTTGAAATTGAAGAGAATCCTGAAGTAGTCGAGTACCTTACCAAACAACTTCAGCTTTCCAAGGCCGCTCAAAGGGCCATGCAGGAAAATAGCTCTTTTCAAAAGCAAGTAAGTGAGTTTTTTAAAGATTTAAAGTCTAATACCAAGGCAAAGCTTATGGAGCTTGGTATCGACCCAAAAGAATTTGCAGCACAAGTCATTGAGGAAGAAATTAAAAAAGCTCAAATGACTCCCGAGCAAATTCGTCAACAAGAACTTGAAGAAGAGCTTAATGCTCTTAAAAATGAAGCCAAGCGTAAAGAAGAAGAGTTCAATCAAAAAGAACTCGAGCGTCTGCGTGAGATTGAATTCGAGAAGATTGACACCCAAATGTCCATCGCTCTTGATAAGTCTGATCTTCCGAAGAAGCCGTATGTTGTGCGCAAGATGGCCGAGTATATGCTCATTGGAGCAAATAACGGCATTAATCTTACCGCAGAAGATGTACTCCCGCTTGTTCGTGAAGAACTGCTTGGAGATCTTCAAGAAATTATTAATTCTTTGCCCGAAGACAAGGCAGAAGAATTTATCGGTAAAGAAGTATTGACTCGTTTCAGGAAGAAGAATCTTGCTAAAGCGAAGCAAACTCCGGCATCGGTGAAGTCTGCCATTAAAGATGTCGGGACAAAGAAGTCCGAAGATAAGAAACAGGAAGTCCCTGTTAATTACAAACAATTCTTCGGGTTTTAAGGTTTTGTTGTAATACTACAACAATTTTTAAATAGTCGCTGGACGCTTTACTACCCTTTTAGGATGTTTAGCCATCGAAACGATTATCTGGCCGAAACAGAAATGTTTCATAACTATTAACAAATAAACACAAAGGAGACATTAACATGTCTATTTCGTATCAACCAAAAGACGCAGCATTGCAGGGCATTCAGTTGAAGGTCCAAGAGCTTGCGTTGAAAAAGTCTGACAAGCAAGTCGTGTCCGTTGCAGGACTCGATGTAACCATTGATCTCAAAGAACCAGTACTGGAAGTCCGTGCTGCTATCGTTTGTGACGATTCTGTAGGTATCTACATGATCGCTCAATCGGGCATTGATCTTTCTGTTGCCAACAAAGTAACCCTTACCCTTAGCGCTGCGCTTGCTGATGAAGATTGCATCATCATCAAGTATGTTATCGCTGAATAATCAATAGGAGAAAATAAACAATGTCTCAAGTAGCAAATACTTTTAGTACTCCGAACAACACAGTCGGAAACTTGAACGGCCTCTTCAAAGAAGTGTACGCCGACAAAATGAAAGAGCTTATCCCGGATATGGTGAAGCTCCTTAACATGATTAAGTTCATGTCTAAGGACAAGCAGCCGGGTAACCTCTATCATCAACCAGTGGTCCTCGGTTTGGAACACGGTATCACCTTCGCATCTTCTGATGACGACGCTTTCGCCCTTCAACCGGCTATCGCTGGCGCTATCAAAGACGCACAGGTGAAAGGCTCTCCTGCAGTGCTTCGCTCTATCCTCGGATACAGCGCTGCAAGCCGTGCCGCTCAAGGCGGAGCACAAGCGTTCATGGATGCCACCAAATTCGTGGTCGGTAACATGCTTCGCTCTATGGCCAAGAAAATCGAAATCGAAATGCTCTACGGCCAAGTCGGATACGGCGTGGTCGCTTCTACCGGACCTTCTTCGTTCACCGTTGAAACCGCTGAGTGGGCACCGGGCATTTGGGCAGGTTCTGAAAACATGCCTCTCGAAATCCGCTCTTCTGGTGGATCTCTCCGTGGAAGCTGTGCTGTTCAATCTGTCAACATGGACACCCGTGTTGTCACCGTTGACGCTCTTCCTGCTGGCGTGGTTGCTACCGATGTGATTTGGCACAAAGGCGCATACGGAAATGAATTCGTCGGTATCCACAAGATCCTCACGACTTCTGCTGGCACCTTGTTCAACATCGATGTTGGCACCTACAACCTCTTCAAAGGTAACGAGTACGATGCTCAGTCTGGCGCACTTTCGTTCGCTAAATTGAATCAAGCTGTTGCTCGCTCCGTGGAAAAAGGTTTGGAAGGAAAAGTTACCGCTCTCGTCAATCCTCGTGGATGGGCGAACATGCTTTCCGACCAAGCTGCTCTCCGCAAGTACGATGGATCGTACAGCAAGAAGAAGCTTGAGAATGGTTCTGAAGCTTTGTCGTTCTACTCTCAGAACGGCGAAATCGAAATCATTCCTTCTATCTATGTGAAGGAAGGCTACGCCTACCTCCTCTCGATGGAAGACTTCG
>Ga0315904_10013915_pt1 | contig 10046 bp, 3 predicted proteins | sample LakEriMetagenome_6_FD_203529 | JGI IMG/M metagenome (GOLD analysis project Ga0315904, IMG submission 203529) | Freshwater fungal communities from buoy surface, Lake Erie, Ohio, United States - Buoy 12 MA120 | ecosystem: Environmental > Aquatic > Freshwater > Lake | place: USA: Lake Erie, Ohio...
CCTGTCGACGTTCACTTCAAACAGCGGCATTTCTCCCTGCCCATCCTCGACATCTCGATGAAAGCGTCGTGCCACAAAGCGATGGCCGTTGGCATAGATCAGGTTGCCCGGCACGTACTCGCGGAGCGCGATACTGGCCGGACGAGGCAAATCGAAGTCCATCGTTCCCATCTGCCAGTAGGGAACCTCGGCCATTGCCACCACAGCGCCGGAATCGAGTCCATAGCCCGGCAGAAAGCCTTCCGCAGCCAGGACACCAAAGGTATTGATATCGTCGACACCCTCCGCTTCCCGCCGTTTCTTGGACTGCACTCCCTTCAGCTTCTTGATCAACCGGTCACATCGGCGAAAATGAGCTTCCTCCTCCTGTTCCAGGGTTCCCTGAGATTCGCGAATCTGATTCAATCGCTGGATCTCGCGAAATGCCCATTGCAGACGACGGTTCAGACGCTTGATCACTGCTTCCAATTCCGAGGCCATGCTATCCACGTGACCTGAAAGTAACGCTTCTGTGACCACTCCAGCGTCGGCGTCCGGCCAACCCTGCCTGAAAATATCCTGCACGTACGCCAAAAGGTCGGCGCGATGCTTTGCGATCTGTTGTGAAAGCGGCATCACGTCGAATTGTTTTTTTCGCAGATTCCCGTTCGGCTCGAACAGATAAGCCGAGACGCGAGGAGGAAAAATCTCTCCCAGCGTGCCGCCAATGGCCTCGGATGTGGCTTGGGGCAAAGAGGCATCGCGTGCCAGCTGATTCAGGCGAGTAATGACTGTGGCATGCACATGTTTGGCCACCATCACATTGTTGGAAAGATTGAATGCGGGGGGATCGACGCGGCCTCCCAGCATCTTCGTCGGTTCGTTGAAGTAGGCCCTGTCGTGCGATGTAGGTCGACAGTAGGTGAGATTGACTGCCATTCGATGGCGTCGACCTGCCCGACCAGCTCGCTGCCAGTAATTCGCAGGAAGTGGTGGAACATTGCGGAGCAGTACGGAATCGAGAGAGCCAATATCGACGCCCAGCTCCAGGGTCTGTGTGCAGACAAGGGTGTTCACCGCATCGCTGTTCCCCTTGAACCAGTTTTCTATCCTTTCACGGTGCTCCTGAGGAACCATCGCCGTGTGTTCCTCAGGCCGGAGCATTTCGTACCGTTCGTCGAGCAGCTGCAGGTTGTAGTTGTCGTCGTCCTCGGCGAGGAACTCGAGATCGCCATCGCATTGCCAAGCCATGCATTTTTTGCGAGGCGTCATCCGCATGTTCTTCCGGCGGCATCGTTTGCATCGATAGAAGCCATGGTTCTGGCCAAGCAGCAGCCTCGAGGAGTCAATCTGGTGAACACCGCTGCATCGGGGAAGCGGTCGATTCTTGCTTCCCCTGAGGGTCGCTGGAATTAGCAGGCCAACGGAGGGGCTGGCGAGATACTGCCAAAGATCTTCGAGGAACTCGGGGACCTCTTCAGCGGGTACACCCCACTTCTTTGCAATCTGCTGTACTAAGGTGCTGCGAGTGCCGATCCACTGAAAAACCAGATCCTTATTGTCATCTGCGTCGGCGCGCAGCTTCATTCCCTGCGGCGATGGCATTTCAGGAAGATATCCGCGCTGGACCTCCCGTTCCCCAGCAAGCATGTAACGTGAGAAGATCTTGCTCCGCTCATCGTACAGCAGACGCCTCCGACGAAGCTGATCCATCAAGGCCTCGATTCCGGACAATAGGTCCGCAGGCGGCATTCTCAGTCGATGCGACCATTCCTGAATGAATCTGGCCGAAGCATCCAGTCCCCGGTAGTTGACTTTCATCCGCCCCCATGGCTCAAGGCCGATCTGCTGATTGGATGCCATCGTCACTTCGCGGAGCACCTGAATGCGGAGGTAATGCAGCCGCTCATCTTCGTGCATGCCACCGGCCCCCTCCTTGGGAACGGCGCGCCATACCTCCGGAATGAGGGCTCGTGACAGAACATCGTTCTGATCCAATTCGTCACTGATCTTTGTCGTCATGTCCCCGATGCTGACGGCCCTTTCCTTCATGGCGTCCGCCATCAGGCTTCGCAAGCGGAAGCGGCGGGCATGGTCTTTCATCCATCCAGCCTGAAAAGCTGCATCCTGACGATTGTCGGCGAAGATCAGCAGGCGCTTCCGCTGCGCGTGATGCACCATGTCCTGAGCGAGCACATGGACATCCGAGACATTGACGGCACGCACTTCGCGGATCGGCTCCCGGAATCGTCGCCCCTGTCGCTTGCCCCTTGCCCCGCACGAAAGGCAGCTGCTGAGATTTCCCGGTTGCTTGGGCGATTCGCGAACCGCATAAAGCTCGACGGGCACGCTTACGGAGCCGCATCCGAAACAACGCCCGAACTTCTCCTGTGCAGCGCTGCCGCAGTGACGACAGAAGTACAGCGGATGGGTACGATCAGAATCTCCCAGATCTTCGTCGTCATCCATGCTGATGATCTTGTCGACCAAAATGACGCGATTACCACCGTTGACCTGATCGAGGGCCTCCCAGTAGGCGCTACCACCCTCCGCCATCTGTCCACCTTCCGGCTTCACTTTGGTGAACTGATAGTCCTTCAGGAAACCGGCAAAGTAATGCTGGCCGCAGGTGGTGCACGTGTGGACTTTCGGTCTCCAGACGCGATCGGGGTCGGTCCCTCGTTTCAGTTCATCTTCGCTGCTGAGCCATAGTTTCGGTTGGTTGTCAGTTGGAAAGGTCACCACAGCACCGCTGATGCCTCGCAGAAAGGCATGCACCACCGGCCTCAGCAACGGCCTACCTTCCCTCTGTGATGCTGCTCCCAGCGTCAGATAACAGAGGAGCTCCTCTTCGGTGACACTGCGACCGATGGTCGTCGCAAGTTCATTGAGCAGTAGATACAATTCGCGGGGTCGATGAAGGGAAGTGCGGATCGCAGATGCTACATGATTTTCGCGCAGAGCGTCAAATAGCGATGATTTCCATTCACCCTCCGGCAGTGGCTTACCCGTCAATTGCAGGTAGGCGAGTGGAACCTGGAGGTTGGCGTCTTCTGCGTCCACAGCAGCAAGCGTCCTCTCCAGCAACTCGGTCGGCTGAATCGTCGGGACAGGTGGACTGTACCTCGGCGACCACTTATCCACTTCGTATTCTTCCCGCACTGTTTCCACCGCTTCACCTGCGACGCCGAAGAAACGGGATGCGAAATTGCGTGCGGCGTTCGGGTCGTTCTCGTCGACGATGGTGGCACTGGTTGCCACACAGGTTGTCTGGTTGGTATCTTTTCCGCAAAACCGTCGCAACCTCCGGATCAGGCAGGCCGTCTCCGCGCCATTGGCGCCTGTGAAGGTGTGCGCTTCGTCGAATACCAGGTAATCAAGCCTCGCATCGGCAAAGAGGTCGACATCGACCTGCCGAGTCAGCAGCAGTTCGAGCTGCTTTGTATTGGTGAGTAGGATTCGCGGCTGCGAGCCAGCTGTTCTCATCCGCTCGCGGGAACAGACCTCCTCCACCGGGTGAACTGATTCAGCTTTTCCCTGAGACCGATTTTGGGCGAGAATTGATTCGTAGTCGGCACGACTGCTTCCTGCAGACATGCGATGCCCTGCAACCTCACGTTCAAACGAAGGAGTCTTTCCGACGTACATTCCAAATGAGATTCCGCTTCCTGCCAGCAGTCCACGTAGACGATCCAGCTGGTCTTCCGCAAGCGCATTCATCGGATAGACGATCACCGCTGAAATACCCGCCGGAGCTGCGGCATCCTTCAGCTGCAGGCATTTACTGATAATCGGATATAGGAAGCATTCGGTCTTTCCCGAACCGGTGCCAGTACTGACCAAAGTGGTTCTTCCACTCTGTATGGCGCGCATCGCCCGCTCCTGGTGTCCGTACACACTGGAAATACCGGCCGGGATGATACGCTGCATGTGGGGGTGGAGCACACCATCGGACACCAGTTCTGACACTGTTGCCCCGGCACGAAATCCTCGGGACAAGCTGATGTAGGGACCTCGCAGTAGCGGAGTCCGCCGCACTTTATCGACCGACAGCAGCTCCCGCATCTGCTCGTACAGTCCGGGATCGGCCAGCGAATAGGCCGATAGCTGATACTTCAGGAAGCTGCGGACGATCTTTTCCGTATAGACGGTCGGGTTGATGGCCATTCGGTCCTCATTCAATCATTCATTAGTCTGCTGCGGACATTGTCCTATTTCGCATCGATATACCAGTATCCATCGGGTTTGTCCTCGATATCCCGCGACGGCTCCAGTTGGTCGATTTCATTCTGCTGGAATAGGATTGGCCAGTGGGCTCGCTCGATGGAGAGACCATTTGCTACGGCGAACATAGAAAGGTCAGCATCGCGCATTCCGACATTCCGGCCCAATTGGCCGGGATTATGCCGGTAGTGGCGGAGCTGGATCTCACTCTCCGGCCATGGAAAAATCGGGTTGGCCTCAGCAAGTCCCGCTGCGACCTCCGGATGTTTGGTGCCACCACCGGAGAGGACAAGAGTCAACTCCTGCCATCGTTTGCGTGCGTTGTGATTCGGTGCGTCCACCTGATATCCCATTTGCCAAAGTCGGCAGTATTGCTTTTTCAGTTGTGATACGATCTTGCTTATTTCCTCACTTCGCCGATCGCCTTCCAGTCGCTCGGCCAAGTGGAGATCATTGCCGCCAAGCAACATCGTTTCATCCCGGTAGCAGAGAACTTTCTGACCTTCTCCCGGCGTTCCGGCATGAAAGACCGATATCTCCGTGGTGCCCGCACCAATGTCAAGGATGACATACATCCCTGGCTCCATCCAAGGGTCGAGTGATAGAGAGACTACGGGAGCAATCGTCTCCGGAAGCACATTGAATCTTCTTTTCTGCTCTCCTTGAATCGGCATCGTCATCAGTGGCTTGAGCAATCTCGCGACCTCGGAAACCGGAATGCCCTGTCGAATCGGACTTGCCGACGATTCGAATGAGAGTTTCCAGGCTGCCTGCAGGATCCGCAGGTATTTTTGCTTCAACAAAACGTTTTCGAAGTGGCTCATCGGCGCAGCAAGATTCAAAAGCTCGTTTGCGTAGTTTTCACCGATCAGAGATTCGCGAATCTGCTGGAAAGCCCAGGCGAGGTAGGCCGCCACCAAAGACGCATGATCAAGCGAGTCCGACGAGGCCACCGTCGCTCTGCTGCCATCGGAAAGCAATCGCACCTTGAGGGAGTTGTGCAGCGTTCCTCCCGAGCGACGAAGTGCCGAGCTCCCGAAATAGAGTCGGTCGTCGACCTGGCGGACCACCGAAGGTGACGTGCCATCGGGATAGCCTTCCGTTGGATCATCGAATTTTGCGACCCGACCTGACTCGTTGCCTCGCTCGCGAAGAACAACCTTCGAGGAGTGGGTTCCGAAATCGAAACCTACAATCAGGGTTTTTCCTTCGACTTGCGATCGGTTGAAGTTTTGTTGTGGCATGATGAGTTCCCAGTCAATCGGTAATCAATACTGCGCATACCGCTATCGGCTCGGAAAGAGTGGCGTGGGCATCTTGATTCTGGTCCAGTTTCTCAAGCTTCATCCTATGGTCGCTCTTGGCCTTTTCGATCTGGCCTAGCATCGCTGGAAGAATTCGCACGCTTCCCCTGTCTTTCGCTGTCTGCAATCTCTTTTCCTTGTTCGTCAGTTCATGTTTATGTGCTGCCTGAAGAGCATTGCGCTTTCTGACATGCAGCGCCCGGTTCTCGCGAATTTCTGCGGCCAGAATCTGCCGGTTGCGTTTCATTGCTTCCGACCTGAGGGTGTCCCACACCTCCCGGGTGATTGGCGGTGCCGGACTGGTCTGATGCCATTCCTGTCCATGCTTCACGGTGAGGTTGAGTAGAAGTTCTCCTACCTCCGGATCGAGTACGGCGCCAGCGTCCTGAGCCCATGCGACTGTTTCCAGGATTCGGCGTCCGCGAATGCTGGTGATCGTGTGGGCGAAGAGAAGCAGGTAATAGAATCCAGGTTGCAGGGAGCTGCCTCCACAATCGGATAATCGAAGCGTCGCCTGCCCCAGGCGAGCCATCGGAGATTCCAGCTGTTGCTGCACTCCTTTCACGGCAGCCTTCACCAGAGGATGCAGTGCATTGATCTGGTCGAGTTCCTTATTCTGGAATGCCACGGTCCCGGAGGTGGTGAATCGCAGGATTCCATCTCGGCTGCGGTCAATCCAGGTCGGTCCTCCTCGGGCTGCGTCCTGGATATCCTGCCGCAGCTCTTCTGTCATGCGAAATCCATGAATCTCCTCTGCTTCCTTCTTCAGCTTGACGCGAGGATGGTTCGACTCGAAATAGGTCTTCATCAGTGCGAGGATCGACTCTTCGCTGATGTATCGGCCAAGATTCTGCACCCGATTCATTTCATCACGGATGAAGTCCTCATGGCCAAACAGCTCTGAAGCCTGTTGCTCCAATTTTTCCAGCTCCGTATTCTTGCGATCAATGGCGTTGGCAGCTTCCTCGACACGGCTCTCGGATTCTTCCGGGGTCAGCTTGCCGCTGACGAAATCGCGTAGCAGTTCACTGATTTTCTCCCCCAGGATCGCTTCCAGGTTCCCGATGCTTCGCTCGAAGATCCCTATCCGATCGTAAAGTCGGGTCAGGATGGTATCTTCGATAGTTCCCCGTACCACCAGATTGTGGATATGGACAACCGCTGACTTCTGGCCGAATCGGTCGATTCTTCCGATGCGCTGCTCGACAACCATCGGATTCCATGGAAGGTCATAGTTGATCAGGTGGTGACAGAATTGAAAATCAAGGCCTTCACTGCCGACCTCGGTGGATACCAGAACTTTGACTTCGGGATCGCTCTGGAACTGCCGAATGTTCTTGCCTCGCACATCGAACTCCGGTCGACGAGGGTCGGACGGGACATCGCCATCGATTCGCAAAGTTCGCCAACCGGAATCGCTGAGATTCTTCTCCAGGTAGCGCGCAGTTCCACGGAAGTAAGTGAAGATCAGCACCTTGGCATCCGGCTCTTCGTCCCAGATGTGGTTCAGGATCTTCTTGAGCCCCAGCAGCTTGGAGTCAACGCCGGACCAGGTCGACCTGGAACTGCTGAATGGCTTCTTCTCGACTTTTGCAGGTATGTCGCTGGGGAGTATGTCGGTCAACTCCGCCGCTTCGTCATCGTCCGACGCAATGATCTGGGAATCCATCGCAGCAGGCAGGCAGCTAGCTGCCTGCCGGGCCCGCTGAACCTGTCCGAGGGACATTGCCGACTGGAACCAACCAAGCGGACCGCACCCCTCGACCAGTCTCTGGTAGGCTTGTTCCTCCTCAGCCGTCCAGTCGCTGTAGAAGGTGCGAGCGCGTCGCACGGGAGCGTCAACGACAACATCACGCTTGCGCGTCCTGGTGACGATGGAACCAAGCGGATGGAGGTCCTGGATCTGACGTTCAAGATCCACCCATTCGCGGCGAGTTGAAGGAGGCGAATTCTGAAGGTCTTCAATGACCTGCAGCGCCCTCGGATCGGGCTCCGAAAGATTGAATGGCGAGCAGAAAATCTTTTTCAGCAGTTCGGAGATCGGTTCGAGATTCTCGGGCTTCTGGGTTCGGGCCAGCTTACCGGCGACGTGAATCGGGGCATGCAACTGCAATAGCAGGTCGAAATAGAGAGGGTCCCTGAATTCCGAAGGCCGCAGTGCATTGAGCAAGGTGAATAAGTCCTCGTTCTTCAGATTCAGTGGTGTCGCTGTCAGGAGAAGGACGCACTCACCGACCTCGCACAGTTCCCGGAGAACCTCCGAGGTCGCTGTCTGACGATTTCTGGCATGGTGAGCCTCGTCGATGATCACCATGTCGATATTCCCCAATTCCGCTGTCAGCGCTTCGCGGACTTCATCGGACCGCATCGCCTGGATCGACATGATGCCTCGAAGGCGAAACTGTCCTGGCTTTTCATGGGCTCGTGAGGCTGCTTGAAGAAACGACCGCTTGTCGAGGATATCGAAATCCTGGTCGAACTTCCCGTTCAGTTCATTCCGCCACTTCTCGCGAAGACGGGATGGACAGACCACCAGCACACGCTCCATCGGGCGGCGTGCACTCAACTCGGTAAGAACCAGACCGGCCTCGATCGTCTTTCCCAAACCGACCTCATCGGCGATCAGTACGCGAAGGTCCTGCGAATCGAGAACCTTCAGCAGCGGTTTATATTGGTACGGCTCGAAGAGGATACGCTGCGATTGGTAGGCATAGATCGTGCTGCGGTTGGAGTGAAGGATCCGTTCGATTCCCAGAGCGCAGCGCACCGCCTGCAGACGGCCCCACTGGCCCCGGGATGCAAGCGATTCCAGGTCTTCGTCGGTGTCATGCACAGACTCCAGGTTGGATTCCACGACGTCCTCTCGCCGCTTGACGAATTGGACGTGATACCAGTATTCCCCTCCGATCATCCTCGGCTCTTTCTTCACGCAGCCCATTTCCTGCGTCGTGCAGAGGACCACACTGTCACCCACCTTGAAGAGCGGACCACCATCGGAGGGATCTGCTGCTGGCTCATGGCTCTCTGCGGATTCGGCAAAGAGTGTGGCCACTTCCGGGGCTCCCAATCCCGCCCAGCACTGACTGCGCAGGTCATCCCGTTCGGCGCAGGGGATCGTCTGCGACGATTGACGCAGCATCTCCAAAGCCTCATCCCACTGCTGGCGCCACATCAAGGCCTGTACCGCTTCACTGGTGGCCGCCGAAGATCCGGGCGGCTGATCTGGTGCGATCACCCCTTCGGTGCTGTGGAGCGATTGAAGGTCGGCCGAAAGGCCCCGGAGACGCCTTTGCAGGGTATCGTCGAGCGAGTTCACAAGTTTGCCGATACGATCTTCCTCGGCCTGCTGCGTAGGCGTTCGATTACCTCGGGACGCAAGGGAGCGATGGGTATCGATGATGTGCCTGATGCAGGCAAGATAGGCTGGATGATTCCGGGTGTCGTCATTCACTGATCGTTCTCCCCGTTGTGCCGCGTGCGGTGGGTGCAAAGTCTGGCCAACTTGAAGCAGTCGACGAATGTCGCCGTGCAGGGCGAAATGAAGCAGTGGTCATGTATGCCAGGTTTCGGTCGGAAGCGTTCGGGCGGATTGCCTTCCCAAACGTCCCAGGGTCGCATGGCATCGGCTGCAGTTCATTCGATCCGGCGATATGCATCCGGTGGCGAAGCAAAAGCTGGGTGACACTTCTCGGCTTCGATTCGTTCCTGCCGAAACGAATGCTCTTCCGATCGATTGGTGATAACCGACAGTTTCCGCCGCGATCGGGAAAACGCTGAAAAGTCTCTAGCGATGTTCGGCAATTGGCTTGGATTCCACCCAGACCCTTACTGATCCCATCAAGTCGCCGATGGCTGTCAGTAACCTTCTTGATTGGGAGAAAGGTGCTGGACATCTTTACTGATCCGGGAAAAGCGGGAATTGTTTCGTTTTGGATGGCTTGCTTTTGCGGTGACTCTCTTTTTCCTCAGGGCTCGGTGGAGCTGCTGGAGCACTAGTGGGCGGAGAGGTGGGCCTTCCTTCGATTTCGTCCAGCAGGGCCTGATAGCCAGCAGGGCCCAGGAGGTTTCGGGCGTGAAGGTGACATTCTCGCCAGGACTCTTCGGCCGATTGAGCGAGCTGCCAGTCATAGAAGCGTGGTCCAAAGCACTCCCGCACCGGCTGATGTTCGCGGGCGCGGTCATCATGTCCCAGGCCATAGTCAGCAAGGCGAAGCGTATCGGGGAGCATCCAGCCCTCGCCGTCGTTCTGACTGCAAAAGGACTCAATACCTGCATGCACGTCGCCACCACAGGCGGTGATTTTGTCCTGGAGATCGTGAAAGGCAACAAGAGACAAGATAGTTTGACGATGCTCGGGGTGTTTCTCTTTATCGACCCGCCAGAATCCTACAAGGTTAAGGTCACGGTTTTGTGACTGCAAGTTTGATGTTTGTAGATCGCACTCGGAAAGAATGGTGCGAACATCTCTATCATTCGCACCCAGGAGTGCAAATGCCATCGCGTTTACAGCGACAACCGCTTCAATACGTTTCGCTCGCA
>Ga0315904_10013916_pt1 | contig 10045 bp, 11 predicted proteins | sample LakEriMetagenome_6_FD_203529 | JGI IMG/M metagenome (GOLD analysis project Ga0315904, IMG submission 203529) | Freshwater fungal communities from buoy surface, Lake Erie, Ohio, United States - Buoy 12 MA120 | ecosystem: Environmental > Aquatic > Freshwater > Lake | place: USA: Lake Erie, Ohio...
AAGCGCTCCTCGAACGCGTCAAGCAGGTCCTTCAGTTCGATGACGCTGAGCTCGGCGATGCCGTCGAGGATCTGGTCCTTGGTGAGTGCCATGGGTGGTTCTCCTGTTGTGTCGTGGTGGATCTGTGGAACTGGATGGTGGGTACCGGGACCCGTGCCGCCGCCCTAGGCGCCCTTGCTGTCGGCCAGGGCCTTCAGGCCGTAGGCCACACGGCGCATCGGCGCCTGGAGCAGGTTGGCGGTCTTGCTGAGCGGCGCCTTGAGCGCGCCCGCGAACATGGAGAGCAGCACCTCGCGCGACGGCAGGTCGGCGAGGGCCTTGACGGCCGCCGCATCCACCGGCTTGCCGTCGATGACGCCGCCCTTCAGGACGAGCAGCGGGTTCTCCTTGGAGAAGTCGCGGAGGGTCTTCGCAACGACCGACGGATCGCCGGTGACGAAGGTGATGGCCGACGGTCCGACGAGCATGTCGGCGAGCCCCTCGAAGCCGGCCTGCTTCGCGCCGAGGCGGGCGAGCGTGTTCTTGTAGACGTGGTGCTCGGCCGAGTGGGTGCGCAGGGCCTTGCGGAGCTTGGCCAAGGCGGTGACGGTCATGCCGCGGTATTCGGTGACCAGCGCCGCGTCGGCGGCGGCCAGCTTGGACGAAACCTCGGCGACGACGGCGGCCTTTTCGGCGCTCACGGATGTCGGCATGTCGGTCCTTCGATCGTGGTGGAGCCGGCACCCATCTGCGCTGCTCGACACCGGACAGGAGCCGCCCCTCGCGGGCCGGAACCTCCCTCACCTCGTCTGGCCGCGTCGCCGCGATTATCCGGGGAACCGAGACCGGCACCCCGAGACCAGAGGTCTGTGGCAAGCAACCGACGATGAGCCGGTTGGTATGACGCGCGGGACTCTATCGGCGGCAGGCCGCTCCTCCAACCGGCGGCTACCGGCCCTGCAGCGACCGGACGACGTGGGCGCCAATGGCGAGGGAGGCGGTCGCCGCCGGTGACGGGGCGTTGCAGACGTGCACCACCGCGCCGCGCCCCCGGATCTCGAAGTCGTCGAGCAGCCTGCCGTCGCGTCCGCACGCCTGCGCCCGGATGCCGGACGGCGCGGGCACGAGGTGGCGGGACTCGACGTCCGGCACCAGCCGCTGCAGCGCACGGGTGAAGGCGCGCCGGCTCGCGCTGCGCGCCAGCTCGCCGAGCCCGGGGCGCCAGTGCCGGGCGGCAATGCGCCACAAGCCCGGCCACGCGAGCGACGACGCGAGGTCGCGCGGGTGCACCGACCACTTGCCGTAGCCCTCGCGGGCAAGGGCCAGGACGGCGTTCGGACCGCACTCGACGCCACCACCCACCATGCGGGTGAAGTGGACCCCGAGGAAGGGAAACGACGGATCGGGCACGGGGTAGATGAGCCCCCGCACGAGGTCCTGCGCGCCGGGCACCAGCTCGAAGTACTCGCCCCTGAACGGCAGGATGCGCAGGTCGAGGTCGTCCATCGTCATGCGCGCGACGCGGTCAGACTGCAGGCCCGCACACGCGACCACCCGCCGGGCCACCACGGCACCGGCGGAGGTGCGCACGACCGCGCCGTCGCGCGTCTCGGCGATGCCGCGGACCTCGACGCCCGTTCGGACCTCACCCCCCGCACCCACGATCCGCTCCGCGAGCCGTCTGCTGACCGCCACGTAGTCGACGATGCCGGTCTGCGGCACGTGGATGGCGGCGAGACCCGAGCAGTGCGGCTCGTGGTCGCGGATGCCCGCGGGACCGAGTTCGCTGACGCCGTCCAGACCGTTGGCTGCGGCCCGCTCGCGCAGGGCCGCGAGGCGCGGCAGCTCGTCCGGCGAGGTCGCGACGACGACCTTGCCCGTCACGCGGTGCGGGATCCCCTCGGACCGGCAGAAGTCGAGCAGGCGCCCGTATCCCTCGCGGCAGAGTCCTGCCTTCAGCGAGCCGGGCGCGTAGTAGAGGCCGGAGTGGATGACACCGCTGTTGCGCCCGGTCTGGTGGCGTGCGAGGTCGTGCTCCTTTTCGAGCACCACGACCGACGAGCCGGGCCGCGCCTCGAGCAGCGACCACGCCACCGCGAGGCCGACGATGCCCCCGCCGATGACGACCGCATCCGCGGCCGGCTGCGCCGCCACCGGATCAGTACGGGCTGAGGTCGACCTTGACCCCGGGGCCCATCGTGGAGGACACCGTGATCTTCTTCAGGTAACGGCCCTTCGCGGACGCCGGCTTGGCGCGCACCAGCTCTTCGATCAGCGCGGCGAAGTTCGCCTCGAGCTGCTCGAGCCCGAAGCTGACCTTGCCGATCGGCACCTGGACGTTCCCATAGCGGTCGGTGCGGTACTCGACCTTGCCGCCCTTGAACTCGGTGACGGCGCGACCGACGTCGGTGGTGACGGTGCCCGTCTTCGGGTTCGGCATGAGACCGCGAGGTCCGAGCGCACGACCCAGCTTGCCGACCATCGGCATGAGGTCGGGGGTCGCGATGGCGATGTCGAAGTCCATCTTGCCCTTCTCGATCTCCGCGGCCAGGTCGTCGGTGCCGACGATGTCCGCACCGGCCTCGCGCGCCGCCTGCGCGGCCTCGCCCGCGGCGAACACCGCGACGCGGACGTTCTTGCCGGTGCCCGACGGCAGCGCGACCGTGCCGCGCACGGCCTGGTCTGCCTTGCGCGGATCCAGCCCCAGGCGCACGGCGACTTCGACGGTCTCGTCGAACTTCGCGGCGGCCATCGCCTTCACCCTGGCCAGCGCGTCCGACGACGGATACGTGGACTCAATGTCGTACGACCCGACGGCCGTGCGGTACTTCTTCCCCTGTGGCATGACGCCTCCCTCGTGTGGTCTGGTGCCCGGGCGAGGTCGTCCCGGTGCGCCCCGCAACCTATCGGGCGGGGGGACCGCCCGCACCAGGGCGGCTCAGGCCCGCTTCGCTCCCGTCGCCACCACGAGCAGGTAGTTCGCCATCGGCTCGAACCCCGTGTGCACGACCTCGTCGTTCATGGAGAACAGCAGGACGACGTGGAACCACTCCTCGAACAGCCGACGGAGGTCGGGACCGGTCTTGCAGTTGACGTGGCCGGCCTTGCTCTGGGGGGATGCATGGACCTGCGACTCGAGCGACGGCATGCCCACCACGGCGACGCCGTGCTCGGCCAACGACGCGCAGAGGTTCGCCATGTAGCGGGATTCGTCGGCCGGGTGGATGTGCTCGAGGACGTCGAGGGAGTAGATCCCGTCGAACCGCTCGTCGAGCGGGCCGGCGAGGATGTCGTGCACCCGTGCCTCGGTGTGCCACTCCGGGTCGTTCCGCGACGCGAAATCCTCGACGAACACGGGGTCGAAGTCGGTGATGGTCAACCGCTCGACCGTCTGCCGCACGATGCGCGAGGCGAACCCGTCGCCGCACCCGATCTCCAGCACGTTGCGGCGACCCGAGAGCATCTTCGCCACGAACTTGTAGCGGGACAGCGAGAACGCCAGCGTTCTCGGGTCGGTCTGCCAGCGGGCCGACGACATCAACCCCATCCGCAGCGGCTCGCCGCTGGGAAGGACGTCGTCGATGGCGTCGTACTGCTGCTCCCTGTAGCGACGCTCCCCCACGACCGGACGACCGACGGCTACTTGACGGTCAACCCCATCGAGCGCGCCGTGCCCCTGACCTGCTGCTTGGCGGCTTCGAGGTCGTTGGCGTTGAGGTCGGGCATCTTGATCTTGGCCACTTCCTCGATGTCGGCCTCGGTCACCGAACCGGCGACCTCCTTGCCCGGATTCTTGGCCGCCTTTTCGAGGCCGGCCTTCTGGCGCAGCAGCACCGGGGTGGGCGGCGTCTTGAGGACGAACGTAAAGGTGCGGTCCTCGCAGATCGAGATCTCGACCGGCACGATCGTGCCTGCCTGCGACTCGGTCGCGGCGTTGTACTGCTTCACGAACTCCATGATCTGGATGCCGTGCGGTCCGAGCGCGGTACCGACCGGCGGTGCCGGCGTGGCCTTGCCAGCCGGGATCTGGATCTTGACGACGGCGACGACGTCCTTCTTTGCCATTGCGGTGTGCCCCTTCCTAGAGCTTTGCGACCTGACTGAAGTCCATCTCGACCAGCGTCTCGCGGCCGAAGATGTTCACCAGCACCTTGAGCTTCATCTGGTCGGGGTTGATCTCCGCGACCTGGCCCGAGAAGTCGGCGAACGGGCCCTCCTTGACGCGGACGCCCTCGCCGACCTCGTACTCGAGCTTCGGGGCGCGCGCCCGGCGCGGCGCCTCCTCGCCGTCGCCCTTCGCCGAGAGGAACGTCTCGACGTCGCGGCGGGACAGCGGCGTGGGCTTCTGGCCCTTCTGGCTCTGCCCGATGAAGCCCGTCACTCCCGGCGTGTTGCGGATGCAGAACCATGTCTCGTCGTCCATCTCGCAGCGGACGAGGATGTAACCCGGGAACACCTTCTTCTGGACGGTCTGCTTGCGGCCGGCCTTGAACTCGACCACGTCCTCCATGGGGATGACGATCTCGAAGATCCGGTCCTCCATGTGCATGGACTGGATCCGCGCCTCCATGTTGAGCTTGACCTTCTTCTCGTACCCCGACTGGGAGTGCACGACGTACCACTGCCCGGGGCGCAGCCACGGACGGTCGATCTCCTCCTCGTACTCCTCGGTGAGGTCGAACTCGGCGTCGGGCGCCTCGGGCACGGTGGTCAGGTCGTCGGTCATGGGTCGGTCCTCGCTCAGTCCTTGTACAGCCAACCGGAGAAGACGCCGAACACGGCGTCGAACCCGCCGACAACGGCGGTGACCACGACCACCGTGACCAGCACGATGAGGGCGTAGCGGCGCACCTCGGCCGCGGTCGGCCAGGCGACCCGGCGCATCTCCTCCCGCACCTCGCGCAGGTAGCGCACGGGGCCGACCCGCTCGCGGCGGGCCTGGGGCACGACCGGCTGGCGCACGGCGGCGCCCTGCTCGTTGACGGCGCCCATGCGCTGCATCATGCGCTTCTGCTGGCGGTTCATTTCCATCGACATGGGAACTCCGAATGCTACCGGCTCGCCTCCGAGCCGGAACCTGCAGGGCAGGAGGGACTCGAACCCCCGACCGTCGGTTTTGGAGACCGATGCTCTACCAACTGAGCTACTGCCCTCTGCGCCCTGCGGCGCCGCGTCAGGCTACCGGTCGGCGGTGCCGGCGACCCCGGGCCATCAGTCGAGCCACCACGGGTGGTCCCGCAGGAACTCGTACCCCACCCGCCCGACGACCCCGCCGACCGTCATCGACTCGGGCAGGGCCGCCAGCAGCTGGCGCTGCAGGTCGTCCTCGTCGGGACGCGGCACCCAGGTGCCGGTCCGGCGCTCGTGGGCCTCGCGCACCACAGCCAGGATCTCCTCCGGGGTGTTTGGCCGGAGCCCCAACCCCCGACGGGTGAGGTCGGCGGTGTCGACGAAGGTGAGCGCGCCCGCGGCGACCGACTCGCGGAGCGTGAGCAGGCGGCCGTCCGACTGGGACCGCAGGAGCTTGGGGATCGCCAGGCCCGGGTAGGTCAGACAGAGGCTCATGAGCTGGCCGAGGTCGGCGAACACCCGGTCGCGTCGGAACGCGATCGCCACGGCGTCGAGCCCGGTCGCCGTGGAGAGGAAGAATTCGCACGTCGCCGCCAGCCACACGTCGAGGAGCTCGGAGCGCATGCCGGTGGTCGCGTAGTCGACGATCCGGGGGTGCGGCTCGCCCAGGGGCTCGCGGACGACGGCTCCCATGCGGTAGACGACGACGCCCTGGTCGGCCAACCAGCGCATGGCGGGGACGAACTTGGCCACGTCCGAGTCGCGGAAGTCGTTGTTGGAGTGGTCGCCCGGCACCACGAGCCGCTGGTAGGCCGGGTCGCGGACCAGCACGCAGACGTGCCGGGCCAGGGGATCATGGCCGGCGATCTCGATCTCTCGGCGCGCGGCACGGACCTCGTCGTCCGTGAAGGCGAGGTGGGGACGGGTCCTCCGCATGGCACCAAAGGCATCCCCCTGCTGGTGGTCGGGGAGCCCGGGGGATCCCTTGCGGAACGGGACCACGTGCGCCGCTCCGCCGGGCAGCACGCGACTGACGTCGTCGACGCGGCGCCACAGCCACGACGGCCAGACCCGGAGGCTCCGCCGCCACATCGCCAGCAACTGCCGGTTGGCCACGGGGTACGCCCCCCGCCAGACGTACCACACGTCGAAGACCCGCTGGCGCGGCAACCAGATGCCCACTTCCTTCTCGGCCGCGCACATCTCGGGGTCGAGCGCCAGGTGCCCGATGCGCGACGCGTTGATGGAACCCAGCCGCACCACGACGACCGGTCGGAGCAGACGGAGCGACAGTGCGATGGGGACGGTGAGCGGCAGCAGGACCATCGACAGGGCGCGGCTCCTCAGGTGGTGGACGACCAGCGTGCGCAGCTTGCGCCGCAGCATCGCCCCGTCCATCGACCGGAGGTCGCGGAGGTTGAGCCGGACGAACCGGCCGAGATGGTGCAACCTCCTCCCGATCTGGTACCGGACCATGCTCACCGCGACGGCCCCCCTGCGAGGCGCGCGAGCAGGTTCTCGTACCGCTCCATCGTCCCGATGTCGACGAGATCGCCGTCGGCCGGCCACGTGAAGACGGCGCCCGCCGAACGGGCGACCACCTCGGTGCTGAAATCGGACACGCCCGACAGCGGTCCGTACAGCTCGGGCGACAGGACGTAGACGGCCGCGTTCGCCGTCGTGCCCTTCGGCTCCGCCGGCTTCTCGTCGAACCCGACCATCACGCCGAGCGCATCCGTCGTGACGATGCCGCACTCGCGCGGCTGGCCCGTCTCGAACGTCATCATCGTCATCGTGCAGCCGGCCGGTCGCGCGCGGTGCGCGGCGATGAAGGCCCCGAGCGACGCGGTGCAGTAGTTGTCGGCATGGACCAGCAGGCCGTCCCCGTCCTGCAGGAACGCCTTGTTGGCCACCAGGGTGCCGGCGGTGCCGAGCAGCACCGGCTCGTCGACGAACTCGACGATGTCGGCCCACGGAGAGCCGGCGACGTGCCGACGCACGGTGTCGGCGAGGTGGTGGAGGTTGACGAGCACGCGCTCGACTCCGGCCTCCGACAGGCGGCGGAGCCACATGTCCAGCAGCACCTCGTTCCCCACCGGGACGAGGCACTTGGGAACGGTGTCGGTCAGCGGACGGAGCCGCGTGCCGAGGCCCGCCGCGAGCAGGATGGCGCGCATCAGCCGAGGATCTCGAGCAGCTCCCCGCGCTTCAGCGGCACGTTGCCCACCTTCCCGACCTGCACCGACGCGGCGATCGCCCCGAGGCACGCGGCCTCCCAGATCGACGCACCGACGGTCAGCGCCAGCGTCGCCGCGGTGAGCAGGCAGTCCCCCGCACCCGACACGTCCTTCGGCGAGTCGTTGAGCGCGGGAAGGCGGTCCGTCGTCCACCGGCCGGCCCCCCCGGTGCTGTTCACGAGCGTCCCCTCCGCCCCGAGCGTCAGCAGCACGTGCTCGGCCCCCACGAGCGAGCCGAGCGACTCGGCCACGACGACGAGGCCGTCGCTCTGGTTGCGCAGCGCAACCCGCGCCTCGTGCTCGGTCGGCGTGATCAGGGTCGCGCCGGCGAACCTCGAGATGTCGCCCACCTGCGAGCTCGACTGGCTGTCGGCCGCGACCACCGTGCCCGCCGCCCGGAGCACGGGCATCAGCCGGGACACGAGCTGCGTCGGCAGGCAGCCGTAGTTGAAGTCGGAGAACACGAATGCGCCGAGCGGGCCGCCGACCGCGTCGAACTGCCGCACGAACTCGTCCTGCAGATCCTGTGCGAGCGCCTGCTGCGAGAGGCGCGACACGCGGAGCAGGCCCCGACCCTCGCTGCGGAAGCGCTGCTTCAACGTCGTCGGGCGCGTCTCGTCGACGACCAGCCTGGCCGCGACGCCCATGCGGTCGAGCTCACGCCGGCAGTACCTGCCCTCGTCGTCGTCCCCGACGACGGAGAGCAGGGTGGCCTCGGCGCCCAGCGACGCTGCGTGGGCCGCGACGATGCCGGCACCACCGATGAACCGGGACGTCTCGACGGGCGTGACCACGAGGGTCGGCTCCTCGCGGGACATCCCGATCGCGTCGCAGGTCACGTAGTCGTCGACGATCATGTCGCCGGCGACGGCGATGCGTGCGCCCTCGAACCGCCGCACGACCTCGACGAGACCCTCGCGGGCGATGCCGTGCCGCTTCAGGTACTGCTCCGGCACCGTCGGCCGCGACCGGGAGCCTGCATCGAGTTCGCGCCGGATCAGGTCGCTCGACGACAGGAAGCTCTCGCCCGAGCTGAAGACCAGCCGCCCGCCCCACGACTCGACGATCCGTTCCTCGAGGTTCGCCGTTCCCTCGTACTCCTTGCCCTTGACCACCACCCGGGGCCGTCGCTGCTCGAGGACCTCGCGGATGCCCGTGTCGACCAGGAAGCACTCGTCCACGTAGCCGTTCGCACGGACCCCCTCGAGCCGGTTCTGCTCGGTGACGTGGCCGCCGGGGCCCGCCAGCTCGTCGGACAACACGCCCACCACGAGCCGTTCGCCCAGCTCCTTGGCGAATCGAAACAGCCGGATGTGCCCGGGATGGACGATGTTGAAGATCCCGAAGACCATCACCTCGTCGGCGCGCACGTCCCCACCCTAAACGAGGATTCCGGCGACGACATCCAGCGCCGTGAGCGCATTGGACCACAGTCCCGCGATCTGGCCGCCGGTGCCGAGCGTCGAGTGGAGCCGCGCGTGCGGACCCCCAGCGGCGGACGTCACCTCGACGAGCGACGGATCCGCACCGACCGTCGCCGCGACGATGCGCGCGAAGTCCGCGTAGCGCATTTCGTCGCGCGCCGACAGGTGGACGATGCCGTCGAAGCCGGACTCGAACGCCGCCACCACCGCCGCCGTCACGCCGTCCTCCGGCACGGGACTGAAGCCGAGGTCGCCGTGGGCGCGAACGCTGCGTCCGTGCGACAGCGCCTCGCGCCACTCGGCGAGGCGCGGCCACGACGGCCCCACCACCTTCGTCATCCGCACCACCGTCGCGCGCAGGCCCGACCCGAGGAGCCCCCGCTCGAGCTCGACCTTCTGGCGCGCATACTCGCTGCGGGGCGACACCGGCGAGGTCGGCAGGGGCGCGGGGAGCGACCCGTCGAAGACCTGGGACGACGAGAACGCCACGACGCGCGCTCCGAGCCGTCCCCAGTGCTGCGCCGCCGCGGCCGCCGCGTCGACGTTGACCGTGCGACTCGTGGACGGGTCGCGCTCGCACGCGTCGACGGTCGTGATGCCGCCCGCCAGCACGACGAGGTCGGCGGAGACGGAACCCAGGCGGCGCGGCACGGCGGGGTCGCGGAGGTCCCACGGCGCATCACCCCCCGAGCGGGTGCTCGTCACCACCTCCGCACCGCGGTCCTCGAGCCCCCGACGGACGGCCGCACCGACCTGTCCGTCCGCACCGACGACGATCGCGCGGATCCGCGACGCGCCGTCGGGTGCGCTACTCGAAGAAGATGAATTCGTAGTCACCGCGGTACCCGCTCCGGTCGAACAGCCACAGCCAGTCGTCGACGGAGAGGAAGGTGCGGCACGTGAGCGCCCAGCACTCGAGGTTGAACAGCTCCTGCTCGTTGCGGTAGCTCTCGACCATCACGAACGCCCTGCGTCCGACGCGCTGCATCTCCGCGAGCGCAGCGGAGACCTCGGGCAGGTGGAAGTTGTGCAGGACGGCCAGGGAGATCACGAGGTCGACCGACTGGTCGGCCCGTGGCAGTGGCTGTCGGGCGTCGCCGAGCGTCAGGTGCGGACGGACGAGGTCGGTGGCGCCAGCCAGGGCGTGCGGCGACACGTCGAGGCCCGAGACCGACAGTGCCGGCTCCGCCTCGAGCATCTCGTGCAGCAGGAAGGCCTTGCCGCACCCGACGTCGAGCACCGACGAGCCCGGCCCGAGTCCGTAGGCACGGATCAGCTCGGCCGCGGGACCCGCCCAGTAGCCGGGACGGAACGCGTACCCGCCGTAGCCGTAGC
>Ga0315904_10013917_pt1 | contig 10044 bp, 25 predicted proteins | sample LakEriMetagenome_6_FD_203529 | JGI IMG/M metagenome (GOLD analysis project Ga0315904, IMG submission 203529) | Freshwater fungal communities from buoy surface, Lake Erie, Ohio, United States - Buoy 12 MA120 | ecosystem: Environmental > Aquatic > Freshwater > Lake | place: USA: Lake Erie, Ohio...
GCGCTGAATGCACTTGTGCGCCCCGTTCGGGGACATTCCAAGGGCGGCAGCAAGGGCGCGGACGGTCATCTTGTCCCCCGCGCCTGTCAACCTGTCCCCTTTTAGGTCACTAAGGGGACATTTAGAAAATTAACGCCCAGTTTGTCCACCCTTGCTTTGGGAGGGTCGGAAGGTTTCCTACACAAGAATCAGAGAAACAATTTCCAAATCCAAACGCAAAATACAAAATGCAACCGACAAAAACTTTTCGCAACTCGTTCATCATCAACATCATCACTCGTTCTGTTTCGTTTCCTCTCTTTCGCCTTTGATCAGCTCGTTCGGCCAAGTCTCGCGTCGATCAACTTGCCAAGCCAACCACGGCTGAACGAAACACGTTGACCAACTTCCTCGCTTCGTCGCGTCAATACACGCGCGAGACACGCAATCGTCCGCAGTCATGTCCATCCGCGCGCACGATGCAATCACATCATCCATCGCGCTCGCGTGGATCATCACGGCATGAGTGCAGGAGATCGGCCACGGCTGCGCCACACGCCACACGCCTTGCCCCGGACTATCCACCTCATGCCCATAGTCCCGCGCCTTGCCCCAAAGTATCCCGCCCAAATACACCACACCGCAATCAGCGGGTAGGCTGAACTCCCGCGCCCCCAAAGACGGGACGCCTTCAACATCCTCCTCCCAAAGTCCCACCCATTCCCATTGATAGGCCCGCCCCATCGAAAGGGCAGCGATATGCGAAAGCGCGGCCCCTTGCTGCGCCGGGGTGTGCTGTATCGTCCCGCCATCAAATCGCACGTATGTCCCTTCAACCGCCGCGCTCGGCTCAATAGCGGGCAACCACAGATCATCAATGCCCATCCTCGCAAGCCTCGCCTGTGCTGCCTCCCGCTTGTCCGGTCTTGCAATCAAGATATGCCCCACCCGTTCACTATCCCCCTCAATTTTTAAGCCCCCTTTCACGCTGTTACCTCCTGCCGCTCCCTCTCCCGCCTGCGCCTCGCATCCTCCCGCGCCACCTCGTCCAGCAATCCAAAGGTCGCCATGCCCTTCAGCGCCTTCACAATCTTGCTGTATTGCCTACACCCCCGACCGACATTGCGCCCGAGGTATTTGTGACCGCTCTGCTTGTAAGCCTCGTTCACTGCCCCGCCCTCCGATATTCCCTCAAATCCTGCTCCAACAACCACCGCAAGCACTCGCCCCCATTGCCTACGTCCTCGACCTCAACGCACACATCCGAGCATTTGCCATGCTCTTGCAGCGCGTTCATCACAAGGCGCGGGTCAAGGTTGTTGGCTGCGATCCAGTGCATAAGGGTCTGGCTCACAACACGCACTCCGGTTCCGCCTCGGCGGGTCTTGCCAGCGTCAGCGTCTCCCAAGGGTGCAGCGCACCCCGGTATCTCCAATGCGGCCTGCCTTCCCCTGTGACCTTCCACTCGTCGCGCATGACCTCATGCCCGTAAGCCCACCCCTTCACCGCAAAGCCAAGCATCGCCTCGCAGACAACCAGCACATACCGCCGCGCAGGGTCATCGTTGTCCCGCAGGATAAGCGAGCCGTTGAGGTGATGCGTTGACCGCACCTCGATGTCCTGTCCTACATCGGCCTGCTTGTGGAACGTGTTGCAGGACGGCAGATAAGCCCTGTCGAATTTCCTGCCGACAACAAGCTCCGCAAGGATGCCGTTGACGTTTCGAGTCAGAAACTCGGCAAGGTCGCTTTTGTAGGTTGTGCTGGCATTGCAGCCCAAAGCGGAACCTTCCAAGTTGCGAAGCTCGGCCAGCTTCACCGCTTCCAAGATCGTGATGAGGCGGAAGGGGCGGAGGCTCACGCCGCCACCTCCTGCCCCGCGAGTTGCTGACGCATCGCAGCAATGCCCGCTTTGAGTTTGCCAATCTGCGCGGCGACTGCGGGCTTAATCCTGCGATCCCACGGCGTATGCTCATCCGCCGACTCCTTGTTTCGCGGGTCGCCCTGCAATCGGCTGATCTCCTTTTCCGCCGCTTCGATCCTTTGCTTAATCTGCCAGACGCCCTCCGGTTTTGCGTTGCCGTTGAGCTTGGTAATATTGCCCCCGCCCCTCCGTGCTCGAATTTGCGAGGCCCGCGCCATCAAATTTGCAGACCACTTGGCAATCGGGTTGCCGCGATAGTCCGTCCATTGGCCGTAAGGGGTGATGGGCCTGCTTTCGTTGTCGTGCCAAATCTCGGTTGCAATATCGGCTTCGACTCCGATCTTCTGCGCCTCGGCTAAGAATTCTGAAAGGGCGGGGGTCGATTCGACTTTTTGCAAGTCCCCCCCTTCCCTTACTATTCCTATTCCTTTCCTTTCCTTTTTGTTGGGTTCCAGCTTGGGTTGTGCTTCGGTTCTGCTTGGGTTCTGCTTGGGTTGGTGCTTTGCTCCGTTGTCTCGGGCCGCTTGGCTTTTTGCTTGGGTTCGGGCCATGCCTCCTCTTTTGCCAGCGTCCCGCTTGGCCTTAACCTCCTGCTCCCGGTCGAGCGGGTAAAACGCCACTGACAATCCCTCGGCATCCCAAGACCAAAGCGCGCAATCCTGCCGCACTTCAGCCAACGTAATGCCAAGGGTTTGTTGCCATTGGCGATCCTTCCACTCGCCGCAGCCGTCGATTCTGCCGCCGTTCTCCTGCTCGCAGCAATAGGCGAGGAGGTTAAGCCAAGTCGCCCGCTGCGTGGGGTCGCAGCCGACATACTCCGGTGCGCGGAGCGTAATCGTCTTAATGTTTAAGTAGATCATCGCTCGCCTCCCATATCGGCCAGCGCAGCCAACCCATTTGGCGTGATAATCGACACAATTACTTCGTGCCCGCAGTCGCTTGTTCGAGTGCGGCCCGTGTCGTGCAGCAATCCGAGGTCGCGCAGTTCCCCGCACCGCTTCCAGTAGCAAGCCCGTGCGGCGTAAAGCCCTGTAATTTTGCCCGCTTCCTCGTCGGTCATGTCGGACGCCTCCGCAAAGGCCGCAAGCAGCTTGTGCCGCTGCGATCCCCACCGGATGCGATTGTCCCTCGACGCCGCCGCCTCTTGCGAGGTCGGCGGGTCGGTGTTGCGGACAAAGGACGCAAGCTCAAAGGGAAAGTCGTTGCTCATTGCTTGCGCCCTCCCATTTCTCGCAGCCTTGCGGTCGCGTTGTGCAGTTCGCGCGTGGTCGATTCCAACTCCCACGCAAGGCGCTCGCAGTGTTCCTTGAGCCAATCCATGTGCGATGAGATCGACGTATCCTCGTCCGGGGCGAGGCCGTCACAAACGGATCGTTCGTAAAGGTTCATAGGTAATCCCGTGGGTCTTCGCGTTCCGCCCAATCCTCGCGTTGCACGCCCCAGACTTGCTGTTCCAACGTCAGCAAGGGTTTCGGCGGCTTCGGTTTAGGTTTCTCCGGTTCCGCTTCCTTCGGGACGCCCCAAACCCCTGCGCCGTTGCAGGCGTAGCAGAGATTTGTCGGGTAATAGCCCCGCCATTGCTGCTCTCCTACGGCGTAGCGGTCAGTGATGTCGGCTTGGCCGATCCTGCCGCGACCGCCGCAATCTTCGCAGATGTAACTTTGTTTGATTGTTGCGGGCATGGCTCAGAACGGAACGTCTTCGTCGGATCCCTCCGGTTGATTGTTGCGGTTGCCGCCGTTGCCGCCCGCGAGAAAACGCCAGTTGCCAATGATCGGCCCGCGCTCCCCTGCATCGCGCTTTTCCTTCGTCACGCCCTGCACGACGAAGCCGTCATCCCCGTAGTCGCTTTGCCCGTCCTTGTTCGGAATGAGGATTGCGTCGAGGTAGGTTCCTTTCTTCCCGGCGTAAAGATCGTCTTTGCTGATTTTCTTTACGTCGATTTTCACTGCGATTTTATTCATTTTGGTTCTGTGTTCGTGTTGTGGTTGTGCCGACTAAAACGGAATCTCGTCATCGTCGGCGGGAGTTGTTGCTTTGACCGAAGCTTTGCCGTTGCTCGGTTTGCTAAGACGGACAAACGGGATGCCGTCATCCTCGTCCTTAGTGCGCGGTGCTGATTGCGCTGGCTTGGCGTAGGTCGTTGCCTTGCTCGCGGCGTGGCCGTCATCGTCTTCCGGGGCGATACCGCAAGCCGCCATCAGCGAGTAGCGGCGCGCATAGGTCAGTGCCGAGCCGTAGCCCTGCGGATCGTTCTTGCTCGCGGGAACGTGCAACGGGCCGCTGCTCATTGTCTCGCCGCTGGAGTGGATGAATACCGTCTCGACCGTCACGCCGCTTTCGCAGGGCAATGTGCGCTGCATGAGGGCGATGCCGTGCTTGTGCAGGGCGTCGATCACTGCCTCAACGCAAGCGTCGAGTCCTGCATACTTCGACTTGAAGTGCGGGTTGGTGTTGGTCTTTAAGGCGGGGCCAAAGTCGGCTTGCGCCTTGACAAAAGCAGATGCGATAGCTTTGCCTATCGTCTGCACTGAGTTCACTTGTTCTGTGTTCATTGTGCTAATCGCGCCGGGGGGTTGCCGCCTCCCGGCGTCTTTGTTTGGGTTAAGCAGTCGAATCCGCGACCTCCGTTGATCGTTTCTCGAACTGCGAAAGTTTTGCGCGTAGGTCGCGCAGTTCGGCCAACACGCGCAGGAAGTCCGATCCCGCGAGAGTCGCCAACCAAGGCTTCGCGGAAGTCTTGTGCGCGACATAAGGCGGGACGCCAATCGGGCAAGCTGCCTCTGCTTGCTCGTAGGCTTTGCGGACATTGAGCGATTCGACAAATTTCACTTCGGGCCACCATCCCGTATCGTCCTCGACATCTGCTCCGCCCGCGCCCAAGTGCGCTTGCTTGTAGCCCGCCCGCTCGGCTGCAAAGCCGTAGCCGCGAAGCTCGTCGCGCCAGAGACGTTCACCGCGCTTTCCCTTCTCGCGTTGTGCGCGGCTCATTGTTTTGCCTCCAGATTAAGCCTGTCGTTCATTTGTCCGCGCTGATCGCGCTCTCGCTCCAACCTTTCGATCTGGTCGCAGGCATCGTCGATCATTTCTCCGACAACGCGCGGGCAGGGTTGGCTCAATCCTTCGTCGCCCCGCCGCCAGCGATTAAAGGTGCGAAGGAAGTTGACGGTCTCGTTGGTCATTTCTTCCGCCCTCCTTTGGCAAGTTTGCTCGCCGCCGCTTTATAGAAATCCCGCTCGTTGCGCGTCTCCTCAAGCTCCTTGAGCAAATGCACGATGCTCGCCGCCATTGCGTCCTCGGCGGTTCGATCAAAGCCAATGCTGCCAAGTTGAAAGTTTGCCGGGGCGGCTTGTGCGAACCCCCCAAGGTTCACCGCCCCGGCTTTCTGTTGGTAACCCCCGTCAGAAATCATAGCCCCGCTTCCTCCTCCTGTTGCCGAATAGCATTGCGAGCGCGGACAATGCCGAGGGCTTCGTCTAACGCGATGGTCAATCGGTTCACTTGCTCGCGCAATGTGTCGATCTGGCGCGACTTTTCCTGCTCGACTTTGAGCGCGGCAAGAAGGCGGTCGATCTCTTCGTTCAACGCCGCGACTTCCATGCGATGCCGCTGCGAGCGTTCTTCTATGTCCTCGAAATAGGCCGTCATTTTGCGTGATGTTTTAAGATGCCTTTCCAAATGTCTTTCGCGGGCAGCTTGCAGCCGCACAGGTCGCACCACAGTTGCCCTTGTGTCGGGTCAGTCCAAAACTCCCGAAGCCTCGCGTGGTCGAGCGTGTCGCTCATGCAGGCAATCGTCATGGCGTCCCAATGCGTATGCCCGTGCTTGTCCACACGTTTTACTCGCGGCCATGCGAGCAATTCGCCTTCGCGGTCAATCAATCCGTAGCGGCACAAAATCGCCGTGTCTTCGGCGGCAAGCTGTAGCATCGCCCACGCGACTTGCTCAAACGGGGTAGCTTCAGCGGACTTCGCGCCAGTTGCCGCATTGGGCTTGCGGTTGTGACCACTGCTCGCCACAGACCCGCCCATGCAGAGGTCAAAAATCATGGGAGCATCCTCCATGTCATGAAGGCCAGCAACAGCGCACCAAGCGCAAGAACCAGAGCGGCGGCGATTGCTTCGTCCGGGGGGAGCGAATTCACTTGGATGCCTCCATGCTTTTTGCGAGGGCGTCGATCCCCGCCCACGGATCAGACTTGCGCTCTACCTCACCGCGCAACTTGGCGCGCAGCGGTTGCAGGCGGTCGAGAATGCTACCAAGGATGTGCGGCGGGACGCATGGGCATTGCCCGTGGTATTCCGTAACCGGAAGTCGGCGGTCGATGCTCACGCTACTACCTCCCCGGCAAGTTTGCTGTTGAGGTAACGCTTCTTGCCAACGCTGCGCGGATCGACCTTGCGATACGTCAGCGTTTTGCGTTTGCGCGTTGACGGCTTGCGCGCGTTTTCCTGCGCCAGCAGTCCGTTGATGCGACGATCAGCGAGTTGCCGCTCGCTGCGCGTCCCGATTTCGCGGCCCCAAGCGAAAGCCGCTTGAGCCGTTGCAATGAGCAGGACAAATCCAAAGATCGTCATGCCGATTATTTCGTGGGTGTTCATGGTTCTGTGTTCTCCGAGGCGGTTGTTTCCGCCTGCGAAAGTTCGGCGCGGATGATCTCGCGCAACTCGCCGCTGAGGCTTCGGTTGTTGTCGCGGGCACGGGCGCGCAATGCCTCAATCGCCTTAGGCGAGAGGCCGCTGATACCTATGAAAGTGCGCTTGTTTTGGGTCTTGGGCATTGTGGGATGCCTTAGGTTTCCGGTAGGGTTTAACCCCATGTTCAACCCAAGTAAATAGTTTTTTTTCTTTTTTTTTACTTATGCTTGGGGAGGGGGTAAGTTGAACCCGTGAGGCACAAGACTAGCCACATCGGGTTCCGGGCCACCCCGGAGCTAAAGGAGGCCGTTGAGCGCGCCGCGCTGGCGCAGGGGCTAAAGGCTGGCGAATGGATTCACGCCGTGGTCGAAAAGGCGATCAAGACCGGGGTGCTGGTGCGTCAGCAAACTACCTACGAAGTCATTGAGCCAAAGACTACCTTGCGAGCGGCAGAATCCGCCAAACGATACCTGTAACGTCAAATCGCGAATCGGACAATATCATTTTTATATCATCTTACAGCCCCCCCCCTTGCATTAACACATGAAACACAGTGAGGTTGTCCGACTCGGCGGGTTGTCCTGCCGCCTCTGGCAGTCTCCGGGCGATGGACGCTGGCGGTGGCATTCCCGGCGTGGAGGCAAACGGGTTCTCAATGCGGCGAAGGAATTGGGCGATGCCAAGGCAAAGGCCAAGGAACAGCTTGCCTTGTTGCGAGACGGGCGCAGCCAGCTAGGGAACCTAGACCCCGCTCTGCTTTCCGAGTTCCTCGCGTGGAAGGGGCAGCGTGCCGATAGTCCCGCAACTGCCGAGGCCGCGCGGCAGTATGTGGCGCACCTTACCGAGCGGAAGGTTCAGACCCGCACCATCGAAGCGGACATCAAGCACTTCACCGCAAAGCACCCCGGCCCGATTGCCGATGTCGCGGCGGAATCAGTCAAGTCGCACCTTGACTCATTAGGGGTCGGGCCTCGCCGCTACAACAACGTGCGGGCAAGCCTCGTCTCGTTCTTCGGATGGGCGAGGAAGCAAGGATTCCTGCCCGACACAATGACAGCCCCGCAGCGCACCCATGCCCTGCCTGTGCCGAAAAAGCGGCCCCCGATCTATACGCCCCCGGAGTTCCGCGCCCTGCTTGCTGCAGTTGCACCGGAGTGGCGGCTACCGCTGGCGATTTGCGGGTTGGCGGGGCTTCGCACTTGCGAGGCGGAAAAGCTCCTATGGCGCGAAGTAAAGCTCGGCAAGAAGCTGATCGAAGTCCTCCCCGAAAACGCCAAGAACACCGGACGCCGTAGGCTCGTCCCGATCCACCCCGCTTTGATGACTTGGTTCCGAAAGGCGGGCGAACACCGGGACGAAGATCACGTTTGCCCGCAAGGGGTGAGGATCGACAACCTTGCCAAGCGGGTTCGCAGAAAAAAGGTCACATGGGTGAAGAACGGGCTGCGACACAGCTACGGAAGTTATCGCTGCGCGGTTGTGAAATCCGCCGCGCAAGTTGCGTTGGAGATGGGCAATAGCGAGGGAATCGTCCGCTCAAATTACCTTGAATATGTCGAGCGAGGGACGGCTGCGGTGTGGTTCAAATGTGGTTACTTTGACCCGTCTTAAAAACTTAACCCCCTCATTTTGAGGGGGTTAAAGCATACCGGCGGAGGGGGTCGAACCCACACTCCCTTGCGGGAAACGGATTTTGAGTCCGTCTGGACAGAGGAAAATGAAAGTCGAAGAACGAATTATGCCGCTCAAGGGGTGGTTACTTTTGGGTTACTATTTGTCATAGACTTTGACACTCCCGCCGCCCTTTGTGGCGGCAGTAACCCGAAAATGGAAACGCTGGATGGCGGTTTCCTGCACGCACGGCCACTTAGCCGACCCCCGCGCAACCAAGGCAATGCTCGCCTTCCGCAAGGCATACGCCCCGCAGACCGTCCTGCACCTTGGGGATTTTTGCGACATGGCCGCGCTCCGGGCGGGAGCAAGGCGGGACGCCGACGATCCAGACCGAGCCGAAAGCATGGCCGACGATCTACTCGCTGGCCTGTCCTTCCTGCGTGAGCTTGAGCCGACAGTAATCCACTTAGGGAATCACGAAGATCGCTTGTGCGGACTCGCGCATAGCGGCAACGCCGTGGTCAGCTACGCCGCAGGGCAAGTGCTGGCGCGCATTGATGACGCAGCCAAGGAAATGAAGGCGAAGGTCGTTCCGTATGCGGGGTTGCGACCGGAGGCTTGCACTCGACTAGGCGACACATTGTTCCTGCACGGAGTCCTCTACAACGTCAGCGCGGCTCGCGATCACGCCGAAGCCCTTGGGATGAATTGCGTGTTTGGGCATACGCACCGAGTCGCGCAAGAGGCGGGGCGCTGCCAGCGTCCGGTTGTCGGCTACAACATTGGGTGCGCCATTGATCTTTCGGTCGGCTACGCCAAGGGCAGGCGGCAAACCCTTGGATGGGCGCATGGCTTTGCTTTCGGGGAATGGAACGATCAGTTCTGCACCGTGAACCTCATCACGCTTTCGCCCCACTACCGATTACCGCTATGAGGTCAAAAAAATTGACCACCCCCGACCCCGACCTCGCCCGTTGGTGCGCTGCCCTCGCCTCCCCCCAAGTCGCAGACAAAGTTCCCCCCGGCTGGCACACCACACGCGAACTTTGCGCCATGCTTGGCAAGTCCGACACAACCGTTAGCGAGCAGCTCCGCAAAGCCGTTGCCGCAGGCAAATGCGAGCGGCGGGAGTTTCGCATTGCTGCGGCTAACACGGTGCGCGGCGTGCCGCACTACCGACTGCTCGGCAAATGAAAAAGCCCGTCAAGGCCACACCACGGCGCAAGAAGCACGCGCCCTCGATGCGGTTCCGTCTCGACGGCGTATGGTGGACTGTCCGAGTTGAGCGTCCACCGGACAAAGAAAAACTTGACGGGCTTTGCCACTACAAGAAACGCACAATCTGGCTTGCACCTTCTGCCGTCAAAGGCGACTTGCTCGGCATTGTGGTGCATGAACTTGCCCACTGCGTTATTCCGCCGACCGACGAAACCCATGTCCGCGATCTTGAGCGCGTTGTTTGTGCCGTGGTGCGCTGGGCGGCGCGCAAATTGAATGACGGTAAGATCAGCATTGGGAGGCATAAGGCCAGCTAGGAATCCAAATCCCAAATCGCATGACCTTCTGGCCGCTCCTCATCTGCACTCTGTGCTACGCCGCAACCAGCATCGGCTTCGCCCGCGAGGGCAACTGGCCCATGTGCGCCGTGTTTGCGGGATACGCCGGGGCCAATCTGGGGTTTCTCGCGCTCGTTTGGAAGTAATCCTATCGCGCGCGCTATACACAAAGCACGATTGCGTATAGCGAAGCGGACATCGCTATACATTAAGTAACAAAATGTGATGTGTTTTTGTTAGGCGAGCGCGGCAGGGTTCAATACCTGCACCTTCCGGGTTGTGCCCCTCGCGTCTTATTCCGCCACGCGCTCATTTGTATCATTCCGCGATACTAT
>Ga0315904_10013918_pt1 | contig 10044 bp, 3 predicted proteins | sample LakEriMetagenome_6_FD_203529 | JGI IMG/M metagenome (GOLD analysis project Ga0315904, IMG submission 203529) | Freshwater fungal communities from buoy surface, Lake Erie, Ohio, United States - Buoy 12 MA120 | ecosystem: Environmental > Aquatic > Freshwater > Lake | place: USA: Lake Erie, Ohio...
TGAGTAAACGCCCGAAGACCCATGTGCGAAAGCGTAGACCCAAAGCCGGAGTGTTTGCGGCCGCTCCATGGCAAGGCCGCGCTAACGCGGTCGCAGCAGTTCCAATAGCCGGTGCCGGAATTGAGCTGTGCTAAAATCTTCTCCGCTCTTTTTTGTGAGGAAGAATAGACCGCAGCAGTCAGGCCATACTCGGTGTCGTTCATCAGTTGTAATGCTTCTTCATCGCTCTTCACTTTCATAATGCCAATCACCGGACCAAAACTTTCTTCGCGCATCACTTTCATTTTGTGGTTTAAGTCTACCAACACAGTCGGCTCGAAGAAGTGACCTTTGCCGCTTATCTTCTTTCCGCCCGTGAGCACCTTCGCTCCTTTTTTAACAGCGTCTTTCACTTGCGCCTCTACCACACGCAATTGTGCTTCGCGCGTTAGTGCACCGATGTATACACCATCGTCTGTGGGCGAACCCACTTTATAACTCTTCACTTCTTTTACAAACTCCGCTACATATTTATCATACACTTTTTCGTGGACATAAATCCGTTCTACGCTGCAACAGCTCTGTCCATTGTTATAAAACGCGCCATCGGCTGTGCCTGCTGCTATGTTCTTGATGTCTTTGGCATCTGCCGCTACATAGAGCGGATCTTTGCCGCCCAACTCCAATCCGCACGGCACCATCTTTGGCGCTACTTGCTCATAAATAAATTTGCCGGTGGCATAAGACCCCGTGAAAAAGTAGCCATCCAAATCCATGTGCAACAAAGCGGCACCCACTTCGCGCGCACCTACCGCCACTTGAAACACATCATTGGGCACACCTGCTTTCTTCAAAATACGATCTATCTCCAGCCCCGTCAATGTGGCAAATTCCGATGGTTTATACAGCACCGCATTACCCGCCAACAAAGCCGGCACAAACACGTTCGTGCCTACCAAGTAGGGATAGTTCCATGCAGAAATATTGCACACCACCCCCAGCGCTTCGTAAGCTATGCGCTCTTGCATATTGGCTTCGTCACTCATTATTTCATCACTTAAATATCGCTCAGCATTGGCCGTCAACCAAGCAATTCTGCCTCGCGCACCGTTCACTTCATTGCGGCTTTGTTGCAGCGGCTTGCCCACTTCGCTCGTCAACACTCGAGCACATTCTTCTACATTTTCCTTGAGCAAGTCGGCAAACTTATGAAGTATAGCCACGCGTTTTTTCAGCGGTACGGCACTCCATTTTTTTTGCCCTTGTTTCAAGAGGTATAGTTTTTTCTTTAACGATGCAGATGTATCTTCTTTCACATCTGCAAGCACTTGCTCGGTCGCGGGATTGATTATTTTCATACTTTATTAAATTTAACCACTAAGGACACCTAGGTCACAGAGATTTATTTTGGCAAATGTGCAAATTTATCTGTCACAAAATGTTTTACAAGTAATAAGTTGAGCTAGTTTATCATGAAAAATACAGCACCAAAGAAGAAGCAGCATTATATATTTTTGAATACATTGAAACATTTTATAATACAGTTAGAAGACACAAACGCTTAAATAACCTTACAATTTTAGAATATTACCAACCTTTAAATAACCAACTTAAACAAGCGGCTTAAGGGAGCAAAAATTTTGTCCACTTTTTTCTAGGAATTCCAGGTGTAGAAATGAAGAAAAAAGGCATTTTCCGCTGCTTCGCCAAGCATATTGCAAATGGTAGCACTAAAGAGCTGCGGCCCTTTTTTACACAATGTATAAGCAAAGAAGCTAAGATAAGGACAAACAAATGGAGAGGCTATCGTCCGCTTCAATCAACGTATAAAAACTTGTGGCAAGAAGAAAGCAAACCAGATAGTAACTTTAGGCTATTTCATCGTCAAGTGATGATGCTGAAAGCTTGGTTGAGAGGAATACACCATAGCGTAAAACAGATACAGCCATATCTTGACGAGTTTGTATTCAGATATAATCAACGAGCAGATGTCACTATTTTTGATAAACTCGTTAATGCCATGATGAATGAAAAACCATTGTACATAAAAAACTTAAATTTGTATTGGGGTAGCTAAACGCCTACTTCTATGTTTTTAAATTTAAGCATAAAATAAATACAATGTTAGCATACATCAATCCAAGTAATTTACTTTTCATCGACATTGAAACTGTTCCTGAGTATTCATCTTTTGACCAGCTTTCAAATACTAAAAAAGAGCTCTGGGCATTAAAGCACAACCAGTTAAAGCTCGAAAGTTTAACTTCGGAAGAATCTTATCTGCAAAAAGCCGGTGTCTATGCTGAATTTGCAAAAATAATCTGCATTAGCATTGGGATACTTTATAGCAAACCAAACAACGAAAAATGGATCCGAGTTAAATCATTTTCAGGTAACGATGAGCATCAACTACTTCATGAATTCACAGAACTCATAAAACAAAAATTTAATGACCCCGAAAAATACCATTTCTGTGGCCACAACATTAAGGAGTTTGATATCCCGTTTATTTCAAGAAGATTATTAATAAACAAAATTCATCTGCCGGAAGCATTCGATAATTCAGGCAAAAGACCTTGGCAAATGCATGACGTTGATACCTTGCAACTGTGGAAGTTTGGTGATTATAAAAACTACACCTCACTTAAACTCATGGCTGAGATATTAGACATACCTACACCGAAAGAACAGATTGAAGGTAAAGACGTATGTCGAGTATATTGGCAAGAAAATGATTTATCAAAAATAATTAACTACTGCCAAAAAGATGTCATCACAGTTATTAGATTACTCCTACGTTTTAAAGGCGATACGGATACGATACCAAATCATAACATCGAAATAGTTTAATCAATATGATAAAGGTAATACAAGAACATTTCAGTGCAGTCTTCGACACTTTTTTCCCGAGACTATGCTACGCTTGCACTAAGCCATTACTACCGGTCGAAGAAATTATATGCATGGAGTGTAATTTTGATATGACGAAGGCAAAAAATTACAATGACCCCGATAGTAAGTTAAATAAAAAGTTTTGGGGCAGAGTAAATTTAGGGGGTGTAGTAGCCTATTATGTTTTCCGAAAAGATAGTAAAGTACAACATCTCATACATCAATTAAAATACAAAGGCAAACACGAAATTGGGGAACTTATTGGCGTAAAGCTAGGCAATTTACTACTTGAAGAAGATTCAATTATTAAAAATGTGGATTTAGTTGTGCCTATTCCTCTACACTATAAAAGATTCAAAAAACGGGGATATAATCAATGCGATTCATTTGCTAAAGGTATAGCTGAAACATTAAATGTGAAATATTCAACGAATGCTGTAGAAAGAATAACGGCAAACGAGTCACAAACCACAAAAAGCAAATTAGATCGTTGGGGAAATGTTGCTGAACTTTTCGTTGTAAAAGATAAATCTCAATTAGTTGGCAAACATGTTCTAGTCGTTGACGATGTAATTACGACTGGGTCTACAGCTGAAGCTTGCTTGCAAACTATAAGTGAAATAGAGAATATCAAAATAAGCTTTGCAGCTATAGCAGCTGTAAGTAAAGTTTGAAATTGATTAAATAAAAATGCCCCACTAAATAGTGAGGCATTTAATAAAATAAGGAGGCGACTACCTACTCTCCCGGATTTTTAATCCAGTACCATCAGCGTGGAGGGGCTTAACTTCTCTGTTCGGAATGGGAAGAGGTGATCCCCCTCGCTATAGTCACCCTTAAGTTTATCCCGTAGGAAATAACTTTTGACAAATTGGGTTAATAAAATTACAATTTCAATACTGATAAAAAAGAAAGTCAACGGGCAATTAGTATCGCTCGGCTTTGATGTTACCACCTTTACACCTGCGACCTATCAACGTAGTAATCTTCTACGACCCTTAAAAGAGATCTCATCTTGAGGTAGGCTTCGCGCTTAGATGCTTTCAGCGCTTATCCCTTCCGAACGTAGCTACTCTGCAATGCAGCTGGCGCCACAACAGATACACCAGAGGTTCGTCCGACACGGTCCTCTCGTACTAGAGTCAGCTCCTCTCAAATCTCTAACGCCCGCAACAGATAGGGACCGAACTGTCTTGCGACGTTCTGAACCCAGCTCGCGTGCCACTTTAATGAGCGAACAGCTCAACCCTTGGGACCTTCTCCAGCCCCAGGATGTGACGAGCCGACATCGAGGTGCCAAACCTCCCCGTCGATGTGAGCTCTTGGGGGAGATCAGCCTGTTATCCCCAGCGTACCTTTTATCCTATGAGCGATGGCCCTTCCATTCGGAACCACCGGATCACTTTGCCCGACTTTCGTCCCTGCTCGACTTGTTTGTCTTACAGTCAAGCACGCTTGTGCCAATGCACTCTACGTACGGTTACTAAGCGTACTGAGCGTACCTTTGGAAGCCTCCGTTACAATTTGGGAGGCGACCACCCCAGTCAAACTACCCACCACGCATTGTCCTTATTATCTTAAGTTAGAATCTAATCAAAGAAAGGGTGGTATTTCAAGGTTGACTCCACGAAAGCTGGCGCTCCCGCTTCAAAGTCTCCCACCTATCCTACACATTATTTAATCAAATTCAGTGCGAAGTTATAGTGAAGGTGCATGGGGTCTTTCCGTCCCGTTGCGGGTAATCGGCATCTTCACCGATACTTCAATTTCACCGGGCTCGCGGCTGAGACAGCGTCCAGATCATTACACCATTCGTGCAGGTCGGAACTTACCCGACAAGGAATTTCGCTACCTTAGGACCGTTATAGTTACGGCCGCCGTTTACTGGGGCTTCAGTTGAGAGCTTCGCTTGCGCTGACCCCCTTCTTTAACCTTCCAGCACCGGGCAGGTGTCAGGCCCTATACATCATCTTTCGATTTAGCAGAGCCCTGTGTTTTTGTTAAACAGTCGCCTGGGCCATTTCTCTGCGGCCACACATAGTGTGGCGTTCCTTCTCCCGAAGTTACGGAACTATTTTGCCGAATTCCTTAGCCGCGGCTCACCCGAGCGCCTTAGGATACTCTCCTCGCCCATCTGTGTCGATTTACGGTACGGACCGCTATACTCGCTATTTCTTGGAAGAGATTTTATGGCTTCGCTTTGCCCGAAGGCTAGGCTCAACGTACTAATCCGTCAGTACGTAACCACCACGTCTCTCCGTCACTTTTATTGTATAGCAGGTGATGGAATATTAACCATCTTGCCATCGGAGGTCGCCTTTCGGCTGGTCCTTAGGATCCGACTAACCCTGATCCGATTAACGTTGATCAGGAACCCTTAGGCTTGTGGCGAATAGGTTTTTCACCTATTTTATCGTTACTTATTCCTACATTTGCTTTTCTAACAACTCCAGCCAGGCTCACGCCCAACCTTCGCAGTAGTTAGAATGCTCCCCTACCAGTGCATTGCTGCAATCCATGTCTTCGGTACTATGTTTGACACCCGGTTATTCTTCCGCGCCCGACCACTCGACCAGTGAGCTGTTACGCACTCTTTAAATGATTGCTGCTTCCGAGCAAACATCCTGGCTGTTATAGCAATCGGACATCGTTTGTTTGACTTAACATAGATTTTGGGACCTTAGACGATGGTCTGGGTTGTTTCCCTCTCGGCAACAGACCTTATCATCGGCTGCCTCACTGCTGGATATATTATATAGCATTCAGAGTTCGTCAGGGTTTGGTAGGCAGTGACGCCCCCTAGCCCAATCGGTAGCTTTACCTCTATATAACTAAGTCCAACGCTGCTCCTAAAAGCATTTCGGGGAGTACGAGCTATCTCCCAGTTTGATTAGCCTTTCACCCCTACCCACAGCTCATCCGGAAGCTTTTCAACGCTTATCAGTTCGGTCCTCCATAGTGTGTTACCACTACTTCAACCTGGCCATGGGTAGATCACAAGGTTTCGCGTCTGCCGCCACTAACTTTCGCCCTATTCAGACTTGCTTTCGCTGCGACTCCGGAACTTAGTTCCTTAATCTTGCTAGTGACGAGCAACTCGTAGGATCATTATGCAAAAGGCACGTCATCACTCCACGAAGGAGCTCTGACCGCTTGTAAGCATACGGTTTCAGGTTCTATTTCACTCCGCTATTCGCGGTTCTTTTCACCTTTCCTTCACAGTACTAGTGCGCTATCGGTGTTTGAGGAGTATTTAGCCTTAGCGGATGGTGCCGCCAGATTCCCACAGGGCGTCTCCGACCCCGCGGTACTCAGGATACCACTATGTATAAAATGCTTTCGATTACAGGATTATCACCTTCTATGATGCTACTTTCCAGAAGCTTCGTCTCAGCATTTTAAGTCAATGTTGTGGTCCTACAACCCTCCAGAGGCAAGCCTCCAAAGTTTAGGCTGTTTCCCGTTCGCTCGCCACTACTTGGGAAATCACTGTTGTTTTCTCTTCCTCGGGGTACTTAGATGTTTCAGTTCTCCCGGTTAGCATTCTAACTAAGTTAGAATATCATGACTTCATCATGATGGGTTGCCCCATTCGGAAATCTTCGGATTAAAGCCCATGTGCGGCTCCCCGAAGCTTATCGCAGCTTATCACGTCCTTCATCGCCTCTCAAACCCAAGGCATCCACCGTATGCTCTTAGTAACTTTCAAATTTTCAAGTATTTGAAATTATAATTTTATTAATTGCCAATATGTCAAAGAACTTTGTCTGATAATCTTTAGCTGTTGGGCGGATAAGCTTACTTAGCGTATTATCAAAATTTGTGGAGGTGAACGGAGTCGAACCGATGACCCCCTGCTTGCAAAGCAGGTGCTCTAGCCAGCTGAGCTACACCCCCGTGATAGTAGTAGTCCCGGGCAGATTCGAACTGCCGACCTCTACATTATCAGTGTAGCGCTCTAACCAACTGAGCTACGAGACTCTATTAATTGCCTCAAGCTTAGTTAATCTGGCTGAGGTAGCTTGTTTGCCGACCTTCTCAGGTGTTTAGGCTGAGACGCTCTATTTAAAGAGCTACGAGACTATGCATACAAATTATTCAGAGAACGAAATAAATTTTGAAATAGTGGTAGAAACATAAAAGCACAGGTTAAATTGCTCTAAAAAGGAGGTATTCCAGCCGCACCTTCCGGTACGGCTACCTTGTTACGACTTAGCCCCAGTTACTGGTTTTACCTTGGACAACTCCTTACGGTTATCGTCTTAAGGTACACCCAACTTCCATGGCTTGACGGGCGGTGTGTGCAAGGTCCGGGAACGTATTCACCGCAACATTGCTGATTTGCGATTACTAGCGATTCCAGCTTCATGAAGTCGAGTTGCAGACTTCAATCCGAACTGAGATAGGGTTTTTGAGATTTGCTCACTGTCGCCAGTTGGCTGCTCTTTGTCCCTACCATTGTAGCACGTGTGTAGCCCTGGGCATAAAGGCCATGATGATTTGACGTCATCCCCTCCTTCCTCTCTGCTTACGCAGGCAGTCTCTTTAGAGTCCCCGACATTACTCGCTGGCAACTAAAGATAGGGGTTGCGCTCGTTGCGGGACTTAACCCAACACCTCACGGCACGAGCTGACGACAACCATGCAGCACCTTGTAACCTGTGTATTGCTACAAAGACCCCTTTCAGGATCGGTCAAGTTACATTCTAGCCCAGGTAAGGTTCCTCGCGTATCATCGAATTAAACCACATGCTCCACCGCTTGTGCGGACCCCCGCCAATTCCTTTGAGTTTCATCCTTGCGGACGTACTTCCCAGGTGGTATACTTAACGCTTTCGCTTAGACACACACAGTATATCGCGTATGTCGAGTATACATCGTTTAGGGCGTGGACTACCAGGGTATCTAATCCTGTTTGATCCCCACGCTTTCGTGCCTCAGTGTCAATATAGGTTTAGTGAACTGCCTTCGCAATCGGTGTTCTATTACATATCTAAGCATTTCACCGCTACATGTAATATTCCATCCACCTCAACCTAATTCAAGTCAAGCAGTATCAATGGCAGTTCCGCAGTTGAGCTGCGGTATTTCACCACTGACTTACAAGACCACCTACGCACCCTTTAAACCCAGTGAATCCGGATAACGCTTGCACCCTCCGTATTACCGCGGCTGCTGGCACGGAGTTAGCCGGTGCTTATTCCTCTGGTACCTTCAAGCTCCGAGTAAATCGGAGTTTTTATTCCCAGAGAAAAGAAGTTTACAATCCAGAGGACCTTCATCCTTCACGCGGGATGGCTGGATCAGAGTTGCCTCCATTGTCCAATATTCCCTACTGCTGCCTCCCGTAGGAGTCGGGCCCGTGTCTCAGTGCCCGTGTGGCTGATCGTCCTCTCAGACCAGCTACCGATCGTTGGCTTGGTGAGCCGTTACCTCACCAACTACCTAATCGGACGCACACCCATCGAATACCACCGGAGTTTTAATTACGGAGTGATGCCACTCTGTAATGTTATGGGGGATTATTCTCAGTTTCCCGAGGGTATACCCCAGTATTCGGCAGGTTGTGTACGCGTTACGCACCCGTACGCCACTCGTCAGCGATATTGCTATCCTGTTACCGTTCGACTTGCATGTATTAGGCCTCCCGCTAGCGTTCATCCTGAGCCAGGATCAAACTCTTCGTTGTAAAAGAGTTAAATCCTAATTCAAAAAAGAATTAAAATTAAAAAAGTGATTTAAGCATTTCCTGTTTGATGCTTCTATGTTTCTATCCAATATTTCAAAGAACTTTTGACTGATTTTATTCAATCACTTGTGGTTGTTGAAGTTTGAACTTCTTGGCCGTTTGCCGACAACTTTTGTTTATTTCTGAAGAACGTTTTTCAAATTCGGGACGCAAATATATGTTTTTAATTTTCGCATTTCCAAATTCTTTCTGAAAAATATCTTCAGTTTGTTTTGTTGCACTTTAATTTTCATTTAGTGCATACAGTCTAATTGACTTTTACTATTGCTTATTGACGCTTTCACAGCGCTTGTGCTTTATATTATGAGGTGGCTTTTGCAGCTCTTGAAAACCTGAAGCACAATTTCGAATGTTGTATATTTCGATGGCTCTCATTGAAAGAGAGACTTTGAATATTTTAAAGAAGCCGTATCGCTACGCTTCATTGATTGTTTTGCTTTTGTTTTGTAAAGAACGTTTTCCTCAAAAGCGGGGCGCAAATATATGTTTTTATATTTCACATCTCCAAATTTATTTCGAAAAAAACTATTCTTTTTTTCTATTCAGTTATTGAACTATAATTTGTCTTTATAACTGCTGCTTGATTGTTATTTGAAAGAACGTTTTCTCTCAAGCGGGGCGCAAATGTAAACGCAGTTTTTGATTTTGCAAATACTTCTCAAAGATTTTTTAAAATAACCAATCATTGCTGCTTTTAATCCATACGTACTTTACCAATGAAAAGTTATTGGCTTTAATGGTCAATGTTTTTGATCCGGCAGATAAAAAAACAGCCCCAAGTGTGAAAACTTGAGGCTGTAATAACCTAGAATGCGCGATAAGTGATTAGCCAATTTGGATTTCTACTACCGGGCTTACTTTTGCTTCTTCCTTTTTAGGCAGTGTTACTGTAAGAATACCGTCCTCATAACTAGCGGCTATTTTCTCTACATCGATAGTTTTCGGCAAAGTAAAGGCACGACTAAAAGAAGCGAAGTTGAATTCTTTACGTTTGAACTTTTGCTCTACTACTTCAGTTTCTTGTTTTTTCTCGCCAGTGATAGTGAGAAGGTTGTTTTCTACTTTGACGGAGAAGTCGCCTTTTTTGAACCCCGGTGCTGCTACTTGTATGGCATAACTGTCTTTAGTGTCTTGCACATTTACTAGTGCCGGAGTTTTAAAGTACTCAGATTGAGTAACGCTTGGGAATTCATTTTCAAAGAAGTTTTCAAACATGTTTGAAAATCTTGGAAAGGCTACTTTGCCTGTTTCGGGTTTTACTGTTATGAATGTCATAGCTTTGGTTTTTTAGTTTAGAAATACGAAATGGTTATTTCAAACTAAATGCCAAGCCAATATTTAAGCCATTATGACTGAAAATGAGTAAATCAAGAAGACAAAATTTCCGAATATAATAATTATGATTGAAAAAATGGCGTTTTTTC
>Ga0315904_10013919_pt1 | contig 10043 bp, 16 predicted proteins | sample LakEriMetagenome_6_FD_203529 | JGI IMG/M metagenome (GOLD analysis project Ga0315904, IMG submission 203529) | Freshwater fungal communities from buoy surface, Lake Erie, Ohio, United States - Buoy 12 MA120 | ecosystem: Environmental > Aquatic > Freshwater > Lake | place: USA: Lake Erie, Ohio...
GTTGACGATGATTGCAGTTGTTTGTTTCATAAGTGTATTATATATGACAGTAGACAAAAAGTCTACTGTTTTGGCAAAATTAGATAGATTTATTCTGTTACGAGGAAAATCTATCAAAACCCTAGGCTGTGTTTAGGCAGCCAATGCGAACTGTTCGTCGTTTGCGTTTACGTTTTTTGCTTCTACGGCCGGGAGACCCCAACCCTACGGCTTTCACATTGCCGAGCTGTCCACTCTGTTACTCTTTGCCCTGTCGAAACTATGCAGGCCCATCAAAAGCATACTAACTTGGTTATATGGGGTCTTTGAAATTATCTCTTGATCCTTGCGGACTACACCCAAAGGTTAATATGCTTATGGTGGACCTGGGGGGATTCGCACCCCCGTCCAGAACACTTTTCTCTTTGCTTCATACAGCAATAACTTACAGTATATATTTATTTTGATTGTGTGTCAACCAGTGCAACACCTAAAATTCTGTTACAGGAACCTTTGACGAGTAGGCTTGGGCAGACTTGTGGTTGCTTGATCAGCGGCACCTAGTCTTGGATCTCGACGAGCTGGATCAAAATAAGTTTCCTTATCACGTAAGTCAGTTTTGACACGGCCTGTCTCTGCTCGGTCTGGAGTAGCCAGGCGAGAGGCAATGATAGCAATCACAATAGCACCTGCCGCCGCCATTACTGCCATGGTAGAACCAGTATTTGATGCCCACGCACCGCCGGCCCACATAGGAGCAACTGCACCAGCCACCGCTCCTAGAATTCCACCTATTGTAGCATAATTTGCTTTATTTTTGCCCAATGATCCAGGCACTACAGCAGTTTCGCCTTCTCCACCAGGACCACTAACGGTAAATTGTGGATTGACATCAGCCTCTGACAGATTACTGTTGGCCGCAATCATTTTTTTAATGTTGGGCATGTTAACATCGGCCATGGAGAGTTGTTCAACTGGCTTGCCCAATGTTTGTTCAACAAAATCAGTGACTTTTTTAATCAAGCCCGGAGACATTTTTTCCACAGCAGCTTTGGCCGCAGTAGTAATGGAATCTAACATGCCCTCATCTAATTGTTCAGGTTGCTGATTTTCGTTAATGATGTCGATATAACGACGAAAAAGTTCTGTACTCATGATCGATTTCCTTCAATATACTTATATTTATTATTAACCTTTGGTACTTGAATTGCATCTGGCTACTATTTTTTTGTTTTGGGACCTGAATTCTTGTTGCTTTTGGGATTTGGCTTGCTCGCACTCAGCTTGAGTTTTGTACTTGGCTTGTTCGCCTGACTCAGGCACAGGGCCTAGCACACTCCAACTCAACACCCAAATCAAAGTCTGGCTCACAGCAGATTCCTAACTTATATTGAGATATTTATAAGTTGGCGTTATTTGCCCAGGCAATAGCTAGTACCAAAATGATGCCCGGTGTGAGCCACACCTGGTTTGACAACAGTCATCCATTTGTTGCCAAATTTTTTCACCATGCTGTTGACCCAGGATCGATATTTAGAACCCAACACTGAATCGTTATACACCCAGCTGTCTCTGTCACTGAACACCATGTTTTGTATTTTGGGCGTCACATACATCTTGGGATCAAACCATGGATACACAATGCTGTGTAGACCTATGTAGGTAAGCCAATGTGTTTGCCACCGTCCGTCATGCCATTTGGGAATATACCCATACGGCATGGATTGAGTTCTGGACAGCCAGGGATGATCTGCTGGTGCTGTTTTTAAAAAATTCTTTATCAAATGTGCTTGTTTCACATGTATGAGTGGTGCGTCGGGAGTGGAATAAAAATATTCGTCATGATCTTCTGGTCGATTAAGATACTGAGTTCTTACATCTACCATGCTGCTGGTTAGTTCATGAAAACCAAAATAAAATTTACCTTGATTAAATTTTACATTAGAAATTTTTTCATGCCCATACACAAACACCACACGTTTTTCTGAACATAATTTTTTGTATTCTGGAATCAAGTCACGGTGCATGCTGCCGGACTGCCGCCAGGGGCTGGGCGTGGTGTTGCCAAAATACTCAATATCGTACAAATTGTTGGTCAACACATTTTTTGTGTGTTCGCTGAGATCTATTTCACGTATCACAAGATCTTTGTACAGAGGATTTTTATCTTTAAGTTGGTGTGCTATGGGCAGCGAAGTCTCAAAAATTTCGCGATTCATGAAAGACGTTTTGCTTTGATCTGCCTGCGTGTAAGTCAACGATGCTATTTCGTCAATCTTTACTCCTGCATGCACAAACGCCTGCAAGGCATTGTAACTGTCTGCCCCGCCCGAAAAAAACAACACAATATAATCGTACTTGGCACGAATTTGTCTAGCCCGTTCAAAGTACATGTCTGTAATACTTTGAACGGGCTCTTGTGTCCAGTCAATAGCACCATACACTTCGTCGTTGAAATGATATTTGACGGGTATGTTGAGTTTTAAATGTATTTCTAGAGCCTCTAATTTGCTGAATGTTTTGTAGTCACCCACACTCCAATAGCCAAAATGAGATTTTTCTAGGTTGAACATCTGTGCCTGTTAATTAGGACTTTTGCTTTTGGTTAAATTTACAGAGGCGCCATATTTTGTCCACTCATTGTTCAAGTGTCGTGCAAATTCTCTTGGCGGCATGTAACTGACATCACCTGCAAAAGTTTGCAATGTGTTTATGAGTGTTGGATCTTGAGTGGCTTTTTTTACTGCATTGTTTAGGATATCAACAATGGCTGGATCAGTTCCCGGAGGAGCAATCACGCCAAACCAACTGACTATGTTGGTATCTGGCATGTTGAGTTCGGCAAATGTTGGAACATCTGGCAAGTCAGGCAAACGACGATTAGATGCAACAGCAATGGCCCGCATTTGCCCAGCTTTGATATTTGGTATTATCAATGAAGATTCCAGTATCATTTGCACGTCATTGTTCAAAACATACAACCGTGCCTGTGTCATGGCCTTGACCGGGACGTACAACATGTCTAAATTGTTTTTGGCCTTGAGTGTTTCTCCCATGAGCCAGTACTGTGTGCAGAACTGGCCGGCATAATTGTACTTCGCTGGATTATTTCTTACAGTGGCGACAAAGGATCGGTAATCACTAGCGGGAAATGTATTATTCACTGCCATGATGTTTGGTACATAGCCAAACATGGCCACCGGTGTGACATCCTTGGTGGTGTCATACGGCAACTGATCCATGCAATGCGGCGCTAGGCTCAGTACGGTGATACTTCCAATGGCCAGTGTATAACCATCGGGTTTGGCATTGATTGTGTTTCTGATTGCAATTGTGCCTCCGGCTCCAACCACGTTTTTCACCACAACTGGTTGTTTCAGTATTGGTTCAAGACTTTTTGCCAGCGCTCGAGCAAGAATATCGCTGGAGCCACCTGGTGCTAGGCCAACAATCAGTTCAACGGGCCTCTGGGGATAGTCAGCCCAGGAAAACGGTAAAAACATCGCCCAGAGCAATATACCAGCTATAAATTTCATGTAATCTCCATATGATGAATTTTAGATTTGATACTGTGCGGTATCATTCAATTGATGTGTGAGTGGTACCCTGTACCACTCACAAGTGGCATTTAGTGCAATGCTCTGATTTTGTCAATCATGTTGTCTGGGAATGTGTGTTCAAACTTGTCATACACAGACTGCATCTTGATCTTGAGTTGTTCAAGTTCAGCATCAGTTGGATCATACACAATGATACCATCTGATTCCAGTTGGCCACGTGCTTGTTGGCCATCTTCGATTGTGGTATCACGTTCACGACGTCCGGCACGTAAGGCCGCATCTTTGATACAATCACGCACTTCTTGACTCAAGGTGTTCCAGAAACTGTCGGCAATGATCATGGTGGTCAAGAACAAGGCATGCTTGCTGTCCACCACACTCTGCATGGCTTCATTTTGTCCCAGGGGATAGATACGACTGTACACAGTGTCATTGCCGTTGCACTGACCTGCCTTGATGTAGTCGGCTGCTTCTTCTGTTTCGCAAACAAATGGATCCACACCACCGCTGAGCACACGCACAACTTCTTGGCCAATGGGATTACGATTGCTACGCAATTTTTCGCCTGTCAAGTCTGCTAGAGTACTAACAGGTTTGTTCACACCCATGCAACGGAAACCGCCTGAGTATGTGTATGCCAGACCGCGAACATTGGATTTTTCTGTCAGACGATTCAGTAAGCCTTCGCCAATTTCGCCTTCCAGCACACGGTATGCATGATCGTGATCACGGAACAGGTATGGCAATTCAAATGCTAGAAAATCATAGTCATAGTGTTCAGCCAACCAAGTGGTGTACATCTGACTCATTTCCAATCGGCCAGCTTCCATCAGGTCCAGAAGATCATGTTTGGTTACTACAACGCCATCGTTGTATTTTTCACTGTATTCCGACAGTGTCATGATTTCGATTTCAATCGATTCAGCGTTTTGCTGTTCATTGAGATACTTTTCAAAATCTCGTGCGGCTCGATAAAACAAGCTCAATGGCTCATGGGCAATTACCCAACGAATGGTGGTTTTTTTCATTTTTACTCCAGGTAAATTATTAAGAAATTTGCTTACCAATAATTGGCTACGGACGGCGTTCTTGTGTAACACACAAGTAAACGGGTCATTACCCGAAGCGTCTTGATTCCGGCGTCGGACCCTTCCGGCGCTGCAAAAATTATTTATCAAGTTTTACATCAACAGTCAAACGTTTCCACTGATTGACCTGTGCATCAAACCAAGCATCAATTTGGTTATCGGGCATTTGATTGTTTGGAATGCAGTTGTCAGCAGCATTGGCGTCCCGGACTGATCGGGCACGGCCGGCCTCTACTAGAACTTTCCGAATGCTTTTAAAGCGATCTTCGGACAGGGTTTTGGCGGCAAAAATTTGTTGCGGTGTGCTCATGTCCAGCAGATCTCGGCTAAATCCTTGATTTGACAATAGGTCTGTGCCCTTGATGCTGTTGCGTCCGGTCTGCCCCAGCCAATTGATCTGTCTTGGTGAGTCGGATCTTGTGTATTGCTCACTGTCGCCATGAAATCCCACACTAAAATCCACAGCGCCATTCAGCACGTTCAACAGTGCTTCACTGGTACTTTTGAACGGCACAATGGTCATGTTGGGATAGTTTTTGGCAATTTGAATACTGACCAGGTGTGTGGTTGTGCCCAGGCCGCTCATGCCAATTGACAGTTTGGCGTCAGTGGGCACATCTTTCCAGCTCTTGTATTTGGCACTGCTAATCACAAACGGTGATACACACATGGGCAAGATACTGCGAAAATCTGCCATGTTGTGGCTGTCTGCAGGATACAGATTGGGACGAATGTATCCAGCACTGCTGTTGATCCACAGAGTGTTGGCGGAATTGTTCAACACATGTTTTGCCGCCACTGTACCGCCAGCACCGGGCCGGGTATCAAACACAAAAGTGTACTGGGTTTGTATCTTGTTGGCTTCATCTACCAATGCGCGATAAAAGTTTGCCGCATTGTCTGCCGCGGTCCAAGAATAGACCAGGGTAACTGTTTCCCGTGCATGCACAGTCAAACTTGACACAAGTGCTAGTAATAGTAGTAATTTTTTCATGATTTTCCTTAGAATTTAAAGTGGGTGTTGGTACCAGGATCTACAAAATTTGCATCGCCCAGATAATAGAATGGGGAGATAAAAGAAACAAAGCCCACTGGCCTGTTCATCTCTTTGTTAAAATATTTATTGTCAATATTGCTCACAAGATAATTTAACCCGGCTTGCCATGATTTCCATACATGTGTGTCTTGGAAATTTTGATAAAACCAATAGTCCATCTCGTTGTAAAAACTATTGGTAGGCTTGGATGTTTGAAACAGTGTCATGTCATATTCGGGATAGATCAATGGTTTTATCACATGTTCAAAAGCAGTGCGTTGCGCAAAACTATAGTTGGGCCAGCGGGTTAAAAATTGCAAGTGTTGATTCTGTGGAATCATGAACCACTTGACCACTGTGTGTGCTTGTTTGGCCAGCAGTTCAGGCATGTCGGATGCCCAGAAAAAGTAATCGTTGGTGGCATTGGTGTAACCTCCGAGATCTGGATTGGCACAGTTGGCCTGCACATCCATGAAGTACAAATACCATTTTTTATCTTTGACACAGATCTTGGGTTTGTCAATGCCCCACAGAATACAAACTTGTTTTCCTTGATCCAGGCATTTTTTGTGTTGATCAACCGCAGTGGCAGAATGTTTGAATGCGTGTCCTGGTTGGAAATAATCACGGGTTTGAAACACCCATGATTCATCCAGGCGACTGTTCAGCATGTCCACGCTGTAGTCGTGAAATGTGATCTTTGTCTTGGGATGATTTGTGGCCACCCATTCCAGCAATGGCTTGGCGGCATAGCGGTATTCGCTTAGGGTATTTTCTGGTTTGGTGTTGAACGGGTCGTCGCTTACATTTTTATCGCCTGTTTTGGGATAGCGAAAAACCACTTCGTCTAGATGAATATTATTGTGAAGAAAACTATATAATACTGTGGTTGAATCCCCGCCTCCGGAAAATTCTAATCTGATGTAATCATATTTTTCTCTCAACTGCAAGGCTCGTAATCTGTACAGTTCTAACAAATTTGTTTCAGGTTCTAGGTGCCAAGGATAAGGGTCAAAAATGTTTTTGTTAAAATTCCACTGCGGAAACTGTCCTGTGATGGTGGCATCGATCAGTGCCTGTGGTTTGCTGTAGTGTGTTTTATTTCCGACTGTGTAGAAACCCAATTTGGAATTTTCTTCAAACATTATCATCCCATTCTCTAGGAATCCATCCTAGTATTAATAGATCCTCTCGGATCTCATCTGTAACAGTACCTTCTGACACATGCCCAAGATCCACCCAATCCGCATCAGGCTCACCTTGTATACCCGAGCAGTACCAATCAACATAGTCTCCCTCTTCACGCATGTCAGCCACAATGCCGCCGGCACTGCGCCAACTGGCACTCCAGCGTTGATCCTTCAACAACGGCCATATGTCGTTTTTTACAAATTGCATGTTACACATGGCCGCATACAAGTTTTGAGCGTAGGTTTTATTGCTTTTGACTTTGTCGCAGATCCATTTGGTACTGCGCAAGTCGTACTCCATGTTGTCCTTTTGCCACTCAGGATCGGCCATGCGCTCTTGCTCCTGCTCGCGAATGCTTTTGAACAAGTTCAAATAATCTTCACTAGGATCCTTGTCCTCGTTCTTGCAACGTTCAATGTAACTTTCTTGTTGAAAGGTATGACGATCGGGACTAGAATTTATTTTGGTCATAGTGTTTGGTACGAGTAACCGGAGTCGAACCGGTACGCATTGCGCGGCGGATTTTAAGTCCGCTGGGTCTACCTATTCCCCCATACTCGCAGGTGTTTGTTTAACCGCCTCTGCCGGCTGCTTTGCGAACTGGTTTGCCTGATGGGGTTGGCTGAGCAGAACGTTTTGCGGCCTTTTGCTGTGTCTTTGATAACTTCACATCAGGATGCGCACTGGCATTCTTTCGATCTAATGCTTGTTTCACTGCTGTGATAAAAGGTACGGGTTTAACTGTCATAAGTGCTCCACAATTATTTATTGTTCTTTGGTCCAGCCACCAGGAATCGAACCTGGATTGATTGCTTAGAAGGCAACTGTATTATCCATTATACTATGGCCAGTTAAATTTACTTTGGTATTGCCCGTAAATTTACTTTGGTATTGGTGCGCCCACTAGGACTTGAACCTAGGACCAAAGGATTATGAGTCCTCTGCTCTGACCAACTGAGCTATAGGCGCATGTGTGTATTATAGCAGGAAATCTATTTAGTGTCAACAGTGCCGTCAGCTAGGTGGTCCTGTTTGATTTCCCGCACAGGGTGACCTAGTATACTAGCAATAGAGTTCTTGTAAGTGATTCGTTTGTTATTGAAATCACGGATGGCAATGGCTCTACGACCAATCTCTTGAAGACTCAACATCTGTTCTACTCCAGATTTCAGTTGCCATTCCAGATCCCAGATGGCATGGTGGATGTCAGTCATTGCTTGAATGTCTGCGTCCAGTTCGGCACTTTGCGGAAGTTGGCGGAACTTGTCCTCGTACCAATCAAGTTCAATTTGGTTTGCGCCCTTGGTTCGAGCATATTTTACTCTGGCAATGCAGAGTCGATCAATCAGTTCTAATACTGGTAGGAATTCCATATACGGCCTTTCATGTTTTATGGATTATAATTATATAAGATTGCTAAGAGTTTGTCAAGCCGTGATCCAATTCACGCTGTCTCTTTTTTCAATACTTTCGTTGCCGTCGTACTCGTTTACTTGAAACTGTGTGCCCTCAGGAATCCACTCAATTTGCAAATCTTCAAGCCCACCTGTGTAGATGTCTGGATACTTGAGTACCACAAAGGCCCGCAACTCGTCCCACTTCTCTTGTTCAACCAACTCAACCATGGCAGGGTCAAACAAGATTTCGGGACAACTGGTATTCCACGAAAACCAGCCCGCGCCATAGCCCGGTGAGTATAGCACAGCCACCCGGCCATCGCGAATCAGTTTATTCATCAAATTCGTATTCAGGATTGGTTTCAATTTCCACTGCACCAAAGCAGATTAGACCTGAATCTTCTGACACTTCAAACGGCTGATCAAACTCTACCACAGCACCTAGAGTTTCAATGTTGTCATAGGTTTTGTCCTGGATGTCTTCCACACGTATGCAACCAATTGAGCCAGAGTCCACTAGGTGACGGGTTTGCATGTTACTCATGTAAGTTCCGTCGCCCCAGCGGGTGCCAAAATTTGCAAATCTGCGGCCATCTTGGAGAGTGAACTCGCCATCCACTCCTCGGCCAGAATGATTGGGTGGAAACATCAGGCTCACAGCCTCGTCCCATTCAGGGTGCATGACATAGCACAAGTCACCAATGTAGTATTTTCCAGCAGGCATGGTCATTTTAGATCTCCTTTGAGGGTGTGCCAAACAACAGGGTCGCATCCAAGATAGATGCGATACTTGATATTGTTGCGCCAACGTGTGAACTGATTAATTCTACGCTCAACCCAGTTGAACATTGAGTCACGAAACCAAAACGGATTCAGTATGGCCGCAATCATAGCAATGGCTAATGGTGGCATGAGAACAGCCACAGTAACCCAATGGAACGTCATGGCGCGATAGAATCGGCCACCTTCAGGTGTGAGTGTAATTTCTTTGTTCATTGCTGTACCTTTTTACATTCAAAAACGCCGGGAAACATTCGGCCTTCTCGTACCAAATGATCCATGTATGTGACCATGGAAGTCTTGACCTTTTCACATTCCGCTACTTCCTTAAACTGACTGATGCGTTCTATATGAAAGCCCGGAAGACCGGCCTTGGTTGTGACCAAAACTGTAAATATTAGTTCGTACATTATTCAAATCCTAAATTGTTTGCGTATTCTCGAATAGACGTTGCTGAGTTAAGGCCATCTTCATCTGTGAACACAGGATCATTGGTATGAGTATACCCGTCCAAGAATGAGATAAACCAAGAGGGCTGACCATAACTTGAGCAAGGTGTGGCCTGTCCCACCCGCCGACCATCTACATAAGGTGGCCGATCAATGCTCATCAGATACTGACTAATCTGGTTCATTCTTCAACCTCATAGTTCTTTTTGATGTGCTTGGCAATGGTGTAGCCTTGTCCCAGTGTGAGCCCGTCAAACCTGTATGCAGTATCAGCACAGTCGCGGATCAACAACTCAGCAAAGTGTTTCACAAACTTTTCCAAGTCCTCGGGCGTCATGGTACTCCAGGTTTCCTTGAACTTGTCGTCCAGGGTCTGCCCCATTAGTTGTTTGATACGCTTGTTCACTGCGATCTCCGCTTCATCCATGTGTAGTCTACTCCGTCTGGACACTTGCCATTCTTGATACTGTCAGCGCCAAACACACCCACAATCTCCATGCCATTGCCTGTGATAGTAACAAACTCACCCAACACTCTGGCATACGCCATGGCCAGATCTAAAT
>Ga0315904_10013921_pt1 | contig 10042 bp, 10 predicted proteins | sample LakEriMetagenome_6_FD_203529 | JGI IMG/M metagenome (GOLD analysis project Ga0315904, IMG submission 203529) | Freshwater fungal communities from buoy surface, Lake Erie, Ohio, United States - Buoy 12 MA120 | ecosystem: Environmental > Aquatic > Freshwater > Lake | place: USA: Lake Erie, Ohio...
TTGGGAATTGACGTGAGCACCGCGACGATTCCCGACTTTTCCGGTCGCCCTCAGTTTCTGGTCGATCGACACTTGCCCATCAAAGAGCTCATATAGGCCAGGCCAGCGAGTCGTACCGTTACTGCAAACGTTTGAATTTGATTCGGTAACCAAGAGCGGTTATCCAAGTCATTAGTTTGAGAAAATTGTTAGGAAATGCTTGACGGTGTCTAAGCAAGTTCGATAGATTACCATATCTCTGGATTCAAAGGCTATTAGATTAAGAAAATTGTCTCTGGGTTTATCTTTTACCATAGTTTGTTTTTTCAATAGATTTTCTTGTCAATCATGCGTGATCATAGGCAAAAAGTGTTCTTGAATATTTCGTGTTTGATGACGGGATTCTCCGAGATCGAACTCGAAGGAACCGGGATGCTCGACCTTTACTACAACGAGGTCCGCAAGCAATGCGATTCTGCCAGCCTCGACTTATTCTTCGCAGAGGCAGAGACCATTCTGTTGGAATCCAATCAAGAAGTGGACAAAGCGAATGCACTGATCGCTTCAAACCTCATGCCTGATGGAAACTACGATGCTGTGGCCAAGAAGATTATCTTGCTCTGGTACACCGGAATGTGGTTTCCTGATCTGGCCGATATCTATAACGCAAAGTCTTACGTGACTTCGGATTCCTATCAGCAAGGGCTCGTGTGGAACGTTGTCGGGGCACATCCTCCAGGCGCACGGCAGCCCGGCTACGGCTCTTGGGCGGATCGACCAATTGAAAATCATTCCGATTGACTACCTTTTAAAGTTGAAAATGATGGAAAACCAGGAAGTTGACGTAGTAATCGTTGGATCGGGCGTTGCAGGCTGCGTCATGGCTAAGATTCTGACCAATGCCGGCAAGAAGGTTCTGCTACTCGAAGCTGGGCTGGAGGCAGGCATCGCGTTGGATGCCGAAGGCGCCTACAAGACTTACGTCGAAGGCTATTTGAAGACCTTCTATGAAACTGCCGCCAAGGCCACCAACGGACCCTACCCTAACATCACCGATGCCAAATCGCCGGATGTCCTAGACATCAAGGCCAAGACCCCCTACACCGATAGTGGCTACTTCGTGCAGATGGGCCCACTACCATTTGCAAGCGACTGCCTGCGCGGTCCGGGTGGCACGACCCTGCATTGGCTCGGAAACACGCCAAGGATGCTGCCCAATGATTTTGAGATGCTCACTCGCTACGGCGTGGGCAAAAATTGGCCGATTAAATACGATGAATTGATGCCGTATTATGAGATGGCGGAGAATGAAATCGGGATTGCCGGTGATGTCTCGGCACAAAAGGGACCGGATATGGAGCCCAATCGCAATTACGGGGCTGGATATACATTCCCGATGAAGAAGATCCCCCAAAGCTACATGGATCAGCGGTGGATAGAGAAGTCCGAAGGGCTAAAGGTCAAGGTGCAGCAATGCGAATATACGATCACCTACATCCCGATGCCCCAAGGCCGCAATTCCGTTCCGAATCCGGAATACCGGTTTGTTGGCGTGCGCTGGGATACGGAAAGGAAGCGTTTATACCTAGAGCCGATGAGTGCCGCGAAAAACTATGAGCCGGTTGGTGCGATTTGGGATCAAAATACTGGACAACGCTGCGAAGGCAATGCGTCGTGCGTACCGATCTGCCCTGTGCAAGCCAAGTACAATGCGTTGAAATCGCTCAAGCGGTCGAATCGCAAAAACTTGCAAATTCGTACTCAGGCGGTGGCCTCCTCGATCATGGTCGATCCGAAGTCCGGGGATGTGACTGGAATCGTATACAAAACCTACAAGAAGGGCGATTCGAAGCAATACCAAACCCATGTAGCGACTGGGAAAATCTATGTCCTGGCTGCAAGTGCGATCGAAAACGCCAAGATTCTCCTTGCTTCTGCGGTGGGCAACCGGAGTGGGCAAGTGGGCCGCAACCTTATGGACCACTGCGTGATGCTCACTTGGGGACTCATGCCCGAGAAGGTCTACGCTTACCGAGGCCCGGGTTGTACCACCAATATTCCCACCTTCCGCGACGGCACCTTCCGGAAAGATTTTGCAGCTTGGATCTCGCCTTTAGATAACTGGGGATGGTCCTGGCCTACGGGTTCGCCAGGTTCAGACCTTCTGACTGCCGTCGAGACCAATGGCATGTTTGGGAAGCGACTCCGCGACTACATCAGCGACCGCGTCGCCCGTCAAATACTCCTGCACTTCGAATGCGAGCAACTCCCCGATCCTGACAACCGCGTCACTATCGACCCAGCTTTCAAGGATCAACTTGATAATTACCGACCGGTCATTCACTACAATGTATCTGAATACATGCTGAAATCATTCGAAGCCGCCAAGCAGGTTTCAGATCAGATTTTCGGGGCCAACGGCATCGAAGACTACACGCGGTACGATGATACAGAACCCGACTATGTCGTATACAAAGGCAAGGGTTACACGTTCCGGGGCGCTGGCCACATCGTGGGTACTCATTGCATGGGGTCCGATGGTGAGAATTCCGTTGTAGATTCGAATCAGCGTGCATGGGACCACAAAAACCTCTATGTCGTGGGCTGTGGCAGTATGACGACCCTTGGGACCTCGAATCCCACGCTCACAATGACCGCTTTGACGATCAAATCGGCAGAGGCAATTCTTCAACAACTAGAAAACTAAATGACCAGGAATCCTATGTTCACAACCAATCGGGATCGAAGGCGTCATCAACTCCTTCCGACTACATCTTCATTGCACGAAGGTGGCACGATCCATACACTGCCCGATCTGATTCAGCATCTCCAATGGGCGATTGAGATTGAGCATTCCACGATTCCCCCCTATCTGTGTGCATTGTATTCCATTCGGGAGGGAACCAATGCATTCGCTTACAACACCATTCGAAGTGTTGTACTTGAGGAAATGCTCCACATGGTCCAGGCTTGCAACATCCTGACAGCCATCGGTGGTACGCCAGTGCTCAATAGTCCGGGATTTATTCCGAATTATCCCGCTCCGCTCCCCAAGAGCAGTAGCCAATTCTCTGTGGGGCTCGAGAAATTCAAGCGGCATTCCATAGAGACTTTCCTCAAGATCGAGAAACCGGCCGTTCCGAAAGCCAAGCCGCAGGGTGAGAATTACGACACTATCGGCCAGTTTTACGAGGCCGTGAAGAACGGTTTGGAGGTTGTGAACGAAAAAGAAGGCGGCATATTCAAGCCCCAATACAGCCATAAACAGGTGAAACCCGAGCAGTATTATGGAAGCGGTGGACAGATTTTCCCTGTTTATTCGTTGGATGACGCGTTCGAAGCAATCAATGAAATCGTCGGACAAGGGGAGGGGATTAATCACACGATCGAAGATCCCGACCACGTGCTCTTTGGCGAGGAGATCGAGTACGCACACTATTTCAAATTTAATGAAATCTACAATGAACACCGATACAAAGAGGGCCAATCTCCTGATGCCGACCCCATGGGTAAGAAAGTGGATGTAGATTGGGAAGCGGTTCACGACATGCAGGACAATCCCAAAATGGCGAATTATCCTCAGGGTAGTCCGATCTACGATAAGATGCTTGCTTTCAACTTCACCTACATGAAGCTTCTGGACAACATTGAAAAGGGCTGCAACGGCCAACCCGACTTATTGATGAAAGGCATCTCCCTGATGTACGACCTTAAATACAAGGCGATCGAGCTAATGACCATCCCCGACGACAATGGGAAAATGGTCGGACCTAGCTTCGAGTATGTGAGGATCTAGGCGAAAGTATTTCGCAACCTTATAATACATACTGTCTATGGGTGACAATTCAATCGTCAGGCGACCGTGATCAATTTCTGTTGGTCGTTTACTTCTTCGTGCGACAGATGAACGGATAGTGCGTATTGTCGATGATTGGTTCGACTTCAAAGAAGTCATTGAGCACTGATCCCGCTGTACAGTACGCACCCTCTACGTAAGCGTACACGCGCCTGATCGGGTTTTTCTCAGCGCAGGGCCTGCTTGCGGGTAGATTCAAGGTACGCCCTTGTTTCTATCCCCGTTCTCAAGGAGATCCTGCTGATGTCTCGCTTACCGCTCTCGAAAACCGCCAAAATCTGGGCCGAACGTATCGCCCAATGCGAACGATCCAATTCTCCCGTCGCGCAATTCTGCCAGTCGATCGGCTGCTCGCCGACCTTCTACTACCAGTGGAAACGCAAACGCTACGTCCCGCCATCGACAATCGTTGCTTAGCGATGTCCGGCATGCAAGACGACAAGAAATTACCCGACGATTTAGGCACCGCTCACGAGGTCATTCTCGTGCAGTCGAACACGTTGGTACCACAAAAAGTCAAGATCGAAGAGATCGACTACACACGAACCAAGAAGTCGAAGCCTCGCAAGGTTGCTCAAGATACATTCCCAGCTCATTTGCCCCGAGAGAGCGATCCCCCAGGTAAGCGCGCTGCCGCTTGCGCTGATGAACCAACTCTATGACATCGAGCGTCGCGCTACGCAAAAGAGCGATCATGAGCGAGGGGAGTTGCGCGCCAAAGAATCGCGCAGGATCCTCGACCGATTGAGCGAGTATCTAGAAGGTCTGGAGGCCAAGAGCGTGTTACCAGCGAGCAAGCTCGGTGGGGCTTTCAATTACATTCGCAACCACTGGGATGCATTGAATGTGTTCGTCAATGATGGATCGCTGCCGATCGACAACAATTAGGTCGAGCGCTTGATGAAGCGCATCGCGGTAGGGCGTAAGAACTGGTTATTCATCGGATCCCTGCGCGCAGGGGTCCGCAATGCGAGCTTGTTGTCGCTCGTTGCCAACGCCCTACGACAAGATCTCGACGTAGCGATGTATTTAGAGCGTGTCATAACGCACATGCTCCGAGGGACGGCCAAGGCGCAAGATTATAGATCTCACTCCAGATTGCGTAGTTGTTTGCCTGCGACTCTTCCCCCGTAAAACTCCTCCCGCGAAAACACAGCCGGTTGGTTCCCGAACCGCTCATCGGAAACGGCACGACCTGCTCGTCCAATCCGAAGATCAGCAACAGACTCATCAGGTTGTCCATCCGGTCGAAGGTAAATCGCATCCCGCCTTCCTCCTCCTTGACCTCCTCCATTTCGAATTCAACGACATCGGAATTGAGTCTTCCGCCCGTACGGTTGGATCGCTCGAAAATCAAAATTTCCGCCCCGGGATTTTTCTGGAGAATGCGCCAAGACGAATAGAGGCCCGACATGCCAGCGCCGACCACGAGGATGTCGACCGCTTTGGGAATTGGATCGGTACCTAAGATATTCGTGCTGGTGCTGGTATAGTGAGTCATGGGTATCTTTCTTTTCGATCGGTAGGTTTAGTGATTAGATTTTGAAGCTGAAGCAGCACCGGTAAGCGGGTGTTGAATATCCAGAAGGGCAACTGGCCTCACTAGCCAATAGTCCCCATAAATTTTTGATCATGATGGGAAAATCCCGCTGACGTTTTATAATTGGGAATCGGGAGTTGGGGTGCCGGCATCATTTGACATTCCCATTCATAATGGCGTGCACGTTTCCGGATCGGACAAGGGCGAGCCTTAGGATGGTCTGAATAATTTCGTTCAAGCACGAGTGTGCTTCATTCGACAAATGACCGGCTCTGGGCCTCCAATTGCCTCTTCGGCAGGCTCGGTCACTAGCTGGATCGGCGGGAATCTCATTTCTGGTCGAATGTCCTTCTCGCGCCGCAGGGTGTTGACCTGGATGTGAGGCCACTGCGTTGTACCTCCGCCTGAGCCAAACATAAACTCGAAGTCTACAATCTGCTCATACTGCAACTGATCGATGACCTTTCCACTCGCCTCGTCGAAGATCTCCTCTAGCCACATGCGGACGCGGAAGCGAGTGACCCGACAGTAGCGTTCAATCATCGCGTTGTTGACCGTAGCGCCTTGAACACCCGTATCTTGGCGCGAGTCCAGTTCGATCAAATCGTATTTCTTGAACCTCAGCCCCTCGTTGGCATCGATCAACTTCAGGTTCGGCTGAACCGTATAAGGGAACGTGGCACCGAATTGGTTGTAGTTAAATATCTTCTCGAAGTAGGCTCGCCCACTGTTGACGCCGCGATTCCCAGGACTTTCGTGCGGTTTTTGCTCTTCGCGAGAGAGTTTGGTCCATTCCGGCTTTTCCCGAGATCCGTGATATAGGTCGGGATCTGGCCCTCTAAGATTGATACCCATCGTTTTCGAAACCGATAAATACTCATGTTCCCAGAGATTGGCAATGTGCGGAGCTGTACCCTCGACGTCAGATTTCGTGACATTACCGATCAAGTGGATGGTTGTGCCGTGGGGAATCACACCGGAACGGGAGATCGAGTGGGGGGGCACGAATTGGGGGCCGAGTTGCCCCGGCCCCAATACAGGCTCAGCACCGTCGGTCTTCACTGATTCTGCATCCGATGGGTGCTTGAACATCGTCGGCGGGTTTTGGTAAGGGCTCTTCGGGTCCCAAGGCATTTTGTTGTCGCCGAGCCACAGGTACATCCCATTCTCGAAATGCTGGAGATTGCTTTCGTTGTCAACGATCGCAGTTTCGTACTTTACCGCACCGCTGAACTGCTCATTGGACCCACCGCGGTTGCGGACCGGTTCGTTGACCTGTGTAAACTTAAGTTGCTCGCGATACTCCTGGGACTTGAAGGTAAAGACTCCAAAGATCGTCTCGGAGGATGTGCCTGGCGATGGCATGGGTGTGGTGTGCAACCCGGTCGGACCGCCCTTCCAGTTAACCCACGTGCCATTGAGTTTCGACAAGATACCGAACTGCGGCACCTTCGGTGTTCTTTCTTCCCTCCACTCATTGTAGGGCGTCACAGAAGATGGTTGTGGTTCTTTGGAATTTGTCATTTCATCGGTCCTTTTTTGATTTTCCTGAGTTTCTAACGTATTGGGGCTGATTCGTTATCAAGGAAGCATGAATAGCAACATGCTTGTTTGTGGAATCCTTGAACACAGACTGAGGATCGGCGATTGGTGAGCTGAAAAACACTCGCACTATGCATCGTAATATAACAGTATGGATAAGGAGCTGTCGAATTTTTTTGGCTGTTAGGCAGAAATTATCGGTTGGGAAAAGGAGGCGATCCGGCATTGTTGTGAGTTGAGATCTGATCGATCCAAGAATGAATCAAGGCTCATGCGGAGGGTTCTTGGATAGAAAAGATCTAAGAAACACAAGCGGTTCCAACCTACGGATGCCGGACGGGACATACATCAGCGCAGACTTGCGGAGTTTGACAAGTCATCTGGTTGGTGTTCATAATGGCTGGTTGTTCACGTCGTTTTTCTGAGAACACATACAGGATTATTGCTTCATGCCCCCACACTCCCATGAATCCGATCAGGATTTGGTGCACCAAACCATCTCCAAGCTTAGACAAGCTGCTGAGATCGAGCAGCATTTTATGTGCATGTATCTCTACGGGGCGACTAGCATCCAAAAACGATACGTGAACAACCAACCATTATCCGTCTCGCCAGCTCAATTGGAAATCACCCGGCGGTGGGCGAACGTGCTCTATGGCGTAGCTCGCCAGGAAATGGAGCATTTAGCGCTGGTCAACAACCTCTTGCGGTCCATTGGCGGGGCACCGTACTTTGGTTGCCCGCATGTTTCGGCAAAGCCACTCGCTTCATTCCACCTTGGTGCTCACCCGTCTCGCGACGAACCAAGCCCAGTCGTTGCAACATCGTCCTCATTAACTAGGAGCCTCTGCGATTCGCTCAAGCCGATTGCACACGAATTTGAGTTGACCAAGTTCGATTTGGATGCGGCGCGGCGTTGGACTTGCATGGAATCACCCGATTGCCGGGCTCTTTCCACCTACGACGATGGCTCGCACTTTGCTGAATGGTGTTTCACCAAAAAGGGGCCAACTGGACGTTTGTCCGATGCCGACGAGATCGAACCCGGAACGATTGAGGAACTGTATAGTGAAATCGAAGGTCTCTTTAGACGATTACCTGCCGGCGCGTTTGTGACCGATTCCAAAGCACAAGTAGCGATCCAACAACAATATGCCATCTATGTCTTTCCGGTAACGGACCACGCGTCAGCGATGCAAGCCATGAGTCTGATCACGGAACAGGGGGAAGGGATAACCGGTTTTTCCTCCTATCCCAGCCACTATCGGATGTTTTATGACATTGTTCGCGAGTGGGAAAGGAATGGTCCCATCACGGCTGCCTGGCCGGTGGCCAAGAACCCTGATGGTCGCGAGATTAAGGTCGATTACACCAAGCGATTATTCGCCCTATTCAATGAAGCCTACGAGACACTTCTCATTATGCTCACCGGACTCTACGCGACAACGAAGCAGAATCCGGACGGTTATCCGTATTTTGCCCCAGCACTCGGCTCCCAGGTATTCGCACCATACATGACGTTGGTGATTCGGTCGTTGGCCGAAGTGCTTGTTCAGTTGAGAGCTAGCGAAGATGTTCCCGGTATGCCGCATCGGGTCGGACCTGGATTCATGATTAGCGACAACATAAACGCTGAACTGCGAAACCCGTATCTAGATAGCCACAATGGTTTAGCAGGCTCAACCTTAAAGCCGATGTTCGCCGATATCGATGAGATCACTCGGCGGGTCGAGTCATTCAGCCAAAAACTACGAGAGCTCATCGACTCGGGGATTACACCGCCTGTGGTCGAACCAGAGCTCAGCGAGTGGGCTCAGGATCGACTCGAGTACATCCAAACAAATTCGGAACGTATTGCGGCGAATCTACGTCGCATCTACCAGCAAAACGTTTTCTCCATGCTGCGGACCGTAGGCTACTAAGGAGGTTATCGAACATGAGTCAGTCATCATTGCCAAGAGTTTCTACTGAGGGTGGTGTGGGACGACCCAAAGAGCAAATATCCAGATTTTTATCATTGAACTTCGACGGTTACTTTATGTGTCGAATCGCTACTGATCCTGATCCCAGTGATGATCCGTACGGAACCAGTGGCTACACGATGGCCTTATCGAACGAGCCGGTTCTCGACCAGATAATCCGTTTGCAACCTGACCCATTGGCTGCCCCATTGCGAAGCAATCCGTTGGGACACATCCATGTGGGGGTATTTGTGCGGGACGTCAGTTTTGACGGTGCCCCAGACGCTGCGAGGACGGAAGCACTTTACGGTGCCCGGGTTGATCTCTTGGGTGCGCCCCGTTTTATCAGCACCAATAACGCTGTCGGCTCGGATGACACCATGGCCTTTCTGATCGAACCATTTCAGTTGAGAATTCAGCATGAGACGTACCATAACGGAAAACCGGTATCGATTCGGATCGAAGCGGAAGACAATCTGATTCCAAGCCAGAAGGACAGGACTGCCGTCGAGATCCCGAACCCAGGGGTGTACGCCTATAGATTGTCGACTGCGACACAGGCATCCATGGATGCCTATCGGGCAATTGGCGTCTTCGACGAATATGGTTACTTCCGTGATCGCCGTCGCTGGCTAGAAGAGCAGATTGCCAAGACCAGCGACGAGCAGGCCCGCGAAGCGTTTCGATCTAGGCTCTATCAAATCGAGACATGGGGCGACAGGATAAGCAATAAGCTCGGTTTCCAGGCGAAATGGGCACACGAAACCAACGGTAAGCAGAGATTTGAAACCGAGCCGCCATATGCGGCCGAACAGCTTTTAGATGGTCGAATGGTCATTGAGCAACCTTGGTACGTGAAGTACTGGTTTGGCGGTTGGGACGGCGACTTGTTAGTCGGTTATATGGCCGGGTCATTGAATATCCCATTCATCCCCAATGGCCAGGAGCAATCGAGAACAGCATGAGCGGCAATCAAGTAGCATTCGTTGGCCGGTCGACCCTTGGAAAAATCACCGAGTTCGAACTCGATTGGAAAAGTATCGAGAGGGGCTCGACCCACGAACTGGCAATGACTCGCGACTTCATCTTCGTTACCGGGCAAAACATGCACCAGATCGCGAAGCTGAATTACGATGGTAAGTTATTGGCCCATTGGGACATGCC
>Ga0315904_10013922_pt1 | contig 10041 bp, 11 predicted proteins | sample LakEriMetagenome_6_FD_203529 | JGI IMG/M metagenome (GOLD analysis project Ga0315904, IMG submission 203529) | Freshwater fungal communities from buoy surface, Lake Erie, Ohio, United States - Buoy 12 MA120 | ecosystem: Environmental > Aquatic > Freshwater > Lake | place: USA: Lake Erie, Ohio...
GACCCCTGGCCACGCGCTCCTGCGAGACCTTCAGCAGCGGCTCCATGAAGCCGGGCAGCTTGTCCTTCGGGCAGTGGTCGGTGTGCAGCGCGATGTTGACGTCGTAGTGCGCGGCGATCGAGTGCGCGAACTCGGCGAGCGCCACGGCGCCGGCGACCATGCTCTTGACGGCCTGGCCGGACGCGAACTCGGCGCCACCCCAGGAGAACTGCACGATGCCGTCGCTCTCGGCCTCGGCGAACCCGCGGATGGCGGCGACGATGGTCTGCGACGAGGTGCAGTTGATCGCCGGGTAGGCGAAGTGGCCGGCCTTGGCTCGGTCGAGCATCTCGGCGTAGACCTCGGGGGATGCGATGGGCATCGGAACTCCTGCTGTCGGGCGGATGTAAGCGCTGCCATCCTTCCAGACCGGGAGCCCGGTGTCACCGTCAGACGGCAGGCGGAAGCGCCGGAGCGGTCTCGGTGCGCAGGTTCCGGACCGACGACGACAGCAGGGACGCCAGGATCGCGACGAGCGCGACTCCCGCCGCGATGAGGAACCCCGTCTCCAGCCCCACGATGGCGACGAGCGGCCCCGCGAGGGCCAGGCCGATCGGGCCGAACATGAGCGAGCCCATGGCGTCGTAGGCCATCACACGGGACAGCGAGTCGCGGGGGACGTGGGTCTGCAGGGCCGTCATCCACAGGATCATGAACAGCTCGATGGCCAGGCCCCACATGAAGGCACCCGCAGCGATCACGGGAAGCGGTAGCGCGAAGGCGAGGCAGACCAGCCAGGCCGGCAGGGTCAGGCTGACCAGCATGCCGAAGAGCATCGGACGCGCCACCTTGATGCGGGAGCCCAGCACGGCCCCGACCAGCAGGCCCACCGACATGCAGGCGAGCACGAAGGCCCAGCCGGCCGCCCCGCCGTACTTCTCCAGCGCAAGGACCGGCCCCATCACCTCCTCCGCGCCGCGCAGCACCATCACGATGAAGCTGAAGGACAGGGTGATGACCCACACCCACTTGAACGAGATGAAGACGCGCCAGCCGTGCACGAGGTCGCCGAGCATGGATTCCTGGGACTGGTTCGGCCTCGAGACATGCCGGAACGTGAACACGAGCAGGCCGGCGATCAGGAAGGTCGTCGCATCGATGGCGATGGCCACACCCGAGCCGAAGGCCGCCACGAGCAGGCCGCCGATCGCGTTGCCGGCGATGAGCCCGCCGTTGGACGCGACGCTGATGTAGGCATTCGCCGGCTGCAGGTGCTCGTCGTCGCCCATGACATCGGGCACCAGGCCGCTCATCGCCGGCCACCACAGGCCGTTGAGGATGCCCATGATGAACGACAGGACCGCCAGCAGCGGAACCGTCGCCGTGCCCGTGAAGAACAGCGCTGCCACGGTGAAGACGAACGCGCTCAGCACGACGTCGGTGACGGCGATGACGCGCGCCCGACCCAGCCGGTCCGCGACGACGCCGCCGATCGGCAGCATGATGACGAGCGGAACGGCCTGCGCTGCGAGGACGATGCTCAGCGACGTGGGAGTCGCACCCGGCAGATCGAGGACGCCGAAGGCCAGTGCGATCGGCATGATCCCGTTGCCGATGTTGCTGATCGTGCGGGCGCCGAACAGTCGTCGGTAGTTGGCATTGCCCCACAGCGCGCGGTTGACGCTCATGCCGACGACCCTGTCGGGGACTGTCCGAACTCGTGACGACGGATCCATCCGTGCATGGCGATGGCCGCCGCAGCGCCGGCATTGATCGACCGCGTCGACCCGTACTGCGCGATCGACAGCACGGCCGAGCACTGCTCGCGGGCCAGCGGGGTGAGGCCGTCGCCCTCCTGCCCGAACAGCAGCACGCATCTCTCAGGAAGGTCGGCGGTCTCCAGGGGGACAGAGCCGGGGAGGTTGTCGATGCCGAGCAGGGGCAGGCCGGCCTCGGCAGCCCAGGCGGCGAGCGCGGAAGCGTCCTCGTGGTGCCTCACGTGCAGGTACCGATCGGTCACCATGGCGCCGCGCCGGTTCCAGCGCTTGCGGCCGACGACGTGCACCTCCGCGGCGAGGAAGGCGTTGGCGGTCCGCACCACGGACCCGATGTTGAAGTCGTGTGAGAAGTTCTCGATCGCGACGTGGAAGGGATGCCGCCGCGCATCAAGGTCGGCGATGATCGCCTCGAGGCGCCAGTACCGGTAGGCGTCGATGACGTTGCGACGGTCCCCGTTCTCCAGCAGCTCGGGGTCCAGGCGCGGGTCGTCCGGCCACGCCCCCTCCCACGGCCCGACGCCCACCTCCGCGGGTGTCGTCTGGCGATCCATGGTCGCGACGATAGCCTGCATGGATGGACCTGATCTCGGGCGCGATGACCGTCGTCGGCACCTCCGTGGTGCGCACCCTCGGCCCCGACTGGCTCGACCCCGAGTACATCCTCACCTCATTCGGTGACATCGCCTTCTGGGTGGTCGTCGGCATCATCTTCGCCGAGTGCGGCCTACTGATCGGCTTCTTCCTGCCGGGCGACTCACTCCTGTTCGTCACCGGCCTGTTCATCGCCAGCGGTGCAATCTCGATGAACATCTACCTCGCCTGCCTGATCTTGTTCGTCGCCGCTGTAGTCGGGAACATGACGGGCTACTGGATCGGGCACAAGGCGGGGCCTCCGCTGTTCAGCAGGCCGGACTCCCGGCTGTTCAAGCAGGAGTACGTGGACCACACGCACCGGTTCTTCAACAAGTACGGGGCGAGGGCCATCGTGATGGCTCGCTTCGTGCCCATCGTGCGCACGTTCATCACGGCCACAGCCGGCATCGCGCGCATGGACTTCCGCACGTTCATGGTCTTCAGTGCGATCGGCGGCTTCATCTGGGCGGTCGGGGTGACGCTCCTCGGCTACTTCCTCGGGAACATCCCGTTCGTCGAGCAGAACCTCGAGCTGATCCTGATTCTCGTGGTCTTCGTCAGCGTGGTGCCGATCGTGTTTGAAGTCATCAAGCACAGGCGCCAGAGAGCAGGACTCGAGTAGCCCTGCCTATACGCCTGGCCTAGGCCAGACCGAGGTCCGCCAGCGAGTAGGCCGCCCGGTACTCCAGGCCGCGCTCGACGATCGCCGGGCCCGCCCCGCGGTCGACGATGACCGCCACACCGGCGATCTGCGCCCCGGCCTCGAGCAGCGCATCGACTGCCGTCAGCACCGACCCGCCCGTGGTCGAGGTGTCCTCCACCGCGAGCACCGAGCGGCCGGCAACGTCCGGGCCCTCGATCCGCCGCTGCAGGCCGTGCTGCTTCTCGGCCTTGCGCACGACGAAGGCATCGAGGACCTCGCCGTCGCGGGCAGCGCTGTGGAGCATCGCGGTCGCGACGGGGTCAGCGCCGAGAGTGAGCCCGCCGACCGCCTGGTACTCCCAGTCCTCGGTCAGCTCACGCATCACGGTGCCCACGAGCGGCGATGCGACCCCGTCGAGGGTGACCCGCCGCAGGTCGACGTAGTAGTCGGCCTCCCGACCGCTGGAGAGGATGACCTTCCCGTGCACGACGGCCTTCTGGGTGATCTGGTCGCGGAGCGCATTCCACGCGTCACTGGGCATGCCCGAAGCCTAGGGTGTCGCCCATGCCGACCGGGACCGTGCTCGTCCTGCAGGACATCGATCCGGTCCCGGGTCCGGCCGACGCTCTCGCCGCCCGACTCTGCGCGGCCATCAACGCCCTGCACCCACAGGCACCGCTGACGATCGTGGCGCATGACGGGCTCGCCGCGCTGCTGCCGTCAATCGCGCTGTCCCAGCGGAGCAGCCATCGCACCGTCGAGGCCTACGTGCTCGTCGATCCGGACCTGCCGCCGGTCACGGACTCCTGGCCCGACGCCCCCGTGGTCATGGTCAGCGACGACGAGTGGCTCCTGACGCAGGCCCGGCTGCGGGGTTGGGACCTCGTCGAGCGCGCCGACCTGCCCGCGTGGCTCGCCGACTCCTAGTCCCGCGCGTCCTGGTCCCGCGCGCCGAAGCGCGGATTGCGCTGCCGTGACGCCGTCGCCAACCTCGCGATGGACCGCGGCCCGTGGCGCAGGAGCGCAGTCATCGCCTTGTACTGCGGGCCGGCGACGCTGACCGGTCGCGCCAGGGCAAGGTCGGTGAACGCCTGCGACACCACCTGCTCGACGTCCAGCCACATGAACTCCGGCATCGACGACATGTCGATACCGGCTCGCTGATGGAACTCGGTGTGCACGAACCCCGGGCACACGGCCGTCACCCGCACGCCGGTCCCGGCGAGCTCCTGGGCGAGGCTCTCGGAGAAGACCGTGACCCACGACTTCGCCGCCGAGTACGTGCCTCCGGTGATCCAGCTCGCCACGCTGCTGACGTTGACCACCATCCCCGATCCCCTCTCGACCATGCCGGGCACAGCGGCGTGGGTGAGGCGGAGCACCGCGGTGACGAGAACGTCCAGGGACCGCTGCTCGTCGTCGACGTCACTGCGCAGGAACGATCGGTTGAGGCCGAAGCCGGCGTTGTTGACGAGCGCCGTGACGGGGCGCTCCCGGTCCGCGCATCGGGCAGCCACGCGGTCGATATCCGATCGATCGGACAGGTCCGCAACGACGACTTCGCAGTCGACGCCGTAGGTCGACGTCAGCTCGAGGGCGAGGCTGTCCAGACGCTCGACGTCACGTGCCACGAGCACCAGGTCGAAGCCCTTGCGCGCGAAGGCGTCGGCGAATCCCCTGCCGATGCCGGACGTCGGTCCCGTGACGAGCGCACGTGGCATGGGGATATCCCTTCTTTCGGACCGGTCCGGACCGGTACTGCGCGTGTGTTTCCGCGCAGGTCAACGTAGCGTGGAGGGGTGAAGGGACGCGGAGGCCTGCTCCGGACGCTCGTGGGCGTCCTCGCCGTCGCGTGCGCAGCCACTGGCATCACGGCTGGCCCGTCCCTCGCGTCGACGCCAGCCGCCCCTCTCGTCGTCAATGGCGACCCCGGTGATCCGAGCCGGCATCCGTACCTGGTCTCCCTGCTGCTGGCCGGCCGCTATACCGAGGACGGCCCCTTCCAGGCGCAGTTCTGCGGCGGCACCCTCACGACCCCCACCACGGTGGTCACCGCGGCCCACTGCCTCGTCGACGAGAAGACCGGCGAGCAGCGACCTGCCTCGAGCCTGCTCGTCGGGATCGGTCCGAGCCTTCGCGATCCAGCGCTGCGCGTCGTGAAGGTGTCCCAGGTCACCGTGAATCCCGACTACGCGCGCCGGACCGCGACCAATGACATCGCCGTGCTGACGCTGGCGGAGCCGGTCACCGACATCGCCACGCTGCGTCCGGTGTCGCCGGACGAGGCCCCGGCGCTCACGTCCCCCGGCTCGATCGTGGAGGTCGTCGGCTGGGGGAACACCTCGACCTCCAGCAAGCTGTTTCCCGACGTGTTCCGCGTCGGTCGACTCGTCGTCTTCCCGGACGCATCGTGCGGCGGCAACAGGCAGTTCACCTACAACGGGGTCGTCTTCAACGGCTTCGACAGCAGCGAGGCCGATCCCCGCGTGATGGTCTGCGCCGCCGGTGCGACGAACGCCGGCACGGTGATCGACAGCTGCCAGGGGGACTCCGGGGGCCCGCTCGTCGCGGGGGAGGGCGGTGCCGCCCGACTCGTCGGCGTGGTCAGCTGGGGTGAGCAGTGCGCGAGCCGCTTCCCGGGCGTCTACACCCGGGTCTCGTCCGAGTTCGGCTTCCTCCAATCGGCAGGTGCGGTACCTGCCGCGCCTGTTGTGCCCACGCAGCCGCCCGCGCTCACCGTGACCGTGGCATCCGGCGGCCTGATCGTCGGGTTCACTGCCGCCGATGACGGCTCGGAGGTGACGGCCTTCGCGGCCACCGCCCTCGACCCCGTGACCGGTCAGGCCCTGAACTGCGTGGCCGACCTTCCCGCGGGGCAGGCCACGGCAGCCTGCACCATCGCGGGGCTTGCCAACGGAACGGCGTACCAGGTCACCGGGATCTCCGGCAGCGCCCTGGGCAACTCGCCGGTGGCCGGTCCCGTCGTGGCCACGCCGGCACCCGTGCCCACGGCCGGTCGCATTGTCAAGGCCATCCCGCAGGGCCGCGGCAAGGTGGCGTTCCGCCTCACCCCCAGCGCCGACAACGGCTCACCCCTCACCGCGCAGCGGGTCATCTGCACGCCGACCGCCGGCGGCGTGGCCCGCAGCGCTGACGTCGCCGGCTCGCGAGTCGTGGTGTCGGGCCTGCGCCCCGTCAAGTACAGCTGCGTGCTCCGCGCCGACAACGCCCTCGGCTCCTCGCAATCCGCGTCGATCCGCGTGCGCGGCCCCCGGTGACCGGCTGCCGCTAGGGCGCGTTCGCCACGTGCCGGTCGAGGAAGGCCAGCGCCTTCCGCATCGACCCCGCCCACTCCCCGTACATGTAATGACGTGCACCCGGGTACTCGATGAGCGTCGCATCGACGCCGGCCGCCCGCAGTCCGCGGTAGGTGTCACGCGCCCACCGGATCGGGCAGCTCTCGTCCGCCGTGCCGTGCACCATCAGCACCGGCTCGGTGATCCGGTCGAGGGAGGTGGCCGCTGAGATGCCGTCCCAGAAGGCGGGGTCTGAACTCGGCGAGCCGTGCACCCGGAAGACCTGGCGCCGGAAGTCCCCGTCGGACCGCTGCCAGCGGTTGAAGTTCTCGACCGCCGTGGTGCTCGTCGAGGCGTAGACAACAGCCGCGTCGAACACGCCCGGCCGTGCGACGAGCGCGTTGAACGTCACGCTCCCGCCCATCGACCGTCCCAGCACCCCGATGCGCTCGCCGTCGAGGAACGGCAGGTCCGAGGCACGGACGGCGACCGCGGCGTTGAGGATGTCCTCGGCGTAGCCCAGGCGCATGAGGAGGTCGTTGTCCGGATCGTCGGAGGAGCCGGCGTGGTTGCGGTAGTCGACGTGCAGGGCGACGTACCCGTTGCGCGCGAGCGCGTCCTGCTCGCGACGGAAGCCCTGGCCGCTCCAGTAGACCGCAGGGTCGATGTAGCCATGCGCGAGGACGACGACTGGGAAGGGACCCTTGCCGCGGGGCACATTCATGATGCCGGTGAGCCGCTGGCCGCCGCCGCGGTAGGACACCGCATAGCGCCGGTACTCGCTCGTTCCCGGGAGCTCGCGACGGATGCGCAGGTCGCGACCGTCGAGCGGGGTGGTGGCGAGCTGCTCGAGGGACAGTCCCTCGACGTCGATTGCGGGCGCGAGGGCTCCGGCGGGACTCACCGTCACGAGCACGGCGGCGAATGCTGTCGCGGCCGCGAGGGCGAGGCGAGCCAGGTGCATGCCTCAGGCTACGTCGGATCCTGACGGCGCGCGATCAGCCAGCAGCGCGAGCGACGCAGCGCGGGTGTCAGCCGTCTGCGCCTGGACGAGGAGGAACATCGCCTCACGCGCCCGCCGCTCAGTGGCCTGACCCCGACGCATGGCCGCCCCGGCCCGGGCCACGACCACCGCCGTGGTTGCCTGAACGGCGAGGTCGAGTGAGCGAGCGCGCAGCGCGAGCCGCTCCGGCCGCGCGCCGCCCTCATCCATCAGCGCATAGGCGCGGGTCCGGACATCGCGGCACTCGCGGACGAGTGCAGCGACTGTGCCGGCGATGAGCACGTCAGCGCGTCGATCGGCGATCGACTGGAGTTCCGCGAGTGCTCCTCGAGCGACGCCGAACGCCGCGGGATTCGCATCGGCCGTGCGGATCGCGTCGGCAGCGAGCCAGTCCGAGCGGTCGACGACGGCGCCGATGCTCGTGTCCGGGACGACCACCCCGTCGAGGGTCACCGGCCGCGTGTGCGTGCCGGACATCGCCAGCAGGTCCAGGGGCGCCCCCGCCGCGAGTCCAGGGGTCTGCACGCCACTGCGCCCTGCGGGGAGGTACGCGCACACGAGCACGTCGTCGTGCGGCGGCGCGCCCTGGGCCATGACCATCACCACATCGGCGATGTCCCATGACGTCACCCAGTCGAGCGTGCCGTCGAGCCGCCAGCCGCCGTCGACGCGCGTCGCAACCGGGTTCGCGGGACCGGGCCGACGCACGTGGGCGAACGCGACCGCCCCCAGCCGTCGTCCACTCCGCAGCCCCGGCACGAGCTCGTCCACGAGCGTGCCCGGTGCCGGTTCGCGCAGGCCGGCGATCGCACCCTCGAGGGTCTTCAGCGGCGTCTGGTGCTGGGCCCAGCAGAACCAGGTGGTGGCGTCGCATCCGGCGATCAACTCGGTCAGCTCGCGTTGGGCAGCGGGGGCCAGCGCCGTGCCGAGCAGGCCGGCACCCGCCAGCGCGTCGATCGTCTCGCGGGGCACGCCGCGGGTGTCCGTGGCCTCGGCCTCCGCCGCGATCCTCGTCAGCACCGTCATGTCCGGTACCGCGAGGCCGTCGACGGCCGGCCCCACGGGATCGAGTTCGGGGAACCGGTCGGACACGCTCCGCACGCTACCGTTCGGCCATGCCCCGCCGCGTGCCGCCGCTGGTCCCCCGCATGGCAGAGCACTCCACGTCGGTGTTCGCCGAGATGTCGACCCTCGCGCTTGCCGTGGGAGCGGTGAACCTCGGCCAGGGCTTCCCCGACGCCGACGGTCCGCAGGAGCTGAAGGACGTCGCGATCGCTGCCATCGAGGACGGCCGCGGCAACCAGTACCCGCCGCCGCACGGCCTGCCCCTGCTGCGCGAGGCCATCGCCGCGCACCAGCAGCGCTTCTACGGGCTGAAGGTGGATCCGGGTCTCGAGGTGGTCGTCGGCACCGGTGCCTCCGAGGTGATCCAGTCGACGCTGATGGCCCTCATCGACGACGGCGACGAGGTGATCGTCTTCGAGCCCTGGTTCGACATCTACGCCGCCGGGATCTCCCTGGCGCGCGGTAGGCGCGTCGGCGTGCCCATGGCCGGGCCGGACCTGCGCCCCGATCTCGATGCGCTGCGTCGTGCCGTCACGCCCCGCACGCGGATGATCCTGCTCAACTCGCCGCACAACCCGACCGGTGTCGTGTTCACGCCCGAGGAGCTGGCCGAGGTCGCGGCCATCGCGATCGACAACGACCTGCTCGTGCTGTCCGACGAGGCCTACGAGCACCTGTGGTTCGACGACCACCGGCACGTGCCCATCGCGACGCTGCCGGGAATGTGGGAGCGGACGGTGACCGTCGGCTCAGGCGGCAAGACGTTCTCGTTCACGGGATGGAAGGTTGGCTGGGCCACCGGACCGGCCGATCTGCTGGGCGCCGTCCGCGTCGTGCGACAGCACCTCTCGTACGTCTCCGGCGGTCCGTTCCAGTACGCCATGGCCCACGGTCTCGGGCTGCCCGACGACTACTTCACGTCCTTCCGTGCCGATCTCGCAGCCAAGCGCGACCTGCTCGCCGCCGGGCTGTCCTCGCTCGGCATGCGCGTGCTGCCGACGCAGGGCACGTACTTCATCACCACCGACATCACGCCGCTGGGCTTCGCCGATGGGCTGGCGTTCTGCCGCGAGCTGCCCGGCCGCGCCGGCGTGGTGGCCATCCCGCACCAGGCGTTCTGCGACGACGTCGAGGTTGGTGCGCCCTACGTGCGGTGGGCGTTCTGCAAGCAGCCCGCAGTCCTCGAGGAGGCGCTGAATCGGCTCGCCGCGGGGCTGCGCTGATGGCGATCCTTGTCGACGACGCGATCTGGCCGTGGCGGGGCCGGCTGTGGGCGCACCTGGTGAGCGACACGTCGATCGACGAGCTGCACGCGTTCGCCGAGCGGCTCGGCATACCGCAGCGGGCGTTCCAGGGGGACCACTACGACGTGACCGACGAACTGCGCGACTGCGCGATCGCCGAGGGCGCCCGCGCCGTCACCTCGCGTGACGTCGTGCGGGCGCTGCGGGCCGCGGGACTGCGCAAGCACCCGACCGCGGCCGCCGGCCACCACCAGCCCTGACGATTTGCACCGGTTCCCGGCTCACATCTGCAGAAGTGCACCGCCTTCCGCGTGATTCCTTCGATCTGGACCGGGTCACTCTGGCTCGGCGCGCCGCAGCACGCAGAACTCATTGCCCTCCGGGTCGGCCAGCACCACCC
>Ga0315904_10013924_pt1 | contig 10041 bp, 7 predicted proteins | sample LakEriMetagenome_6_FD_203529 | JGI IMG/M metagenome (GOLD analysis project Ga0315904, IMG submission 203529) | Freshwater fungal communities from buoy surface, Lake Erie, Ohio, United States - Buoy 12 MA120 | ecosystem: Environmental > Aquatic > Freshwater > Lake | place: USA: Lake Erie, Ohio...
CCCGTTCTCGGTCAAGAGGTGGCGACCTATGTCGTGGCCTTCCGCGCGCAGGGACCCTACGACCCCAGTCAGCAGAACAGCAATCCCGCGGGGGGCAACACCATGGCCTCCAACACCGCGGGAGGTGCGAGTGCGGGTCGCGGAAATGGGGGACGCAACATGGCGGGGGGCGGTCCTGGCCAGGGGGCGGGGGGGGGCCGCGGAGGTTCGGGCGGCCCGCCCGGCGCTGGTGGCGGCGGCCGCGGCGGAGGAGCTGGTGCTGGCGGTGGCGGTGGCGGATTTGGAGGAGGCGGTGGAGGCGCTGGGGGAGGAGCTGCTGGGGGAGGCGGTGGAGCCGCTCAGACCATCACCCCCTCGGCACCTGGTTCCGCTCAAACGACCACTCCCTCCCTCCCTTCCGGAGGCTCGCGGACCACTCCCACCCAGGGTTCGGGAGGATCAACCACCACCACGGCTCAGCAAGTCGGGGGGGGAGGCGGCGGTGGAATGAGTGGCGGCGGGGGAGGCGTCATCACCTATTCGCAACGCACCGGGGCCACCCAGGTGGGCGGCCAGCGGGCGGGACAATCGACAGCCGGCTCGATCAATTCCATGCGGAATACCGCCGTCCAGGCCGCCACCACGGCCGCCAATGCCGTGTTTTCGGCCCAGGGTCAGGTCACCCGGGCGGGAATCGACCTGACGGCGGGGGCCAAGGTCTCGCTCAATTCGGTCTATGAGCTGATCGGCACCCAGGTGCAGGTGAACATCAACGGCACCCCCACCGTCCTCGACAGTCCGTTCACCGCCGATGCTGCCGCGATGCGCGAGTATCTCCCCAAACTGCTGGATGCCCTCACCACCAACACGGCGCGAACCATCAGTGGCCGTATCAACATCAACGATGCCCGCCGCGAGACACTGTTCGCCATCCCCGGAATGACCGAACAGATGGCAGACCAGATCGTCTCTCTCCAGGCCTCTTTGAAGGGGGCCGGCGATGGGACTCTCGATCTGCTCACCCCCGGCTGGTTGTACATTCACAAAGTGGCCGACCTGCCCACCCTCTCGGCCCTCGACCCCTACATCACGACGGGGGGGAACGTGTACCGGGTCAACGCAGTCGGGTTCTTCGCAGAAGGGGGAGGCACGGCCCGGGTCGAGGCGGTGATCGACGCCACGCAGACCCCGGCTCAGGTTGTCTTTACCCGGGACCTGAGCAACCTGGGGGCCGCCTACTCGCCCCAGGTCCTGTCGGGAACAGCCGCAACTCCTTAGGTTGGCCCTCGAGCCGCGGTATCCGCACTGTCGGAAAAACCGGCCGGGTTCCCGGGCCTACAACCGGAACATCGCGTAGAATACCGGTGGGTTGGCACCCGTCAGCACCGGCGGTCCGATCTTCTGGACGGACACAGGTGATAGATTCGTACTGCAAGGTTCAGGGGACAAGTTTGAGCGGTCCCCCAGCCTCTTGAGTTCGCTGCGATTGGACGGAAGAGCAGATGTCAGACACATTGGCCCTGGAATGGGAACACGAGCAGATCTCCGGGGTGCTGGCCACCGTCGGCGGGGGTCAGGTTGTTGTCCGGCAATCATTTGTCATTCCCCGCAAGTCCGCCGCGCCTGGAGAAACCGGCTTGGCCCCCGATTGGCTGCGTCAGGAACTGGCCCGGCTTGGTGTGGGTCCAGCCAGCCAGGTGCTGGTCACCCTCCCCCGGGATGATGCGTTTGTCCGGCGACTGGAGCTTCCCGAAGTTCCCGATGAAGAACTCCCATCGATCGTGCGGTTCCAGATGGGAACCAAGTCTTCGGTCTCGATGGATGATCAGAGCCTCGACTTCCTTCCCCTGGCGAAACGGAGCGAAATGCCCGGCAGGGAGGTTTTGGCGGCAACGGTACCGCATGATCTTCTGAATGAGATCCGAGAGCAGTGCCAGGGGCTGAATGCGACCGTCGTCGGGGTCGGGCTGGCAGCCACTGCGATCGCCGAGTTGGTCGTCCGGGCCGAAGAGGGGATCACAGGAGACCGCACCGGGGTGAGTCTTGTGGTGGGGCGGTTTGCCCATCGCCTCGAGATTGCCGTCTATCGCCTGGGGGGAGTCTTTTTCTCGCACGCCGCGCGGCTCTCAGCCGGTGTGGATGGCGAGGCGCAATCGATCGTGCCCGAGGTCAGCCGGGCGCTCGTGGCCCTGCGGGGTGCCCTGTCGGACCTGAAGATCGAACGGGTCTGGACCCTGCTGGGTCCGGCCGAGCAGGAGACCGTCGCCACGGCCCTCGAGCGACGGCTGAATTGCGAGGTCCGTCCCCTTGAGGCCTGGGACATGGTCTCCACAACCGCCGCGGCGGGCGGCCCCGATCAGGCCGAGAAGTCGCAGTTTGCCGGTCCGCTGGGAATGCTGCTGTCGCGCGGTGCCCCCCGGGCGCTGGCGCTCGATTTTCTGAATCCGCGGAAAACGGTGGTCAAGCCCGACAATCGCAAGCGGAACCTGCAGATGGCGGGGTTGGGGGCCGGCGCGCTGGTGGCGTCGCTCCTGGGCTACCAGATGTGGACCGTCAGCAGCCTCGACTCCGAGATCGAGCAGTTGCGGTTCAAAGACAACCAGTTGGCAACGGAGATCAAGAAGGGCAAGCCGGTCGAAAACGCGGTCGCCCTCATCGACAAGTGGCGGGGCGACAATGTCGACTGGCTCGACCAGATGCGCGATCTCGTGGACCGCATGCCCTCCACCGAGCGGATTTATCTGGAATCAATCCAGATGACGCGGGTCGGTTCGCAGCCCCCCAAGGTCATTGCCCACGGGTTCGCCCGCGAGCAGAAAGACGTGATGGAACTCTCGTCGGCCCTGCACACCTCCGACCGCTACCGCGTGATGCCATATCAGGCGTCGAAGACAGGAGCCGACAACTTCTACCCCTGGCGCATTGACGGGCAGGAAATCCTGTTGGCCGAGCCCGAGAAACCCAAACCGGGTGCCAAGGGGAAGGGGGGGCCGTCGGCCGCGGCCGACAAGTCCACCGCCGTGGCGAAACCAAAGCCGGCTGCGGACCCGGCGAAGGTCCCGGAATCGGCCCCGGCAGCCGACGCGTCTGACGACGCAGCAACCTCGGCATCCGAAGCGAAGCCCCCGGACTCCGAAAAAACAGCCGTGGCGAACAAGCCCGGAAGTCAGGATGAAGTGCCGGTCGAGGCTCCGGCCACTCCCGCCGCGAAGGAGGAACGTTGATGGAATCGCGACAGAAACTGCTGCTGGGAGTGCTGGGAGGGGCGGTGGCCGCCTGGCAGGGATATGGTCTGCTCAACAGTTGGGTGCTGGGCCCGGTGACCAACCGGCAGGAAGAGATCACCCAGATCGAACGGAAGATTCAGGAGAAGGAACAGAGCAAGCTGCGGCAGCGCAAGGCGGCCAGGCAGCTCAAGGAACTGGGCGAGCGCAGTCTGCCCCCCGATCCGGTCATCGCTGCGAATGCGTTCCAGAAGTTTCTCGACGAAATGGGAGCCAAGGCGCAGTTGGCCAACCTCGTGGTCGAACGCCCCCGCGCCGACAATCAGAAGAAAGAAAACACCTACTTCGCCGTGCATGGCATCCTCAAGGGGCAGGGGACCCTCGGACAGGTCACCACGTTGCTGCACGAGATCCAGAAGTCGGGCCTGCTGACCCGCATCACCAATCTCAAGCTGCAGTCCCAGGGAAAACAAGGCGATCCCAAGCTCAACGTCGAGCTCAACATCGACGCCCTGGCCCTGGTCAGCTCGCCGGCCCGCAAGGAACTCTGGACGACCGAGACCGCCCCCGGTCCCCTGGCGTCTGTGACCGTGCCCGATGCGAAGTCGCTGGAGTCGATCGGAGCGAAAAACCTCTTCGTCCGGGCTTACAATGGGCCTCCGAAGCCCCCCGATCCCCCGGCGCCACCCCCCCCTCCGCCGCCTCCTCCGCCCTCCACTCCCCCCGAGCCCTCGACGGCGGAGTATGTCTATTTTGTCGGCTCGGTCACCCGCAACGGGGTGCCCGATGCCTTCCTGTTTGATCGCAGCAGCAACCGGCAGACTGTGCTCAAGCCCGGCAAGGAATTCGATGCCGGCGGCATGAAGGGGCGGGTGCTCAAGATCGCCGACAAGACCGTGACGCTGCTGGTCGGTGAAGACGAGTTCCAGCTCGAGTTGGGAAAAAACCTCACCCAGATGCGCAAGCTCGCCAAAGCTCCCGCCGTCGAGGAAACCAAGACCCCCGAAGGGACCTGAGGCCTGCGGTTTCGGCCAGCCAAGCCGTCGGAGCACGTCGAGTCGCCAATCGCGGCACGCCGCGGTTTCTCCTCCGGCATGTGCGTGCCCAGCCCCCGCATCCTGTCGATCGCTTGGCGGCCGATTCTCCCACTGGAAAATTGCCGGAAGCTTCCAGCAAGCGGCTGCCCGGAACCTCCCGCAGTCGAATTCCCACTGGTGGCTCCGCGCTCCAGGCTCCGGCTCGTGTCGTTCACCGCTCCAGCGACAGGCTGTGGTGGCTGATCTGCTGCGGGCCCTGGGCGGTCACGATGTAATTGTGCTCGAATCGCATTCCCCCGACGCCGGGAATGTAAAGGCCGGGTTCGAGAGTCACCACATCCCCGATCTCCAGGATCTCGTCACTTTCCGGGACGAAATACGGCGGCTCGGGGTGACCCAGGCCAATCCCATGTCCCGCGTGATGGGGAAAATGCTGCGCCAGTCCCGCCTTCTCCAGCGGGGCCCGACAGGCGGCGTACACTTCGCGCCCTGTCTTGCCAGGGTGCAGGACCGCTGCCGCGGCGGCCAGGGCCGCCATGCAGGCCGCATGCATCTCGCGCTGTTGGGGGCTGGGCTCTCCGTCGCACACAAACGTCGTGCAGAAGTCCCCCCGATAGCCGTTGATCACCACCGAGTAATCAAGCAGAACCAACTCGCCGGCTTGCACCGCCCGGTTGGTCGCGGGACCTCCCCCGGCTTCGGCCCCCGGTCCACTCACGAAATCGCCGTAGACATGCACGGCCCGTCCCGCCTGCTCACCCGCCACACGCTGCACCAGCCGTTGCAGATCGAGCCCGGTCATACCGGGACGGACCTCGGCGCGGGCGGCGGCCACTGCCGCCCCGGCCACCCGCAGGCACTCGCGAATCTGCGCCTGCTCATCGGGATGCTTGGTCTTGCGCAGCACCCGCAGTTCGGGATCGAGATCGTGCAGTTTCAGCCCGGGTTGTCTCTGCAGCAGCCCCTCCAGCAGGCCCCAGGGAACCTGCGACCGCTCGATCGCCAGGCCCGTCGGCGGGTGCGCTTTCAGCCAGTCGGCCGTGGTCTGCACCAGCAGTCCGCCGCGATGCGGGGCGGCCTCCACGCAGCGGTACCACAGTGGTTCAATCCGCTCGGTCACGAAGGCGGCCCGTGAAAACGGCTCCTGCGCATTGTCCGCCACCAATACCGCATCCCCCCGCCGTGTCAGCAGCAGCGCCGCCGCCGATTCCTGCGAGTTGAACACCGTGGCTGAGGCCTCGAAACCCGCCAGATACATCAGGTGCGGACGGGCGGTGATCAGCGCGGTGTCGATGGCGGAAGGAAGTCGATTCCACAATGCGGCACGTCGCGCCAGGCAGCCTTGTTCAGTGATCATCGTCAGACGGCGTGAGAGAGAAAATTGTCAACGCGGGCAGGGGCCAGCGAGCTCGCAGTGTAGCCCCGCGGTGTTCCGGGAACCATTCCGGCCCGGGTGCGCATGGCCCGTCAGCATCCGGCGGCGCTGGCGGTCGGTGCGGGCGAGATGGCCGCCGCGGCGGCACTCTCCGGGCTCTCGATGAAGCTGCGGCACAACTCGCTGTACTTGCCTCCCAGTGCCAACAGCTCGTCGTGAGTGCCCCGCTCGACCAGGTGTCCCTGATCCAGCACCAGCACCACGTCCGCATGGCGGATGGTCGACAGGCGATGCGCGACCACAAAGCTGGTCCGCCCCGCCAGCAGCCGGGTCAGTGCCTTCTGGATCCGCAGCTCGGTCAGCGTGTCGATGGCGCTGGTCGCCTCGTCCAGAATGAGAATCCGCGGATCGGCCAGCATCGCCCGTGTGAAGCACACCAGTTGACGCTGCCCCAACGACAGCTTCGCCCCCCGCTCGCCGACGACGGTGTCGAAGCCTTCCGAAAGTTTTTCGAACAGGTCCAGGCAGTCGAGCTGACGCGCCGCCTCGGCGATCTCGGCATCGGTCGCCCCCGGGCGCCCCACCCTTATGTTCTCGCGGACCGTCCCCGTGAACAGGAAGTTCTGCTGCAGCACCAGCCCCATCTGGTGATGCAGCGAATCTCCCGTCACCTCCCGCAGATCGTGCCCGTCGATCAGTACCCGCCCCTCCTGCGCCAGGTAGAACCGCGCGAGCAGGCTGATGATGGTCGTCTTGCCCGAGCCGGTGTGCCCCACCAGCGCCACCGTCCGCCCCGGGTCAATCCGGAAATCGACCGCATGCAGCACCGGACGGCCCGGCTGGTAAGCGAATGTGACCCGTTCGAACGTCACCTCCCCCCGCACGGCGGGCAGAGGCCGGGCCGTCGCGCTGTCGGTCCAGTCGGGCGGGGTGTCGATCAATTGGAACACCCGTTCTGCACCCGCCATCGCGGTCAGCGCCTGGTTGTACTGGTTCCCCAGCATCTGGATCGGGCTGAAGAAAATGTTCGCCAGAAAAAAGAACTGGATCAGGTCGCCGGGGGCCATTCCGGGCTCGGCATACAGCACCCGGTAACCCCCAATCAGCAACAGCGCCGCGATGAACAGCTGGGCGTTGGTTTCCAGCAGGGGCAGAAAAATCCCCGCCGTCCGCTGGGCCGACATGTTGTAGCGGGCGTGGTCACGCAGCAGGTCGCCAAACAGCGTGGCGTTCAATTCCTGGCGGACAAAACCCTGCGTTACCCGAATGCCCGTCACTGATTCGGCCAACGTCCCGGTAATTCGGCTGAAGCTCTCCTGGATCGCCCGGTAAGCCCGGCTCAGGCGTTTGCGAAAATACCGGTTCAGCCCCCACATCACCGGGGTCATCGCCAGCACCACCAGGAACATCACCCGGTCGTAATACAGCATCAGCCCGGCGGAGACGAGCATCTGTCCCGCTCCCACCAGGGTGACGAACAACACGTCCTGAACCCCCACCCGCATCGCTTCGCAGTCGGATGTCACCCGGCTGATGATGCGGCCAATTTTCGTGCGGTTGTACCACCCCAGAGGCATGGCCTGCAGGTGGCGGAAGATTTCCTGCTGCAGGTCATGAACAATCGCCTCCCCCAGTTCCAGCGCCAGCCGCTGGCGGAAGTGAAAGTTGAAGTTGGTCCACGCCGCGAGCAGCAGCAGCCCCAGCGCTCCCAGCACGATGGTGGGGAACGGCGCCCGCTGGGCAATGGGGCCATTGATCACCGCCCCGATGGTCCAGGCCACGAGCGGAAGCTGAATCGCCCGCAGAAAAACCGTCAGCAGCAGCCAGTTGCGTTTGCGGGCATGAGGCTGCGTGTAGCGCAGCAGCCGGCGGATCAGTCCGAAGTCGAGCGGCCGTTCGCGGGCCTCCTTCTCGGGATCACGCTGGATGTTGGTGAGCGAAACACCGCGACCCGCAGGGTCGGCGACAGGGGGGGCGGCAGGCATGGACCGGAGGGAAAAACGGAAGTGGCCGGGAATCCCATCCCAGCCGACTCCTCCGAGTCTAACGATCGCGTGGTGTGACGCAATACGCGGGCCGTTCCCCCCTGCGAGCCGCACGACAGACACCGGAATGCCCCGGCCTCTGGTTCCGGGGAGGAATTGGGCCGCCAAATCCAGCGACATGTCAGCCGCCGCCGACCGGCTCCGATGCTTGTTTGTGCCCCGACAGCAGCGGCCCGGTCGTCGACCACCGCAGAAAGATCTGCATCAAAGAGTCGCACCCGCTCCGCTCGCGCAGTTCGCCCAGCGTCCCCTCGGCCACCAGCCGGCCCCGGTGCATCAGGCCAAACCGACTGCAGAGCCGCTCGGCTTCATCGAGGTGGTGCGTGCAGAGAATCACCGACTTCCCCTGCGACTTCAGCAGTTCGATGAACTCGATGATCACCTGTGTGCCCAGCACGTCGAGCCCCAGCGTCGGCTCATCCAGCAGCATCACCGGGGGTTGGTGGATCAGCGAACGGGCCAGGTTGACCCGCTGCTTCTGCCCGGTGCTCAGGTTCGAACAATAGCGGTCGAGCAGTTCCTCGAGCCCCAGCAGTTCGGAGAGGCGGGTCAATTCGGACTGTGCCTGGAGCGGCGGCACGCGGTACAGGTCGGCAAAAAACAGCAGCATCTCGCGCACGGTGAGATGCTGATACAACCCGGTCCCCGCCGACACCACCCCCACCCGCCGCTTGACTTCGTCGGGGTCGTCCATCGACCGAAACCCCGCGATGCTGGCATACCCCGAAGTCGGGCTCAGCAGCCCCAGCAGCATCCGCAGCGTCGTGGTCTTCCCCGCGCCGTTCGGCCCCAGCAGGCCGTACACCTCTCCGGGGGCCACAGTGAACGTCACCCCGTCGACCGCCCGGAGGATGGTTCCTCCGGGCAGGGGATATTCCTTGGTCAGCTCGCGGACGGTGATCATACGACCGGTTCCGGCGTCGACCGGGGAAACAGGGAAGAATCTACCGGGGAATGGTGCCCAGCGATTCCAGGAACCCTTCGAGCTGCCGGGCACGGACCGGGTGCTGCAGCTTGCGGACCGCCTTGGCCTCGATCTGCCGGACCCGTTCGCGGGTCACCTGGAAGATCCGCCCCACCTCTTCGAGAGTGTAGGTGTAGCCATCCCCCAGTCCATACCGCAGCTTGATGATCTCGCGCTCACGGTAGGTCAGGGTCTTCAGGACGAAATCGATTTTCTCCCGCAGCATCTCGCGAGCCGCCACCTGGGTGGGGCCGCTCTCCGACGGATCTTCGATGAAGTCGCCGAAGTAGCTGTCCTCGCCGTCGCCAATCGGGCGGTCGAGGCTGATCGGCTGGCGGGCGATCCGCATCACCCGCCGCGTCTCTTCGAGCGGAATCTGGGCGAAGGCGGCCATTTCTTCCAGCGTCGGTTCCCGGCCATTCTGCTGCTCGAGCAGCTTGCTGGCCCGCCGCAGCCGGGTCACCTGCTCGATCATGTGCACCGGAATGCGGATCGTGCGGGCCTGGTCGGCGATCGCCCGGGTAATCGCCTGGCGAATCCACCACGTGGCGTAGGTCGAGAACTTGTAACCCCGCCGGTACTCGTACTTTTCGACTGCCCGCATCAACCCGGTGTTCCCCTCCTGGATCAGGTCGAGGAAGCTCATCCCGCGATTGCGGTACTTCTTGGCGATCGAGACCACCAGCCGCAGGTTCCCCCCCGACAGGTCACGCATCGCCTGTTCATGTTCGGCCTGCCGCTGCTGCACCACCTGCAGCCGCCGACGCAGCCCGGCCGGCGATTCCTGGGCAATCCGCACCAGGTCGCCCAGCTCACGCTGCAGATTGGTCCGCTGCTCCTTCCCCTCGGGGCTGTCCGAGGTCTGGGCGATCAACCGTTCCAGATCGGTCATCCGGTCCGAGATCTGCCGCAGCTTGGTCAACCCGGGCAGCAGCCGGCTCGTCCGCAGGCTGAGCTCCTCAATCAGCGTCACCATCTTGCTCCGCCGCCCCGCCAGCGACCGGGCGATCGCGTCGGCCTGCGTGGGGGACATCTCGGGATGATGCAGTTGCTGGAAGTCCCCCATGTTCTGCCGGCGCAGTTCCTGGAGGGTCTTCAGGTTCAACGGCAGCCGCCGGGTGATCTGCTCTTTTTCGAGCCCCTCGGTGAGCGCGATCTTGATGGTCCGGTCGAAGGGAAGTTCGCCCGCCAGCACCTTTTCGAGGGTGTCGACCGCCCACTGGATCATGAACTCGCTCAGCAGCAGTTCGCGCCGGAACTGCCTCCGGGTGATCTCGATCTTCTTCGCGAGCGAAATCTCCTGCCGCCGGGTCAACAGGGGAATCTCCCCCATCTGCGCGAGGTAGACCCGCACCGGGTCATCCATCCGGCGCGAGCCCTCCAGCTTGAGGTCGACCGTCGCCTTCGCCCTCGGCCG
>Ga0315904_10013928_pt1 | contig 10037 bp, 8 predicted proteins | sample LakEriMetagenome_6_FD_203529 | JGI IMG/M metagenome (GOLD analysis project Ga0315904, IMG submission 203529) | Freshwater fungal communities from buoy surface, Lake Erie, Ohio, United States - Buoy 12 MA120 | ecosystem: Environmental > Aquatic > Freshwater > Lake | place: USA: Lake Erie, Ohio...
AACCCCACCTCGCCGATTTCTCATAAACCCCCCTCACAGCATTCAGAATCGAACACCCCCAGTCGCTTTTTATTAGAATACCGCCCCAAAAATCCCTACAATTAAAGAATGAACCTTGAGCAAGCACCCCCCCCACAACCAACACCAGTACCAACCCTACACACAGCCCGCCTAGTCATCCGCCCCCTGAGAGAGTCGGACGTCCCAGCTATACAGAGAAACTTCCAGGACTATGAAACCGTACGCTTTCTAGCCGCCGCAGTACCCTGGCCCTATCCGCAAGACGGAGCGAGCACCTGGTTTAAGAACATCGTGCAGCCCGGCCAAGGAACTGCAAACTGGTCATGGGCAATCTGTCACAAAGAAACCCCAGACCAGCTAATCGGAGTGCTTGAACTATTCCGCGAAGGCCGCCCCAGCCATCGCGGCTTTTGGCTCGACCGTCGCTTTTGGGGCAACGGCTACATGCATGAAGCCGTTGAGGTCGTTAATGACTATGCATTTGACGTCTTAGGCTATGAGCGACTAATGCTCGACAACGCCGTAGGCAACACCCGATCCTCTCGAATAAAAGAAAAAACCGGCGCCCGATTTATAGAGATAGCCGAAGCCAAGTTTGTCGACCCGTCGGTCACCAAGATTGAGCGCTGGGAGCTGACTAAGGAGGCATGGCATAAAGTGCGCGGCCGTGCGGCCTCGGAGTAATCTGCTGCGCGCATCCCATAAGAGCAAGCTCTGTGCATGAAAGCAAAAAAGCCAAGCTCTCTTCCGCCGCTTGCCTTGAAGTGTCAGTAAAGCTCCACACCTTCCAAGCGTTCCACTCGCATATCTGCTCTGCATGAAACAGTCGCGATAAAATGCTACAACCACCTACCGATTCCAGTTTGAGAAAGGAGTAGAGGTCGATAAGAATCCGTAGCGCCAACACGTTTCCGACTAGCTTGAGCTGTAATAATGGAGAGGGTTTACTGCCTTTATTGAGTCCCTCCACGATAGAATTAGGCACGCAAATCCACTCCGGCTTCTCTGGTAGCACTATCTCGTAAATAGGCCTGCGGGTATCCTCACCGACAAAACCCGCCCGCTTCAGGAAGCCCTCGTTTACCAGGCGCTCTATCTCCGCTTTAGCTTTCCACTCTGGAATCTTAAGCCGCTTTTCGACTGAGTTAACTGACCACTCGGTGGTCTTGTGATTCTCTCCGTTCGCACCTCTCGCCATTATGGCGTAGGCACTCTGCATGTCCGCAACTTTGTAGCTGCACACCTGCGACCACTGATTTTTTTCAATATAAAAAAACCGGCCCCTACATTTCTTAGGCTTCGGGCCGCGCTTCTTTGGCTGTCGCACTTCCATCAGGCCTCCCTTCCGCATTGATGAGAGGCTAACCACTTCTCTGCCGCAACCTTTGTGACGAGGATACGCCGCCCTATCCGTGTGAGGGTCGGCCCATTCCCTTGGGCTGTGAGGGAATAAAACATCCGGGAGGATATCCCCACTGCTCTGCAAAAATCCTTTACGCTGTAGGCAAGCAGCTTTAGCTCCTGTGCTGTCTCCCTGCCTATTCTCTTGTGTCTGGCCTGCTTCCTCATGTGGGGGGGTCTCCGTTAGTGCGCCGGTCATCGGCTTACGCACCAACGAGAATACGGTTGCAGGGTCCTGCACACCTATACCTCTGCACATTTTTTTAGCCCTACAGACATGAATGACTGGAGGCTGGCCTCGGCTCGTTCTACAGGCAGTCCACTGCGACCTCACTCGGCAATCGGCCGCATTAGCGAAAAACACCTCAAGCCGCTAGCCACAAAGGCAGCCGCTGGTCTGCATACGTTAAAAACGTCCCTGCCCTCTCATCTGTACAGCATTATAGGCACCCCCAAAACTTCATCCCTGAAGCCGAGAAAGCGTGCCATTGCAGCTCCGCAAAAGTCCGTGGAGAATTTAAAAGTTGACTTTATTGTGAGCGGCGACATAACGTCAAAGAGCCTTGAATGGCACCTTTAGCGCTTGATTGCGGTAATGCGAAGACTCTCTTTCAACTTAATTATGTAGGTATCCTGTGACTAAACATCCCCATGAAAAAAGCACGTCAGAGTGCCCTGAGAAGCTCTGCTCGTCAGTTGCAAATTACAAACTAACAATCGAAGACAGGAACAAGCGTCTTGATGAAATATCTGCCGACATCTGCGCAGTAGAAGCAGCTCTAGCCACAACGACACCAGGCTTTGAGTATCGACTTAAGATTTCTGAAACTCCTGTTGAGGAGTCGCATCCAATCCAAGCTGCGCCCCCGCAACAAGACGGGCATGGCAAACCCGCTATCATAGCCTGTGAATATCTTTCGTGGCGACGACAACCTTCCAACAGGTTTCGCCTCTGTTATGAGCTAAGCTTACATGAGGGGTTTAATGATGAGTCAGCCCTCTCCCCTGAGCTATGGCGCCTCAATTCAACACCCTTTAAGTCGGCAATTAGACCATTGATTGAGTGCAAAGCTAACCTAAGGGTGGCTATGCACGAACCATTGAGCAATTTCGTCAACGCATTAAACAGACGCGCTCAGGAACAGCTCAACAGACCCCCTAGCTTTGACGAGGGAATGGCCAATAAGGCTTCGTATCCTATTATAACTGACGGATATTTTCTGGGAGAAGTCATCGGCGAGTGAAGCGGCACATGACAGGAGGCGCCGCCCTTAACTTACTAAGTCGGCTTCACCTTGCATGCCTGGGCATTCGACGGTCTGCCTCCGTAAGACCATCAAAGATTTGAAAACCACCACTATGCTAACCACTGCTTTATCAATTATTTCTCTTCTTGAACAACATCCGTTAGTAATTACGACAATCGGTGGCTTGGTAGCCTTGTCATTTCAAATCCATTTGCAGCACCTCACCACCCTGAAAGCTCAAAAGGAACAAGTAAAAACCAGCCTCAAGGTAGAGATTTTCAAGGAGTTCTCGGAGTTGGCAAGCCAAGCAATACAGAATGGTTCCGGCATACCGATTTGGCAACTTCCGGGAGAGCTCGAACGAGACAATTGGTGGAACAAAAACTATGGGGTTCCACTTCCAACCGTCCTATCGAAAGCAGAAGCAATTAGCGCAGCGCACCAACAAAGCATGTCCGCCTATCTCAATCTTCTCTCGTTCGTGGAAAGATACGAAATCACAATCCCGGGTCTTGTCGAAGTTCGGCAAGAGTTAGGCCGCCAACTGGGCGCATTCGCTTCCGCTTTTAGTAATGTACATCAAATATTACTCAGCGTCCCAGCTCCCTCCCCGAAGGTTAATGTCGCTGCGCCAGGCTCCCCCAATTCCTATCCCGAAGCTTCACCTCTCGAATCGAAATGCCAGTTATACTTCGATGAACATTTAACGCTTCACTCTTACGTAACCGACATCTCCGTCATCATGAAAAACGAGCTTATCGGCAAACTGTTTGAGAGCAAGGTGGAAGCACGAAAACCCCTAGACCCGTCAAAACACAAAGTTTTGAAATTGCCTCGGATTAGCTGAGGCTCTATCTCGCCCTCAACGCCTCATACAACCCCGCCGGCCCAAGCAGAATGTCTCGCAATCCTTTCTGAATCTCGGGTGAGCCGAGAGCCTGAGCGCTCATCTCATTGTGCGCATCGAGAGCACTGATGATGGCGTTTACTATCTCCTGCATAAGGTCAGGTGAATTAGCGAACTGCTCCTTGGTGTTGTTCGAGGCTTGTTGAATGAGGGTCTCGGATTCTAGCAGCTTGCCCTTGATTACGTTGTTCACGTACACGAGTTTATCGTTGTCCGTGAGGTCTCCTTGGAAGAGGTCATTTACTTTAGCGATAATCTCTTCGAGGTATGCCCTCTCCTTCTCCCGAACCATGCCAAAGCCGGCCTCGGTTATCGGATTAAGCTTCGGAGTCTCCCCGTCTCGAAGATTCATCGTCTGCTTGCCAATGTTCTTGAGGTTGTGGTGCGTCAGAACAATACCCGAGAGGTCAACCCCTTCGCGTTCACGACCGAACTTCAGCAGAGGAATGAGGCGCTTGTAGAAGATGGCTCGCTTCTCGATGTCGGTGTTCCCGTAATCGAATATCTGGGAGAGGAAGGTGTACATCCGATGAAACGAAATCATATCCTTACGGAAGAGGGTTAACGCATCCATCTCCTCTTGCGCTGCCTGAGCAGCCTTTTGGTCATCAGCTGCCTCGGCTGCCTTTTTGTTGGCTTTTGCGACGTTAAATCTGTTCAGTAATCTCTGCGCGACTGGGGCGATTGCAGCCTCGAGCTCTTTCTGCTTTGCGTTCGGATTGAGTTCTACTTCTACGACTCGATTCACTTCAAACTCATCATAGTAACCGGTGCCGTCGAGTTTCGTACGAAGGTCGAGTACCAAATTCGGGTCAGTGGCACCCGACAACTCGGCTGTCTCGTAGTAGGTCTTAAACGCTTCAAGTATTTCCGCGGCATCATTTACGAAATCTAGGACATAGGTGGTATCCTTACCGGAGCAGGCACGATTTAGGCGAGAAAGTGTTTGGACTGCCTGGATACCGGCAAGGCGTCTATCCACATACATGCCGCATAACCGCGGCTGGTCGAATCCTGTCTGAAACTTATTCGCTACAAGTAGTATCTGATACTCGTCTCCCTCGAAGGCATCTCGTATATCTCGCCCTTTAAGATAAGGATTTAAGAACTTACTCTTCTCAGTGAAGGGGTCTGGTCCACTCTCTTTATCTACGACCTCACCTGAGAAGGCTACTAAGGTCTGCATCCCGTAGCCTCTCTCTTTAATGTACTTATCAATCGCAACCTGCCATCGCACTGCTTCGATACGGCTGCTAACTACTACCATCGCCTTTGCTTTGCCGCCTAATAGTGGCGCAACTAATTCCCGAAAGTGCTCGACCACTCTTTCAACCTTCTGCGAGATATTGTGCGGGTGGAGGCGTACCCAGCCCATGATGCCTTTAAGGGCCGCGCTACGCTCAACTTCCTTCTCATCCCATTCCTTGCCCTTTGTCGCGAGCTTGAAGGCTAACTTGTAGGAGGTGTAGTTCTGCAAAACATCGAGGATGAAGCCCTCCTCGATTGCCTGTCTCATTGAATAAACATGAAACGCCTGCGGTAAATTTGTTTCTGAGGATGGCTGGGATGGGTCCGGTCTGCGTCCGAACAGCTCCATCGTCTTAGCCTTTGGTGTAGCTGTAAAGGCAATGTAGGTGATTCCCGAGTCACTGGCGCGAATCGCCATCTGGGCGGCAAGCAGGTCTTCAGTGCTGACCTCTCCGCCATCTTCTAGCTCTTGCTGCTCTTCGGCGGAGAGAACGCTCTTAAGCTTTGCAGCGGCCTCACCGGTCTGCGAGCTGTGTGCTTCGTCAGCGATAACAGCGAATCTTTTACCCTGCGTAGCGGCAAGCTCTTGAACAGCCTTCAAGGCAAAGGGGAAGGTCTGGATGGTGCAGACCACTATCTTTTTATCACCAGAGAGAGCCTCAGCCAGTTCAGCACTCTTACTGCCGCCCTCACCCGTAATCGTAGCAACTACCCCCGCAATACGCTCGAATCCATAAACTGCATCTTGAAGCTGCCCATCAATTACATTTCTGTCGGAGACCACGAGTACCGAAGCAAACACTTTTTGGTCTTGTGCATCGTGAAGGTCTGCGAGGAAGTGTGCCGACCACGCGATAGAGTTAGTTTTCCCTGAGCCGGCGGAGTGCTGAATTAGGTATTTCCCTCCTGGCCCTTCGCTTAAAACCGCCGCTTGCAGCTTACGAGTTGCATCGAGCTGGTGATATCGCGGGAAGATGATACTGACTATCTGCGGCTTCTTGTCTTTCTTAGCTACAACATAGCGACCGAGGATTTCGAGCCAACTGTGCCGCTCCCACACCTTCTCCCAGAGAAATGCGGTTCGATGGCCATTTGGATTAAGGGGATTCCCCGCCCCGCCGTTATCGCCCTGATTAAATGGCAGGAAGGCTGTTGCTTTGCCCTCGAGCTTCGTAGTCATACGCACTTCGCTATTACTTACTGCAAAGTGAACGAGGGCCCCATTTGGGAAGGATAAAAGAGGCTCGGGGCTCTGTCTCTTAGGCGCCGGGTGCCGGTCAAATTTATACTGGTCAACAGCGTCATCGACACTCTGTGTGAAGTCGGTCTTAAGCTCGACCGTTGCGACCGGGATGCCGTTTAGGAATAGCACCAAGTCAATGGCATTCTCATTATGCAGCGAGTACCGAACCTGCCGCACTACTCGCAAACGATTGGCGGCATACTTGCTCATGATTTCGGGGTTAAGCGCTAGCGCTGGCTTGAACTGAGCCATACGGAGATCCTTGCGTAAGCCCATGACATCGAAACCTGAGCGGAGAACCTCGAGGGTACCGCGCTGATTGATGTTATCTCTCAGGCGTGAGAGCACGGTTGCTTCAGCTTTGGCGCCATGGTTTTTAACTACAGACTCCCACTGAGTGCTTTGTGTTGCTTTAATCCATGCGATTACATCCTCTGGAAAAAGAGCCAGGGTTCGGTCGTATTTGGCAGCGTCACCGTCCGCATAGAGCCACTCATTTGCTGAAAGGTGTTCGCAGATATCAAGCTCGAAGTTTATCTCTTTGTGGAGGTTCATGCGGCGTCCTTTTGGGTGACAGCGTAGTTACGAACATCTATTTTGCCCGTTACGGCGGCGGAGATGAGGGAGGAGCGACGCTCTTGAAACAACCCAATTGCTTTTTCTGCTTCTTCTTTCAGACGGTCTAACTGGGCAAGGCGCTGCTTCAAAAAGGAAGCAATCCCTGCTTGCACTTCAATCGGTGGAAGTGCAATTTGAATGCGGACCAACTCGGACGCATTTATAGCTGGATAGCTAACACCGGTAGACCGAGAAATAACTTGCTCCATGAAATAATTTGACGACATCAAAAACCCGAGGAATTCCGGCACGGCTGTAAGCTTTGGCCGAATGACCGCAAAGCCAGTGGATACAATCAAATTGGTCTCCGGATTTTGAATACATGCGATTGCACGAAGATAGGTTCTCACGGTGGAGACTATGACATCACCGTGTTTTACTTGACGACGCGCTCGCGATGGAGCCTCAGAGAACGGCATAGCCATCTTTTCCCGAACGCCATTCACGGCATCAACACTCGAAATGTCCACGTAGAGAATCTCATAGTCAGGGTTAGTTTTCTCATCAAGGACATCGTCGTTGCACGAAGTCACTGTCTTGAGTGGAAACACCTCCCATTGCTCCGGCACCTCCGCCAGCCATTCAACTCCCGAAGGCTTCATCCGAACGTCAGGATTCAACCCCTTGGTAACAGCGTGCGAGATAACTGCCTGGCGCTTCTCTTTGAGTAGTTCAATCAGGCGTTGCTGCTCCGAGACGAGCGCGTCGATTTTGGAGGTTTCTTGGTCGAGGAAGGAGGCGATTTGTTCTTGCTCCGAGGAGGGCGGCATGGACAAACAAATATTTTTCATCTCCGAGAAATTAGTACTCCACAAATCGGCAACTATGCCTTTACCATGTCGATAGTACTCCTCCTGAAATGGCACACTGCGGAAAAGATGATGTATGAACCTCATGCAAACAGGCTCTTGAGGAATCAGAACCGTATTAATCAGCGAAACAGACCCTTCTAGCTCAGACACGCCCGCGGAGCCCTTTCGGTCAGAGCGAGAATTTATGACGAAATCGCCGCGATTAACTCTCTTCCGATTATCACCATCATCCGTTTTCGCAGCTGTCTCGATTTGCGGAACGATACCGGCCTTAGAAACGGACAACGGTTTAAACACCTTGTCACTCACCTTTTGTCGTCGTTCGATGAAATAAAAACCTAGGCGGCGGAGTGTCCAATGGGCCGGCACCTGCCCCAGCCATAATTCGCCACTTGGCTTGTAATTTCGATATGTAGGAAAACTCACGCCGAAAGCCCCCCAATCATCTCAAGTATCCGTCCTGTGACTCCTTTCAATTCAGCATCAATATCCGCCAACTCTCTCGGCGGCTTAAACACATAGAAGTGTCGATTGAACGGAATTTCGTAGCCAACTTTTGTCTTCTCATGGTCAATCCACGCATCTGGCACATGTGGCAGCACTTCGCGCTTGAAATACTCTTCCACATCATCGCCAAGAGGCACGTTCTCGCTATCTCGAAGGTTCGCGTCTGGCACTGGCTTACCCTTCCCCTTGCCTTTCGTGCCAAGAACAATCTCGCCCGCCTCGTTACGCTCTGGCCGCTCCACAGTGATGGTACGATATCCAAAATCCTCGTTCTTAAAGATTTTGCTGATAGGCACTCCATCCTTCGAGAGTTCCTTACATTCACCGAATATCTTCGTAATTTCTTCGATATGCTCCGGGCTGAGCTCTTTGCGCTTGGAGCCAAGGCTCTTTCGCATCTTTTGAAAGAAGTTGCTCGCGTCAATGAGCTGGACAGTTCCTTTACGATGTTCAGGCTTACGATTGCTCACTACCCACACGTAGGTGCTGATACCGGTGTTGTAGAACATATCTGTTGGAAGGCCGATAATTGCTTCGACCAAATCGTTCTCAAGAACGTAGCGCCGAATCTCGCTCTCCCCCGAGCCTGCACCTCCCGTAAAGAGCGGCGAACCATTAAGAACGATACCGAATCTGCTGCCGCCGTCCTTAGCTGGGCGCATCTTGGAAACTAGATGCAACAAGAAGAGCAGCGAACCATCGCTTACTCTCGGAAGACCAGGACCGAAACGTCCGTTGAACCCTTTATCCTCGGCCTCTTTGCGAATCTCTTTTTCAATCTTCTTCCATTCAACACCAAAGGGTGGGTTTGAAAGCATGTAGTCAAAGTGCTTCCCAGGAAGTCCGTCAGCCGAGAGCGTATTACCAAGGATGATGTTTCCGACATCCTGCCCCTTGATAAGCATGTCGGCTTTGCAGATAGCATACGATTCTGGATTCAGTTCTTGTCCATACATCACGAGACGAGCATCAGGATTGTGGCTACTCAAGTGCTCATCCGCAACTGAGAGCATTCCTCCAGTTCCTGAAGTTGGGTCATACAGAGAACGAACAACGCCCGGCTTTGTGAGCGCTTCGTCATCCTCGATGAAGAGGAGGTTTACCATCAAGCGGATAACCTCTCTCGGGGTGAAGTGCTCTCCAGCGGTCTCGTTTGAAACTTCGGCGAACTTTCGTATGAGCTCCTCAAACACCACTCCCATCTGCGCGTTGCTCACCGCCTCGGGATGGAGGTCGATATTGGCGAACTTCTCTGTGATGAGATACAGAAGATTGGCTTTAGCAAGCCGGTCAACTTGTGTGTGGAAATCGAAGCACTCAAAGATATCCCGCACTGCCGGAGAGAAGCCTTGAATGTAGCTATAGAGGTTCTCTTTAATGTGGTCTTGATCCCCCATCAGCTTCTTCATGTCCAAGGGCGACGAGTTATAGAAGTACTGCCCCGACTTGCGAAGGAGGAACGGCTCTGGGTTCAGGCCAGCCTTCGTGCGCACCTCTAGCTCTTTGAGCACGTCCTCTTTTGTATTCTCAAGGACGCAATCGAGACGGCGTAAAACGGTGAATGGAAGGATGACACCGCCGTATTGCGATTGCTTATAGTCTCCGCGAAGAAGGTCGGCGACTGACCAGATGAAGGAGGAGAGGTTTTGTTGGTTCATAGGTGGCCCAAACTGTAAAGATTCAGGTAGTTTATACAATGTATTACCTGGGTAATCTAGGGTCAGTATTGCCATAGAATGGGGATTTTGGAGGTGTATCATCAGACGAGACACCTGGCTCAAAATTAGAGGACCAGTATTCCCCGACTCGAGTAGACGCTCTTCTCAGCTTTAAGTGTAGCTATTCCCCTACCCAGGGCATTTATAAGCGCAACAACTCCATCGATTCGCTCGCTACTTTTTCTCCGCGACGGCTTCAGATTACCAGCCGCATCCTCTTCAACGGCCACATTCGACGCCATCCACCTCAAGACTGGGTTTCCGCCGTGCCTTACCTTACCGGCCAAAAGAAGGTTCATAAGCTCCTTGGTCGGA
>Ga0315904_10013931_pt1 | contig 10037 bp, 12 predicted proteins | sample LakEriMetagenome_6_FD_203529 | JGI IMG/M metagenome (GOLD analysis project Ga0315904, IMG submission 203529) | Freshwater fungal communities from buoy surface, Lake Erie, Ohio, United States - Buoy 12 MA120 | ecosystem: Environmental > Aquatic > Freshwater > Lake | place: USA: Lake Erie, Ohio...
GTTGACGCCCGCCATGGTCCCGCCCATCGGCCCAAGCCAAACCTCGCGCACCACGGTCTCGCCGCGCCGCTCGATCCACGAACCGGCGAGCCAGCCCAGGGCCTCCAAATCGGCCGGAGTCGCCGCGACCGCCGTCGCCAGCATCAGGCCGATCATCACTTCGCCTCCCGCCGCGCCCGAAAGAAACCCCGGAGCAGCGCCGCGCTCTCATCGGCCAGGACGCCCGCGACGACCTCCGGTCGCCAGTGGCAGGTGGGCTGTTCGAAGAAGCGCGGGCCGCTGACGACCGCTCCGCCCTTGGCGTCGTCGGCGCCGAACACCAGCCGGCCGATCCGCGCGTGGCTGATGGCTCCGGCGCACATGGCGCAGGGCTCGAGCGTCACGAACAGCTCCAGGCCGGTCAGTCGGTGATTGCCCCGCGCGGCGCCGGCGGCGCGCAGCGCCACGATCTCGGCGTGGGCGGAGGGGTCATGGTCGGCGATTGAGCGGTTGGCGCCGGTGGCGACCACTTCGCCGGTTACAGGATCGACCACGACCGCGCCGATCGGCGCCTCGCCGGCCTCCGCGGCGGCTTGCGCGGCCGCGAGCGCGATGCGCATTGTCCGGCGATCATGGTCCATGACCCACTACGACCCCAGCCGGACGAGCCCGGTCAAGTCCCGGCCGGCGACGGCGACCGCGTGGCCAAGGTGCTGGCGCGCGCCGGCGTCGGCTCTCGCCGCGATGTCGAGCGGCTGATCGCCGAGGGCCGGGTGGCGGTGAACGGCCGCCCGCTCGACACGCCCGCCACCAAGCTGGAGCCTGGCGATATCGTCACGGTCGACGGCGAGGTGGTGGCCGAGCCGGAGCCCGCGCGGGTGTTCCGCTACCACAAGCCCGTGGGTCTGGTGACCACGCACAAGGACCCGCAGGGGCGCCCCACGGTGTTCGACGCCCTGCCGGCCGAATTGCCGCGGCTGATTTCGGTGGGCCGTCTGGACCTCAACTCAGAGGGCCTGCTGCTCCTGACCAACGACGGTCAGCTGGCGCGCGCTCTGGAGGCCCCCTCGGGCGCCATGGTGCGCCGCTACCGGGTGCGGGCGCATGGTCGAACCAACCAGGAGCGGCTCGACCGGCTGCTGCCGGGAATCACCGTCGAAGGCGTGAAGTACGGGCCGATCGAGGCCAAGCTCGACAAGGCCAAGGAGGGCGCCAGCGGGGCGAACCTCTGGATCACCGTGGCCCTGGCCGAGGGCAAGAATCGCGAGGTGCGGCGGGTGCTCGACGCACTCGGCCTCAAGGTCAACCGGCTGATCCGGCTGGCTTATGGGCCGCTGGCGCTGGGACCGCTGGGCGTGGGCGAGATCGAAGAGGTGGGGCCGCGGGTGGTGCGCGAGCTGTTCGGCCACCTGATCGAGCCCGAAAACCTTCCGACCGGCGACCGGCCGCAATACCGGGTCAAACCCAAGCTCTCCCGGCGTGGCGATCCCACCCCGGACGAGGCGCCCGTCGCCGCACCCGAACCGCCGGTCAAGAAGGCCTACAAGGCCGGCTGGGCCCGGCCCAAGGTGAAGGCTCGACCACACCCGCCGCCCAAGCCCAAACCCAAAGCGAAGCCGGAGCTCAGGGGCAAGGCGAAGCCCCAGGCTAAGCCTTCTGGATCTCGGCCGGCGCCCGCCCCTGGCGCAGGCCCTGGGCGGCCGAAGCCGTCCGCATCACGGCCAGGAACGACGCCCGCTCGTCGGCCAGCCCATCCCAGATCGGGCGGGAAAGCGCCGCGCGGGTGAGCCGCTTGGCGTAGGCCACGCCGTCGGCGCCCTTGGCTTCGAACTCGGCGGCGAGCTCCAGAGCGCGGGCCAGCGGATCGTCCGCGAGCTCATGCACCATGCCGATGGCGTGGGCTTCGGCGCCGGTGAAGGTCAGGCCCCGCAGGATGATCTCCAGCGCCTTGGCCTCGCCGACCACGCGCGGCAGGCGCTGGGTGCCGCCGCCGCCGGGAAAGATCCCGACCCGCGTTTCCGGTAGGCCGATGGCCTCGACGCCCGGTGCGGCGACCCGCAGATCACAGGCCAGGGTCAGCTCAAAGCCGCCACCCATGCAGAGCCCGTTGATCGCCGCGATCACCGGCTTGTCGGCCTCGAAAATGGCGTCGACCAGGGCGAGAAAGCCCTCAGAGGGGCGGCCATCGGCCCCTGGCGGCGCCGCCGGCGGAGGCGGGCGTCCGCCCAGCGTGTCGCTCATCACCGTGAGCTCATCGACGTCGTAGTGGCGGATGAAGATGCCGGGCACGCCGCCGGTGATCACCACCGCGCGCACGTCGGGATCGCTGGCCAGGGGCCTGAAAGCCTCCAGCATCTCCTGCGATCCCGCCGCGGTCATGGTGCCGAATGGCGGGTTGGCGTAGGTCATCAGAGCGGTTCCGCCCCGGCGCGCCACGGTCACGAACCCCATCGATCATCTCCTGCCCTTGATTGTTGCGGGAAACCTTGGAACGAGGCGGGCGGTTCGACAAGGAGGCTCCAGTTGCGCATCATCGCCGGCGCCTTTCGCGGTCGGGCGCTCACCGCGCCCCCGGGCGAAGGCACCCGGCCCACCTCCGACCGGGCGCGCCAGGCGGTGTTCAACATCCTGGAGCATGCGCCGTGGAGCCCGGGCCTGCCCGATCGCCGCGTGATCGACCTCTTCGCCGGCTCCGGCGCGCTGGGGTTCGAAGCCCTGTCGCGCGGCGCGGCGTTCTGCCTGTTTGTCGAGACCGACGAGGCGGCCCGGGGCGCGATCCGCGAGAACGTCGATGCGCTGGGCCTGTTCGGCGCCACCCGCGTGCATCGTCGCAGCGCCATCGACCTGGGCCAGCGGCCGGGCGCTGACGGTCCGCCCTTCGACCTCGCCTTCCTCGACCCGCCCTACAGCAAGGGTCTGGGCGAACAGGCGCTTGGCCGTCTGGTCGAGGGCGGTTGGCTGAGCGCCGACGCCATCGTGGTGTTTGAGCGCGGCTCCGGCGAACCGGCGCTGGTCGCGGACGGGTTCGAAGCGCTCGACGCCCGCGACTACGGCGCGGCCAAGGTGTGGTTCCTGCGGCGGAGCGGGGACTGAGCCCCTACCCCAACATCGGCGCCATCCCCGGCTCGGCCTTGGCCATGGCGCGCAGGTAGGCGGGCCTTGCGCCGATGCGGGCGAGGTAGGCTTTGAGGTTGGGGAAATCCGCCAGGGCCGTACCGCGGAAAGCACGGCTGGTGGTCAGGCAGTAGACCATCATGATGTCAGCTGTGGTCAGGTTGCGGCCGCCGAAGAAGGGCGCCTCGCCGAGGCGCGCCTCGACCATCTCCCAGCCACGGCGGCTGCGTTCACCGACGAAGGCGGCGGCAGGGTTTGTCTCCGGCCCCGCGCCGCCCAACACCAGCTGCATCATCAGGGTCGCCATGAAGGTGCCGTTGGACCAGTGGAACCAGAACAGATGATCGGCGAAGTCCGGGTCGTCCGACGCGGGCGTCAGGCGGCCATCGCCATAGCGGGCGCAGATATAGTCGCAAATGGCGCCGCTTTCGCCGAGCACCAGTTCGCCATCGGTGATGACCGGCGCGATGCCCATCGGATGCAGCGCCTTGTATTCGTCCGGCGCCAGCCGGTTGTCGGCGCGGCGGTCGTAGCGCTTGAAGGCGTAGTCAATGCCGAGCTCTTCGCAGAGCCAGACGATCCGCTCGGACTGGGAAATCCCCAGGTGATGGACGGTGAGCATGGGGCTTGGTTCTTCCTTTAGGCGCCGGCGGCGGTGATGGCCTGATCGAGGTCGGCCAGGATGTCGTCGATGTGTTCGATGCCGATGGAGAGGCGGACATAGCCCGGCGAAACGCCGGTGGCGGCCTGTTCCTCGGGCGTCAGCTGGGAATGGGTGGTCGAGGCCGGGTGGATGGCCAGGCTGCGGGCGTCGCCGATGTTGGCCACATGGTAGAAGAGCTTGAGCGCATCGATGAAGCGCCGGCCCGCCGCGACGCCGCCGGCCAGTTCAAAGCCGACCAGGCCGCCATAGCCGCCCTTGAGGTTGCGGTCGGCTCGGGCCCGCGCTTCGCCCGATTGCTGCGAGGGATGGATGACGCGGGTGACCCCGGCGCGCCTGGCGAGCCAGGCGGCGACGGCCGTGGCGTTGGCGCAATGCCGCTCCATCCGCAGAGCGACGGTCTCGACGCCCTGGATGATCTGGAAGGCGTTGAAGGGCGAGAGCGCCGCGCCCAGGTCGCGCAGCAGGATCACCCGCGCCCGCAGGATGTAGGCAATGGGCCCGAGCGGCTTGACCGCCTGGGTCCAGACCGCACCGTGGTAGGAGGGATCGGGCGTGTTGAGCAGCGGCTGGCGTTCGGGGTGGGCTTCCCAGTCGAAATCGCCGCCGTCGACAATCAGGCCGCCGATCGAGGTTCCATGGCCGCCCAGATACTTTGTGGCCGAATAGACGACGATCGCCGCGCCGTGCTCCAGCGGCTTGCAGAGCAGCGGAGCTGCGGTGTTGTCCATGATCAGCGGGATGCCCAGCGGCCGGCCGATGGCGGCGACCTCGGCGATCGGGAACACCTCCAGCTTCGGATTGGGCAGGGTCTCGGCGTAATAGGCCCGGGTGCGGGCGTCGGTGGCGCGGCGGAAATTCTCCGGATCGGACGGGTCGACGAAGCGGACCTCGATCCCCTGATCCTTCAGCGTATTGGCGAACAGATTCCACGTGCCGCCGTAGAGCGCGGTGGAGCTGACGATGTTGTCGCCGGCCCGGGCCAGGTTCTGCACCGCAAAGGCCGAGGCCGCCTGACCGGAAGCGACCGCGAGCGCGCCGACCCCGCCCTCCAGCGCCGCGACGCGCTGTTCGAGCACGTCGGTCGTGGGGTTCATGATGCGGGTGTAGATGTTGCCCAGTTCCTGCAGCGCGAAGAGGGCCGAGGCGTGGTCGGCGTCGCGGAACTGGTACGACGTGGTCTGGTGGATCGGCACCGCCACAGAGCCGGTGGAGGGATCGGCCCGCCAGCCGGCATGGACGGCCAGGGTTTCCGGGCGAAAGCTGGTGGCGGACATGGGCGGGTCTCCGGGATAGGCGGTTCGGCGCAAGTGGCCCGCAGGCGGCGCCAGCGTCAACCTGCGGCGCGCTCCGCGGCCTCCACCATCGCCAACAGGCGCGTCATGGACTCGTCGTGGACGCCGAGTTCCTCCAGGTGAGCGACGAGATCGCGGAGGTAGTCGACATTTCGGCCGGACAGGCCGGTGGCGCCGGTTATGAGCTCGGCCTGGCGTTCGAGACTCAGCGCGCCTGCCCACTGAGGGTGCGCGGTGTCGGACAGGAAGCAGAGCGTCTCGACGCGGCGACCATCCTCAAGGCGCACGTGGCGGCTGGCCTCGATATAGGTCTCGGTCGGCTGCTCGCGCTCCATCAGATAGGCGTAGGTTTCCGCCCAGTCGGCCTCGGCGACCCGATAGGCCGCGCCCCGGCAGGCGCCGCCGGGCGCCAGGCCCAGCACCAGACCCGGTCGCTCATAGGTGCCGCGATGGTGCACCGAATAGATGCAGAAGGCGCGACGGCGGCCATATAGGGTGGCGGGCGAACGGGCTTCGAACGGGAAGCCCGGCCGCCACATCAACGACCCGTAACCGAACACCCAACGCTCCGAGCCCATGGCCCCCCGCAAGCCGAAATCTCCCGAACCCGAAGCCGCACCCCAGCCGAAGCCCCGGGTCCGGCGCAAGGCCATACCGGCCCCACCGTCTCTGCCCGAACCGCCGCCGGCCCGCAAACCCAGTCGGCGGCCGCTGTGGATCGCGTTCGGGCTGGCCGGCCTGTTCGTCCTCGCCGTCTCTGCGCTTTGGATCTGGGCCCGGGGCGAAGCGATCAAGGGGCTGGACGCCGGCGCCGAGGTCCTGCGGCGCGCAGGCTACGAGGTGACCTGGAAGGACCGCAGCGTCGGCGGCTATCCGTTCCGCATCAATGTCGCCCTTGAGGAACCCCGGATCCGCGACCGCTCCGGCTGGGCGCTCGAAGCGCCGAGGCTGGAGGCCCAGGCCTTTCTGCATGCGCCCGGCCATTGGCTGGCCGCAGCGCCCGACGGGGCGACGTTCACGCGGCCGGAGGGCGGACCGGTGCGCGTGGGCGGTAAGCTGATCCGCGCCAGTCTGACCCATCTCGACAAGTATCCGCCGAACCTGAGCTTCGAAGGCGTGGACCTGACCTTCGAGCCCGCGCCGGGGGCCCAGGCGTTCGGGCTGGCCTCGGCGGGACGGGTCGAGTTCCACCTGCGGCGCGCTCCGGCCGAGGTGGGCGATGAGGCGGGCGTCTGGCTCTCGGTCAAGGATGGCAAAGCGCGGCTGCCCGCGCTTCTCGGACGTCTGGCCGGCGACAAGCCGGTCTCATTGGAGTGGGACGGGCGGATGACCAAGATCGACGCCCTGCGCGGCGAAAACTGGCGGGGCGCGGTGCGGGCGTGGTCCGCGGCCGGCGGGACAATGCGGGTGACGCGCGGCGGTCTGACCGCCGGCGACGCCCTGTTCGGCGTGAACGGAGGAAGCCTGCGCGCCGGCTTCGACGGGCGGCTGCAGGGCGTACTGGACCTCTCGCTGCGCCAGGCGCCCCGCGCGTTGGGGGCGTTGGCCGAATCCGGCGCCGTGTCAGCCGAGCGCGCCGCCGCCGCCGTGGCGGTGGCCGAGGCGCGAGGCACCCGCGACCTGGCCCGCGCGACCCTCAACTTCGAGGCGGGCCAGACGACGCTGGGGCCGGTGGCGCTGGCCCCGGCGCCGAAGGTGTACGAACCCTACTGACGGCGCCAGAATGGCGGCATGGCCTCGCTCTACGAACGATATCTCCTGCCGAAGCTGTTGCGCTGCGCCTGCTCGGCGCCGCCGATCGCCAGACAGCGCGCCAAGGTCGTGCCCCAGGCGGCAGGGGAGGTCCTTGAGCTCGGGATCGGCATGGGGCTGAACCTGCCGTTCTATGATCCGAACAAGGTGAGCCGCGTTGTCGGCGTCGATCCGGCGCCCGAACTGCGCGCCCTGGCGGAAGCGGCGCCGCGCGATCCGCGCATTGCGGTGAAGGTTGAGGCCGGGACGGCGGAGGCGCTGCCGTTTGAGGACGGGCGCTTCGACTGCGTTGTGTGCACCTTCACGCTCTGCTCGGTTCAGTCGCAGGAGCGGGCGCTGGCGGAGGCTCGGCGGGTGCTGAAGCCCGGAGGCCGGTTCCTGTTTTGCGAGCATGGTCTCGCGCCCGATCCCGATGTGGCCAAGTGGCAGCGACGGATCGAGCCGGTCTGGAAGGTGATCGGCGGCGGCTGCCATCTCACCCGCCCGATCACCTCGGCCATCGCGGCGGCGGGCTTCAAGGTCGAGCGCAGCGACAGCATGTACCTGCCCAAGGCGCCCCGAATCGCCGGCTGGAACGAGTGGGGCGAGGCGAGGGTCTAACGCCTACTGCACCGGCAGGGCGAAGGCGCGGAAGCGGCTCGGCAATCGCATGGCGGTGCGGGTGGCTTCACGAACGTTCTGGAAGCGCTGGGCCAGCTCAGAAGCTTCGGTCCAGGCCATGCGGCCGCCATCGGCCAGATACTCGAGCCCGTCCAGCTTGGTGCGGGCCACAACAACGGTAGACGCCATCGGCTTGTCCCCATCGAACGGTGTGCCGATCTGGCCCACCTGAGGGGGTACGCTCCAAGGCTCGTGCCAGACGCGAGCAGACTTCGCCTGTGCGACGAATCGCCGCTCGGTGTTCGCGTGTCGGTTCGATGACGGGGGTGAGGCATGGCGCCCGAGGCGCGATATTCGGTGCAACAGGTGGACGGCGCCTGGCGCGTCGGCGTCAACGGCGCCTGGCACGGCCCCTACTCCACCCTCGACACCGCCTGCGCGGCGGCGCGCAAGGCCGCCGATGGGGCCGAGGCCCAGGGCTATGCTGCGGTTTTGGAGATCGGGGCGGGCGAGGCGGAAGAGGTTGCGTGAAGAGAAGTGGTAGCTGGGGGCGGGCTCGAACCGCCGACCTGTGGGTTATGAATCCACCGCTCTAACCAGCTGAGCTACCCAGCCACGGGTTCCGCCGCGCCGGAACGCGGAAGGCGCGCCTTGTAGCGGGACCGGAGCGGCGCTTCAAGCGCTTGGGCCGAAGCAGGCGAAGGTCTAGTGTTTCGCTGCAATGAGCGTGCTGCACCTCCTGGGAACGGCCGGCGACGGCGGCGCGGAAACCTACTTCCTCGACCTCGTAGGCGCATTGGCGGGCGCGGGCGTCAGCCAGGCGGCGGCGATCCGGGCGCATGCGGGGCGCGAGGCGCGATTGGCGGCGCTCGGCGTGCCGGTGCGAACCCTTCGGTTTGGCGGCCCCGTGGACATCCTGACAAGGCCGAGCGTGGCGCGGTTTGCCCGGGCCAAAAACGCCAGGGTGGCGCTGGCCTGGATGAACCGGGCGGCGCGGCATACGCCGAAGGGGTCATGGGCGCGGCTCGGCCGGCTGGGCGGCTATTACAGCCTGAAGTACTATCGCGGCTTCGATCATCTGGTGGCCAACACCGAGGACATCGCCGAATGGATCGTCGGCCAGGGCTGGCCGGAGGGCCGTGTCAGCACCATCCCCAACTTCGCCGCCGCGCCGCCGGACGGGGCGCCTGTCGACCGGGCCAGCCTCGACACGCCGCAGGACGCGCCTCTGCTATTGGCCATGGGCCGCCTGCACGAGGCCAAGGCGCATGACGTGGCGCTGAACGCCCTGGCCGTCTTGCCCGGGGCGTATCTGTGGATTGCCGGGGCCGGGCCGCTGGAGGCCAGGCTGAAGGGCCTGGCGGAGGCGCTTGGGGTGGCGGACCGGGTGCGGTTCCTGGGCTGGCGGACCGATCCCTCGGCGCTCTACCGGGCGGCGGACCTGTGCGTGTTTCCTTCCCGCTATGAGCCGCTGGGAAATGTGGTGATCCAGGCCTGGGCGCATGGCCTGCCCGTGGTGGCGGCGGCGAGCCGGGGCCCGGCGGCGTTGATCCGGGATCACGCCGATGGGCGGCTGGTTCCGGTGGATGACGCGGGCGCGCTGGCTGAAGCGGTGCGCGGGCTTATCGACGATAGCAGCCTGCGCAAGCGACTGGCGGCGATGGGGCTGCGGCGGGTCGCGGCGGAATTCTCGCAGGACGCGGTCGTGGCGCGCTGGCGGGCGCTGTTATCTGATCTGGGCGCGGGCTGATGTGCGGCATCGCGGGCCAGCTGGGCGGCCGGGACCGGCGCGCCACCGCGATGATCGCGGCCCTGGCGCATCGCGGGCCGGATGGCCTCAGGGTGACGGAGACGACCGATGCCGCGCTGGCGCACGCGCGTCTGTCGATCATCGACCTGGAGGGCGGCTGGCAGCCGCTGAGCGCCGCCGGCGGGACGGTGATCGGCAACGGCGAAATCTACAACTACCTCGAACTGGCCGCCGAACATGGGCTGGGCGAGGCCCTATCCACCGGCTCGGACTTTGAACCCTTGCTGCATCTCTTTGCGCGCGAGGGAGAGGCGGCGTTCCAACGGCTGCGGGGCATGTATGCGCTCTGCCTGATCGGTGCTGACGGGCGGGCCTGGCTGGCGCGCGATCCGTTCGGGATCAAGCCGCTCTACATCATGGAGCACGCGGACGGGCTGGCCTTCGCCTCGGAGCCCCGCGCCTTCTTCGCCGCGGGTCTGATGCGGGCTGAATTGGACGTTGGCGCGGCGCGAGAACTTCTGGCGCTGAACTACACCCTTGGCGCGCGGACTCCGTTCCGGGGCCTGCGTCGGCTGGCGCCCGGCGAGGTGGCGGAGGTGCGGGACGGGCGGATCGTCAGCGGGCATCGGGGGGCGGCGCTGCCGCGCACTTCACGCGCAACAGCGACAGACGACACCCGGCTGATCGATCATCTCGACGCCGTTCTCGACGACAGCGTGCGGGTGCATCGCCGATCGGATGTGCCTTACGGCCTGTTCCTGTCCGGGGGGATCGACTCCGCGGCCATCGCGACTCTGATGGCGCGGCAGGCGGACCGGCCGGTGACAGCCTTCACCTGCGGATTCGATGCGCCCGGCGCGGCGGATGAACGCGCGCACGCCGAGCA
>Ga0315904_10013935_pt1 | contig 10034 bp, 16 predicted proteins | sample LakEriMetagenome_6_FD_203529 | JGI IMG/M metagenome (GOLD analysis project Ga0315904, IMG submission 203529) | Freshwater fungal communities from buoy surface, Lake Erie, Ohio, United States - Buoy 12 MA120 | ecosystem: Environmental > Aquatic > Freshwater > Lake | place: USA: Lake Erie, Ohio...
CTAGCCGTGATGCCGTAGCGTGATTTGATCCGCTTTGCTCTCCTGTACTCAGCGGTTGTGGGTGGCGGGGTGTATTGTTTTCTATAGCACGCTTCACACAACCCGTTTGTGCGGGCTGGTTTATCGCACTGTTTGCATGCGACGTTTTTCCACTTCCCGTGATGCCCCAACGGGCGATGCGGCGCATTAGGGTGCCTTCGGTGATAACTTGCTTTTGACATGCAAGCTCCACACATCCCTGGTTTTGTTTTTGCTCTTGGTGGACGGGTGCATCCTTCAACGATACAAGTTCGTCCCCGATCTTCAACTGGTGCAGTCTGGTCCATTCCAACACCCCATCGTTCATTACAAGAAACGGATGTCTCTTGTTTGCACGCAGGATTCTACCAGATTGTGTTTGAATCTTGTATATGGAATCAACACCATTTGACTGCCAGTTGTTGACCTTACTTTTTGTCAACCTGCCTTTGTCAAAAGTTGCCACCATGTCGCCAGCGCGTATCTCTGATAGTGGCTTATGTGATCCATCGGCCATGAGCACGGAGGTGTCTCCGGTCATGCACATAACGACGACTATGGCCCCTCCAGGCTGGAGACGCTGTCTAGGTCCTGAGGAGTACCACTCAAACACGGAGTCGTAAATCTCCGGTCTTCCTGCGGCCAGGGCAGCTTCTTGCTCCGAGTGAGGATCGTCAATGATCAACAGGTCCGCACCCTTACCCGTCATCGTGCCGCCTACACCGATAGCGAAGTACTCCCCATTTTTATTAGTAGCCCATCGTCCTGCGGACTTAGAGTCCTGTCTCAAAGCCACATCCGGGAAGATCCTCGCGTACTCCTCGGACCCCACTAAGTTTCTAACCTTCCGGCCAAAGTTCACAGCCAGATCCGCAGTGTTCGACGCTTGAATCACTTTCTTCTCAGGATACCGGCCAAGGAACCAACTTGGAAGTAGATACGAAGCAAACTCCGACTTCGTATGTCTAGGGCCAAGATTGATGATCAACCTCTTCAACTTGCCTTCCGCAATCTCCTCAAACTTCTTAGCCATCACCGCATGATGTCTTCCGTGGATAAACCCCGGCCACATCTTCTTCACATACGCCATGAAGCTCTTCTGGCACCTCTCCCTGTCCACAGCATCCTTGTAATCCTGTACCTGCTGTAACAGCTTCTCCTGATCCGCAGGAGTCAGACTTGCCACTAGATCATCTAGTTTCACGCAGCCTCCCACCTAAATTTTGCCTGCCCTACAACCGGGTGCCATTCCCGTCCCGGCCTGCTCTGCCATGACTTGGGATTGTTTGCCGTCAGTTCAGCAACCGTCTTCCAACCAGCACCGCGCAACGAAGCGCCAGACTCAGACTGAAGCGTGTACGTAATTAGTTTCTGCCAGCCAAGAGCTTTAGCCGCCTGCCAGCAACGAGCGTACAAAAAAGAACACGCCCCCTTGGGCGCATCATCCAGCACACAACATCTCGTTACTTCAGCAGTCACGCCATCATCCATAAACCGCGCAACCGGCCTAGAAACAATAGCCACACCAACCAACTTGTCTCCGTCAGACACGCCAACAGAAAAAAGCCCGCCCGCAGGAGGCTTGTTGTGGCGGTGAAAGTTGCCCACAAACTCAATGGCCTCAGCAAGTTTTACTGGTACGGCGTGCAGTTTCACTTGGCCTACTCCATGTTGCGGAACGATACGTAGGTGGGCCGCACAGACCTCCCCATCCCCTCAACCCTCTTCAACGCTCCTAGCTTCACAAGCCGATCCACAATTTTTTTGGTTGAACCCAGCCCAGGCTTACCCCTCAACTCACAAATATTCCTCAGACTCGGCCCGTACCCAAACCGCTCCCACCACACATCTATCGCCAAAAACACTTCCTTCTGAGCCTCTGTCATCCCCATCTCCAACGTCTCTTCCTTAGATCCGTACACCTTCCTCAACGGACTCTGCAAAACTTTCTTTGTGCGCCACTTTTTGACAGGTCTGTTTTCCATTACAAATCAACAACTTAGCCGCGTTTCCTCAACCATCACTTTCGTGTCGCTAAATTTAGAGGCAACAAAATTTGTGTGCGCCAAAATTTAGCGTTTAGGTAAAAACCGTTACAAATCATAGACTTAGCGCACATACTTAAAGTTTTACTTTTGTGTCGCTAAATTTAGACCTGAGTAAAACAGTCGGGAATTGCTGCCAAAATTTTTGGTATACCCCCCCACTTTTTTGTGGGAAAAGTGACGGGGGGGTGTCGCCAGATCTAGGGGTAGCACATGGGATCGGTCTATGACGGGAGTCGTTGGTGTGGAATAGTATGTTTAAGGCGGCGGGACTCCGCCTGCAGGCTCGGGGGGGTCCGGGGTGGGTGGGGTCGCGTCCGTGGGCTCGCTCGGTCCAGCCAGCTCCCGCAGTAGCGAATCCGCATCAGCTTCAATCACCGTTGCGTCCGTGGCGCTCGCAGATATCAGGCCGCGTAGCTCTGCCATCACACGGGCGCGTGCGTCTTCACTGCTGGATATGGTGCGAACCTCTTTGCGTTCGGTGAAGGCGGCCACTTCGGTAACCGTGCCGAGAATCTTCGCGGCTTGCAGGCGCACGGCAGGTTTAATGTCTGGATCGATGAGGGTTTGGGTGAGGGTTTGTATGACTAACGAGCGAAGCGCGGCAGGGGAGCGATGTTTTTCAGCCTCAATGGCCAGGGTGTAAGCCTCTATCTCACGGGCTATCCGGGGATCACTTGCTATCCTATACGGATCATTGTTCAGGCTTGAGGGTTTTGCGTCCGGTTTGTAGGCTTGCCTATATGCGTCTGCCTTAGTTGCGCCCATAGCTATTGCCCTTGCGAAGTTCTTCTGCTTTGCGGTGAGTCCATCGGAAACCTGCTTTCCCAGGATGGCGGAGATGGGCAGAGTCTCTGCTGCTTTCTCTAGGGTCTTTCGAGATAGCTTCACTGTGGTTCTGTCCATAGGTGAGGTTCTATACAGTATAGGGGAACACGGGAAGAACTGCTACTCACTTCGTTCGTTACGGGCGCGATCCTTGCCCGGCTGCAGCCCTGGTGCCATAGGCCGCACCTATCAAGCCAGACGATCCCATTGAAAAAATTGTCTTGCACCTTGCATGCTGGCAGGTAGGATTGCATCCGTTGCATGAGCCGCAACGCAACAATCAGGAGAACCAAAATGAACTATCAAGCTCACCTGTCCCTTGTGTCTTCCAATGCAAAGACCGGACCCATCCCTGTCAGCACCACAACCCGTGCAACATGCCCCCTTGACTGTGCCATGCGCGCGGGATGCTATGCCGGCTCTGGTCCCCTGGCCCTGCATTGGAGTGCAGTGTCAGCCGGAACCCGTGGGATTGACTGGAGCGGGTTTGTTGCTGCTGTCGCTACGCTCCCTGACGGTCAATTGTGGAGACATAACCAAGCGGGCGATCTACCCGGGAATGGTCACACTGTGGACCCTGTCGCGCTGGGTCAACTGGTGCATGCCAATATTGGCAAGCGAGGGTTTACCTATTCCCACTATCGTGACACTGACTCCCTCGCATGGATCAAGCATGCGAACGAATGGGGCTTTACGGTAAACCTGTCGGCTAATGACCTGTCCGATGCCGATACCCTTGCCGATACCGGGGCGGGTCCGGTGGTTGTTGTCCTGTCTTCCACACAATCGACGAACACTGTGACCCCTAAGGGTAGGCGGGTTGTTGTCTGTCCCGCAACCCAGCGTAACGATGTGTCATGCGCGACATGTCAGTTGTGCCAGCGTCAACGGGAAACTATCGTCGGTTTCCCGGCCCACGGTACCCGTAAACGGGTGATCGATATCAAGCTTGCAGCCTAATATCAGGAGAATGACCAATGAAAACAATGGTAGCGCGTTATCCTGGGAAGTGCGCCCGCACTGGTGCGCCTATCCGCCCGGGTGACTTGATTGTTTACGCTGGCAGGGGCCGGGCTTATCTGTCCGATCTGATCCCTGCAGTGGACCCGGACCTAGCCCTGGCCCGGACCCTAGACCCCGAACTAGCGGATTCTGACCCGGACGCTGCGGCGCATGCGGGACGATATCTTAGGCATTCTATCGCCCGTGGGGTTTCCGATATCTGGCGATCCTCCACGGGGAAAGAGTATTACCGGAACCGCAAGGGACTTTGCGAAGATGCGCCCTGCTGCGGATGCTGCAACGCATAAGGGGCAAACCATGACAAACCAAAAACAAATCCGCGCAGAATTTTGGCGCTGCCATCCCGGGCTAAGGACTGACGCCCGCCGCGCTGGCCGACTGTCGAAGCCCCAAAATTTTCACAATGCCATCACCCGTAGCGCGTTCGTCGCGTTCGTGGACTATCTGCAGCGCTCCGGGCAAATATCCGATGCCCTAGCGGATCGGGTGACGTTGTGACCACTGAAGACAAAGCCCTGATTCTCGTTTCCCTGGTAGCACTGGTTCTGGTGCTGCTGGGGGTCATCTGAAACTGCTGCGCCTGTCGGCGCTAAGGACTGACCTATGAAATACGCTTTCTTGCAGCCTGATCTGTCCCTGCGGGTTTGTGTGCGCCTGGATCAAAGGGATGGCGGGTGGAGCACTGCCCCGTTTCCCGCCCGCTGGCTTGCCCGGAAATGGGCGCGGATTCAAGGGTACCAGTTGATAGAGGAATGACCGGCACCTATAGGCCCCGCTGGGGGCTTATGGGGGCATGTTTTGCCCTGCAGATTCAAAGGACTGACCTATGCTGAAAGTTATGCAAGCCCGGTGCCTCATGCCCGGAATGACGATGGCATTCTCTAACCCTCGCCACAACTTCAGGATCGACGATGTGGAGTGGACCCGCGACGGGGAAGTGAAGGTGCACCACGGAGACTTTACGGCGGTGGACTGGTACGAGCCGGAGTCCAATGTCTGGGTGGAATTGGAGGACTGACCTATGCAACCCGTAATGATTCCATGCCTTGATCCTGACCGGCCCCTGACCCCTTCAGAACTGGCCGACGAACGCTGGGAGCGTCGCCGCCCCTACGCGCTCACCCGTGCCCATGTGGAGCGCCTGGAGGATGCCCTACGCTGGGCGCTGGAGCAGATGAAATATGACCCGGCCACGTACAGCGCCTACATTGACGCTTTGGCCCTTTTGGAGGACTGACCTATGGATGCCATCGCATGCCGCCCGTGGAATAAAGCGATCCCCATCTTCTACGTTCAAAACGTCAAAGGACGCAAAGGGGACTGGGGCTACACCACGGAATCAAGCAAAGCCCTGCCGCTGACGCCAGCGCAGCAAGCCCGGTTTGCTTCCGACTGCCGCGCCGTGGGCGTGACTGCCCGATTCATCGCAAAGGACTGACCTATGCTCATCGAAATTTTGGCCGAGTGCATGCGCCGCGCCGCCAAAGCACGGACCCATGAGCACATGGTAGACCTGACCGTGATCGCCCGCCTCCTGTCCAAAGGACTGACCGAGGCGGAAGTGATGCAAGCAAAACTGAAAGCAGAGACCTATGCTGACCCTAAGAATCAATGACTCACACTACCCGATGGTCACCGCCCCGGTGGAGTACATGAGCGGGTCCGCCTGGACTTCCAGCATCCTGCCCCGCGTGACGCCCGAGGTTTCAGAAGAGATAGACCACAACCACTGGGAGGATTGGCCTGGTGGAATCGTGGACACCATCTACTTCGCAATGGTAGACGGTTGGAGTTCTGACGGCACCATGCGAGAGGATGACCCCGACCTAGAGCCGATCTATTGGGCTATAGAGCACAACGGCCAGCCCATCGGACGGGATGAACTGGAAGAACTGCTGAACCCCGGCGAGGTGGCGATCAACATGCTGGTGGGCAAAAATTCACGCGGCGATCCGGTGGAGACGCGGGTGGAGTACCGCCGCCTGGGAGGTGAGAAGGCCGAACAGTTTGTTCTGGACTACGCAGACAAGCATAGTCTAGAGATCAACTATCTGGACAGGTATGGATCGCTACTGGTAGCTCAGGTGGCATGACCGCTGCCCGCTTCGGCGGGCTTTTTTACGCTTGCACAATGCCAAGGACTGACCTATACTAGCGCCCGTTGGCGTCGCACCCGACAGTTGAAAACCGCTTACTCATGCCCCTGCCTCTGGGAGTTCCCGGAGGGTGCGACCGGGGGCAGCAGTAAGCGGTTTTTGTTTTGTGACGCTGACCGTACTCCGCACGATAGCAAGGGCCTTCGTAGGCAGCGCGGAAGGAAATACGGCAAGCCATGTATGGCACTAGCTAAGAGGGTGATGCTTAGTACCGTCTCCGCAAGACCAACGGAAGACGTGCCAGACTAGCTGCGGTACTGGCGCAGGCATGAACGAATGTGACGACCAGAGCGTTCATCCCGATGAAGTAGCCGTCTATGACGGGTGTTCCTGAGTGATCGGGAGCCGCTAGCCACAAAGCCGACAGAAGCGCGGTTGTGGTGGGTACAGTGAGTTGGTTCCCCAAATACCGGGGCCCAGGTCACCCGGTGTAGCTATGGCGTGACGAAAATTGAGCACCTGTAAAAATTCACAGTATTGCGCTCACCGCTAACCCGTGGCACCATACCTCTGCCACTTTCGGCAAACAGGAGATCACCATGAAGAAAGTCATCGCATTCGCCGCCGCCGCTCTGCTGGCTACCGCAGCCTACGCATCGTGCCGATACTACACCATCACGGTGAACGGAAAGACGATGTACTGCTCTGAGTGCTGTACCGGGACCGGACAGTTCCGTACCTGCAACACCATCTGTAATTGACCACAGTAGTGAACATCACCCTCGTACAAGAGGGTGACCGCATCACAGTCCGCTCAGATGCCATCGGTGAGGACGAACAAGTCCTAGCCCTAGGCTTACAGATCATCGGGCATCTGAGCTATCTGGAATCACACAATCCAGATCATCTGACGGTGGACATGCCCACCCTAAGTGCTCGGCAACACTAAATTTTGAGAGCCCGCAGGACTGACTGCCCCGTTCGGAACAGTCCTTCTCGCAGATGGTGATCGTTGCAATCACCAAGCTGATCCGAGATCCAGTAGGGCCAGCCTATCTCACTGGCTACCCTTTCCCCGGTCCCAGACGCATCGTTGTCTGCGATGACGTAGCCACCCGGCAGCAGAGCGGCGATCTTCTGCATGTTCCCCGCGCTGAAGCACACATGGATGGTGTACCGGCGTTTGTAGTTCTTTAGGATGGCCCGCAAACTGAGCGCCGTGGCGTAACCCTCGCACAAGAAGTGTGGTCCCTTGTTGTCCAGCACGAACTCCGCGCCTGCACTTCGCATACCCGTCAAGAATTTCTTGCCGCCAGCCTCGTCTATCAACTGGACGCCGACTAAGTTTTTTCCTATCCGCATGGGGATAACTAACAATTTTTCTCCGTCCTTAACAAAAATGTTCCCAACCTCCTCTGCGTGACCCTTTTTACGCAGATACTCGTGGTGTGCAAATTGGCACTGGTGAAGAATCCAAGCTGCCTTGCGGGCCGCTTCGGCTTGACGACGCAAAGTTTCTTGCTCTGCAAGCCTGACCTTTTCCATCAAGTCCCGTCTATCAATTTTGACGGGCTCATCTGGCTTCCAGACGCTGACTGATACCTGGGTAGCGTGATTTTGTGCCCAGCCAATTTCTCCCATCCACTTTACTGCCCCATTTCGACTCCTTGGATGGTCCTCTGTTGGATACCTCCGCCACAAACCTAACGGAGGCAGCTTGTCAATCAGGATGCCATGAGCACGGCAGAAGGTTAGGAAGTCCATTAAAACAACCCCATCTGAACTTCTGACAACATGCCCCACTGCTCGGCCATCGCGGCGGCGATGCCAGCGTAAGTTTTGCTGCGTTCCTTCCACCGATCATGACTAGGCGGCATTCTGTGAATCCTAGCCTCGCGCCCCTCAACGATGTTTGTGGGCTGCAGCAAAGGCAAGTTCTTTAGCCATAGGCATGTAGCCTTGGTTTCTCCGTGCCCAAATTGCCAGGGCTGGATAACCTGATCTGGCTTTCTTATACGACTAGAAATAATGCTGACTGGATTCTCAAGCGCGATGCGATAGATTGGCGCATTGAGCAGAACTCGCACAAAGTCGAGTGCTTCAGTTTGTTCCTTCTGCTTTTCTTTGAACCATCGCGCCCCGCTAACTGCGAGGTGAGTGCATGGTGGATGAGCAATCATCAAGTCCCAGCCATCGCCAATCACATCTAATACATTCCCTTGATAGTGAGGGCCAGCAACGTCAGTCGGCAGAAGGTCACATGAAACCGCATCGTGCCCAGCGCGGATGAACGCATCGCGGACTGTTCCGCTGTATTCACATGCAACAAGAACTTTCATCGCTTCCCCTTCATGTATCGAATCAGACCCGCCCGAACATGCTTCTCAAAAGCAGGGCCTGGAGGCTCAGGCACTCCGTCAACCAGCCCACGAGGCCAGACGCCAAACTTCTCCCGGTATACATGGGCACCTCGACCAGAAGACCAGCCGTGAAATTTAATCTTCCACTGGATTTGGTTCCACCACTTCTGCTTGTCATCCCTGGACATGGAACCTAGTTCTTCCATCATGCCGGGGACTGACTGGACCAGACTCTTCTTCTCTCGCACATGCCCGCAGTGGGCACAGGTGTCTGACCCACGGGGCCACAAAGCTCCACAAGCAGGGCACTTAGCTTCCTTCTTCTCCTTCTCGTCTGGTTCCTTCTTCGCCTTCTCCTTGCCATCCTCCAGTTCACTCACACCATTCTCAAATACATCCTCCCAATCTTCTCTGAAACGAATGTAATTTCCGCTGTGATCAAGCCATATACCGAAGTCTTTTCCTGGGTATGGCCGCATCACACGACCCATTTGCTGGATATGCGAAGATAATGATTTACTAAATGGCCGAGCAGATACACCTATTCTCACAGCAGGACTATCAAAACCCTTCGTAAGAATATCGGTAGCAATTAGCCCCATGATATTGGAATCAGGCTTATTGAAGTCTTCGATGATGTCTCGCTTGAAGTCATCATCGTCACGATAGGATATAGATACGAAGTTATATCCCTGCTCTTGGAACTTCTGCTGCAAATCAATTCCATGATCTACACCAGCACAGAACACAATAGTCTTCTCGGGCTTGCCGAATATCTCATGGGTCTTCTTCACCCACTCAGCAACGATATCGCCTGTAATCTTCTTGCCGCGTGATGTAGCCTCTGCCTGGGACCATTCACCTGCTACCTTCTTGGCACCTTCCATGTCGATCTCTTTAGCCACGAACACGCGGAGAGGAACGAGAGAGCCAGCCTCAACAAGTTTCTTAGTGGTGATTGGGGAAACGACATGGGAATAGATGGACCCCAAACCTTTTGTGAATGGGGATGCAGACAGGCCAATGACTTTGATGTGCGGGTTGTTCTTGATGAACTCCAGCGTGGCTGATCTTGTCTGATGGCACTCGTCGATGATCAGGAGGGAGAGGCCAGGGAACTCTCCTCGTTTCTCAATCGTCTGCGCCGAACAGACTTGGATCAGTTCATGTGGCCGATATCTCCAGTGTCCAGACTGAAGTACCCCGTGGTCAATGGAGTATTTGTCTAGCCGCTTGGAGGTTTGGTCACAGAGGACGATTCGATCAAGCAGCATGGCCGCTCGGGTGCCCTTCCTGCGGGCCGCATCAAGCAGACTGATAGCTACCTCAGTCTTACCTCCACCCGTGGCGAGGTACAAAATTTGTGCTTGATGGCCGTCTCTGAATCCGTCGCGCAGCATGTCAATAGCTGCGTCTTGATAGTCGCGTAGTTGAAGCATGGTTTCTCCTGCTGGCATACAAGCCCGCCAGCGTGGGCTGTTGGATTACTCTTCCTTCTTGAGCTTGCGCTGCAACGAAGCCACGGTCTTCTTCAACTCAGCGTTCTCCCGTTGATAGGTGTCCCGGCTGATCTTCAGAGACTGGTTCTCAATCTCAAGGATGCGGATCTGCTCCCGCAACTCACTGATGGTGTCCGTCGCGGCCTGCTTCTCCTCCTCGGTGGG
>Ga0315904_10013936_pt1 | contig 10034 bp, 25 predicted proteins | sample LakEriMetagenome_6_FD_203529 | JGI IMG/M metagenome (GOLD analysis project Ga0315904, IMG submission 203529) | Freshwater fungal communities from buoy surface, Lake Erie, Ohio, United States - Buoy 12 MA120 | ecosystem: Environmental > Aquatic > Freshwater > Lake | place: USA: Lake Erie, Ohio...
CCTCTTGGGCGATGCCGTCCCATGTGAGGAGTTGCGGCTTTGTCCAGTATTTCAGCTTGACCAGTTTGGTGCGATGCGGATCGAGCATCTCCATCACCGCCTCGATGGCGTCTGTGACCTCCTCCAGTTTCTGTAGCCTCTTATCTGTGGTGAGTCGCGTCCCTGTGGAAGCAGTCGGGTTGCTTATGCCCGATCTGCCTCCTTCTTGCTGGACTTTCCCCGCGTGGATGATATCTTGCCTGATGCGCTCGATTTCTTTTTTCGTATCGTGGTAAAAGTAAAGCTCTGCCTCGACGTGATGAAATGATGCCCTCGTGAGTTTCATTGACCACCCTCCATCATCTTATAAAGTGCGATGACCAAGATGATGCCCAATATGCCAAGGAGAGCGAGGAAAATTAAGCAAAAGTAGATGATAGCCGTCACAATGGTCATTTCGTCGCCTCCAGATACTCAATCCATCGAATCGCTACCGCCGCCACTTGAATCAGCTCCGTCCGTAGATTGACTTTGTTGCCATCGCTCTCGAGTAGCTCCTTGGCGACTTCACCGACCTCTTCCGTCAGCACCGCAAGCCTAAGATGCTCGGGAAACTCGTGCCTCTCCTCCTGAAACTCTCTCTCGTCAGCGATGCGCTCGAACACCCACATTCTGCTCTCGATTTCGTCGTCGATGTCAAAGTCTCCATCGTTGATTTCGTTGGTGATCTGGTCTAGGGTTTCAACGTCGAATCCGTAGTGTCTTAACTCGCTTAAAAATTTGAGTAGCTTGATTTTATTTAGCATCGTCTCACCCTCTCCCTCAAGAGTCTCGTTAGTCAGTTTGTATTTGAGTTTCACGGTTCACCTTCTTTGCGTCTGCCTCAAGGTACTGGTAAAACTTTCGGACAATCATGTTAAAATCTTCACGAGTGATGAGGTCATACATGTAAACTCTTACGATGCTGTCATAAATTTTCTCATACGTTTCTGCCTTGCTCCCAAGAGTGTAGCCTTGATCGTTAAGCTGTTCCTCAAGCGAGCCTGGCACCAATCCGAAATGCATTGATAACATACTCATCCTCCTTTGACCTGTTTATGACCTATTTTTGACCTGCTTCAACCGTCATGATGAGCCTCTGGAGATACCACTTATTTGCCCAACGCCTCCTTGACTTCTAGAACTCCTATTAAATGAGTCAAATACCATTCTGCCTTCTTCAAATCCTCGACGCCGTTTTTTTGGTTATATCGGCTAATGTACTTGATGATATTCCCCTGCAAATATCCTTCGTATTGTTCTGGCGTTAGCTTGGCCGCGATGTAGTCGATGGTTTGGATGCCGCCAACCTTGTAGTGGTCAGGGTTGATTTTGTCTATCCCCATTTGATTGTTTTCCTCCTGTGGTTGACTGTGATCAGCTTCGCCCGTCTCTTTAGCTCCTCTTGAGCCGCCAGCTTATACTTAAGCTCGCACCCCTTGTCATGGTAGGCGATGTCGTAAAGGTAGCCTAGCTTCGCCTCTTTCCAGTTCAGCTCTGTCACTCGCATGTCCCTCCTTTGCAATCGTTGCCATAGGCTTCGCTTTCCTCCACGTAGATGAGGTACCCATTCGCGTGGCACCCTTGGCACGGTTCCGCTGTGCCGTCGATGAGATGGTAGCCATGACCTTTGCAGTCGGGGCAGGTTACCTTTTTCACTCTACCGCCTCCTTAAAAATAATGATGACCATGGTGGTCAGGATACCGATGTTGACAATCAGGTTAATTATCGAAATGAAAAGCAATATCGTCATCATTTTCAACCCTCCTTGGGAGTTTGCCATCGGTGCGGAGCTTGTCCAATATGAGGCAGACTTGCATTTTGCTAAGCCCTGTCTCCCTCACAATCTGACTACGCGGTAACTCGTGGAGACTTTTGACCCTCTCACGCATCTCCTCTGGGATGTCTCGTATCAGATTGGTGATAGAGTTCTGAATTGACTTTTTCTGCGATGGCTTTCGTGTTCGTGTGACTTGTCTTAGGCTGTAGTCTGGAATAAGCACCTCATACTGTCCTCTGACGCCAGGCTTGGGATAGATGGCCTTTTTGCGTCGGAGTGAATGAATCGCCTCTTGGACGCGGTCGAGTCGGATTTCTGTCTGATTTCGAATGTCGATGTGGTTATGTATCCCTTGTTTGATGCACTCCAGCACCTGCGATTGGTTGATAGTGAGTTCCATTAGATTTTTTGCTTCCTCCCCCTCGTCCTTTGCGGTATGCCGTGAGCTTTGAGATGACGGTGCATTGTGTTCGGGGCGATGCCGATTTCTTGCTCGATTGCACTGTACGTTTTACCTGTGCTTAGCTGAGTCAAAATCAGCTCCTTGGTGACGTGTGGATACTTGTCCACCAAAGTGTAGATTTTTTTATATCGTTTCTTTTTCTTGCCTTTTCCTTTGCCTCTGCCTCTGCCTTGGATGCCGTGTAAGTTCAGGTGATATTTAAGTGAGCCTTTTGGGATTTTTAGACTTTTTTCGATGTCGCGATAGCTTTTATCACTATCCATCTCTGCCTGGACCATCTCTTTAGTGATGTGAGGGTATCTTTCGGCCACCGTCACGGGTTTTAATGTGTGTCTTTCCCATGTTCGCCGTCTGCCTTTGATGCCGTGCATTTTTAGGTGATGCCTCAAGCAGTTGCGTGGTATCCCTAAATGATTTTCGATTTCCGCATAAGTCTTTTCAGTCGCCAGCTCCCTCTCAATGATTTCCTTGGTAATGTGTTTGTACCTTTCGCTTATCGGGTTATCCCTTGCGTTAAATTTAGGAGTTTTCCTCGGGGCAAGCATCTCGCCGAGCTTTTGAAACTCTTTGCCGATAGGACAACTCTCGATGCAAAATTTCATCGTTCCTTTTCTCGTGTTGATCATCTCTGTCACTTCGCACCGTCTGCAATGCGTCTCCGTTAGCTTGGTGATCTCTTTGAGTATCGCTAGCCTATTCATTCACCATCACTATCCCGTCCCATTCTTCGCGGATTTGAGCTGCCTTCGTCTTTACTTCCTGCACCATTTTCTTTGAGATACGAGAGTGACATCCCATCGCCTCTGTCATGTGGTCTTGCCCGATCAGGTAGGCTTGGGTGTTCACTCTCTCGAGCCAGTCCCAGTATTGCGCTGTCGTCATGGATTTGACTTTCTGGAAGATGCGTCTTTTCTGGTCGTCGGTCATATGTCCACCATCTCTATCTCGATGTAGGGTTTCTTGTCGTTCCGTCCGCGCCCAATCGCGAGTTCCACCACATGCTCAAAGTCGTCGTCTGGAAGGATTCCCGCTTTGACGAGTCCATCTTGGATAAATTTGCATGAGGTTGCGTAGTTGTCCGAGTCTCTGCGTCGGTTGTTGGCAAAGTGGAATATGTATCTCATTTTGACTTTGTCGACTTTTTGGATAGACTGCCGCTTGACCTCAATCATGACAGCTGCTTCCCATTCTTTCTTTCGCTTGGCGATTTCAAAATGGTGCATGCGTCGGAACTCATTTTGCGTGGGTGGGATGCCCTCAATCCGTAGAATCTGCATGGGTCCTCCTGTACTCGATCGCCAGCTCCACCAATTGGTCATAGAGCTTGATTCCTTTTTCGTAGTCCTCTGGTTTGATCATGGGGTTCTCCAGATACTCCGCACCTTTGACGATTCGCTTCAGGACAGCCTCGTATTCACTGTAGTTTGTAATCTTCATACCTCTGGATATGCCCCCTAAAGAGATATTTGAACTTTCTTGTCCCCGTTTCCCTGCCCTTCGCGATTGTGGAGTTGACGATCGTCCCTTGAGTGCTTTTCTCCTCGCCCTCCCAGAGGAACTCCACCATATCCGCGTCCTGCTCGATTTCTCCCGAGTCCCTCAAGTGATGGAGTTGCGGTTCCTCCTTGGCTCCCTCTCTTGAGAGCTGGGCCAGCATGATAAAGGGACATTCAAGTTCTTGAGCGAGCCACTTGGATTTCTTCGAGACCTCGCCGACAGCCCTGGACCAGACTTGCCCTTTCTCTTGGCGGATGTCCATTTTGGTGAGATAATCCACGAATATCCCTGCAATCTCTCCCTTGGTGCGTCTAATCTGGCGTGCAGTAGATCTAATGTGTTCGATGGTGACTCCCCCGGAGTCCTCGACGATGATCGGCAGTTTGCTGACTTTTTCGTAAGTCTCTTTGAGTCTCAGTTTGTCGTTAAAGTCCAGAGTCTTTCGCCTGATCTTGGAGTAGTTGATGCCCGAAAGATTGGAGAGCATCCTTGCTTTAAGCTGGTTGAACGTCATCTCCTGTGACCAGATGAGGATGTTCCCCGCTTGCGCCATCCCCTGGGCCATCTGGAGAGCTTTGGCCGTCTTTCCGATGGATGGGCGCCCTGCTAGGATATAGAGCCATCCGCGTCCGATGCCCCCACTCCATTCGTCAAAGCTGGGTAGCCCTGTTTTGATAGTGGATGTGTGCGTGTCGAGAAACTCGAAGAACTCTCTCTCCGTCTCCGCGAATCCTTTGAGCTTGCCCGTTGTGTTTGGTCTTAAGCCCATGATGAGCTTGTCCACTTGGTCGTAAAACTCGTCCTGTTCGGTTGTCAAAGAGATTTCCTTGATTTTGTCGGAGATGTCGTGAGCCTTAATTATCCTTGTGTGTTGCTGGATGATCTGGGCATGGTGCTTGACGTTGGTCGAGTAGACTGAGCTTGCGAGTTGGGTGATGTAGTCTATGCCGATCTCGTCGAGCCTGCCGTATCGCATGGCAGCTGTGGCGAGGGTCACAATGTCAATCGGTTCGTTTCGTTCATGCTGGTATCTCATCACTTTCCAGAGTAGGCGATGCCGCTCCGTCGAAAAGTCCTCCGCATTTAGCTCCAGATCATCAAGCACGGAGTTGTCGAGGAGGACAGCCCCGATGACCGATTGCTCCGCTCGTAGAAAGTTTTCCTTTTCCTCAAGTCCAAAGAGGTTCCTCATCGACATTTTCAAACCTCCTCCCTAGCTCTTCCTTGTGGTCATACTTTGTGGCGGGTGCTTGGTTGAGGTAACTTTCGAACTTTGTCCCGAAGAGAGTCTCAGGTCGGAGATAGGTTGCCATGTTGGTGCCTTTCCACTCAGCCACCTTGATGTCGATGACCTTTTTGATGTCGTCGAGTGAGTGACCTTCGGAGATGCGAGCATTGAGTAGTCTCCGAGTTGATTTTGAGTTTGTTTTGTAGTTGGTTCCAGCCATTGAATTAAGGTGATTAATGCAACTCGACAATATATATATATTATCTAATTCTAATTCTTTATCTGTTGCGTTAGGTTGCGTTAGTCTAACGTTAGACCTAACGTTAGAATCTGTTAGGATTTCATTAGACTTTTCAGCTTTCTTTTTTTCATAAAATTTCTTGAATCTTTCCCTGTTCTGATTGCGAATTTTCTGCATCCCATCAACGTTTTGATGCTTTTCCCAGTTCGTAATTATGATGGTTTTCCCGTCATAGTGAATCATGCCAAACTGCTCAAAAACATCTAAAGCCATCCTCACAGTTGCCACATTTTTTTTGAATATAGTCGCTAACATTTGGTCTGTGTATGGCACGTTTTCTGCTAGAATGATCTCCCCATTTGCATTACAACGTCCACCTAACGTTAGAATTTTCAACCAGATGATGAGGAGTGATTCGCCATCTGGCATCGACTCGATCAGGGTGATTTTTTCGTCATTGAACATATCGGTTGTAATCTTGATCCACTTGATCGTCACTCATTCACCTTCTCCCGTGACTGTCACGTGACTGTCACGTGACATGGTTTTCCTTGTCCTTCAGATACTTTCGTCCAGCTTCCGTCCCATCAGCCCAGATGTGGCATTCTAAGCAAAGATGGAGCAAATCATCCACCGTCGTCTCCGCTAGCTTCCATCTTCGGGTGATGTGAGCCGCATGCACGGCTACTCGTGATCGGCACCGCTCACATATTCCGTCGGAGCGAACTTTCAGTTGGTTCCGCACCTTGGTGGAGATGGCTCCGCGTTGCTTGGCTGTTTTCTTCAATCGTTTGTGAGTGGGTTTCGGGTGCATCATATGTCCTGTTGCACCTTGAGTATCGACTGCAACGCCGATAGCTGACTCTGGAGCGCACCGAGACTCTCAAGTGCCGCTCGAAACTTGGCATCCGCCGCATCCCGCTGGAACATGATGTCCCCTATGTTTCCCCTCGCTACGTCTGCAATCATCGCCACAGGCATGCCATCCGCCCTAAGTATCAATATCTCTTGAGCGAGTCTAGTACGATAGACCCGCTCCGTTTCAGCTTTCTCCTTGCCGAGTTTATAAAGTGATTTTGAGGCTTGTCCCAATCGCTGAGAGACCTCGTAGATCTCTGCCGTGATGTCCGTGAGTTCCATCAGAAGGGTAGGTCTCCATCGTATGGAGTCCCCTCAGGTGGAGCGAGGTGGTCGGTGGGTTTCGGTGCGTCGAGAAACTCAACATTCTCCGCGACGATCTTGACCGCTGTCCGCTTTTGACCGTCTTTTTCCCACGTCTCCTGCCGCAATCTACCCTCGATCAGGACTTTGCGACCTTTGCCCGAGTACTTTGACACGTTGTCCGCTTGCTTACCCCAGACATCAACGTCGAAGAAATATGTAACCTTTTTGTCCCCGTATCCCTCATCCACCGCGATGGTGGACTTGGCGAGGGATGTGTTCTGGACTGTCTTAACCTCGATGTCTTTCGTCCATCTGCCTGTGATCACGATCTTGTTCATTCTTTTCGCTCCTTTTTCATAAGTGCCTTGGTCAGCATCTCATCCATCTGCTCAAGACTCTGTCCCTCTGCCGTCATCTTTTTAGCCCACTCTTCGAATCCATCCAAGCTACCTTTGCCTAATTGATACTTGGACTTTACAACCGCCATCGTCGTTTTCGGTTGGCTAGCTGCGTTCCCGTCGTCATCGTCTCCCAAGGAGAGGGAGAGTGCCGCCGCATAGCTGTAGCGTCTGCCGTAAGTGATGGCCGAGCCTGCTCCCTGTGGGTCAGTCTTGGCTGGTTTCAATGTTAATGGTTCACTCTCTATCCACTCTCCTGATACATGAGAGATGAGCGTCTTGATGGTGATTCTCTCCCCATCGCCACCAGGAAACTGGATGACAGCGAGACCATGCTTTGAAAGGATTGGTTTGGTGTGGTCAATCATGTGATCTAGTGTGGTGTACTTTGATTTGAAGTGCGGATTGACGGCATCGTTTGAGATGCTTTTTATTTCCGAGTGAAAGTTAACCAGTGCTTGAGTGATTTTTGCTATGCTCTCTGATCTCATCATCGTATCCTCAAACTTTCTGACTGACTCAGCGAGCAACCAGACACGGAATGTCCGCTTTTAAGTGCCTCCAAGATGAGCTTTTTGTCCACGCTGGTGACCGTCTTGATGTAGTCCGATGGAATGAGTGACTCATCCATTACCTCAACGCTTGGAGGGTTCTTCTGGAACGCAAGGGTAAAGAGCCTCCCCTTGACCTTGTCAATGCCTGCCGCTCTCATGTTGCTCTCGACGTATGCCTTGAGTCTGCCTACCTCTGCTTCGAGCGCTCTCCTGCGATCAGCCAGACGCTTCTCTTCCTCACGGATGATTTCCGCCTCGCCTTCGACGGTTTTCATGACCTTGGCGATGTTCTCCACCTTCAGCTCAATGGCTTCCTCAATCGCCTCAAGAGTGTCGCCTAGCTCCTCGCCAGCTTCGATCAGGTCTAAAACTTTTGCATAAGTTTCCGATAGCTCGTACAGCTTCATACTTTCGCTCCTTTGTGGTAGAATTGATTTGATAAATATTTACCTCGCCACCTGTTCCCGCAGGTGGTTTTTACATGCCATACAGAAAACCGAGACTAAGAATAATTGCGAACAGTCCACCAAGTGCCATTGACTTAAGAACATCTCGCATCGATTTCTGTCACCTCCTTCCATCGTCCAGATCTGACCATCTCCACATACTCGCTGAAGCTGATGCCGTGCTTCTGAGCTAGCCCCAACGTCACGAACACGTCGCCGAGCTTGTCCAACTTAGAATCAAATAACATGTCACACCTCCAAGTAGAAATTTTTCAAAAACTCACAATAGTCCGCGTGTTCCTGTCTGACTGACTCAGGCAAGTCTCCGTTGCATATGATGGCTAGTGCCTGCTCCATCTTCGTGAGCTTGTCCAACTCAGCTTCGATGTGACTTTTCACGCCGTAGACAAAATCTGCATCCGCACAGTTCATTTTCTCACCTCCTCAAAAGATGGATTCGTATAATTCGTCAACAAACTCTTTTAATTCTTTTTCGTCTTGGATGGAGTAAAATTGTTCAAAATATTCGTTATCCTTAAGCCAATTATCTATTTTGTCCATGCAGTTTTCGTAATGCCATTGTGTGACGCTGTAAGTCCCATTTGCTGTAACTTGGGCATATTTACCAACAACACTCCGATACGGAACTGTGCCACCTCTCCTGCTTGGTTGAGCCAGCCCGACTATTTTAAGTAATTTTCCAACACTGACTGAGCTAAGAGATACTGAAAAGAATCTCCCGAAGTCTCCTTGGTTTATAAACTCAAATCGCCCTTGCTTGACTCTTAAGCTGTTTGCGGCAACTTCAATGGTGTTTTGTTGTGTTTGCTTTAAGATCTCATAGTCTGTTTTAAGTGACTTAAATTCGTTTTGCATATTTTCAAGTTTATTGAAAAGATCGTAAGTTTGTTTTGCGAGTAGCTTGTTTTGGATAAATTGCATTTGCTCAGGAGTTAAATCGTCAATAGGGAAATTAATTAAATCGCTCATGTTCTATAACCTCCACACGGATTCTATTTTTCTTTGGTAAAAATTGTCTCATTTCGTTTGACCAAGCATCCACACTGTCTAAAATGTCTGTAAGATTCTTTTGAGCTACTTCGCTGTCCATTCTTTCTAATACTCGTGAGTACCTGATCGGAGCCAGCTCTGTTTTGAGAAAGTGGTCAATCTTGCCGACCAAGGACGATAAAGCTGTGGCCGATTCAATTTGACGGTGCAGATCGCTTTTCTCTTTATTCAAAAATTCAATCTGCTCTTTTAACTTTTTGTACTCGTTCGCTTCCCTTTCGTTGAGGTCTACTTTTTTTCTAAGTATCTCGGAGTCATTCTTGAGACGGTCAATTTCTGTTTGCAGTTGAGTGATCTTAAACTTATCCTCACGCAGCACGATTTTTTCTGGTCGTTCTTCCAAATTCTTTTCTGCCTTCTCTGCTCTTTCTTCTGCTTGCTTTAATGCTTGCTTGACTTCTCTCATCTCCCTGACTGTCATTTCATCAACAGTTTTGGTTTCTCCAGTACTTGGGATAGTGTGAGGTTGTTCCCTTTGCTCTTCTGGCATGGTGGACAAAATGTAAAGCATGTCTACACCCAAATCGTACGTCAACGTCCGATTTGAAAAGGTTTCATAAACTTTTATAAATCTGTTAGCATGCCTACTTGTAAAATTTAGAGACTCTTTGCACCATTTCTCCCACTGGCCATGAGCTAGATCGTTGTCTCTGACATATTTCAAGCGTCTACCAATTTCAAATATAGACTGACCTGCTACTTGCTTGTAACTATTTATCTCGGCCGAGATCACGTTAAGATCATTAGATATTTGTAAGTGAATCATTTCCTCACCTCCTTTTCGAACGCTTCGTTGATGGCGATGATGAGGCTGTTCAGTTCCTGCTCCGTCTTGAATTGAAAGTGAATCGCTGTGTTGCCGTCATACTCGTCGCTGAAACTGTTGAGATTGATGGTGAGGCTGTGAGCTGTGTTGGAGTGGCAAACTTCCGCTTCCACCTTGCTGTTCATGGGCAGGACTGAAAAACTGTTAAATGGCTTCATAGTTCACCTCCTTAACTATGCGAAATGCTAGCTCCAGACCCTGAATCATGCCTTTGATGCGGATTTTTTCTTCGATGTTGAGGTTGCCTTCGAGCAGCATATCTTCAAGCTTCTCAATCTTTCTGATGATCTTGCGTTGCCCTTTCGTCACTTCTTCTCCTCCTTCTTCCTGTTAGCTTCAAGCCACAA
>Ga0315904_10013937_pt1 | contig 10034 bp, 8 predicted proteins | sample LakEriMetagenome_6_FD_203529 | JGI IMG/M metagenome (GOLD analysis project Ga0315904, IMG submission 203529) | Freshwater fungal communities from buoy surface, Lake Erie, Ohio, United States - Buoy 12 MA120 | ecosystem: Environmental > Aquatic > Freshwater > Lake | place: USA: Lake Erie, Ohio...
TGGAGACGATTCGTCAAGTCGGACAGTACCGCTACGCCCGTACCCGCGTCGATCGTCCCACCGGACCGTCCTTCCTCGTTCGGGTAGGAACCTACACGACCGGGCTCGACGAGAGCCTGGCGGGCCTGATTCGTCTGCTGACGGCGTTGGGCGTCGGGCTCTCGCTGATCACCCCCGTGGCCGCCTACTGGCTCGCCGGTCGGGCGACCACGCCGATGAGGTCGATGCTCCGCACGGCCGAGCGGCTCAGCCCCAACCGCCTCGGCGACCGCCTTCCCGTCCGCGGCACGCAGGACGAACTCGATCTCCTCGCCAACACGATCAACGGCCTGCTCGATTCGGTCGCCCTCCACGTCGACAAGCAGGAGCAGTTCGTCGCCGACGCGGCGCACGAACTCCGCGGCCCCCTCGCGGCGTTGCAGAGTTCGCTGGAGGTGGCGATCAACCGCGACGACCTACCGGCCGACCAGCACGAGGTGCTCTCCGACATGCTCGAGGCGACGAGGCACCTCTCGAAGGTGGCCAACGACCTGCTGCTGCTGGCTGAGTCGGCCGATCATGCCAGGCCCCGCCATCACCAGAGCATCGATCTGGCCACGGTCGCCAGGCAAGCAGTGGCGATGTTCTCGGGGGTGGCCGAGGAGCGGGGAATCGAGTTGCGGATTCGGGCAGACGATCCAGCCGAGGCCTACGGCGATGCCGTGGATCTCCGCCGCCTGCTGAGCAATCTGCTCGACAACGCGATCCGCTTCACGCCGACCGGCGGCACGGTCGAGGTGCGGACCGTCGCCGCGGCCGATGCGGCGATCCTGATGGTGGCGGATACCGGCGTGGGAATCGCCGCCCGCGATCTCGAACATGTCTTCGATCGATTCTTCAAGGCTGATCCGGCCCGCACCCACGGGGCCGGCATCCGGAGCGGAGGCCTGGGGCTCTCAATCTGCAGGTCGATCGCGGAGTCGTGCGGGGGCACGATCGGGATCGCCAGCCGAGTCGGCGAGGGCACCACGGTCACGCTGCGGCTTCCCGCCGCCTCCCTGTTCCCCCTGCGCTCCCCGCACCACGAGCGGCCCACCCTGACAGGCCAGACAGCCCAGCCTGCCGCCGACTGACCCGACCCGGTGGCCAAAACCGAGCCCCGGGTGCGTCGCTTCCCGAGCCCGGCCTCTTTCAAAAGAGCAACCATCACGTTCGCCGATGACCGTGCCGATAGAGACGAACGGAGGGATCGCGTAAGGATTGCCGAATCCTGCGACCCGGCGGCTTGGGGAAAGTAGGTGGCCCGGTGGATCATCTCCGCCTTCATCGACTTGCCTTGCTGCTGGCCGCGGTGGTCGTGGCCGGTGGGCTACCAACCGCAGCCTGGGCAGCGGATGCGACGTTCGTCGTGGCCGACACCAGCGACGCCGCTCCGCTGGCGATCCCCAGCGTGGCCGCGGAGTTCGGCTCGTTCGCCGATGTGTCCGAGGCCCTCGAAGCCGATCGTCAACGGATGACGGCGCTCGAGCGACGCATTCAGGAACTCGAGGCCCAGAAGTCCGCCAAGACGCTACCCGTGCCGTCCGCCGAAGCTGCGAATGGTGCCGCAGCCGCGAAGCCCGACAAGAAACCGGACAAGAACAATTCGAAGGCGGGCGAGGACGCCGCGAAAGACGAGACGAAGCCGCCGGAACCCTACGAGATCGGCAGCGACACCAACCTCGCCTCGAAGTGGGCGTCGGGATATCAGGCCGAGTCAAAACAGAAAGACTTCAGGGTCAAGATCGGCGGCCGCACGCAGGTCGATGCCGTCGCTTTCACGGCCGGCCCCGGCCCGGGCAACCAGGCGTTAAACCAGGGCGGCCTCGATCCGGGCCTCGCCGACACCGTCAACTTCCGCCGCGCCCGGCTCCGCATCGAAGGGCGGATGTACGAGTTCTACGACTGGGCCGCAGAATACGACTTCGTCAACCAGATCAACGTCAACAACGAGACCTATCCCACCGAGCGCGACGCCGGGCCGCTGACCGCCGTCACCGACCTCTGGCTGCAGCTCCGCGAGATCCCGATTCTCGGCACGGTTCGCGTCGGCAATCAGAAGGATCCCTTCGGCTACGAGCATCTCACGAGCAGCCGCTGGCTCAACTTCATGGAGCGGTCGTTCAGCCAGGACGCGTTCGAGGGACCCTTCAACAACGGCTTCCTGCCCGGGATCCAGATCCTCAACAGCAACGAGGAGGGCGACGTCGGCTGGCAGGTGGGCGAGTTCAAGAACACGACGAACCCGTTCGGCTTCTCCAACTCGAGCGGCGGCAGCATGACGGTCGGCCGGCTCGTGTACCTCCCCTACTTCGAGGACGAGGGACGAAAGCTGATGCACCTGGCCATCTCCGGCCGAACGATGGAGCCACGACGACAGTTCACGTCGTTCGATCCGGTCACCGGCGCGCCGATCGGCGATCCCATCAACGCGGTCCGGTTCCGCAGTCGCGGCTCGATCCGAAACGGCCCGCCCGGCCCGCTGAACTCGATTTACGCGGACGCCGGCCTGCTCCAGGGCACCTGGCAGAACATGATCGGCCTCGAGTTCGTCGGCAACAACGGCCCCTGGTCGTTCCAGTCCGAGTACTTCGGCTCCTGGCTCTACAACGCTACCACCACCAGCGCCGGCCCGCTGGTGACCAACGGCTACCAGCCACCCCCGGGCACCAAGGTCGGCACCGTTTTCTTCCAAGGCGGTTATGCGGAGGTGCTCTACTTCCTCACCGGCGAGAGCCGCACCTATTCCAAGATCGAATACCGCTTCGACCGCCCCGTTCCGCACAACAACTTCTACGCCGTCCGCGGCGGCGGTTCGGGCCGGAGACTGAGCCTGAGTGAAGGCGCCTGGCAGGTGGGCGTGCGCTACAACTACCTCTGCCTCAGCGACGGGGAGGTGAACGGCGGCGTGCTCAATGGCTGCACGCTCGGACTGAACTGGCTGCTCAATCCCAACGCCCGCGTCTATTTCAACTACGACTTCACCTACCGCGATTTCTCGAACACGCCGTTCAACAAGGTAGACGGCAAGGTCGTCCCGTGGCCCAGCTACGACGGCAGTGGCTGCATCCACGGCTTCGGCACCCGGCTCGCCTTCGACTTCTGAACCCCGACCGCACGGAGACATGCCCATGCGACGCACCCCGAACCATCTGCTCGCGTTCGCACTGCTCGCCATCGTACCCGTCGCGGCGGTGGCGACGAACCGCGCCCGCGCCGGCTGCGCCGGGTGCACCGGCGGCTGCCAGGAATGCGTTCCGGCCTGCAGCGGCACTTGGGACGAGACGACGTCGACCAAGCCCGTCTACTCGATGACGTGCGAGTACGCCTGCGTCCGTGGCCGCGACCCCTGGCACGCGCCGCCACCCGACTGCCGCTGCCACCCTCCCTGCGGCGACGTGATCGTGAAAAAGAAGTTCTTCAAAGTCGACGGCCCGGAGAAGATCGAGCGGGTGCCGAAGTACGAGGTGAAGATGGTGCCCGTCGAGCCCTGCGACTGCCCCGGCCACGACGAGTCGCGGCTATGCTGGTGGAACCCGGTCGCCTTCCTGCATCGCTGCACGTCGTGGTGGTGAGCGGGGGGAGAGGCTTCCTCCGCATGCCAGATTCCGCCGCCAGCCTCGCCGCCGACGCATCGTCGTACGCCGACGCGTTGTCGTCCGCCGACGTGGCCATCGTCTTTGCCCTGGCCGTCGAGGCCGATGCCTTCGAGCGGGTCGTCGCGGACCGCCGCGAGTCCCACGGGGCGCGGTTCACGTTTTCCACAGGCCTGGTCGCTGGCAGGCGGATCGTCTGGTGCATCTCCGGCGTGGGCCGTACGGCGGCGGCCGCAGCCGCCCGGCAACTCGTGGACGGCCATCGCCCGAGGCTGCTCGTCTCGGCTGGGTTCGCCGGTGGTCTCGATCCCGACCTGGGGCGGGGCGTTGCCGTGCATCCGGTCACGGCGGTGGCCGACGGCGCGACGGAGCGAATCGCCCTCGTCGCTCCGCCGTCCCCGACGGCGAGCGGCCCGCTGACGATCGTGACGGTGGACGTGGTGGCCGCCAGCGTCACGATGAAGCAAACGCTCGCGGCCCGCACCAGCGGCCAGCTCGTCGACATGGAAACCTTCGCGGTCGCCGAGGTGGCGGCCGCCGCCGGGCTGCCCTGCGCGGCGGTCCGCGTGATCTCCGACGACGCCCACGAAACGCTGCCCGGCGAGGTGGCGACGCTATCCGCACCGCAGTCGTCGCTGCGGCGTCTCGGCGCCGTCGTTGGCGCGGTCGGCCGGCGGCCCGCCGTCGCCGTCGATCTCTGGCGGCTCTGGGAACGGTCGGTCGTCGATTCGCGCACGCTTGCCGCTGCGGTCGTGGACGCAATCCGTCATGCCCCCTGATGCGAGGAGACGGTGTTCACCATTGTCCGTACAAGCCCAACGCCGTGAGGCGTGGGGCGAACCACCACCCGACCCCGCGTCCAGCATGATTTGCCCGCGACCTTACGGCCGTTCGGCTTCCACGTGCCGCCAAGCTGGCACGGGCAGCCCCTCGCACCTACGCTCACATCTCCAAAAAGCCCGAGCGCAAGCGAGGCGACTCAGGATTCTGAATCGCAAGGTGTTTTTCGACCGCAGAGCGTGATCCCCTCGCTCGCGCTCGGGGCTTGATGGGTAACACGCTGGGAGGAAGCGGTACGCGTCCGCTAAAAAGCCCCGAGCGCGAGCGAGGGGATCACGGCCCGAACCGCCACCGGGCTGCGAACCTCATCGACACCGACTCCACGTCGCACGTCATCCTCGCGCGTCGTGGAGCCGCTGCGAGGGGCTGCCCATGCCCTGGAGCCGGCGTTGCTGGCAAGCGTTGCCAAGATGGCGAAGCGCAGTCAGCATCGAGCGAGTGAAGGGCAGGATGCCCGAAGTGAGCGCCCCGCTCCAGGGCGTGGGGAGCACCGAGCCTCGTGAACGCCTCAGGATCGATTGTGACCCGCATCACTCGGGGCCGTGATCAGCCGCACGAGCGGGTTCTTCGGAAGGTCGTGCACGATAACCGGCACGGTGAGCCCGAGGTGTCGACATGCAGCCATCGCCGCGATGCGGCCGCTGCGGATCGCTCCCTCCATCGTCGAGGGCCAACCCGTAGCCGTCCAATCGCCGGCCAGAAACAGATTGGGCACGGCCGTGGTGGTGGCCGGCCGTTGGGCATCGACGCCTGGCCTCACTGACAGCACCGCCGTCGGATCGGTCACGACCTTTGCCTCCCGAAGCGTGGCATCCCGGGCGGCCGGAAACACCTCCCGAAGCTCCGCGACCACCTGATCCACGAGCTTCTGCCGATCGCCCTGCATCAGCCCGCGGGACGCGCTGATGACCACCTGGCAGTGGCCGGGCGTCGTGGACCCCGGCTCGCCGCGAAACACCCACTGCGACACGCGGCCCACGAGCACGGCGTGGGGAACGTCGATCACATCGCGATCGAACCAGAGGTGCACCGCCGTGATCGGCGATCCCACCAGTTGCTCGGCCACGTCCGGCACCACATCGGGCACCAGCCGCCCCGCGGCCTTCCAGGGCACGGCAACGATCGCCGCATCGCACGACAGCCGCTCCGCACCACAACGGACGGCCATGACGCGACCAGTGGCGGATCGCTCGATCTCCGTGACGAGCGTCCCGCCGGAGACCACCACGCCCGCCGCCTCCAGCCAGTGGACGAGTCGGTCGCCAAAGAGCCGGCCCAGCGGCTCGGTGGGCACGATCAGGTCAGCCGCGTCGACGTGTGCAAGAAAGCCGTCGACCGCCACCTTGCGGGCGGCGGCGATGCCCACGAGGTCGATCGATTCGCCAAGCGCGCTTTCGATCACGGGCTGCCAGAAGAGACGAATCACCCGCTCGGGCTGGCCTGCGGACCGCAGCCAGTCCAACGCCGTTGCCGCATCGGCCCCGTCGGCGCGTTGATGCCGGGCCAGCCGCACCATGCCCCAGGCGAGGGCCGCTTTCTCACGGATGGAAAAATGCCGCATGCCGAGAAGCAGGGGCGCGAGGTGGAGCGGCGCCGGCAGGAACCGCGACGGCGTACAGCGACTGCGGTCCCCATCGGGACCGATGAACCAGAGCGTCCGATCGCGGCGGAGGGCGTGGTCCAGGCCGGCCCGCTGGCAGAGATCGAGAAAGCTGGTGCAGCACCCCATCGCCACGTGCTGGCAGGCATCGACGAGGCCGCCGCTCACGGGATCCTCGAACGACGCCGCACGTCCACCACACCGCCGCCGCGCTTCGAGCACCGTCACGCGGCAGCGGCTCTCCGTGAGCGCCGCCGCCGCCGCGAGACCGGCGAGCCCGCCGCCGACGACGATCACATGCGGCGGCTCGATCTGGGGACTGCCGCTCATCGCCACACCTTCGTCCCGCAGGCGAGCGTGGCCAGCGCCGCCGCCATGAGCCGTGGCTTGGAGACCCGCACCTTCGCCGTGAAGATGCCGGCTCCTTGGCGGCTCACCGCCCCCAGCAGCGCCCGGTAGACGCCGAACATCGCGCGAAACACGCCCCGGCCGTCGGTGGAGAGCATGCCGTCGAGCGCCGCCGCGCGGTGGAACCGCGCTCCCGCCCGCTGGGTCTCCATCGCGGCGAGCCGGGCGAACGCCGGACCGACCTGACCCGCCACGAGGTCGTCCGCCGTGCAGCCACACGCCACGAAATCCTCTTCCGGCAGGTACACCCGGCCGCGGCCGAGGTCCTCGGGAATGTCTCGCAGGATGTTGGTGAGCTGAAAGGCGACGCCGCAGTCATGCGCGAGGTCGATCGCGGTGGGGTCGGTGAATCCCCAGACATGGATGGCGGCGATCCCCACGGCGCTCGCCACCCGGCTGCAGTAGAGCTCGAGCTCGGCGGGAGTTTCGTAGCGCGTGCGATCGAGGTCCATCCGCACGCCCGCGAGAATGTCCCGGAGGCACTGCTCGGGCACCGCGTAGCGGCGGACCGTGTCAACGACGGCGCGGAGCACCGGGTCAGCGATCGGACATCCCGCGAGCGCCTCGTCGGTGGCGGCGGAGAAGGCAGCCAGCCCGCACGCGGCGGCGGCGCGATCGGCCGCGTCGTCCACGATGTCGTCGGCCACCCGGCAGAAGGCGTAGAGCGCCGTCGTGCCGCGGCGTTTCTTCTCGGGCAACAGCGCGATCGGCATGGCGAAGCTCGAGCCCGAGCGCCGCAGGATCGCCGCGCACGCGGCGTGGTCGGCCGCGAGCGTGGTCATGCGCGGCCCCCGCCGGCCACGCGGGACCGCCACCAGGCGCGGGCCGCGAGCCGCATCTTGGCCCAGCGGCCGACGGTGGGACGTCGCGAGAGCGTGTCGAAACCCGCCCGCTCGATCGCGTCGGCGACCGCCCGGCCACCGCCGATGAACATCTCGATGGCGGGCCTCAGCACGGCGGGTGCGGCGTCGGCCAGCGGCGCTCCCGCGGCAAAGCAGCGGCGGGCCCACTCGACCTCGTCGGCCAGCAGCCGCCGCAGGGCAGGGGAGGCCGACGGCGCATCGAGCATCGCCTCGTCGACGCCGTGCCGCGTCATGTCGTCGAGCGGCAGATAGACGCGGCCCGCGAGCCGGTCGCGGCGGACGTCCTGCCAAAAGTTGACGAGTTGCAGCCCTGTGCAGATCGAGTCGGACATCGCCAGCAGCCGCGGGTCGCGACAGCCCTCGAGGGCCAGCACGATCCTGCCGACGGGATCGGCGGAGCGGTGACAGTAACCGACGAGGTCGTCTCGGGTCGCATACCGCGTCTGTCGCTGGTCCTGCTCGAAGGCGGCGATCAGGTCGGCGAAGGGCGCGCGGTCGAGGCCCGTCCGGCGAATCGTCTCGCCGAGCGCGAGAAACACCGGGTGCCGCGGCCGGCCGGCGAAGCAGGCGTCGAGTTCCTCACGCCATGCCGCAAGCGCGGCGGAAGCCTCGGTCGGCGACGTCGATTCGTCGCCGAGGTCGTCGGCCCAGCGGGCGAAGGCGTACACGTTGGCGAGGTGCTGGCGGAGCCTCGCAGGCACGAGCCGGGTGGCGACGGTGAAGTTTTCGTAGTGCCGCGCGGCGACGGCTCGACAGAAGGCCTCGGCGGCGGCGAGGTCGGCGTCCGCCGGCAGGTCGGCCAGCCGCCACGCCACGGGGTCGCGCGCGGCCGCCTGACCGTGCTGCGGCGACGGCGCCGAGTGTGGTGTCCCGACCTGCATGCAGCTGCTTCCTCGTGCCGTGCGGGCAGCCCCGGCGACCGGCCTGTCTGGCCGCGTTTCGCCGCCTCCACTACGATGCTTCGGCAGTCCCGACCGTTGTACCCGATGGGGGCGGCCTGCCGCCCACCGCCGTCCAGAGCCGAGTCGCCAGATGAAGATCCTCCTCGCCAGCCCCCGCGGCTTCTGTGCCGGCGTCAACATGGCCATCGAGACGCTGGAGACGGCGATCCGCCTCCACGGCACACCGATCTACGTGTTTCACGAGATCGTCCACAACCGCCACGTGGTCGACCGCTTCGTCCGCCAGGGCGTGGTGTTCGTCGACGCCGTGGAGGAAGTGCCGGAGGCCGCGGTCCTGCTGTTCTCCGCTCACGGCGTGGCGCCGGAGATCCGCCGGGTGGCCGCCGAGCGGCGGCTGCGGGCGATCGACGCGACCTGCCCGCTCGTCACCAAGGTGCACCTCGAGGCGATCAAGTACGCCACGCAGGGCTACCGGATCGTGCTCATCGGCCACGAGGGGCACGACGAGGTGATCGGCACGATCGGCCAGGCGCCGACGGCCTTCACGCTGGTTGAGTCGCCCGAGGACGTGAACAACCTCCCCTTCGGCCCGGATGACAAACTGGCCTACCTCACGCAGACCACGCTCTCGGTGGACGACGCCTCGCGGATCATCGGCCGGCTGAAGGAGCGGTTTCCGCAGATCGTCGGCCCGCCGAAGGACGACATCTGCTATGCCACGCAGAATCGCCAGGAGGCCGTCCGCCTGCTTTCGGAAGACGCCGACCTGGTGATCGTGCTGGGCAGCCAGAACAGTTCCAACAGCCAGCGGCTCGCCGAACTCGCACGGGAGCGGGGAATCCCCGCGCATCTCATCGACGGCGCCGGGGAAATCGATCCGGCCTGGTTCGGCGGCGTGGAGACGGTGGTGATCACGGCCGGCGCCAGCGCCCCCGAGGCCGTCGTGCAGGACTGCCTGACATGGCTGCGGGACCGCTTCGGCGCCGAGGTCGAGGAGCGGTCGATCCGCCAGGAAGACGTCTACTTCCCGCTGCCCAAGGAACTCCGGGCGGCCGCATCGGCGGCCCGGCTGCCAATGGCCTGATCCGGCGCGAGGACCTCGATGCAACTGTCGCGGCGGACGCTGCTCGCGTCGGGTCTCGCCTCGGTGACGGGCCTCGCGGCGGCGGACGAGACGTCGGCCCGGGGCGAGTCGTTCCCGATCCAGGGCATCGACGTCTCCCGCTGGCAGAGGGATGTCGATTTTGCGGAAGTCGCTGAGGCGGGAATCGAGTTCTGTTTCTGCAAGGCCACAGAGGGTTTGGCGCACGTCGATGCGAGGTTTGCCGCCAACTGGCCGGCGATCGCCGCGGCCGGACTCATCCGCGGGGCGTACCACTTCGGCCGGCCCGGAAGCGATGCGGCCGGCCAGGCCGACTTCGTCTACGAGACGGTTCGGCCGGTGTCGGGCGACCTCCCGATCGTGCTCGACCTGGAAAAGAACGATGCCCTGAATGCGCCTGAGGTACGAGCCTGGACGGAAGCGTTCGTGGCGCGGCTCCGCGAGCGGATGGGATCGCCGCCGATCATCTACACGGGCCTCTATTTCTGGCGCGACGAGGCGGGCGACGGCAACGCGATTGACTGTCCGCTGTGGCTGGCGGCCTACGTCGACGATCCGGCAAAGTACGTGCCGAGGGCCTGGGAGCGGTGGTCGTTCTGGCAGTACACGTCGAAGGGCTCGGTACCCGGCGTGCGGGGCAACGTGGATCGCGACGCCTGGCACGGCGACCGCAGCTCGCTCGACGCCCTGCGGCTCGCCTGAGCC
>Ga0315904_10013939_pt1 | contig 10034 bp, 7 predicted proteins | sample LakEriMetagenome_6_FD_203529 | JGI IMG/M metagenome (GOLD analysis project Ga0315904, IMG submission 203529) | Freshwater fungal communities from buoy surface, Lake Erie, Ohio, United States - Buoy 12 MA120 | ecosystem: Environmental > Aquatic > Freshwater > Lake | place: USA: Lake Erie, Ohio...
AGGTTCATCTCGCCCTGCGCCTGCACGCCGCCGGGCGGGAAATGCACGTCGCAGGGCGTGAGCGCCGCCGCGTTGCCGACATTGCCGCGCATCCATTCGACGGGGAGGTTGCCGACCGTGTGCGCGGTGGCGACGAAGATCTGGTCCTCGATCGCGCGGGCGTGGCAGCAATGGCGGACGCGGTGGAAGCCCTGGCGGTCGTCGGTGCAGGCCGGCACGAAGACGATGTCGGCCCCGCGCGCGCGCGCCTGGCGGGCGAGCTCCGGAAACTCGACATCGTAGCAGATCAGCACCGCCGCGCGGCCGAAGGGCAGATCGAAGACGCGCAGCCCGTCGCCCGGCGCGATGCCCCAGGGCGAGACCTCGGTCGGCGTCAGATGCAGCTTCTCCTGCGTCTCGATCCTGCCGTCGGGCAGGAAGACATGCGCCGCGTTGCGCAGCGCGCCGTCGCGGCGATGAACATGCGTGCCCGCGACGATGGTCATGCGGTGTCGCTGGGCGAGGCCCGCGAACAGCATGCGATAGGCCTGGGTGAAGCCGTCGAGGTCGCCGATCGAAGCCGCCGCGCCGTCGGGGCGCGGGATCGACAGAAGCTGCGTGGTCAGGAACTCGGGAAACAGGCAGGCATCCGCGTTCCATTCCGCCGCGGCCGCGACATGATGCGCGCATTGCGCCGCGAAGGCGTCGAAGGACGCGACGGCGCGCATGTCGTGCTGCACGCCGGCGACGCGGAAGCGGCCGCTCAATGGACGATCTCCGGCACGCGTTCGGCCGGCGGCGTGTTGCGCGAGCGACCGATGCGCACGACGCCGTCGATGATCACCATGCCGATGCCCGGCAGGTCGCCCTTGCGCACGCTGTCGAGCAGGTCGGTGCCGCTGGAATGCTGCGCGCGGTCCATCAGCAAGAAATCGGCCGCGCGACCCGGCTCGATCAGCCCGCAATCCAGGTCGCGCAGCCGCGCGGTGTTGCCGGTAGCGAAGCAGAAAGCCTGCTCGGCCGGCGTATCGCCCAGCGCGGAGAGCAGCGCGATCATGCGCAGGATGCCGAGCGGCTGTACGCCGGAGCCGGCCGGCGAGTCGGTGCCGACGATCACCCGCTGGAGCTGGCCCAGCTCGCGCGCGACGCGCAGCGCGTGCAGCCCGGCGAGCTCGTTGCCGTTGTGGACGATCTCGATCGCGCGCTCGCAGCGCTCGCACAGGCAGGTGATCTGCTTGAGCGACAGCGAGGTGTGTCCGCCGTTGATGTGGCCGATGACGTCGGCATCGGCCTCGAGCACGACGCTCTCGTCGATATAGCCCGAGCCGGGCACCGACGGGCCGCCGGTGTGGATGGTGGAGTTCATGCCGTATTTGCGCGCCCAGGCGACCATCTTCTTCGCCTCGTCGCCGGCCTTGACCGAACCCAGCCCGATCTCGCCGAGCAGTTTCACGCCGGCCTTGGCGAGTTCGGCGAAATCCTCTTCCACCATGCCCTTCTCGATCACCGGCGCGCCGGCGTGCACCTTCACGCCGCCGGGGCGGAAGGCGTCGAAGCTGCGCTGGGCGGTGATTGCCAGAGCCTTGAGGCCGACGATGTCCTTGGGCCGGCCGGGCAGGTGGACCTCGCCGGCCGAGATCATCGTCGTGACGCCGCCGTTGAGGAAGGAGTCGATCCAGCCGAGCTGGCTCTGGCGCGGCGTCCAGTCCCCGAACACGGGATGGACATGGCTGTCGATCAGGCCGGGTGCCAGCGCGCAGCCCTTGGCGTCGATCGTGACCCTGGCGCCCTCGAGGTCCAGGTCCCGCGCGTAGCCGACGGCCGCGATCCGGCCCTTGTCCGCCACGACCGTGTCCGCATCCAGGATCGGGCGCGCGAGGTCGCCCGAGAGCAGAAGCCCGATATTGCGGATGACCAGCTTGCCCGCGGGTCCGGCAGCGCCACCGATGTCAGCCATGTCCTCGTCCTCGTCGCTCCGTCGAAACGGCGCGCAGGATCCGGCAAAGCGGCGTCGCGCGCAACGGTCGCTGGTCGCCGGGTCAGAAGGCGAGACCGAGGCTGAAGGCGCCGAAACGGTCCGCCCGGCCCTGCGTCTCGAATTCGCGCCCGCGCCAGTGATAGGCGAAGGAGGCACGCAGATCGCCCCACGACAGCGCGACGCCGGCAAGCGCGTCCGCGACTGCCGGGCGTCGGTCGACGCTGGGCCCGTCGCGGAACATCGTGCCGTCCAGGAAGAGGTCGTAGCCGACCAGCCGCGCCTCGACGCCCGCGAAGGCGTAGGCGGCGACGCGCGCGCCGGCGCGACGCGCGCCGGCGCCGGACAGCGCCGGGCGCACGCGCGGCGGGCCGAAATCGTCCGCGAGGTGCCGGCCGATGCGCAGCATCGCGCCGCCCGCCGCGAATGTAGCGACGTTTCCGAGACCCGCCGCGACATGGGGCAGGACATCTAATCCCGCCTGCGTGCCCGGGTTTCCGGCGTCCGCCGCGCCCGCGAGCGGAACCCGCCAGAGCCGCTCGTAGGCAAGACCGAAGCCGGGTTCGTCGCGTATCTGGCTGTCCCAGCCGCGCGCCCTCGGATAGCCGATCATGCGGTGCCAGGCGCCCTGCAGTTCCTTGCCCATCGCGCTGGGGCCGACGATGCCGATCGTGAATTCCAGCGTCTCCGCCATCGCGGCGCCGGGCGTCGCGCCGGGGACCTCGTTGATCAGGGCGAGCGCGCCGAACAGCCAGCCCGCATAGGGACGGTCGTCGGGCGCCGGCACGACGCGGCGCGTGTCGGCGGCGGTGTACATGCTGTGGCCGAGCGCGAGGCCGACGCGCAGCGTCCCCGGCGTCGCGGCGAAACCGGGTACGGCCTCGGCGAGGCGCCGCGACCAGCCGAGCGGACCGGCCCCGGTGGCGTCGACCGGATCCGAGAGCCACACCAGCCGCATCCCGTTGCTGTAATGCTGGTCGACGGTGACGCGGAAGGCGTATTCGTCGTTCTCGCTGATCGCGGTGACGCGGCCGCCGAGCCAGGCCGGCGCGGGCGCCGGCGCCAGCCCCTGCGCGGCCGTTGGCGTCTGTGCCGCGGCGAGCGGTGCCGCCACCGCGGCCGCCAGCAGCGCCGCGGCGCAGCCGGGCCGTTTCGGGAGCCGGTATCGCGAGACCTCGACCATGGCCCCAGCATAGCGCAGCCAGTCCGTTCGCCACGCCTACTCGCGGCCCCGCGGCGCGCCTATATTCGACCCGACCAGCCGCAGGAGGCCAGATTGGACGACAAGACCCGGACCGAACTCGAAGCCGCGGCGTTCCGCCGCCTGGTCGAGCATCTGCGCGCTCGCACCGACGTGCAGAACATCGACCTGATGAACCTCGCCGGCTTCTGCCGGAACTGTCTGTCCAACTGGTACAAGGAGGCCGCCGATGCGCGCGGTCTCGGCATGACCAAGGACGCTTCGCGCGAGATCGTCTACGGCATGCCCTACGAGGACTGGAAGGCGAAGCACCAGACCGAGGCGAAGCCGGACGCGCAGGCTCGGTTCCAGGCCGCGGGCGGCGGGTCGCACAAGCATTGAACGGCGTTTTCCGGCGACTTGCCGCCGCCGCGCGCGTCCTCCTCGCGGCAGCCTGCCTGGCGGCGGCGCTGCCGGCCGGCGCGATCGCGCAGCCGGTCCTGGTCGCCGATGGCGGCGACGCCGCGCAGCGTGGCCCGGCCGAGGCTCTGGGCGTGGTGATCTGGAACCATGCCGGGGACGCGCCGCGGCCGACCGATCCCGCGCCGGCGATCTTCGTCGATGTCTTGCGGCGGGGCGGGTTCGACGTCTTCAGGCTGGACCGTCCGCCCGAAGGCGACACGATCCGCTCGGCGACGCTGGCGCTGGTCGAGGCGGCGCAGGGGCTGCGGGCGCGTGGCTATGCCCGTATCGTCCTGGCCGGCCAGAGCGCCGGCGGCTGGATCGCGCTGCTGGCGCAGGCGACCACGCCGGATCTCGCCGACGTCATCGTCGCGACGGCGCCGGCCGCCTATGGGTCGGCGCGCATGGACCCCGAACGCGTGCAGAAGAACCACGGCGAACTGATGCGCATCGCCGGCTTCCTGCGCAACGCGCGCATCATGGTGTTTTTCTTCGACAACGACGATTTCGATCCCGGCGGACGCGGCCCGGCGCTGAGCGAGGCGCTGCGCGCGCGCAACGTCCCGCATCTGGTGATCGACCGTCCGCCCTCGATCAAGGGCCATGGCGTCGGTATGTCGAGCGGCTTCGCCCGTCGCTTCGGCGGCTGCATCCTGGCCTTCGCCACCGCGCCCGAGCTGGACGGGCTCGCCTGCGAAAAGACGCCGCCCGCCGCCGTGCCCTATCGTTTCGAATCGGTGCCGAGCGTCCTGCCGCGACCGGCCAACGACAACGCGCCGCTGGCGCGTTTCGTCGGCGGCTGGCGGGGGTCGCTCGACAATGGCGACGACGTGATGCTGGTGGTCGAGGACGGCGATCCTGCAGAGGTTCACGCCGTCTTCGCCCGCGGACGCAGCTACGCGCGCGCGACGGACCAGCCCTTCACGCAGCGCAGGCGGGGGCAGCTGGACGTGGAGCGGCGGCGGCTGGTCTTCGATTCGCCGCGCAATCTGCGGATCGAGGTCGTTCCCGCGTCCGGGAACCGGCTCAGGGTCACGGTCGCGACGGTGGAGCGCGACCGCGTCCTGACCGGGATCCTGCAACGCTTGTCCCGGTAATCCACAGGCCTGGCGGGGCGCCGGTTGCTCCGGCCCGCCGCACCACCTAAGACAGGGCATCCAGCTACAGCGCCCAGGGAGTCCAGCATGGCGGACGGCACCAGCAGCACCATCGCGGCAGCGAAACTCAAGAGCTTCGTCGAGCGGATCGAGCGGCTCGAGACCGAGAAGAGCGAACTCGCCGCCGATATCCGCGAGGTCTACGCCGAGGCCAAGGGCAACGGGTTCGACACCAAGATCATGCGTCAGGTGATCAAGCTGCGGAAGATGGAGGAGCCCGACCGGCGCGAGCAGGACGAGCTGCTGGATCTCTATCGTCGCGCGCTCGAAGTCTGAGGCGCGGGAGCGCGGCATGAAGCGTCCGGCGGAGTGGGCCTTCCCGGCCGATCTGCAGCCCGATCCGGCGCGCCAGGCCTTCGACCTCGACGCCGCCGTCGAATCGGTCGTCGGTGTCCGCACGGAGATCCCGGCCGACGCCTTCACCGCGTCGGTGCTTGGCACCGAGCGCGCGGGCAGCGGGGTCGTCATCCGTGGCGACGGGCTGATCCTGACGATCGGATATCTCGTCACCGAGGCGAGCGCGGTCTGGCTGTCGACGAATGACGGCCGGGTTCTGCCCGCCCATGTGCTGGGCTACGATCAGGCGACCGGGTTCGGGCTGGTTCAGGCGCTGGGGCGCCTCAACCTGCCGCCGCTGCCGATCGGCAGCGTGACCGGCGTCCAGGCCGGCGACCGGGTGGTGGTGATCGGGCATGGCGGCCGTGCGCATACGTTGCAGGCCGAGATCTCGGATAAGCGCGAATTCGCCGGCTATTGGGAATATCTGCTCGACGAGGCGCTGTTCACGACGCCAGCGCATCCCCAATGGGGCGGCACCGCGATCGTCGACGCGACGGGCCGGCTGCTGGCGATCGGCTCGCTGCTGGTCGAGGAGCGCGTGGGACGGCGGCGCGTCCAGGGCAACATGGGCGTGCCGGTCGATCTGCTGGTGCCGATCCTGGACGATCTGGTCGAGCGCGGGCGCAGCCGCGCCGTGCCGCGCCCGTGGCTCGGGGTCTATGTTGGCGAGGCGGCGAGCGGCCTGGTCGTCGGCGGCGTGGCGAAGGGCGGGCCGGCCGACAGCGCCGGACTGCGGGAGGGCGACCAGCTGGTCGACGTCGCCGGCGTGCCTGTCGCGACGCTGGCCGAATTCTTCCGGCGCGTCTGGGGCCTCGGGCCGGCGGGCACCGAGGTGCAGATGACCATCCGGCGCCGCGACGCCGAGATGCTGGCGGTGCTGCGCTCGGGCGATCGCGACGATTTCCTGAAGAAGCCGTCGCTGCACTGAGCCGCGGCGGCGGCAGGCTATTCCGCCGCCGCGGCGACCGGCGGCGTCGGCGTCGCCGCGCGCAGGCGGGCGATCAGCTCGCTCTCGCGCGCCTTGGCCTTGCGCAGATGGTCTTCCTTCACGTGGCCGAAGCCGCGGATATGCTCGGGCACGCGCGCGATCTCGACCGCCAGCCGGTGCGTGGCGGGCGACAGGCTGGCGCAGATCTCGCCGATCGTCGCCTCGTACTGCGCGATCAGCTCGCGTTCCATGCGCCGCTCGGCGCTGCGCCCGAAGATGTCGAACGCGGTGCCGCGCAGCCGGCGCAGCTTCGCCAGCATGGCGAATACCCGCAGCATCCAGGGGCCGAAGCCGCGCTTGCGCGGCCTGCCGGTGACGGGATCGCGCTCGCCCAGGAGCGGCGGTGCCAGATGGAACTCGAGCGACCCCCAGCCGGAAAACTGCTGTTCGAGCGCCTGGCGGAACGCGGGCGCCGCGTAGAGACGCGCGACCTCGTACTCGTCCTTGTAGGCCATCAGCTTGTAGGCGTAGCGGGCGACCGCCTCGGTCAGCGCGGTGTGGCCCGGCATGCAGCCGGTCTCGGCCCGTTCGACCCGGCGGACCAGCGCCTCGTAGCGCGCCGCATAGGCCTCGTCCTGGTAGTCGACCAGATCGGCGCGGCGGCGCGCCACCAGCTCGGCGAGAGTGGCGGGCGGCGCCTGGGTGGGCGAAGCCTGCGGCGGCTCCGCCAGGCGCAGCAGCGCCGCCATGTCGTGCGCCGCCAGACGGCCGAAGGCGAAGGCGCGCCTGCTGGCTTCGACCGCCACGCCGTTGAGCTCGATGGCGCGGTCGATCGCCGCGCGCGACACCGGGATCGCGCCCTTCTGCCACGCATAGCCCAGCATGAACGGATTGGTGGCGATCGAATCGCCCATCAGCGCGGTGGCGTGGCGCTGGGCGGGGAAGGCGTCGAGCGCGTCGCGGCCCAGCGCGCGCGCGATCGAGTCCTCGAGTTCGCCGAGCGGGAAGACAAGGTCGGGATCCCGGGTGAAGGCGCCGATCGGCGCGCCATGGACGTTGACGAAGGCGCGCGTGCGGCCGGCCTGCATGCGCGCCATCGCCTCCGGGCCGGCCGCGACCGCAAGATCGCAGCCCAGTATCAGATCGCCTTCGCCGTTGGGGATGCGCGCGGCGTGGATCGCCTCGGGCGTCGCGGCGATGCGCACATGGCTGAGCACCGCGCCGCCCTTCTGCGCGAGGCCGGTCTGGTCCAGCACCGTGACCCCCTTGCCCTCGAGATGCGCGGCCATGCCGAGCAACGCGCCGATGGTCACGACGCCGGTGCCGCCGATGCCGGTGACCAGGATGTTCCACGGCCGGGCGAGGTCGGGCAGGGTTCCGGGGTCCGGCAGACTCGCCAGCGCCGCGTCCGCTTCGCTGCCGGCCCTGCTGCGCCGGATCTTCGCGCCGTGCACGGTGACGAAGGAGGGGCAGAACCCCTTCACGCAGGAGAAGTCCTTGTTGCAGGACGACTGGTCGATCGCGCGCTTGCGGCCGTACTCGGTCTCGAGCGGCGTCAGCGACAGGCAGTTCGACGCCACGCCGCAATCGCCGCAGCCCTCGCAGACGCGGGAATTGATGAACACCCGCCGGTCGGGATCGGGGAACGTCCCGCGCTTGCGCCGGCGGCGTTTCTCGGCCGCGCAGGTCTGGTCGTGGATCAGCACCGTGACGCCCGGATGCTCGCGCAGCGCGCGTTGCACGGCGTCGAGATCGTCGCGATGCCGGATCTCGACGCCCGGCGGGAAATCGGCATCTGCCGGGTACTTGCCGGGATCGTCGGTCGTCACCACGACCTTGCGCACGCCCTCGGCCAGGACCTGGCGCGCGATCATCGGCACCGAGAGCGGGCCGTCGACGGGCTGGCCGCCGGTCATCGCGACCGCGTCGTTGAACAGGATCTTGTAGGTCATCGAGACCTTGGCCGAGACCGCGGCGCGGATCGCGAGCAGGCCCGAGTGGAAATAGGTGCCGTCGCCGATATTGGCGAAGATATGCGGCGTGTCGGTGAAGGGGGCCTGGCCGATCCAGGTGCAACCTTCGCCGCCCATATGCGTGAAGGTCTCGGCGCCGCGATCCATCCAGACCGTCATGAAGTGGCAGCCGATGCCGGCGGCGGCGCGGCTGCCCTCGGGGATCCGCGTCGAGGTGTTGTGCGGGCACCCGGAACAGAAATAGGGCGTGCGGCGGAACTGGGCCGCGGCGCCGGTCGGAGCGACGCGCTCGGTGACGCCGGCGAGGCGCCGCGCGCGCGCGACGATCTCGGCGTCGTCCTCGAAGCGCGCGATCCGCGCCGCGATCGCGACCGCGATCTCGGCGGGCGAAAGCTCGTCGGCGCTGGACAGCAGGGGCCGCCCCGCTTCGTCGGTCTTGCCGACGATGCGCGGGCGACGGTCTGCCGGCCAGTTGAAGAGCTGGTCCTTGAGTTGCGCCTCGACGATCGAGCGCTTCTCCTCGACGACCAGCACTTCGGGCAGGCCCTCGGCGAAGCGCCGCGCGCCATCCGGCTCGAGCGGCCAGGGCATGGCGATCTTGTAGATCCTGAGGCCCAGCCGCGCCGCGCGGCGCTCGTCGATGCCGAGCATCTCGAGCGCCTGGCGGACGTCGAGATAGGACTTGCCGACAGTGGCGATGCCCAGCCGCGCGGCGGGCGGATCGGCGACGATCCGGTCCAGCCCGTTGGCGCGGACATAGGCGAGGGCCGCGCGCAGCTTGTGGCGATGCAGCCGGAACTCCTGGTCGGTCCATGGGTCGGGCCAGCGGATCGACAGCCCGCCCTCGGGCATCTCGAAATCCTGGGGCAGCGCGATGCGCACGCGGTCCGGAGCGACATGGACCGACGCCGCCGACTCGGTGGTCTCGCCGACGCATTTGAAGCCGACCCAGCAGCCGGAGAACCGGCTCATCGCCCAGCCATGCAGGCCGAGATCGAGGAATTCCTGCACGCCGGCGGGGCTCAGCACGGGGATCATCGTCCCCATGAAGACGTGCTCGCTCTGATGCGGCACGGTCGATGATTTCGCGGCGTGATCGTCGCCTGCGAGCAGCAGCACGCCGCCCTTTGGCGCGCTGCCGGCGAGGTTGCCGTGGCGGAACACGTCGCCGGAGCGGTTGACCCCGGGACCCTTGCCGTACCACATGGCGAAGACGCCGTCGTAGCGCCCGCCGGGAAAGAGGTTGAGTTGCTGCGTGCCCCAGACGGCGGTGGCTGCCAGGTCCTCGTTGACGCCGGGCTGGAAGCGGATTTGATGGCGGTCGAGGAAGCGCTTCGCGCGCCACATCGCCTGGTCGACGCCGCCCAGCGGCGAGCCGCGATATCCGGTGACGAAGCCGGCCGTGTTCAGCCCCGCGGCCATGTCGCGCTGGCGCTGCAGCATCGGCAGCCTGACGAGCGCCTGGGTGGCGGTCACGAAGATGCGGCCGCTGTCGCGGGCATATTTGTCGTCGAGCGTGACCGACAGGTCGAGCCCGTGTCCGTCCGGTGCCATGCCGGCAAGCTAGCTTGCGGGCCGGGGTCGGACAATCGGTGCCGGATCGCCGGTGGGACCGGGCCGCCGGGGGGCGTGGCTGCGCGCGCGCCGCGCGCCGGTCACGCCGCCACGTGCTCGGCCGGCGCCTGGGCGAGGCCGCGCATGGCGTTGGCGATCAGGGCGAGGCCGGTGCCGCCGGCGGCGCTGAGGATGGATTCGGGGTGGAACTGGACCGCGGCCAGCCTGAGTCGGCGATGGCGGATCGCCATCACGAGACCGGTCTCGTTCATCGCCGTGACGGCCAGTTCGCCATGCGGAAAGGTCGCCATCCGCGCGGTCAGCGAGTGATACGCGCCCACGGTCAGCGGCAGCGGCAGGCCCGCGAACAGGCCCTGGCCGTCATGCGCGATGGTCCAGGTCTTGCCGTGACGCGGCTCGGTCAGCACGTCCAGATCGCCGCCGAAGGCCTCGACCATGCCCTGCAGACCGAGGCAGACGCCGAACT
>Ga0315904_10013940_pt1 | contig 10034 bp, 4 predicted proteins | sample LakEriMetagenome_6_FD_203529 | JGI IMG/M metagenome (GOLD analysis project Ga0315904, IMG submission 203529) | Freshwater fungal communities from buoy surface, Lake Erie, Ohio, United States - Buoy 12 MA120 | ecosystem: Environmental > Aquatic > Freshwater > Lake | place: USA: Lake Erie, Ohio...
GTTTTTTTGGCATGATTGAATTCATAAGTACTTGGGAAAGGTGTTTTGAGAGAGTCATTAAAATGGCACGTTCACTATCGTTAGGGCGAGTCCGCCTGCTGCTGGCCAGCGGGCTTGGGTGGCTCGGGAGGAATGATCTGCGTAAGGAACTTCACTTTCGGCAATCCTCCGGGCTCGGCTGGATTTCCGATGAATACCATTTCCCGGCCGGATGGCTGACTGAACAGGCGCGTCTCGAACACGACCTTACCGTCGCTGTCACCGATTTGGAAGGGAAGGAACCCGCCTTTGTCCGAGACATTCGATTTGACGACGCTGATCTCACCCGCGGGCAATTTGTTGGTTTGCCCGGCGAACTTGACCTGCAGCGCCGCGCTGGAGAAGTTGAGAAAGCGGAATGTGCCGGGCGGAAAGACATCCAGCGCGTCGTTCACGCCGAAGATTCTGAGGGGCAATCCGGTGCTGTTCGGCACTGGGTCAACGAGAAACAGCATCCGGCGGGCTCCCTTGACCAGGGGTGCCTTGCCCACTGGCTTGTAGGTGGTTGCGCCATCCGCGCCCGTCGCCTTTTCATAAAATTCCAAGCCGGTGGACTCCTTCAGTGGATAGAGCTGCGAGCGGTTGCCGGGAGAGAACTTGAGCGGCAGGTAGCTCTTGCCGTCGCGATAGAAGACTTCGGCAATGGAAAGCGGCTCCCAGACGAGGCAGGAGAATTCCACTCCGGGCATTCCGCTGGCGGCTTGGGCGCGTAAAAGCGCGGGACCTGCCGCCAGCAGGAGAACGCATGCGGCGGAAAGAAATTGGATAATTCTTCGAATCATCAGGTTTGAGTGTCAGGTGTTATTTGCGGGAATCGGGCTTCTTAACTGGGGGTGGGCTGACGGGGATCACATCCGACAGGAATTTCATCACCAGTTCAGTCCGACCTTCGGCAGGCGGCTTGATGATGACCAATTCGCGGCCCAGGCGCTGGGCTAATAACCGGTTTTCAAGGAGATTGCGGCCTTCCGCGTTTTTGATGATGGCGGGCAGGAATCCGCCTGCGTCCGGGATTTCCGGCAGCATAAGCTCCATCGCGCCCGGCGGCAGTTCGCAGATTGTTCCGCCAAATTCGATCCGCAGCAAATCCTGCGTTTGATTGATGAAGCGGAACGATCCGGCCGGAAATTTTTCCAACGAGTCGTCGATTCCGAGAATCTGGAGCGGCAGTCCTTTGGCATCTTTCTTTGATTCGATCAGGTAGAGCATCCGCTTGACCCCTTTGAGGAGCGGTGCCGTGCCTATCAATTCGTATTCCAACGTCACATTGGATGTCCCCGCAGCCGCGGCTTTGTCTTTGCGAGTGAACAATTCCAGTGATTCCGCCTTTTTGAGCGGAAAGACCTTCGAGCGTTGTCCTTCGGATAACACAAGCGGCAGGTGTTCGCTGCCTTGGCGATAGAAAAGTTCCGGGTAGGGCAGATGCTCCCAGACGGCACAGGTGAATTCAACCGCTCCCGTTTCACCGGAATTATCACCTTTCGCCTGCATCGTGATCGAGGTGGCCAGCGGAAGCAGGGTGAGTATAAGTGTTAGCATAAAGTTGTTTTTCATGAGGGATGGCAGATTAAATTTCATTGGAACTCAACCAGCGGAATTTGACGAGTTTGAAACGACGGCCGAATTTCTGATTGATTGGGTTGAGAGTGGTGCCTGTGGGTGACGCTTCGTCCCACGGCTCGTTGTTAGCAGCGTCAGTGGCAGTGTCCATGTATTCAGGAAAACGCTGCACCACCGCCTCGCAGGTGGCTTTGGCCAGGATCCGCGCGCCGTCCTTGGAGCGGGCCTCACCGTAGCCGCGGATGCGGAAAGTGTCCGACCGCGCCGCCAGACGGGGGGCGAGCGGCAGTAATAAATCTGCCTGGGTGATGTCGGTCGGGATGCCGGTGGTCGTCTTGCGGTTGCCAATCGCGAGGGGATCCGGAAAATACGAACTGATTGCCCCACTGTAAACCGGCAGGACGCCGCCGGCACCGGACGCGACGGAACCATTGATATTGGAGGCTTCGATGGCGGCTTGCAGGGCTCCCATGTTATTTTCCGCGGTTTTGGGTGTGCCGACCCGGTGGTTGACAAAATCGGAAAGCCCCATGAAAGGACCGCGGATTTTGACCTGTTTGACGATTTCTGTCGCAAGGGCGGTAATTTGAGTATCACTCAAACGGGAAACCCCCGACCATAGTGACGCGGCGCCATTGCCCGGAGCGGACGGAGACGGGCTCCGCGGAAAAGGAGCGCCTGATGCCGAATCAGTCCCACCGCCCTGCGCGTAGGTGATGGCCAGATTGCGGTTGGAACGCAATAAAGCCGACCATGCGGAAACGGATGTGGAGTTCACATTGAAGACACCGTCAATCAAACTGTAAGCACCCATTTTTTTGTAACCGTCATTGGCGGCCAGCTTGGCAACCACTTGGGCAGAGGTTTCACCCGGCGGCAGATACGTCCGCAACACGGGATTGGCATTGGCACTCCTGTAATCCGACGAAAAGAAACCGGTCAACGAATTCGTGACCGTTCCGGTCGCCGTGTAACCTCCGGCGCCAATCGTGAAAGCCGGCGCAATCCCCGAGAGATAATAGCGGTCAAAGAGTGCGTCGTTAAGCAGCCAAGAACTGTCGGACGCCGTGCAATTGCCCCAACTGCCGGGACGCCCCTTGACCGCACCATACGGTGAAACCGGCGAAACAAACAGATTGGCCCAGGAATTTCCGACGGCATGATAGGGCTCCGACGGCCGCATGCTCAAGGCTGCGTGGGAAAAGGACGCCAACGAAAAAAGCGGCGCCGAAGGGATGTCCGACATCGGCACCGAAGTTGACCCGGAAGAATAGCTCGCTCCCCAAAAACCATTGTTGAGCGAGGTCGCCGGAAAGTTGATCGCGACCTCCTGCAGCAAGGTGTTGGCACCGCCGGCCCTGCAGACCATATTGTAAACTTGGTTCAACTGGCAGGGACGCCACATCTCGGAAATCGTATTTCCCACAGGTGCCGGATTGAACTGGGAAAACACCTCCACCGGATTCGGATACTTCCCGCCAAAACTTGCGGGTTTCATCAGGTAGTTGAGCACGCCGAAAAAATTCTTGGTATTTTCAAGCGTCCTTGCCGGATATGGCCCCACCGGAGTGACCGGCTGGCTTTGTCCCGGGAAAAAATACTCAGCCACCGAAATATCGCCAAGGGTATTGCTGTCAATCGCCTGCAACTCATCTCCGAGCTTGCTGCCATTGGCCAGATCCGATGCGACCGTCCCTGCGGCGGGAAGATGGGTTCTCAACCAAAACCAACCGGTTCCATACTGCATTTCTCCCACCTGGTTTTTGACATTACGCTCATTCGAGTAGGCCAACTTGACCGTGTCGGCAGCAAGATCCAAAGTCACATCCTGCCAGGTAATGGCCGTATTCGTCGCATTGGCCGTCGGTATTTTCGTTAGAATGACACCGGACGCATTGTCGGTATTGGTGCCCGGAGTGGCTTCGTCGTTGAAAGCATTGGCCGACGCGCTGCGGTTCGATGACGGGGAAACCACGATGATTTCACCCGGCGCCATCGTCAGGTTCGAGACCAGATAGGTAAGCGGGCGGTTTTGAATGGTGCCTGTGGCATGGGCGGCAAGATAATTCTTTGTAGGACTTGGACCGTATTGTTTCGTCACTCCCCCACGTTCCACATAAAATGTGATATGCCCCGGAAAACCGAAGTCCGCCGCGATCGCGAACTTCTCCGCCTTGAGGGTCCGGTTGTATGGGTTCCACAGATAAAAGAACGGATCAATGCCAAGACCGAGTTTCGCGGTCACCCCATTGGACTGGGTGGCGATGGCGCTGAACAAACAAACCGATCCCAGCATGACTGGAGCATAATTGCCTCTTGCCGGACGCCAGATGTAATTGTCGGGGGACCAGTTGTTTTTCTCCCCGTCCCAGGAATTTCCACCGGAATTGACAGCGGTTGCATTGCCCAGAGAATAGCCCGCGCCTTTCGCGCTGACGTTCGGATAGTAGCTGCGCGCCGACAGGGTGTAATTCCCATTCGTCCCGCTCAGCCGCTTGTAAAGATTGGCATAATCCCTGAGCGCCCACCAGTTCGGCCCCCTGACCACGGAAGCGGCCGATGCAATGCTGCCGGCAAACGGACTGCCGGAACTCTGGATGTCACGGTAAAGGAAACGCTCCTTCACACCACCCATGCCCTGCGCAGCCTGGGGCGCGGCAAGAAGATCGCCTCCACCGACAAATTCGCCGTCCTGTTGGTTGAACTTCGCGGGTTGCGAGGTGGCGGTGACATCCGCCGTGCCGTCCATTTCGAAGGCGAGGCTGAGGTCGCGGCGCAGCCCGCCTTTCTTGACGTCGCAAATGACCCCCGAGCTGCCGAGGGTGACATCGTGACCCACGCTTTTGAGCCAGGTGCTTTGGTTACTGGAGTCGCTCATCACCAGCGGCATGTCCGCCGCGCTAAGCGCCTTGTCGAGGTTGTCGAGCCAGGGATTGCCCGCTTCTTTCGCGATCGGGTAGTTGGGTTTACCGGAGAAGGGTCCACCCAAGCTGCCGTGGTCCGGCCCGGGAGCCGCGGTGAGTCGTGCCGTTTGCTTGCGTTCGTCGGTGGTGAATTTCCCCTCGCTCCAGCCCAGATCGGCCTTCAGGCCCTCGTCGGCAACCCAGTAAGCATAGGAACCGTCGTTGATCTTGATCTTGGGGACTCTAACGGACGAGGCGGCATCCTTGCCGGTGAAAACAAGCACATCCTCGGTGCCAGGAGGGGCCGTGGCATCGGCGAGGGCGGTGGGGGTGTCCGAGACCAGCCAGCGCACGAACGCCTTGGTATCCGGCCTCGCCGGGCTGAATGTGCTGGTGTCCCACACACCCGCCCACTGGGCGCGGCCCAAGGCGGCGGTCTTGGCTGCGGGCAGGATGTCTGCCGTCGCCGTGATCCGCTGGTCGGGGCCGGCGGATTTCTGGAGTTCACCGATCGCCAGCATCAAGGCCATACGGGCGTTCGCCTGCGCCACCGCCATCGCCTGGCTCTGGGTGGAAGCGCGCAGCGAGATGCTGGACAGCGTCAACAGGCCGACGGCGATTACCGTGAGCAGGATCATCAGCGAGAGGGTGACGATCAGGGCAAAGCCGCACGGAGCGGGCTTTGCCAGACTTAAATGGGAATTCATGAATGCCGGGGAAATGAGGGATGGACCAAGCATGGACTTTCGCACGCCATCCAACCAAAAAATGATATGATGGGGTGGCTGAAACTTACAATCATCCGTTTGGATGATGCCCGATCAAGAGCCCGGATATTGATGCGAAGGGTCCTGAACATTGCAGGACCGCCGACCCTCCAACTGGCGGCCCCTTGATCCCGGAAGAAAACCCATTAACCGCCGGAAAGTGTTTGAGAAAGGTTGGTTGCTCGTTAAAAGTTAGAAGCTGTTTGGCAAATGTTATCCAGGATTCCTGGCTTTTCATCTTCACTTTTAACCGATATCCCATAGTCTCTAACTTCACAGCCTCAGCGCCGGCGGCGCAGCAGCAAGAGCGTGCCGAGGCCACCGAGCAGCGCGGCGGCGTTCGGTTCGGGGATGGCGGTGATGGTGACGTAGGTATTGCTGGCGCTCACTCCGCCATTGGCTCCGGCGCTGGTGTCGTTGTAGTCGATCATCCAGATTCCTCCGGCATCGGTGAAGGTGGCGCCATCTGCTAGATTGTTCAAGGATGCGTCCCTGAAGGTTCCGCTGAACGCGCCATCATAGGCGAACAAGGTGAACTTGTTGCCAACCGTGTAGGCGCCGAGTTGCACCAGATCCAGAATCGATCCGGCCGTGATGGTCAGGTTGGCGGCGATGTCGCCAAGATCGGCCGAGTTCAGGCCGGGGTTTGCGCCGCTTGTAAGTTCATAGACGTAGGTGGATAGAGCGCCGAGTGTGAGGTTGCTGCTGAAGTGGGTAGTGCCGGGCGAATTGCCGATGGCGAGCTGGGTGGAAACCGTCAGCGCGCCGGTCACGTTGCCGGAGCCCTTGAGGGTGCCAACCGTGTAGCCGAGGGCCTTGGCGGAGACATCGAATGTGCCCACTGTTCCCAGGGAAACCTCGCTGGTGTTGTTGATGGTGCCGGTGGCGTCGAGTTTCAGCGTGCCGGCGCTGATCAGGGTGGCTCCGGTGTAGGTGTTGGTGCCGGAGAGAATCTGGGTCCCGGCACCGGTCTTGGTCAGGCTGATGGTGCCGGAATTGCCGATGACGCCGGAGAAGGTGCCGCCGCCGCCATTGGCGCCGATCACCACGGTCCGGTTGGCGGGACCGGTCATGTTCAATGTGCCGCCGCCGGTCAGTGCGTCGAACCGCAGGGTCGTGATGGCATCCGTGTGGGCGATGAGCAATTGCGCCCCCGTGGCGATATTCAAGCTGGCCAGATTGGTGGCTTGCGCGGAGGTGTCCAGGGTGCCGCCTTGAACATCGATCAGACCACCGGCACTCATGTTGAACGACAGCGTGTTGGTCCCAGCGGTCAGGAATGTCCGCCCGCTGCCGCTCTTGATGAAGGTGCCGGCCCCGGTGATCTGGTTGTTGGACGGGTTGAAACGCGCTCCCGCCGTCCCATTGATTTCAAGCGTGGCGCCCGAGGCAATGCTGTAGGCACCAGTGCCTGCGTAGTCGTGGGTGGCGCTGCCGCCGCGGCTGAAGAGCAATTTGCCGGCATTGATGGTAGTGGTGCCGGAGTAGGTGTTGGTGCCGGTGAAGGTCAGTGTGCCGGTGCCATTCTTGGTGATGGCGGCACCCGTGCCAGCCAGGTTTCCCGAAGCCGTCATTGTCACTCCGGGGTTCACGGTCCAGGTGTTGGCGGAACTTGAGGACAAGCTCAGATTGCCTGTGATGGAGCTGTTCGCCGTGGCATTGAGTGTGAGAACCCCAGGTGTGTAGCTGGAGGAAATGTTGATGGCGCCGGTGAGCGAAGCCGCCCACGAGGCTCCCTTCGCGGCCTGTGCACCCGATATGTTCACATTGCCTGTTCCCGCGTTGGCGGTCACACTCGAAACACCATTATAGGTATGTCCTACCAAGCCATTATAGACATCCAGAGTGATCGCGCCGTTCACGGCGCTGGTATCCAGGGTCAATAGATAGTTGCTGTCGTTGCCTGCGCTGCCGAATGAGCCGGTTATGGTGATCGAGGGAGCCGTGATCGTCGTGGCTCCGGACTGTCTGATGCCGTTTTGGCCGCCTTGGTTGTTGCTGGCTGCGATAGTGACCGCGCCGCCCTGCGTGATGTTTCCGCCCAATCGGATGTATCCGGTGGGGGCAGTGGCGGAGAGGTTTCCCGTTCCCGTGACCGGTTTGATGATATAGTTGGCGTTATTGTTAAAGACCAGGGACCCGTTATTCACGATCGAGGAGGTGTTGTCGATCGACCCGGTGGTGCCGGTTCCGATCTGGAGCGTGCCGGCATTGATGGTGGTGGTGCCGGTGTAGGTGTTGGTGCCGGTGAGGGTCAGGGTGTTGGTGCTGAGGCTGCCGAGGGTGAAGTTCCCGGCGCCGGCGATCACGCCAGCGTAAGTGCCGCCGGCGGTCTGGTTGACCGTCAAGGTGCGGGCGGACTGGGTGTTGATGGTGGCGGTGTTGGTGCCGCTGGTCGGGGTGGAGATGCTGCCGCTGAGGCTTCCTGTGGTGGTGTCCGCCGCGGTGGAGAGGTTGAGGATGGCGGCGGTTCCGGCGCCGGTGTTGTTGTTGTTGACCGAGAGCGCGCCGTTGGTGGCAGCAAGGGTGCCGGTGCCGAAGGTGATGGTGCCTTGGTTCAGGGTAGTGGCGCCGGTGTAGGTATTGGCGCCGGAGAGGCTCAGCGTGCCGGAGCCTGACTTGGTGAGTCCACCGCCGCCGGTGCCGTCGGTGAGCCCGGTACCGATGGTCATGGTGTTTGCCCCGGCAACATTGATGAACGCGCCGCCGGATTTCACCACGGTGGCTGTCGAGGCGGGGACATTGACATTGCCGTTCGCAGTGAGGGTGCCGCCGTTGAAGTTGATCGTGTTGCTTGCGCCGCCGGACTTAGTCATTCCTGTGAGCGAGAGGTTGCCTCCAACCGAGCCGTCGCCGATGTTGAGCGTCGAGGTGGCGCCATTGCCACCGATGCCGAAATCAATTCCCGCGGCGCTGTAGGTTCCGCTGCCGCTGACTGTGAGCGTGCTGGTCGTCGTGCCGCCGCCACCACCAAGCCGGGTGGTGCCCGTTGCATTGAAGTTGCCGCCGCTCACATTGAGGATGCTGGTCGCTCCGGAGAACCAGATCTCGCCGTTGGTGGTGACCGTGCCGCCTGAGACATTCATGGTGCCGTTGCCGCCGTTGTTTTCACCCAGCATCATGCCGTTTCCGAGGGTGAGAACTCCGGACCCGCTGACATTGACGGTGGCGCTATTGCCGGCACTCGCCGCAAGCTGGAAGTTGCGGACGCCGCCGACTGTCTGCGTGAGGTTGCCTGTGATGTTCAGGACGGGGTTGGAAGCCCCATTGACTTTAATCTGTCCGGCGGTCGTGAGGTTACCCGAGAGGTTGAGCGTGCCGGCGCTGACGGTGGTCGTGCCGCCGTAGGTGTTGGCTGTGCCGGAGAGGATCCAGGTGCCGGAACCGGACTTGGTCACGCCCATGGTTCCCGCGCCACCGTTGGTGATGTTGCCGCTGACGGTGTTGTCGCCGGTGTTCGCGCCATCTAGTGTCAAGACGGTCGTGCCGCTGGTGGAGGTGATCGCCCCGCCGAAGTTCAGGGTGTTGCTCGCATCCGTGTTGGCGTTGGTGAAATTGTAGGAACTGCCCGCCAGGACGAGCGGGGCGTTGACGGTGATGGTTTTCCCGGTGCCGGTGAGTGAGGAAAGAATCTGGATGGTGCCGCCGTGCTGCAGGGTGAGCTTGTTGCCACCGGTGGTGCCGAGGGTGAAAGCGCCGGTTGAGGCGATATTCGTGTCGAAGTTGATGCCGGTGATGGTCTGGTCGGCCGTGGCATTGGTGACCGAGGTGATCCCGGTCAGGTTGAATAAAGCGGTATCCGCAGTCGCTGGTTTGGCCGATCCTGACCAGTTGGAGCCGGTGTCCCAGTCCGCACCGGATGCGCCGGACCATGTGACGGTGGCGGCGTGGGCGGACGGCATGATGGGGACCGCGAGACAAGCCGCAGCGAGGGCGGCGCCGCCGAGGAAGGGATTGGAGCGGGATTTCATGATTTTGGGTTTTGAATGGCGGGAAAGAGATCAGAAAGAGAGCAATGGATTGAGGCACTTGGGTGGTGCGACTCGTAAAAAATGACGGATTTTCAGACTTTGGGTATCATCCATTTAGATGATGCCGGTGGGGGAAACAGTGCACCCCGGGACTCGCAGGGGAGTCCCGGGGGATCGGTGGGTGGATGATTGTTTGGGCTTACTCGGCGGTGACGCGGGCGAACTTCTTGGTGGCGACTCCTTTGGGAATGGTGACGACGATGGTGTCGGCCGCGGCTGCATTTTCAGCGACGGTGTAGCCGCTGCCGTCGGTGGCGCCGATGGTGGCGAAATCCGTCCAGATCAAGAGGTCGGGGCTGGTTTGCACTTTGACGGTGACGGGCTGGGTTTCCGAGAGGTCGGTGCGGTTGAAGGTTACGACCAAATCACTGCCGGAGGCACTCACTGAGGGGCGGATCGACGGGCTGTCGTTGGTCGTCGGATTGCCGCCGAGGACGAACTCAAGGAGGTTGGCGATGCCGTCATTCTCGAAGTCCAAGGTGCCCGTGGTGGGCGTGAAGCCCGGGAATCCACCCGCCCATGTGGCGTAGGGGTTTCCGGGAGCGCCGGTGACATTGAGCTCAACCGTCTCAGTCGAATCGTTATACTGCAGGTTGGCGGTGTAGCCGATGCCGAGATTGATCACACTCAGCGTTGCGGTCTGGAAGAGCGCGTTGGTCATTCCACCGGTGTAGGCATCGGTGGTGTAGTCAACCAAGGGGATGATCCCGGGGCCGCCCGTGTAATCGGCCATG
>Ga0315904_10013943_pt1 | contig 10033 bp, 7 predicted proteins | sample LakEriMetagenome_6_FD_203529 | JGI IMG/M metagenome (GOLD analysis project Ga0315904, IMG submission 203529) | Freshwater fungal communities from buoy surface, Lake Erie, Ohio, United States - Buoy 12 MA120 | ecosystem: Environmental > Aquatic > Freshwater > Lake | place: USA: Lake Erie, Ohio...
CCAATTAAGAAATCTTTCCATTTCTTTTAATTGTCTACTTATTGTAGATATACCTCTACCTATTTTTGCTTGTGCAGTTGATTCATCTTTTTTTAACTCTAACCAACGATTTTCGTTCATTACAAAATTTCCATCTTTATCCGATACATAATATGCAACCATATTATATGAACCACCTCTTTGCTTTTCAAGCTTTTCTACTTCTTTTTTTGCATCTTTGTATGATGAATATGAATGCTTAAAAACACCTTTACCTTGTCCTCTACCTTTGTTATAACCAACATAGTATAATCCTTCTTTTACTACACTATATCCGGTCAAATCGGCTTGTCTTTTACCTTTAGTTTTTTCATCTTCAGGCTTGCCAAAAGCGTGTGGAGTACCATATCCTTGCACATTTCCGGTTGTATTCATTTCATCAACCTTCAATTCTGCATCCTTATACATACCACTAACCTTAGCATCTAATTCTGCTGCTAATTTTTTCTTTTGTGCCGTTAAAGTTTTTAAATGCTGAATGTGTTGTTTTTCTTCTGGAGTTCCTTTAGATTTCTTATATAATTCTAAATGCTTTTCCATAGAATCGATTACTTTCATATAATCGGTTTGGATTACTCTAACTGAACGTAATTCGGATAAAACCACTTCTTTGATTTTATCAGGCAATCCTTTATGTGAAGTTGATGCAAAATCTTTTGCGTCTTTATCAGACATAGAATCAGCAGCTTTTTGAACTTCTGGAGATGGATTTTCCATATCACCTTTTTGTGCGGCGTGAACCATTCCCATAAATCTTTGTTGTGCTTTGGATACTGCTGGCATTTCTTATAAGTTTAAGCTAATACATATACAGAACCACCATTGGTTACATTAATACTTCTAACATAGCAAGGAAAAGGTTGTCCTGCTGCTAAATGTTCTAATGCTATTGTTGGGTGAACAGTACTTCCTGTTCCAAATCCTTCTAATGTAATAGTTCCAGTCACACCATTTACAGGCAATACACCCCATGCTCTATCTACTAATGCAGCTGAACCAGATGTTACTAATTTTGCATTAAATGTTCTATAATTTACCATCGTTATTTATTTAAACTATCTTTTAATTCTTTTAATAATTCGTAACTCATCATTAATGCAGATAAATGAGATTCTTTTAATTTCTTAACTGATTTTATCTTTTTTATATTTGATATTGTTTCAGCTAATTTAATTTTTGTAACTTTATCTGATACTTTAGAGCCAATATCTTTTAATCCTTCCGATAAAGAATTAACTTCACTATTAACATACTCTTTTAATTTTCCAGTGTTGTTAATATTATTGATATATTCTTTAAGTAAGTTTTTTTGTTGCTCTGATAAGTTGTTATATTTTTTATTGAAGTTCTCAATTAACATTTTATAAGATAGCATTCTAACTTCTTCATCTTGCTTTCTGTATTCTTCCAAAACTCTATCATTTACTTTCTTGTCTTTATTTTCAATTGATGAATTGATTATATTTTCAACAATAGTAAATTTAGAATTAACAATATCTTTTGGTTCAAACGATTCTTTAGTAGTTGTAGCTTCAAATATTTTATATATTGATGCTAAGTTCTTATAATTGGAAATTGGAGATTTTACAAAATCATCAATATTGTATGCTTCTTTAATTTCTTTTATTAAATTGTATTTTTCTTTTGTAAGCTTTTGCTCATCTAATCTTTTACGAGCTTCACATACTGTTTCTACAAATTTTTCTGCTTTTGATTCTGAATTATATTTTTCATTAATCAAATATTGATATAATTTTAATTCTTTAGAAAGTTCTTTTTTAGCTGAGAAATATTCTTTTAATATTTTTTCAGCTTTAGAATTAGTTTTGCCAGACATTATTTCAGATGTAATTTGTCTTACTAATAATTCAAAGATGAACCCAGTGTTTTTAAACTTAGAATGCTTAATATTTTTCATTAATTATTTAATTTCTCTGATATAAATATACTTTTATTGTGGAATATTACTTTTTATCCAAATCTTCTCTCAAAATAGTCTTTTTGTTACCAACCATATCTTTGAATATTTCTATTGTCTCTCTTTGAGTTTTTTGCTTTAAAGTTTTAATTCCTAATGGGTCTCTGCCTAAATGGTGGTCATCTTTACCATATCTAACCGGGTCTTTTGGTCTACCAACTTTATCTTCCTCCGCTAATTCTTTTTTTATCTTTTGAATTTCTTCTTCAACATTTGTGGTTTCTTCTGTTCCTGTTTCTTTAGCCGGGTCAACACCCTGTGTTTCAATTGATGTTAAACGGAATTGTTGTTTAGTATCTTCGATAACATCAACTGTCAACTCATCTTGCTCTTCAGGAGTCATATTCATAATAGTATCGTACATCCATTTTTTGGAGAACATTTTTGTTTGTTGCATTTGAGTAATTAATGCAATTTTAGATGTATATAATTCTACTTTCTCTTGCTCATATATTTTAGATGGTATTGTTAATTCTAATGAAAAATCTAAATCATCTGCATTATCCAATCCTTGTGCATATAAATGTACAATTGCTATTTTAGTCAATTCTGATACTAATACCTTTTGAATTCTTTCAATTGTTTTTGCAAAACGAACATCTTGTCCAGCTAAAGTAGCTTTACCGCTAATATCTTCTTCATAGCCTAAATATACTTTTGGAATTTGCAATGCCGCCATCAATTTACCTTTTAAGTAATTGATATCATCAATCATATTATATTCCAATCCTTTTAATGTATCGATAGATGTACCATTATCACTACCACGAACTGGCATATAGTAATCTTCGATAAGATTTTGAATATTATATTTTAAGTTATATTCTCCTGTTTGTGGGTCTAAGAATGGAACTTTCTTAGATGAGTTGATAATCTTTTGCATGTAGTTATCAACTTCGGTTGGTGGAATATTACCAACATCTACTTTAAAAATTCTTTTTTCTGGGGCTCTCATAATACGATGGATTAACATCGCATCTTCCATAAGAGATAATTGCTTCCAAACTCTTCTACCACCTTCAATCATAGATTTTCCGTAAGGTAAAAAGTTTGCATCCGAATATAAACGGAAGTGTGCTATTTCATAGTTTTCGTATTCCTTTTTAGAACCTGCGGTAGATAGCATACTATTTGGATTCTGAAATGGTGAGTAAACAAATTTTACTCTTTGAGGATTTGTCATATCAAATCCTTCAACTCTACTCGTTTCATATACGGATAAAGGAGTTACGTTTACAATTCCTAATTCAGGTGAAATTTCTAATTGTAAAAAGAAATCCCCATATTTAACTAAATTTCTGGTCCAAGGCCATAGATTGAATTCAATATTAATAATATCGTAGAAAAGGTTTCTTAAAATTTCTTTTGTGTTTTCATTAGCACAATTAATTTTTAATACATCACCCAATTCATTCTTAACAGTTGCTTCATCTGCGTAAATATTTAATGCAGAAGATATAATTGGGTCATTATCCATACCATCATAATCTCTAAACAAATCTATACGAACTTGCTGATATGCCGCTGCTGATTCAATTAATCCACCACTATATTGCGGTGTACGCATACGGGTGTATCTATCTATTAAGTTAGTTGTTAAAGTTTGATACTCATCGGTATCAATAACTTTGACTCCCTTAGATGTTTTACGAACAATTGTATTCGTTGAAAATAGTTTTTGTAACCTACCGAAAAATGATTTATCTGCCATTTGTTATTTTATAGTTTGTTTAAAGATATGGAAATTATTTGATATTAACAAATAAATTACCATTTTCTGCAAGACCAATATCTTGCTTTCCATCTTGGACCTGGAGTATCACAATTATGTCTTGCTCTGAATGATTTTCTTCTTTCTGGGTTAGATTTTTTAATTCTCATATTTGGGTCACCAAAGTTTACTTTCACAACGTTTCCTTTATCGTTCTTTACATAAACTTTGAATTTTTTAACATCGCCTTGCATTGGTTTACCCAATTGAACTTTTCTACCCTGATATTCGGCTTCATATACGCAAGGACAATTTGCTTCAGCTAGGTATTGTGTGTACTCTCTCATAAACTGAACGAATTCTTTCATATCTTGTCCGTTCTCCACATCATATTCTTCTACTTCATTTACTTGTTCATTTATTTTTTTTGATTTTACCGGCTCATATCCTCTATCTTCAACATCTTTATCTTGTGAAGGATTTTGATAGCCAGGTTTTGTATCTTTTAAATCATCAAAATCATAAGTATCCGGTTCTGCACCATATCCCATATCGGGTGCATACATTGATGTTGCATGGTGTTTTGTAAAATCCTCTTCACCCTCACTATCGGCATTGTATGTATCGCCATCAATTCTTTCGTTTACATTCTTTGCATTTATGGGCATTAAACTTTTTAATTTCATATCTTTAATATTTTCTTTTACTGGTACACAATTTGGCACCATTTTGCCATTTTTCATTTTACCACCAATTTCCCTATATCCATCCCAACATTCATGCAATGCGTTTAATTCTCCTAAACTCTCATTACAAGTTCTCCAACCACCACCTTTTGATTTGTAGTTCTTTGCAGCCCATCCATTTGCGTAAGCCGAAGGATATACATCAAACTTTGCTTTTGCTGCTGCTTTTGAAGCTGCCCATTTTCCTGCATCGGTTGGACAATTCTTTTCTAAAAAAAGATTTAGTTTTTCTTCTATACTCATTGTTTCATTTTTTTTCTTGCCTTGACAATGTGCTCTTTGGCTGAAACCTTTTGGATTATTACAATCTATACTTCTTTTATATTTTTCACTCCACTCTTCGTTTTTAGGTTTAGTAGAAACATATATTGGTGTTTTACCTTGCCCCTTACTATCACTACCACCTCTACCTGCCGCATTTTGTGCAGCTCTTTTTCTACGAGTTGCCGATTCTTTTTCTTTTTTACTCATTCCAGCAGCTTTTGCAGCAGGAACACATTTAGCATATCCACTTTTTTCTCCCGAAGTTCCACATGGCGGGTGTTTACCATCAACTTTTTTGCCGATGTTTACCCATTTTTCTTTAAACCATTTATTTAAATCTTCGTTCATCTATAATAGTTTCAACATATAAATATATAAAAATTAACGAAGTAACCAAGTTAGATTTTCTTTCTCCCCTCTACCTAAATCCATTTCATATGGATTAGTTTGTTGCCAGTTAGAAGTATATACACCCGTATTGTTTTGTATAGTGGTTGCATTCAACATATTTCTTGTCAAATCTATACCTTCTTGTCTTAATCTTAATGCGGTATTACGAACCCATAATCCAATAGATAATGCCATTGTCAAGTCATCATTATAACCTTTCATAGCTTCAGCTTTACCATTATTCCAAATAAAAGTAAACAACTCATCTATTAGTCGATTAGAACGTATTAGAATATCTTTATCTTTTATGTAGTTATCCAATGCCGAAATGATAAGAGGACGTGTTTTTGATGTTGTTGAAAAACCAGCCACCATACTTCTTTCTTGTCTATAATATTTGTTAGATATTTGCCTTTCTACATCTACATATTGTAAATCATTACTCATATAGAATAGATTCGGATATCCCCTATCAATTACTTGCTGAATCGTAGCCCATCCTACGTTTGAGTTTTCAATTACCAGTAATGCGTTATTATATTCGGTCGATAATGCGGTTAAAAAATTTCCAAAATCTTTTGTATCGATTTTTCCTCTATATTCTCCAACTTGAGATGAATCTTCTATATCAATAATTTGAGCAGTAGAATAGTCACTTCCATCACCCCTCGCCACGTCGGCGGATATCATATATTGTCTATTATAATTAGGATGTTCCCATATCCAAAGGTTTCCATCGAATCCTCTTTTTTCTACGGGCTCCATAACGTATGTTTCTTTATACCACGTTAATAGTGCCGGGTCGATTACAGTATCACCCGAACCAATAAAGTCACAATCACATTCTTGTGCTGCTCCTTTAACTCCTAAAATACGAGTTTGTTCATCTCTCCACGCTTGGTTTCTTTCAGGATGAACAGTCCAATGTAGGTTAATACAATTAAAACCATTTGTTCCGTTTTCACCTTCTACCCACATTTTATGGAACCAGTTACCCACACCATTTGGAGTTGATAATACGATTGCCGAACCACCTGTTGATAAGGTAGATTGTGCTGATAACCAAATTTCATCTATATCTCTAATGAATGCAGCCTCATCCACAACCAATAGGGATAGGGCTTCAGAACGTCCGGCATCTGGAGAAGATGCAATTGCTTTTACTTGCGAACCATTCTTTAATTTAAGTGATAATTTGTTATCTTCAACCGAACTATTACTTCCATCTCTCAACCATATGGGAAGTAAATCGTGCATCACTCTAACCTTCTCCACTAAGTTCTTTGCAACAGTTACTTTAGTTGCAATAACCAACGCATTGAAGTCTTGGTTGAATATCATCTTCCAAAGAATAAAGCCCGCCGATAGGGTTGATAAACCTAACTGACGAGATTTCAGAATTATATTAAAACGATTTTCTTTAAAATCCGTTAAACATCCTTCCTGAAACGGATATAGATGAAACGGAATTTTACCACGTGTAGGGTGCTGAATGATACAATACTTCTTCATAAAGTGTATTGGGTCTAAAGCACACTTTTTGTATTCTTCAGCAATAATCTGCTTTAAGTTCTTAGTATTTTGCTGAACTACATTACTCATTATTTTTTTACTTTGATTTTCCAATAAGTACCAAACCCAACGTATGGTGAGAAACCACCAGTAGTACCATCTACAACTCTATTGTTTACACCCAAAGTAAATTGATATATTTTATCTTTTTTAGTTTTTAACATTATACCTGCTCCAACTGAAGAAACAACATCAGCTTTGTTAAATCCACCATTTAAACCATAGTAAACTTGGTTTCTAGCTGGCTCTTTAACAATAAGAGTTTCTTTGATTGTTCTTTCTTTTACTTTTGCATCAAATGTTCTACCTAAGATTTTATTTTGTGAAATTGTATCGGTTACAGCCACAGTTCCTAATGAATCAGGCAATACCAATACATCTTTGTATAATACTTTTGAATAGTAATCTTTTAGTAATGCTGCCGTATCTACTACTGCAGGAATTTGTACTTCTTTCTCTACGATTACTTCGTGATAAATATCTTCACCTTTTTTAGTAACAACTTTTGTTTTTACTACTTCCATAGTATCGATATCGTGTTTAATAACTTCGTATTTTTTACCTTCAATACGAATCGTTCTTCCACCTGGCATAACACCACCTGGGTTAAACCATTGTAAAAGAATGTAAATGATTAATGCTGCGATAGCAATGTTTTTGAAATTCAATAATTTTTTCATAATTCTATTTTTTTACAAGCTCTGGGTGATTTAATTCACATAACTTATCTTCTAATGCTGCTTTCCTTTCCAATAGAGCTTTAATTGCTTCGGTAGCACCATCGATATCTTTTTGTAAATCTTGTTTTACTTTTTCTATATCAACTTCATAATGCCATTTTTGAATACTGCCATCTTCGTTTACGAACTCCAATGTTTGAGATACACCTTTTAGCGCTTCTTCAAATTGTGCTTTCAAATCTGTAACATATGATAGTTGATTATTTGTTATTTTATAATCTTCATAAAAAGGATATGTACCATCTTCTTTTAAACTATGTTCAAATTTCCTTAAACACGTTATACATAATCCTGTTTTACGAATTGTTGTTTTATCTGCTTTACTATATTGTATAGTATTACAATTTTCAGATTGACAATTATTTAATTTTTCTAAATATGCTCTAACATCATCTAATTGTGATACTGATATTTTATATCCTTCTTTTTGTTCCCATGTCTTTCCTTCCTTGTCAGTCCATACTTCACCAACTTCTCGTTTAGTTTCAACATCACCTTCATAACCATGTACTCTTTGTATATTATCTTCTCTACCAAATACCGTATCTATAATTTTTTTACGAGTTGGGTGAATATAATTATTTTTTTCTTCAAAGCTTTTTCTCTTTGCCATAATATTATTTGTTTATAACTTATTTATATATACATATATATATATAATTTATCTTCCAAACTTAAAAATTCCTAAAATTTGATTTAACGGAGCAAATGTGCCGGTTAATTTATAGGTATTTCCTTTGTAGAAAAATACTAATCCTTCATTTGGAACTAATTTTTCAAATCCGCCAATGGCATTTAATCTAGCCAATTCTTTTTCTAATCTTTTTATTTGAGCTTCACTACCACCATTTCTAATATCAGATATTGATGATTCTAATGATGCTTTTATAGATTGTAATGCTGAATCAGGCTGTGCGGTTAGTACTGAACTCATAAATGATAATACTTCTGCACCAACTCCTAAAAAGATATCTTCAAATTTACGAAGATTTCCTTTCATAATTTTATCCTTTGCATCTTTATCAACCCCATCTGCCCATTTTCTAGCATCTTCATCTGCAATTGATTTAATTGTAAATGATTTGTTATCAAATGCCCATCTTCTTGCCAATCCTTCTTTTTCTAATTGTGCAAGATTTTTTTTAGATTTATTTACGAAATTCATCCACCAAGCATAATGATATTCTGCTACGCCATCTTTATCAGATAATCCAAATTCTGATTGTAATCTGGATAACATACCATTGAATTTTCCTTTTTGAGAACTCAACTTTTCATCTTTTGGTAGTTTAGTAATTGGTGGGCCTTGTAATGTATATGTACTTTGTACGTGCTTATTTATATTTTTAATCATCGATGCTAATTTACTTTCAGCACCTTTTACAGCCCCAACTGCGTTTCCCTTCTCATCATATTCAACAACGTTGTGAAATACCAATAGATTTTGCCCATAAGGAATTACATTTGCATTTTGTGGATAGATTACCTCTAAATTACAAAACGCTGAACCATCTTTGAATATGCTCTGTCTTTCTTTCTCTCCTAATCCACTAATTGCTGAATACAAATCTCTCATTGCGAAATTGTATGCATCACTCAATGCACCTCTACCACCAAATTTAGATGCTAAAGCATTCATATCTAATGCACTTGCTCCACCATTTGCTAAATGTCCTTTATTACGAGCTGCTATTAGTTTACCATTTTTCCAACTGATTGCTAATGCTTGTCCATCGGTTTTTTCTCTTACAACTCCTAACTTACCATCTAAAGCGTTATTGATAATTTTTTTCAAATCACCAAATGTAAGGTTCATTGAAATATCAAATGGATGATTCATATGTCCATATGCCCCACCCTCATTAATCATTTGTTTGGATTCGTAAATGTGTCCGTTTCTTCTGCCGAAATCTCTTAATAGAATTCCAGCTGCTGCATTTGCTTCGTTTTCTACATCGGAGCCTGTTTCACCATCTTCAACCCCACCTATTACACCATCTTGTCTTTGTTTAAGATGAACCAACTCATGCGCTAATGTTCTAAGAATATCAGGCATACTTCTATTTGATACATACACATAAATTTCATCTGTATTTGGGTCATACCCACCATACGATTTAAATGTAGTAGCAAATTCGTTATCCTTTATTAATTTTATTTGAAATGGTAATCGGTTTAAAGATAATCTATCTTTTGCGAATTTAATAAATTCACCTATGATTTGAGCTTTACTTTTTTTTTGCTCCGGAGCTGGAACTTCTTCTTTTAATAATCCCAACTTAACAGACATATCGGTTATTTCTTCATAGTCTGTATCTCTCAAACTTCTCTCTACTTCTCTTCTATTTGCATTTGGGTCTGCACATACAGCTGCTCCAATTTTCTTTCTACCAAATGAACCAGCTTTATCCCACATTTTCATAATCGCTTTATAATGCCAGTCTCCATGTCCTACTTCATTAAATGCTGATGGAACTTTTATCTTAACCCAACCGCCCCAACGAAATACTTTTGAAGGTATTGGTAATGTAGAACCTATTGGTAATTTACTTTGATATTTTTTATCTATACCAATTACTTTGGTAACAAACTC